>Ga0315536_1000861_pt1 | contig 15335 bp, 16 predicted proteins | sample SalMarSW160230MG_FD_203093 | JGI IMG/M metagenome (GOLD analysis project Ga0315536, IMG submission 203093) | Salt marsh sediment microbial communities from the Plum Island Ecosystem LTER, Massachusetts, United States - Salt Marsh Sediment SW1602-30 ... | reverse complement strand
ACAGGCTCCTGCACGGCTTTATAGGCGGTGCTGACCGCCTCTTTAAACCCCCTGATAATTCCAGGCGTATCCAGGACTGCACTGTCCGATAAACCCAGCCAGAAGCCGCGCCACAACTGCGATAAGATCACCCCGGAGTTGCCACGCGCGCCCATCAGCGCGCCGTTGTAGATTTGCTGAGCCATGCGCCCGACGTGTGTCTCGTCGGACTGAGCGATCTCGTTGTAGGCGCTGCGCATGGTGAGCAGCATGTTCGTGCCGGTATCCCCGTCCGGCACAGGAAACACGTTCAACGAGTTGACCATCTCATAGTTCCGCTCCAGCCAGATAAGGCCCGCCTGGGTCAGGTGTTTGAGCGTCTGGCCGTCGCAAACAGTCGGTGTCAGGTTGTCGGATTTGTTGGTGCTTTGAGGAACCATGGCTCCACCTCTGTCAGTAGACTGTGAGCTTATTCGCCGGTGTTCATCATACGCAGCCCTTGAACGTAGATGTTGACCTGGTGAACGGGGACGGTCACGGTGTTTTCGATGTTAAAACGCACCGCGTTGATCACACTTGCTGCTACCGAAGAAATCCGCGTGCCATGTTGGACGATCACGTAGACGTCGACGATGATCTTCCCCTCTTCAAAGGTAACGTCAATACCATGATGGGGGTCCCTGGTCAGGGTGGCGGCCAGCTCGTTGAAGGCGTTCTTCGACGCCATGCCCACCACGCCGTAGCAGGTGAGCAAGGCGTTGCTGGCTATGGTGGCGATAGCCGTGGGGGAGACGTGAATAGTCCCTGGATGATCGTTGGGGTTTTCGCTCATTATATTTATCTGCCTTGCCAAACAAAGGGGGCTGAGGTATTCTCACTCCGCATTTATAATATGGTATCGCTGAAACCCAGAAGGTGTAACATTCAATGGCCGTATGCGAGATATGTGGTAAGAAGCCCCAGTTCGGGCACAATGTCAGCCATTCGATGCGTAAAACCAATCGCAAGTTCTTGCCGAACATCCAGAAGACCAAGGTCATTCGGGATGGCCGGGTGGTGACGATCATGGCGTGCGCCAAGTGCATCAAGACCTTGAATAAGGACGTAAAAATCAAGTAGCTTATTCAAGCAAGAGATTGGCTGCCCGGAGGGCCGTTCTGCGGCCCTCTTTTATTTTGCCACCTGGCTCAGGGCGGCTTGCCGGATGCGGGCTATTGCCGGTTCGATCCCGTCTTTTGCCCCGAATATGGCATGGCCCGCCACCAGCACGTTCGCCCCTGCCGCCACAACTCGTGCCGCGATTTCCTGGTTAATCCCACCGTCGACCTCTAAGTCGGCTTCAGGGTTGACCCTGTCGAGCAGGTCGCGAGCCTGACGGATGCGGGCGTAGGATTCCTCGATAAACGACTGCCCGCCAAAACCGGGGTAAACGGTCATCACCAGCAGGAGGTCAAGCTGGTCTGCCAGCCCGGATATGGCGTCAACCGGCGTATCGGGCTTGATCACTACCCCAACACGGCATCCCGCGGCGCGAATGGCCTTGATCACCTGGGCGAGGTCAGGGCAGGCTTCAAGGTGAACCGTCAGGCCGTTGGCACCGGCCTGGGCAAAGGCGTCTATGTAACGCTCCGGCTGTTCGATCATCAAGTGAACGTCAAAGAATTGGTCGACAAGGGGGCGGATCGATTTGACCACGGGTGGCCCAAAGCTGATGTTCGGCACAAAGTGGCCGTCCATGACGTCGATATGGATGTAGTCCGCTCCGGCTCTTGCCGCCTCCTTGACCTGATCGCCGAGACAGGCGAAATTTGCCGCGAGGATGGATGGTGCTATCTTAATATTGTTCATCGTTCCGCCAGTTTAACATGCGCAACATGCCAGGGCAATACTTTTCAGATGCTCTGTTCGCTTAACCTATCTTTGGATCATAGCGAGTCTTGAGAGGCTAATCTATGTCAGCGTCCGCCCCAAAAGTCACGATATACACCGATGGAGGAGCGGAGCCAAACCCAGGCCCAGGCGGCTGGGGCGTGATCTTGATCCATGACGAGTCGGGGCGGGCGAGGGAGCTTTCTGGGGGCGAGCCTCATACGACGAACAACCGAATGGAATTGACGGCTGCCATCCGCGCGCTGGAAGCGCTCAAGCAGACCTGTGAGGTGCGCCTGTACACCGATTCTGAATACCTCAGGCAGGGGATCACGCAATGGGTGCAGAAGTGGGCCAGGGACGGCTGGATGCGGGGCAAGAACAAAAGCCAGCCCGTCGAGAACGTCGACCTGTGGCAGAGCCTGCTGGCACTGACACAGAAGCATGATGTCGTCTGGGAGTGGGTGAAGGGCCACGCCGGGAACGCCTACAACGAGCGGGTGGACAGCCTCGCCAGGCGTGAGATCGCCAAGTATCACACCAGCGATGCCGACCCCGCCAACAGCACCCAGGTGTACCTGCTCGTCTCGGTCAAGGGGGTGAGGGGTTATTGGGGGGCGCTGATTCGCTCGCAGGGCACCGAGCAGATCATCTATGGGCAGGAAGAAGGGACAACCTCAAACCGGCTTGACGTGCAGGCCGCGGTCGAGGCGCTGAGGGCAGCCGGGGAGGGCCTGCCCGTCCAGGTATACTCTCGCTCGGACTACCTGCGAAACGGGGCAAGGCAGTGGATCAAGGGCTGGAAGAAGCGCGGCTGGACGACGCGCCAGGGCGCGCCTGTCAAGAACCAGGACCTGTGGCAGGAGCTTGACGCCCTGCTCAGGAAAGGCAAAGTGTCCTGGCCCCCGATCGACGACGAGATGGCATTCGAGTTCGAGGACTTGGGGAACAGGCTCAGAGAGGCTTTTGAGGAGCAGGCCTCTACCGCCGACGATCCTCGATTCACCGAGTAGCGGGTGACTCGCCGGAGACGCTTGTCGCAAGCTGCCCGCACCCGGCGTGGATGTCGATGCCGCGCCGCACGCGCACAGTTGCCGGGATGTGGTAAGTCGTGCTGAGGATGTCGACAAAACGCCCGATCTCGGCCTGGTTGGCGGGCTGCCCGGTGTAGCCCCCGGTGGGGTTCAGGGGGATGATGTTCACGTGGCACAACAGCCCGGCAAGGAGCTGGCCCAACTGGTGGGCCTGCTCGGAGGTGTCGTTCTCACCGCCGATCATCGCCCACTCGAACGTGACCCGTCTGCCGCTTTGATCGACGTAATCGCGAACCGCCGCCAGCAGGTCTTTCAAACCGTAACGCCTGTTGATGGGCAGCAGCGCCGAGCGTTCTTCATCCGTCGCCGCGTGAAGCGAGATCGCCAGCCTGACCTGCAATCCCTCCTGGGCAAACCGCCTGATGGCAGGAACCAGCCCGACGGTACTCACCGTGATGTGTCTCTGCCCGATGTTCAGCCCGTTCTCGTCGTTCAGGCGGTGGATGGCGGAGAGCGTCGCCTCGTAATTATGAAACGGCTCGCCCATCCCCATCAAGACCACGTTGCTCAGGCGCTCCCCGTCGGCCTTGAGCAGACGGGAGACGATCAACGCCTGCTCGACGATCTCCCCGGCGCTTAGATTGCGCGCAAAGCCCATCTGGCCGGTCGCACAGAAAACGCAGCCCATCGCACAGCCTGCCTGGGTGGAGATGCAGGCGGTGCGGCGCACGCCTGAGTATTCCATCAACACCGTCTCGATGAGCTGGCCGTCGGGAAGCCGCAGCAAATACTTCTGAGTGTCGCCGTCAGAGGAATACACGGCGCGCACGGTTTCCAATACGCCGGGCCGGGTGTAGTGAGCCAGGCGTTCTCTGAGATCGGCTGGGAGGGTGTGCATCTGGTCAAACGAGGTGGCCTGGTGCTGATAGAGCCACTGCCACACCTGATCGGCCCGGTAGCGCGGAAAGCCCCAGCCGGTGATGAGATCGACCAGGGCGGGGTGCTCGAAGTCGAGGATATTGGCGAGGCTAGCGGCCACCGCTTTTTGCCTGGATCAGCGCATCGGTTAGCTCGGCGATAGTGGGAAAGACCAGATCGGCCTGCACCTCACGCGATGCGGCATCCTCTTTGCTCGTTACCCCGGACAGCACCAGAATCGTGCCTATCCCCGCCCCTTTCCCCCCCGCGATGTCCGTTTCCAGGCGGTCGCCCAGGATCGCCGTCGTGCTGCGATCGGCGTTGAAATGTGTGATCGCCTGATCGAAGATGGCCTGGTGTGGCTTGCCCATGACCTGGGGCTGTATATCGCTGGCCGCTGCCAGGGCAGCCAACACGGTCCCCGCGCCGGGGACCAAACCATCAGGCGTGGGAAACGTGTTGTCGGGGTTCGTTGCAACGAACGGCAGCCCACGACGGATCAACAGCGTGGCGACCTTCAGCTTGTCGTAGCTCAGATCGAAGTCGATGCTGCCGACCACCGTGTCAATGGGGGTCGATGGCAGGTCGGCCCCGTCAAACAGACTGTACCCTACCTCGGACAGCGTGCGCTTCAAGCCTGGGGAGCCGACCACGTAAAGCGAAGCCGGGGGCGGGCTGTGTTGGACCAGGTAAGCTGCCGTCACGCTCGCGCTGGTGAATATCTGCTGGCGGGTGGCACGGACGCCAAAATAGGCCAGCTTGTCGACGTACTCGTCAAGGGTGCGGGTGGCGTTGTTCGTCAGCAGCCCCCAGTCGACGCCGAGCCGGGTGAGGGTGTCGAAGAACCGATTGAGTCCGGGCATGGGTTGTTCGGCGTGCCAGAGCACGCCGTCACCGTCGATCAGCAGTGTTTGTAGCGTGTGTAGTTCCATAGGCGGGATTATAACACGCCAGACGAAGGAATCATGAGTGTTGCTGGGGGTGGTTTGCTCCGTTATACTTGCCCCCACGCAAATGGAACCCCTCAGGAGCGCACCGCATGGAACCTCCCCAGGAATCCGGGACTCTGGGTAAAGCCAGCCTGGGACTTGGCATCGCGTCAAGCGCATTGGTGTTCGGTATTGGCCTTTGCGGGCTGGTTGGAGCCAAGCAGGGATGGATCAACGTGGCCGGGACACCCCTGTTCATTTGTGGTGCGAGCAGCGCTTTTCTGGGCTTGATAGGTGTGGTGATCGGGGTAGGGGGGATATTCAGCGGCCCTAGAAACAAAGCGCTGCCTGTGATCGGTATTATTCTGGGGTTGGTTGGCATTTGCCTGTTTCTGGTGATCCTGGCACAGTTTCAGTAGGCTGCCGAATCGCCTGGCTGGCTGGCCCTCCAAAGAGAAGTCCCTGGTACATCGCAGCCATGGGCCAAAAGGTAAACACGTGAATCTATCTGTGATCATGCCGGTGTACAACGAGCAGGAAACGCTAGAAGAGATCGTCCGTCAGGTGCTCGATACCGGACATGCCTACGAAATTGTGATGGTTGACGATGGCTCAACCGATGGCACGCGCGACATCATGGCCCAGTGGGTTGACGATCCGGTAGTGCGTGTGATCTATCACGAAAGAAATATGGGAAAAGGCAGCGCGGTACGCACCGCATTCGACCACGCCAGAGGTGACATTTATATCATCCAGGACGCCGACCTCGAATACGATCCGCGCGATTATCCAAAGCTGCTTCAACCGATTAAAGAGGGGCGGGCTGACGTGGTGTACGGGTCTCGTTTCCTTGGTGGCCCGGCCCGAAGGATCTATTTCTGGCACCGGGTTGGCAATATAGCGCTTACCCTGTTCGCAAATGTCCTTTACAATCTTGACCTCAGCGACATGGAGACGTGCTACAAGTGTTTCCGGGCCGAGATCGTGCGTGACATCCCCTTGAGGGCGAAGCGTTTCGAGTTCGAGCCTGAGCTTACCGCCAAGATCGCCAAGCGGGGCTACCGGATTTTCGAAGTGCCTATCTCGTACTATGGCCGTGAATACGACGAAGGAAAGAAAATCACCACCTGGGATGCGTTCCCGGCGATCTGGACGCTTATCAAGTATCGTTTTGTCGACTAACACGGAAACGCGAAAACATATTCCTGTACCGAAAACCGGCCAATCACCCTCCGCAGCAGCGTCACCCAACCGGCTAATATGGCCGGTTGTCTCTATTCTGCTGATCGGGGCGGCCCTTCGCATCGCCCTGTTAACCGACAACCGCTTCCATCCAGACGAAGCGCTGTTCGCTGCCCTGGGGCGCTTGATCGCCAACGGGCAAGACCCCTGGCTGTCGCATACCACGCTGCTGGTAGATAAGCCGCCCCTTTTCTACTACCTTCTGGCGGCGGGCATCTCCATGTCGTGGGCCAGCGAGCTGACGGCACGTTTACCGGGGCTGTTCGCCAGCCTGATCGGCATGGCGCTGCTCGCCCGGTTAGCCCGGACGCTCTGGGGCACGGATTGGGCGGCTCTTCTCGCCCTGATCGTCTACGCGCTTTCCCCCATTGCGATTCTATTTGCCCCGACCGCCTTCGCCGACCCTCAGTTCGTGATGTGGGTGCTGGCCTCGCTGTGCGCTGTCGTCGCAGGCCGGTGGGGGTGGGCCGGACTGCTCTATGGGCTTGGACTGGCTACCAAACAAAGCGCCCTGTTCTTCGCCGTCTTGATTGTCGGTATGGGGATTATTCACCGTGCCGAATCCAGAGAAGCCCGGCCTGGTACGTGGGGGCGGCTGCTGCGGTTCGCGGTGGCAGCGGTCATACCTGTTCTGCTCGCGACAGCCTGGGACGTGGGTCGAACGGGCGCTACCGGCTACTGGTCGGCAGGCGTCGCGTTCAACAATCCGGGCAGGCTGGCGAGAAGCAACGAGGTCTGGACACGCGCGCTGGCCCTGCTGAGCTGGGGGAGGTACGTTGGTGGCACAGCCCTGGTGAGCGGCGCGCTGGCAGTTATATTGCTCGTGTTTGTGCTATTTGAGTGGGACAACGCAAAGCACGGGCTGCCGGGTGCCCCGGCGGCGCTGCTCCTGGCCGGTTTCCTGGTGGCCTATGCCGCCGTGCATTGGCTGGTCGCGTTTCCGATCCTGGATCGCTACCTGCTGCCGGTGGTTCCCCTGGGCGCGCTGCTCGTTGGTCGGGGGGTGGTCGAGGCCGCCCGGCGGCTGCGAAACCAATTCTCGGCGGCTTTACCGTGGTTCGAGGGGGCGGCGGCGCTGTTTCTGTTCGGGATGTTAGCCATGCCTGCCTTAAGTGCGGTGAAAAACGCTTACCCCGTAGGGGGCGACCACGGGGCGTTCGATGGGATTGACCAGATCGCGGACGAGCTGGGCGGATTCCCTGAAGGGACGGTCGTCTACTACCAGTCGTTAGGCTGGTCGCTGCACTATTATTTGTTTGACGCCCCTGTTTACCTGGCACCTATCAATGGGCCGGGCGCACTGCGATCGGATTTAACCACCTTTGGGCACAGCGGAGGCGACAGGCGCTACCTGGTCCTGGCAAGCTGGGACAGCGATAAAGAAATCCTTGGCGCGGTTGAGGAGGCCGGTTTTTGCGCTCGCCTGGAGACTGTGACGGCCAATCGGTACGGGCAGCGCTCATTTGCCCTTTACCAAATCCTCGATCCGCATTACGGAAGTTGTGATTCTTCTTGAATTGAATAGACTCTACGTTATTCGAGGGGCTTGAGCGCCGTTGAGGTTATGCAGGGGGGATGCTGCTGGCGAGAAGCGGGAAAGTATCAGGTTCATCGGTGGGTACAGACGACCGCCGCGTCGTTGAACCTCGTGCTGGTTCTGTGGATGATGGTGCTCCCCTTCCGGGATACGATACGCGATTTTGGCGAGCCGCCTCGGATTGCAGGCTTTTACTACGTCCCGTTGATTCATGGGATGATCGGCCTTTCCGGCCTGCTCTTCGGGTTGTTTGTCGTCTTGCGGGCGAATGGGTTGATGATCAAGCCGCTGCGTTTTAATAACTATAAAACTTTCATGCGAATTTCGTATGGGTTGTACATGCTAGCGACCCTGGTTGGGATTGGCGTTTACGTGATGTGGTTTATCATCGAGCCAAACCCACCTTTGTACTAATTTCTCTTTGGTTATTTCCGGTTATTATTGGTTGTCGTCGATCTTGAGGTTGCCTGGTCGCTTGCCTGACTGCTGCGCCATAGGCTATGCTTCGGATACCACCGCCGCTATGTTTTGAATTCGCGAGAAGCATATGGAGAGAGTAGATGCTGAGTGAAGCGCTTGAGCATGCCCGGTCGAACCGTCAGACGTATCTGAACCAACTGTTCGATTTCCTGCGGATACCGAGCATCAGCACACTGGCTGAACATGTCCCGGACATGAGGCGGGCTGCCGAATGGCTTGCCACGGACATGCGCCGGGTTGGGATGAAGTCCGTCGAAATCCTTCCCACAGACGGGCATCCCGTGGTCTATGGGGAATGGCTTGATGCCGGGTCAGAAGCGCCGACGGTGCTGGTATACGGGCACTACGACGTGCAGCCGGTCGACCCGCTGGATCTCTGGGACTCCCCACCTTTTGAGCCTGAGGTTCGAGACGGCAAGCTATACGCACGTGGGGCCAGCGACGACAAGGGACAGTTGTTCACCCACGTCAAAGCGGTTGAGTCCATACTGGCGTCCGGTGGGAAGCTGCCGATTAACGTCAAGATGTTCTTCGAGGGTGAGGAAGAGATCGGCTCGCAGCATTTGACCCCATTTGTCCTCGCCAACACCGACCGGCTCGCCGCCGATTCGACCGTCATATCGGACGGCCAGGTGATCAGCGCCGACCAGCCATCTATCACCTACGGACTGCGAGGCATGGCCTACATGGAGATCAAAGTCCGTGGGCCAAAGCGTGACCTGCACTCAGGCTCGTATGGCGGCTCTATTCACAACCCTGCGCAAGTAGTGGGAGAGATCATCGCTTCGCTGCACGATAAAAACGGCCACATTTTAATCCCTGGCTTTTACGACAAGGTGCGTTCGATATCGGATGAAGAGCGCGAGCTGCTCAACCAGGTGCCTGATGGCCTGGAGAACTGGCAGAAGGAAACCGGCCTCAAGGAGCCGTGGGGGGAGCCGGATTTCAGCCTGATCGAGCGTGTCAGCTCGCGCCCCACCTGCGAAGTCAACGGTATCTGGGGTGGGTTCCAGGGGAAGGGTATGAAGACGATCATCCCTGCCGAAGCGGGAGCCAAGATCAGCATGCGTCTGGTGGCCGATCAGGACCCGTTCGAGATAGCCGATCTGTTCACCGAGCACGTCAAGCGGGTCGCCTCGGACTCGGTCGAGGTTGAGGTCAGCCGCCTCTCAACAGATTGGCCCGCCTTCACGCCGATAGATTCCCAGGAGATGCAGGCTGCTTCTAGAGCCTATGAAGCAGTCTGGGGCGTCGCGCCGGTCTTCACCCGTACCGGAGGGACGATCCCGATCGTCGCCGTGCTTCAGAAGGAATTGAATGCGCCAACGGCTTTCATCGGGTTTGGCCTCGACGACAACATCCACGCCCCAAACGAGAACTTTGTGGTGGATCATTTCTATAAAGGGATCGAGACCATCATTCACTACTACTATGACCTAGCGAGGTGATCGTTCCCTTGAGGCAGGCGGCTGCGCGGGCGTTAGGCCGCCTGTGTGAAGAAGCAGCAGAGCCTGTGTTGCTGGCGCTTTCAAAGGATGACAACGCGGTCGTTCGCCGGACAGCCAGGCAGGCGTTAGCCGCTCTTGAAGTGTGTTAAGATGAATACGCAGCCAATATAATCTGGCGTGCGCTTCTATTGGGCCTGCAAGCACGAGGAGGGACGTCGATGGGTTACATCTTCCTTTCATTTCATCCCAAGGATATTCGGTTTGTCAACCTTCTGGTAGGACAAATCAAGCAGGAAGCCAATCTGGATATATGGCTGGACGAGGAGCGTCTCCAGGGCGAGCTAACCTGGCTGCACAACATCGACAAGGTCATTCGTGAGAGTGATGCTGTCCTGGTCGTCATGTCCCCAGAGGCGAAAGCGTCAGACTTTGTAACCTACGAATGGGCAACCGCGCTCGCTCTGAACATACCGGTCATCCCCATATTGTTTCGTAACACACCGCTGCATCCCCGCCTGGCTCTGCAATCGTACATCAATTTCCAGACTTCGCCCCAATGGAGTGTGCTGTTTAAGGCGCTGACAGACAGCGCCGAGACTCATGACGAGGCACTGGCGGCTGAATCAAGCCAGGAGGACGCCCTGCACCTGGATGAAACGGTCAGCCTGCCGCTGATAATACGCCGGGCGGAGGAGATGCTTAACAGCCTGAACCCGGCGGAGCGCAAAACCGCCATGGAGAACCTGGTGAATATGGATCACCCATCAGCGCGTGACCTGTTAGCCAGGGTAGCCAGCGAACACCCCTCCAGAGATGTGCGTATCCGCGCTGCCGAGGCATTGGTTCAAATGCATGACGACCGCGCCGTGCCCGGTTTATTAGAGGGGTTGGAGGACGAGGATTACGACAAACAGTGGGACGCTGCCTGGGCCTTGGTCCAGGTAGGGGGAAACGAGACCATCGAGGGCCTGCTGCAAGCATTGCACAACCCCGACGCGCGCCGGGTTGCCGCCTGGGCGTTGGGCGAGATTGGCGAACCTGCCAAGGCCGGGCTGATAGCAGCCCTGAACGAATCAGATTCCATGTTGAGGTTCGCCGCCAGCAACGCACTGGCGCGGATCGGCGCTTCCGCTGTTCCCGACCTTCTGGCTGCGATCCGAGGCGGCAACGACGACGTTCGGGCCGACGCCGCGCGCGCGCTGACGCAGATCGGCGAGCCGGCAGTTCCCGGCCTGGTCGAGTCGCTGCGCTACGACGATATGGCCGTTCGGCGCGCGGCAAGCAGCGCCCTGATGGAGATGGGGGATTCCGCTGTGCCCGCATTGGAGCGCTCCTTGAGAAACCCCGATCGAAAGATCGTGCGAGAGGTCAGGGCAATCTTGCAAAGGATTGGGACTTCGCGGGCGATAGACGCGGTGACTCAATGGCGTCAGAGCCAGGAAGATAGCTGATGTTTGGCGAGTATCCAGACGATGAGCTTACGCTCGAATCGCTGGAAGAGCTGGTCGAGGATAACCATCCCATCCTGTACGACATCCTGTGTGATGCCCTGGAACACCCGGATCGGAATATACGAGTCTTTGCGGCGGTCAGGCTGGTTGAGCTGTTTCAAGCCCCGTTCGCAGCCAGCGGCCTGGCGGAAGGCATTTATGCGGCTGACTGGTACGTTCGGAAGGCCGCTGCCGAGGGGTTGTGGGACCTGGGGGATGCCGATGGCTGGGGCCTGATCGAGGTGTTGCGGCAGGCTTACGGCCAGCAGCGTGAGGGGATAATCAATGCGTTGGAGCTTATCGGGTGGGTGCCTGACGACCCAGAGGTTGAGGCCGAATACCGCATCGCCGCGCGTGATTGGCGTGCGTGTGTTGAATTAGGGGAGGTCGCCGTCCCGACCCTGATCGACGCGCTGAAAAGCCGGGATGGAACCGTGCGCCGTGCGGCAGCCTGGACGCTTGGGCAAATCCGCGACCCGCGTGCGGTGCCGTCCCTGGAGAGACTCCTTGGTGACAACGAGGGCGGCATGTTCGGCCCAGGGGATCGCGTCTGTGATGTGGCAGCCGAGGCACTGGCACGCATCGCGACCGACGAAGCTCTTGATGTACTTGAGAGGTGGAACCCCTGAACAGGGGTAATTGGGCAAAGAGGCGATCTGTCGCTTTCAGGTGGGGCGGCTACCGATCAGTCAGCCTTAACTGCTTCGTCGAGCATGCCGCCTACCTTCGTGATGAGGTCGTGGTGTAGAATGGGTTTTAGCAAATAATCGTCTGCACCGGCATCCATGCCCTGGTGGATCGCTTCGGCGTCTCCTCGTGCCGAGAGAATAAGGATCGGGGTTTTTGCAGTGGCGCGTGCTGCGCGTAACCTGCGGCACAATTCGATACCGTCCATCCCAGGCATCATCACGTCGAGGATGATGAGGTCTGGCGTGTCTGCCTTCAGCAAATCAAGAGCTGCGTAGGCGTCCTGGGCTTTGAGAACCTCAAAGCCACCGCGTTCCAACATGATGCCGATCAATGTCAATGCACCCACCTCGTCATCGACCACAAGTATTCGATATGACATGGCTGTGCGGTTCCCCCGTGTTGTAAGCGTTAAGTTCATGTCTGATGGTAGCAGTGATTGAGTTCGGTTGGGAAAAGAAATGATCGCCCATCTCTTTATCAACTTGATGCCATCAGTCTATATGACTTTTACAGGATTGCAAGTCCAATGTCATCAACTGCCCGTGGTGTTCGGCAAGGCAATCAAGGAAGCTGCGGATCGATTTCTTAACAAAGTTATGTACCAGTATAACACATCTATTGCTGCCGTCAGTCAGAAATTTTTAGGTGCCGGGCGGAGAATCGGTTCCCCGTGACCAGGAGTAAAAGCGTGGCTCTAAAACGTATCACCTGTCCTTCCTGCGGAGGGAGTAAATTTGTCCACGACGACGAAGGTAATCTGATCTGTTCATTTTGTGGGACGCTTCACGCCTCTCCCAGAGAAGAGATAATCTGCCATATCTGCGGCACAAAGAATCCCTCTGATGCCAGCTGGTGCCAATCGTGTGGTGCCGCATTGGGCAAGCAGTGTCCGGTGTGCGGCCATGACAATCCCCCAGGATACACACACTGCCAGCGCTGTGCGGCGGTGCTCGACACGCTGGAATCAATCACCACACGAAACTATGAATCGCAGCATGCCTCCACCGTGCGCGCCGCGCGCATGGTAGAAGCCAAACAGGACGATGCGGAGTACATGCAGGCTCAGCGTCAGCAGCTGGAGGAAGAGGAGCGTGAGCGGCGTGAGCGGCTGCTGGCCCAGCGCCTTGAGGCGCAGCGCCGCCAGAAGCGAACGATATCTATCGTTCTGGCGGTGGGGGTCGTGCTGGTAATCGGTACGCTCGTCGTTGTCTTGTTGACCGTGGCGCGCTAGCGACCAGCTTCGCCGGAATCGTGTTGGATCATCTCGCGGGAACCAGGCTCAAATCACCTTCGACGGCGACCAGCCAATCGGCAACCCATCCCTGAATGCCTTGATACTCAATCAACAGCCAGGGGGCTGCCTCGCTGCGCCCGACGACCGGAACGCTCTCGTTGGGGGGCAGGCTGCCCAACAGGGAATACTCCGTTCCCGGCCCGGAGCGGATGTGGACGGTCGATTCCGAGGCTGCCGTAGGGACTGCATCCTCCTGGGGCATATCCAGAATCGGGACACCGTCCAGGTCGCCGTTGATGCGCATCAGCCAGCCAGCGGCCCAACCTTGCAGCCCCTCGTATTCGACAAACAGCCAGGAGCCATCGGCATTTTTGCCTGTGACAGGCACCTCGGCATCGAGAGGGAGAAGGCCGATCTGTTCAAAAGACACGTCCGGCCCGGAGCGGAGGCGGATGGTAGTGGTGGCGGTTGCAGTCACCGGACTCGCTGGTTCGGGGCTTTCGGGTGACGGTTCGGGTTCGGGTGCAGGCTCTGGAGGGCCGTAGAGCGCCTGGATGCCCGCGATGTCGTCTGCCGCCAGGGGTCTTACACCGTCGTATTCGGCCCACATCAAAGCCTCAGGGTCACGGCTGTGACCCAGGCCAAGCGCGTGGCCCACTTCGTGCATGACGGTCGTCGGCAGATGGGTCTGATCGTCGTTTGGCGCGTCGAGCGTCCACTGCTCGTCCATGTCGAGATGCACGTCTCCGGCCCACGGCCCCAGGTATCCCAGGGGATAAAAGGTGTGCCCCAGAATGCCGCCTGGCCCATCAAACGGGAACCCATCGCCGTGATACCCGGAAGCCCACAGGATGACGATATCCCCGTCTTGCGGGACGGGTTCCAGGGAAAGGCCGGAGACTTCATCCCAGGCCTCGACAGCCTGTTGGGCGGCTGCGTGTGCGGCGTCACAATCCACCGATGATGGGCAGTTGACGATAGAATAAGTGATCGGTTTGATGTCCCAGCGGGAAACGATCCGGTAAGCGGCGATGTCTGCCTGGGGGGAGGGGGGGCTAGTTGCGCGCGAATCGGCGTGAGTGGTTAGAGAAGTCCTGAAGAAAGCCACAGATGCAGTGGCCGATTCGTCTGCAAAGCCCGGCATTGGTGTTTGGAGAGGCGCACTGATGGTACTATTAGTGGTCAGGAACAGCATCAGGCTCAACCCAAGTATCGTCAGTACGCGACAGCGAGGCGCTTCAATTACCTGATTAGCCATATCAAAGCCCGATTCCAGTACATCGCTCATATCACAACGGTCACAGTATAGCACATGTACGGGCGAGCGCATGATACTACGGTACTGGTTGACCGCACTGCCCATCGCGTCCAGGCCAGCGCCGGTAAAGGCGGTGCCATCTTCTGGTCGGAGGTTCTCCCATGAGTTTCGAAAGCGTCAGACAGCAGTATGCAGCCTTGCGGCGGCAGTTTGCCGCGGGTGAGATCACGTACCAGCAGCTACAAGATCACCTGGTGAAATTGATTGTCAGGGACAGGGATGGCAACGAATGGCGCATCGACCCTGGATCAGGGGAATGGCTGCGGCATGGCGATCAGGGTTGGGTTGAAGACGAGCCGTCCCGTGATGTCCTGGCCGATGCCGAGATTCTGGAACAGGCGGACGACGAAGAAGAGCCGCAGCAGGTGCCTGGAAGGGGATGGCTGGCCGGTAACTGGGGCTGGGTTGCGATGGTGGTGGCGGGGATTGCGTTCATTGGGGCTGCCGCGTTTTTGTTGTTTACGCTGTTAAGGGGTGAGATATCTCCCAGCGATGTCATGGCGGAAGTGCGCGAGTCGGCAAGCCCGACGCCGCAGGGCGTGTCAACCAGCGTCCCGGTGGATATCAGCGTGCCTCCCACCTCCACCCCGACACCTACCCCAGCCCCGGAGGCTGAGATCGTCAACGAGGGTCATCCGATGGTGTTGGTGCCCGCCGGGACATTTGTCATGGGAAGCACGGACGAGGACATTGGCGCAGCCTATGCGTTGTGCGAGTCGATGTTTCCCAATGAGTCGCCTTGCGGTGAGCAAGGGTTTGAGGCGGAAACGCCCGCCCATGAGGTCTATCTGGATGCATACTATATCGATCTGTACGAGGTGACTAACCAGGAATTCGCCGATTTCCTGAACGAATCGGATAACCAGGTCGAGGGTGGTGTCCCCTGGCTGGAGGTAAACGACGACCAGGTGCGCATCAGGCGGGTCGATGGTGTGTGGGAGCCGCTACCTGATTATAGCGATCACCCGGTGACCGAGGTCACCTGGCATGGCGCTCAGGCTTACTGCCAGGCGCGTGGGGGGAGGCTGCCGACTGAGGCGGAGTGGGAGAAAGCCGCCCGTTGGAACCCTGACACCGGTGAGGAAACCCGTTATCCCTGGGGGAACCAGCCCCCCGATACGAGCCTGGCGAACTTTGGCCTGAACGTCGGACACACGGTAGCCGTCG
>Ga0315536_1000859_pt1 | contig 15350 bp, 11 predicted proteins | sample SalMarSW160230MG_FD_203093 | JGI IMG/M metagenome (GOLD analysis project Ga0315536, IMG submission 203093) | Salt marsh sediment microbial communities from the Plum Island Ecosystem LTER, Massachusetts, United States - Salt Marsh Sediment SW1602-30 ... | reverse complement strand
AAAATTTTTCCCGCCTTATCGCTTCCGGCCGCAGGCTTAAACCCTCGGTGGCTAGGCTTCACTAATCAGGACTTCATTTCCCTCAACGACGTATTTGGCATTAAGACCCTGGTCTTGGGTAATCTCCTCCATGTATTTGACCACCTGACCGAACCGCGGGTCGGCGGCGCTTAACACCTCCGGCTGGGACTGCTTGTTGATGCCGACGGGCAGGAAGCCCACGCTGTCTATCTTGCCACCGGAGATTACACATTTAGCAATAAGCGTTTTCCTGGAATCAGGGGGCAAATAATAGGTGGGATATTCCGGGTCCGGCTGCCAGGCGGGGTTAAGCACCTGTATTTCCTGGTGTCTCTTGCTTTCCAGCATTTCCTTGGTCGGGGACAGGTCTAAAGCAAAATTACAGAGGCTGTAGAAAATCACCTTGCCCTTATAGACCTCAACGCCCTTAAGTATGTGGGCATGAGTGCCTAGAATCAGGTCGGCCCCGGAATCAATGGCCACGTGGGCCATCGCCCGCTGGTATTCGGCTATCACCGCCGGAATAAAGTGAATGCCCCAGTGCATGGATAATATCACCAGGTCGGCCTGAGCCTTTGCCTTGTTGATGTCGTCTACCATCGCCTCCAGGTCGTCCCGGCGGGGAAAGGTGTGTATCCGGCAGGGCGTGCCCGGCTGGTCGTGCTCAATCTGCTCGTATAAAGTTAGCCCCCTCATCGGGGCGCAGCCGGGGCGGTCGGCCTCGGCCCAGTACCCCTGGGGCAGTATGGTATTATAGGCTAAAATGGCCACCCGGGTTCCCTTGTACTCCATAATCGCCGGTTTTCTGGCCTCTTCAATGTTCTTGCCAACGCCTATAACCGCCAGCTCCTGTTCTTTGAGGGCATTTATAGTATCAGAAAAGGCTTCGCGTCCCCAGTCCATGCAGTGATTGCTGGCGAAGGAAACGACATTGAAACCGGCCTCTTTAATTGCCCGGGCTGTTATGGGATCGGCGCGCATCGCAAGCCGGGCCTGGGGTAGAGGAGACCCCTGCTTGGTCAGATTTATCTCAAGCTGGCAGAAAGCTATATCAGCCTGCCTGATAACGCCTGTAACCTGCTGAAATATTGAAACAGGGTCCTCCCTGTAAGGCGCTACGTCTCCAACCGCATACAATAACAAATCATCAGCCTTATTTGCCACGCAGCTCTCCTTTCTCCGGCAGGTTGGGGCTTTACTTTGCCATACCCGTCATGGACGCATCTAAATTAAGAAGGTTTACATATACATTTTACGATTAACCGGCGGAGTAGTCAACAAAATGAACATGCCGGCGACGAGCAGACCGGCAAAGGCAAACCAGGCGCCCTGATAGCTGCCGAACTTGTCAAATACCCACCCGGCCAGAGGTGGGCCTATCATGGCACCTGCTGATGCTACGCCCATGACCAGGCCAAGGAGAGTGCCCAGCTTGACCCGGCCAAAGTATTCCCGTAACAAAGCAGGCATCATGGGAACAGGACCCCCGTACCCGATGCCGATAAGGATAATAAATGGTACAATGACCCACGTTCCTGCAGTGGCCAAATAGCCAAACAAAATCAAGCCAAAAATGGCCAGGGCAAAGCCCAGGGCTGTTATCCGCTTCTTGTCGTATCTATCGCCGAGCCAGCCAAAGCTGAGGCGGCCCAGAATGCTGGCTAATGGTATAGCGCTGGCCACCAGACTGGAGATAGACCGGGCAATGCCAGTGCTGCTCAGATAGGGCATTACGTGAATTACAACGGCATTCATCACCATTATATGACACGTTAGCCCTATCGCTATGTGCCAGAAGGTTCTACTCTTCAATGCTTGTTTAACCCCGATATTCAGCTCGGCATCTTGTGCCGGGGGCTGGTCTTGGGTGGGGGGTGGAGTGACAGCAGAGTCGCCGTCGGGCAGATAGCCGTATTGCTCGGGCTTGTGCCGGAAAAGAAGCGACAGCGGCAAAAGGATGCCCCACGCGCCGAAGCCAAGGATAACCATTACACTTCGCCAATCGTATGTATCAATAAGTAGCGTTGCCAGCGGAACCAGCAGGCCTCCAATAGCGGTGCCGCTAACCAGAATACCTGTCGCTGTAGTGGCCCGTCTCCGGAACCAATAATTTACTGTTGTTATGGGTACAACACCGACACAAGTGCTTATGCCGGCGGCTATCAGCATAAAGGCTCCGTAGAAGGTGACGAGGGAGTTGATACGGCTTAAGAGCAATAAGCCGAGGCCGACAATAGCGGCGCCAGTGAACATCAGCCTTCTTGGCCCCCAGCGGTCCACCAGGAATCCCACCACCGGGGCGAAAAGGCCCATTTCCAGGCCGCGCAGTGACCCTGCCAGGGAAACCTGTGCATAGCTCCAGCCAAAGTCGTTGGCTATCGGCTCAAAGAATGCGGTAAAACCAAACTGGATGAAGCCGGCGATATAAAATATAATGAAAAAACCGGCGCCGAGGATCCACCACCCATAGAACAACTTATGTTTTCTTGAGTTCATATCTCTCGCAAGGCGGCTGGCATCCGGAGAAGCCAGGCTGTACCATATTTTGTAAGAAGAATGTACTTATCCTTAAGCTCGCCTTACGAGCGTGACCAGTACTTCTTTCTCAACTCTCTTAATATCTTCCAGGTGCAAAATTAGTTCTATAAACTTGTTTAGATTATTCTCCGGGATTTGTTCTACGGAATGCCCGGCGCAATCTATAAACTTGCTGACCAGCGCTTCGGTACTTACCGGGTTATTGGGATGCCCGTAGGTGAACGCCGGAGTTTTTGAGCGGACCAATCCGCGTTTTGTCCTAAATTCTACCAGGCCTTCCCCGGGCTCCAGCCCGCTATCTAAATAATAGGAAATTTTACGGGCAACTTCAAGTACCTCAGGGTCTGCCAGGGCTTGTGGGGTGAAATGCCCCAGAGAAACTCCTCTCCCCACTGAGGCTAAAGCCACGGTAAAGGGTATGCTAAATTTGGCATCTATAGCCGTTCTCGGGCTCCGTTTTGTCTCCAGGGGTTCGCAGAGCGCTCTATTGAGCGGGCTGGGGCTTATGAACAACTTAATATCCTCGATATCAGCGGGCTTGATATCGTGAGTGTTCATAATATCGAGGGTCGCTTCTATAAAGGAATGAGTGCCGCGGCAACTCGGCCACGGCTTAAAGCTGACATTGGCACCCTCAAAGATTTCGCCAAGCCCGTTAGTCAGCATAGATAGATCATAGTCGTCTCTTGAATACAACCGGAAAAGCCCGGCCTTACCTTCTAAGGGTTGCTCAAAGCCGGTAGCACCCCTGGCTGCAAGCTGTGCTGACAGTACTCCTGCCTTTGCTGAGAAGGCATCCCGTATGGCCCTGACAATTGAATGGGGATTCAGCGTCAATTCCGCACTACACGTCGCCTGGCAAAGGGTTAGAGAAAAAGCATCCAGTATCTGCTCTGGCCCTAAATTGAGTAGCTTACAAGCCGCCGTTGCGGCGCCAAAAGCCCCCAAAATTGGAGGCATATACCAGCCATACTTAATAGGGTCCTCCTTCAGTGTAAGCCCCAGCCTGGAGACAATATCGCTTCCGAGGGCAAGCGCCGTGATAAATTCCTTCCCGCTTACATTCCCCACAGACTCAGCTACCGCAAACGCTGCTGGTATTACCGCAGCGTTAGGATGCACAAACGCCCTCTCGTGAGTATCTTCAAAATCAAGGGCATGCGCCATAGAACCATTGGCAAAGGCAGCCATGCAAGCAGGCACCTTGATACCAAAACCTATAATCGTGCTTTCTTTTTTGCCGCCCCCTTCTATAGCCAGGCTGACACACTGCTGACACCCCTCACCCATGGTGCCTGCAGCCAGTGTCACGCCCAATCCGTCAAGAAGGCTCTTTTTGGTGACATCTACAGCGCTGCCGGGAATATCCTCATACCGGGTACGGGCTATATGTTCCGCCAGCGCCAGAGATTCCCTCATGGTTCCGCTCCCTCAGGTGATGCGCCCATCACATCAGGCCTGGCAGGAACAACGACAGCGCCGGGACAAATATCAGCAGGGCTACTTCTAAGAAGTCAGCCACCAGGAAGGGTATGATGCCCTTGAAGATGGTTTGCATGGGTATGTCGGGGGCTATTCCGGCGATGACGTAAACGTTCATGCCTATGGGGGGGGTAATCATGGCTATCTCGGCCATCCTCACGAATATGATGCCGAACCATATCGGGTTGAATCCCAGACTGACAATTAGCGGGAAGAAGATGGGTATGGTGAGCACGGTCATGGCGGCGACATCCAGGAACATGCCGAGGAAGAAGAATACCACCAGCACCATCCCCAGGATGGCCAATGGGGGCAGGGGTAAGCCGCCCACGAATTCAGCGATGACGTAGGGAATATTGGTGGGAGCCAGGAAGTAGTTAAAGATGAAGGCGCCGATTAATATGCCGTATATCATCCCCGTGGTCTTAAGTGTATCCACTATGGCGGTCTTCATCTTCGTCCAGTTGAGCCTTTTCCTCAGCGAAGCGAAGACTATCGCCCCGAAGGCGCCGACGGCGCCAGCCTCGGTGGGGGTAAACCAGCCCACGATGATGCCGGCGAGCACAAAGGCGGCAAGCGCGATTACCTCACCGCAACTGCCAAAGGCCGCAAACTTTTCCCTCCAGGGGATCTTCGGGCCGCGAGGGCCGAGGCTGGGCCGCCAGGTGCACAGGATGTATATGACGGCCATGTAGAAGACGGCCTCCAGTATGCCGGGGATAATGCCGGCGGCGAACAGCTTGCCGATGGATGTCTCGGTAAGTATGCCGTAGATGATAAGCGCCCCGCTGGGGGGGATGAGAACGCCTATGCTGCCCCCGGCGGCAACGGCGCCGGTAGCCAGGGCCGGGTCATACTTCAGGCGCTTCATCTCGGGTATAGCCACCAGCCCCATGGTAGCTGCCGTGGCTATACTTGAGGCGCTGACGGCGGCAAAGCCGGCGCAGCCGGCAACGGCGGCCTGCGCCACCCCGCCGGGCTGATGCCCCAGCCATTTGGACGCCAGGTTGAATATATCATGGCCCATTCCGGAAACAAAGACCACATGTGCCATGAACAGGAAAAGCGGCAGTACCGCCAGGGAGTAGTCAGTTGCCACCTGGAAGGGCACCAGAGCCAGCTTGGTTAAGGCGGCTGTGTAGGAAACAAGGTACCACAGTCCGGCAAAGCCTACCAGCCCCATGGCGGCGCCGATGGGCATACCAAGAGCCAGTAGTGAGAAAAGAATTACGAAGGCGATAAGGCCGATAGTTACTGGCTCCATTTGCCACTCGCCTTTCTAATTTCTTCATAGATATCCGAAACAAAGGTCAGCGAGAATAGCGCCAGGCCCAGCATAAACGCCGCCCGGAAAGGCAGGTAGGGCAACCCCAGCGTTTCGCTTACCTCCCTCAGCCCCTTCTCCGCGGTTATATCTGCTGCTGCATATACCATCCAGCCCCATATAGCCAGGCAGAGCAGGGCCACCGCTATGCCGATGATGGCTCCAGTTTTTATGGGGAATCGAGAGACGATAAGCTTGACCGCAACGTGGCCCTTCTGCAGGGCAGAATAGGCCAGGGCAACGGCGACAGTTACCCCTATCATCAGCTCCATCAGTTCCATGGCGCCGGTAATAGCCACATTGAAGAAGCGGCTGGTGACGCTGGCCACAACAACTAACATGGCGCCAAACAAAAGGCCCCCGGCCCCCGCTGTAACCACTCTGATTATACGTTGGATAATATTGTTAAAAATCTTCATGGCTCTCCCTGACCGTTAAAAATAGCCACAGCTCTCCCTGGGGGGTGCTTCCCTTGAGCACCCCCCAGGTCAGGGACTCTTAATCCTCTGGTCAAAGACTTGCGAACAGAGTCCGCAACTAAACACTAATCGCTGTACTCCTCGACAAGGCTGCGCATCTTCTTGTAGATGGCAGTGCCGTGAAAGCCCTGGGCGTCAAGTGCCGCCATCTCCTCTCGGATGACGGTATCAGCTGCTGCGTAGACAAAGGCCAGATCCAAAGGAGAAAGGGTGATGAACTCCACCCCGTTTTCCTTAGCCAGGTCGATGCCCGGCTGATTCGCCTCAAAGGTCAACTCCTCTATCCTCAAACCGAACCACTCGACATTGTCATCAAACACCTTCTGAACGTTCGGAGGCAGCTTGTTCCAGACGTCCAGGCACATGCCCCAGTGCCCGGCGGGGGCGGAGGCGATGTTCAGCTGCGTGTAGTAATCCGCCACCTCGGCGAACAGGAACGATTTCAGCGTCTCGTCCGTGACGAAACCGCCATCAATGGTGTTCTTCTGCAGGGCGACATAAGTCTCGCCCATGCCTACGGTCGTCCCCTCAGCGCCGAGAGAGTTAGCCAGCTTGCCCAGGTCGCCGGTCGACTTTAAGATAAGTCCCTTAAAATCGTCCAACTTGCGGACCGCCTTCTTCACGGTAATCAGCTGGTAGGGCGGGACGGAAGCGTATGCCAGAACCTTGATGTTGGCATCGGTGAACTCAGCTTCAAGCTCGGGGTACTCGGCACATACCTCATTATATATCTTCCGGGCCATGATTCTATCGTCAACACCCCAGAATATCATACGCGCCGACTTCTCAAAACCAAACCCCGTTGCAGCGTAGGCGCCGGAGAAATCGCCGGTGTCGGCTACTCCCTTGCCCAGCTCGGTAGCCGATTCCCTGGAGGCGTAGAGGGCGGCGGCCCAGTAAGGTGTGATTGTCACCTGCCCGTCGGTCTCCTTATTTATCTTGTCAATCCACTCCACAGTGGCCATGGAGAAGGGATGGGACGGTGGGTATAGACCGCCGAAGGTTAGCTCTATCGGCTCTGGCGGTGGTGGTGGTGCGGTTGTTGTTGGCGGCGGCGCTGTGGTTTTTGTTGGCGGCGGCGGCGCTGTGGTTGTTGGTGTTCCCGGACAGCCAATAACAACCAGGCTGATGGCTAATAATATTGCCAATGGGATTAACAATAGCTTTTTGTTCAATTATTACCTCCTTCAAGTAAAGAACATAAGGTTTTTCCCTGGCAGTTTATTTTATCTATTTATCACCTCCTCCCTAAAAAATGAAGTAGTATTGCGTATTAGAATCATCTCTTCTAAGCTACTTCCTTCTAAGCCACTCATGCCATTTTTAGCTCCGTCCGCGCGATGATTTCACCCTGAACTTGTTTACTTAGCTGTATAAAGTAGGCACTGAAACCGGCCACCCTTACTACCAGGTCGCGGTAATTCTCCGGGTGTTTTTGAGCATCCTGCAACGTTTCCCGGCTGACAACATTGAACTGAATGTGCTTGCCTCCCAGGCTGAAATAGGTCCTTATCAGGCTGGATAGTTTCCTCATGTCTTCTGTAGACTGTAACGCTGATGGATGGAACTTCATGTTCATTAACACAGACTGGAAACGCATTTGGTCTATCTTGGACGCGCTTTTAATAGTTGCCGTAGGACCGTTGGTATCCCTGCCCCGCATGGATGATGACCCTCCATCGGCTAGAACCTCAGCAGCATATCTGCCGTCGGGGGTGGCTCCAGTTATCGCCCCGCCGGCCCACTGGGATGTAATTGAGATGGCCGCCGGTATGAACTTCCCCCCGTAGATGGTGCTGACCGTGGGTACCATCCCGGCATAAAATGAAAAAATGTCGGCGGCTATTGCATCTACATAGTCGTCATCATTCCCATACTTAGGTATTGCCAGGCACATCCTCTGCAACTCTTCATACCCCTCCCAGTTTGCTTGCAGGGCCTCCTTCAATTGCCCCATCGTTACCCTTTTTTCCTCAAAGACGAGCTTCTTAATCACAGCCAGTGAATCAGCAACGTTTACCATGCCGCAAAGACTTATAGCTGCCCCGTTCTCGTACAGCATCCTGCGCTCCATCAGGCTCTTGCCTTCCTTTATTGCATCCACCATTAGAGCGGAGTCAATCGGAGATGCGTATTTAATAGAACAGGCTATATCAACGTTTATCAACTCTGCGGCCAGGTGTACAAAGTGGGCAAGATATTCCTTAAAGGCATTCAGGAAATCGTCGAATGTTTCAAAGCTTTCGATATTTACTTTAAAGGGGCCAATCTCCAGGCCTGTTCTCTGGTCCACGCCGCCGTTCATAAAGATTTCAAGGACTTTCGGCGGGACAAAAAACGTACACTTAGGCTGGCGGGACCGCCCTGGTAGGCTGGCTTCAACGCACCCGGCCACAACGTATTCCCGTGCAAGTTCGATAGGGATACCCCTGGAAAGGAACCACTCGATGTACGATTTGTCACCGATAAAAGCCGGCATGCCCACGCCTGTCTTCACAAGCTCCAGGGCTTTTAGCATCAAGTCTTCCGGCGTTCCTTCGTGAACTCTCAGCGTTAGGGTGTGGTGCGGGGTTCTGACCCTTTCAGCTGCTTCCAGCATGAGGTAGGTCAGTTCGTTAGTGGCGTCCCTGCCATCGGGTGTTACGCCGCCGATAGTAAAGTTATGCCACTTCGCAAACCCCGTGTACTGCTGCCGCTTCGCCCCGCGAAGTGGAGCAGATATCAGGTGCATATCTTTAATCCGCAGGCACTGCAGCAGTTCCAGGGCTTCTTCTTCGGTAATTCTTCCCTCTTCTAAATCGGCTTTATAGAAGGGGTACATATACTGGTCAAATCTGCCCACCGAAGCGGTGGACTCTTGGACTACCAGGAAAATAAGCCAGAAAGACTGTATTGCTTCGTAGAAGCCTCTGGCTGGATTAGCCGGCACCCGTCGGCATGTCTCTGCTATCCTTTGCAATTCTGTCTTTCGTACCGGGTCAGCTTCCTTTGACGCTATTTCCGTTGCTAAGTCAGCGAACCTGTTAGCGAGACGAATGATAGCCTCAAGGGATATAATGACTGCTTGCAGAAAATGCGCCTTTTTAACTGTATCAGCGCTGCCGGTAAATCTTATCTTCTCTAACTCTTCCTCCGCCTCTCTTATTATATAGCTAAGACCACGATTGAGAACTTCTTCAAAGTCTACCGTACCTATCCAACGGTTTACGCCCATACCTATGCCAGCCTGAGTCCATCCCCCAATGCCTTCTTCTTTGTTGCTAAATGGAGGAAGAAGCACGCCGGTCTGTGCAAACGGCCATAATCGTTTATCATCAAGCAGTTGCCCTATGTCGTACTGAAGGTTCTTATTCTTCCAGTAGGCAGCTAAATCCTTTATCTCCAGCCAATCCTCCTCAGAAGCTTCTACGAACCCTTCCTTTTCAAGGTTATTCAGTTCATTCTCAGACAGAGGCCCCCATAATGGTTCAAGCTCAAACCCCATTGGTTTACTTGCGCCATTTCCCACGATAAGCTCGCCATCCTCTATGGATATCGTCATGTTATCCACAAGGTGCGAAAAAGCCTTGGCCAGGCGTAGGATGGTTGGTTGATCCTCTGTCTGTTTCCATGATTCCGTAATCAGCCGGGCCCTCTCAATGCAAAGCGGGTATTGCGCTACGTCAATACCCTTAAGCAGCTTTTCTATCCTTTTTTGGGCCCTCTCCGTCGATACCACCTGGCTCACCTCCGTCTCCTAGAGATATTTCACCGCTTCCCGAATATCTTCCGCCTGCCCTGAGCTAAAAATTGCATATACTATTCCCTTTATATACTATTCCCTTTATATACTATTCCATATTATTAAGGTTTCTTCGCAAGCCTTTCTCATAAATGCTGGTCAAGGTAGACAAACTTGGCAGCTAGTGCCTTTTCGCCAATCGGGTTCTCCGGGCTTCCTCGAGCCGCCTGGAAGAACACCCCCCCCATCCAAAAATGCCTTGATTCCCTGGTTTTGCCATTCGTCCAAGTATTTTAATGCCCATATGCTACGACGAAATTGATTTTTTGTCAATACAGCCATTTAATCTCATATCCGTGGATTTTCGGGCGACGCAGTCATGGCATGCATGACATAAATGATGGGCTGTGCTTTCCTCTGTCCTGTGTCATGTCCTGCTCCTCCTGTTCTTGTGTTTATTCTAGGAGCAGAACCCGCTCTTAGCTACCCGTCCAGATTTTGGGGGCCGCCTCAGGCCGATACTAATCTAAGCCTGGCTTGGCCTTTTCCACAAAGTGCACCGAGGCGTACCGGCACAGCCTCTGGCTGCCGGGCAATTTCTTGAATTTGGCCACTTCATCGTCACCGATAACCGCTATCGTGCCGAATCTATCCTGTATGTCCTGGGCAAAAGCACAGTGGCCGCATTCATATTCCCGGTCGCAGAGTCGGTATGAGACGGCGCCGAGTTCCAGCCACAGGTGCTTCTTACCTACTTTTTTTTCTTCTACTTCTCCAAGCGCCTGGGAAATTAACTTTTCCAGGTCCTCAACCTTGAAGGGCTTGGCCAGATAGTCCATCAGCCCCAGCTTTTTAGCTCTGTCCTGGGTTTCTTTGGAGGGGTAGGCGGTAATTATTACCCCCTTGGTTTCAGGCTTAAGCTCTTTGGCATGTTCAAACACCTGCAGGCCATCGATATCCGGCAGCTTCAAATCCAGAACAATGACCCCATACTCTTCATTCTTAATCTTCTTTAGCGCCTCTTCGCCATTCTCGGCAACTTCAACATCATAGCCATCCTCAACCAGCCACTCCCGCACGCTGTCCCTCACTACCGCCTCATCCTCCACGATGAGTACCTTTCTTTTCTTCACAGCCACCGTTTTCCTCCTTTATTAATAAAAAAGGGTCTTAAAATAAAGGGCACGCTCTACTTTAAAGCATACCCTCTACTATAAATATATGTCAAGAACCGGAATTTCTTGGCTAAGCCCTGGTCTTCTGCTCCTTCCTCAGCAGAGCTTCCCGCCGTGCCTGTAGCTTGGCCAGCTTTTGCTGTGTGGCGTCTTCCATCATCTGACCGAACTCGCAGGTGGCGCACTTGAAGGTCCGGGTGCACAGGCGGTGGGAGACATCCCCTTTAAGGGCATAGCGGCAGAGTCTCTGGCTTCCCGGCAGTTCCTTAAACCGCTCCAGCGCCTGTTCAAGCTCAGGGCTGGCCCCGCTGGCCATTTTCTCCTGCATCGCCTGGTCAAACTCGCAGGTCAGGCAGTCGTAATCCCGGGTACACAGGCGGTAGGATACCAGCCCCATCTTCATCCACAGGCACTCCTTGGGCTTTACCTCTCCGGCGACAGTCTCCCCGGCCTCTATCTCAATCCTGGGCGTTTCCAGTGCTTGCCTTGTCTTCCGTATCCAGACGCGGGTCTCGATGTTGCCCGGGGCGATGCCGAGGATAGCCTCAAATTCCCTCAGTGCCTCGCCGTAGTGGCCGGCCTCAAAGTGGGCCTTGCCCTGCTTGAGGTGGACCGGTATTTCTTCCGGGGCTACCGCTATAACCTCCTCCACCTTCGTTTCCTCGGCTGCCGGCTCGGCTTTAGCTTCCCCGTGGGCGGTCTTGGGCTTTATCTCCACCTGCACTGGGCCCAGGGTATCCCGGATTATTTTCTCCAGCTGATTAAGGTCAAAGGGCTTGGGCAGATAGTCAAGGGCCCCTTCTTTAGTTGCCTCCACCGCCGTCTCCACCGACGGGTAGGCGGTAATGATTACCCCCTTGAGCTTTGGTCTCTTCTCTTTGGCCTCTCTTAACACCTCAATCCCATCCTTCCCCGGCAGCTTCAGGTCAAGGATAACAATGCCAAAGTCCCGCTCGGAGATAAATTCCAGGGCTTTCTCTCCGGCCTCGGCGGTCTCCACCTTATAACCACCGTCGGTCAGCCAGTCCCTTAGCGCCTCCCTGGTGATGGCCTCGTCCTCTACTATCAATATCGGCTTCATCTTCTTGCCTCCTTTTCTTGCTTCTATCTCCTACCCTAACTAAGTGCAATTTTCCTGCCAAAAGAAAGGGCCACCCCAAACATTCAGGATAGCCCATTGTCGGTTCTTTAAATGCCGGAACTTACCGGCTTTTGTCTATTTTCTTTACATTTAATCTATAGGCCTTGGCCTTATTATAGAGGGTCATCCGGGAAATACCCAGTATTCTGGACGCCTCGGTATAATTTCCCCTGGTTTCGGCCAGGACATCCTGGATATGTTTTTTCTCCACCTGTTTAAGGTTCTTCGCCGGTGAGGTTGAGCCGGCCGGTACCGGCTCCCGCTGGGACAGGTCGGCAGCCCCAATAACGGAATTTTGGGTCAGGATAACGGCTCTTTCAATGGCGTTTTCCATCTCCCGGACGTTACCCGGCCAATCGTGTTTCAGCAGAAAATCGGTGGCCTCAGGGGAAAACCCGGTTATCTCCTTCTGGTTCTCCAGGGCAAAGCTCTTCAGGAAATGCTCTGCCAGCAGGGGAATATCCTCCGTCCTTTCTCTTAAGGGGGGCAGCTCAATATTAACCACGTTCAGCCGGTAGTAAAGGTCTTCCCGGAATTTCCCCTGGGCTATCGCTTCTTTCATATCCCTGTTGGTAGCCGAAATAACCCGCACATCAACCTTGATCGGCTCGTTGCCGCCCACCCGGTTGAATTCCTTCTCCTCCAGGACCCTGAGCAGGTGGACCTGGATATTGGCGCTCATCTCGCCGATCTCGTCCAGGAACAGCGTGCCACCGTCAGCCGCCTCAAACTTCCCCTTCTTCCGGGCGTGAGCCCCGGTAAAGGAGCCTTTCTCATGGCCGAATAGCTCGCTTTCCAGCAGGCTCTCGGGCAGGGCGGCGCAGCTGACGGCGACGAAGGGCCTGTCACGGCGGTAGCTCTGGGAGCGGACGGCCCGCGCCGCCAGCTCCTTGCCGGTGCCGGTCTCGCCGGTAATCAATACGGTGGCGTTGCTCTTGGCTACCACCTTGATTACCTCAATCACCTGCTGCATCCTGGAGCTTTTAGCGACGATATTCTCAAACCGGTAGCGCTCCTCCAGTTTCCGCTGCAGGGCGATATTCTCCTCCCGCAGCCGCCGGTGCTCCATCAGCTTTTCAATCAATAACTCGGCCCGTTCCGGGCAGAAAGGCTTCTCGATGTAGTCATAGGCGCCCTCCCTGATGGCGTTAATGGCGGTGGGGATGCTGCCGTAGGCGGTAATAATAATCACCTCTATGCCGGGGGTTATCTCCTTGGCCTTTTTCATCAGCTCAATCCCGTCCATTCCCGGCATCACCAGGTCGGTAATAAGAACGCCCGGCTTCTCTTTCCGGATAATCTCCAGGGCCTGGGGGCCGCTGGCGGCGGTGAGCACCTGGTGGCCGACATCGCCCAGCCAATCGCGCAGCGATTCGCGGACGATGGCTTCATCATCAGCAACCAGTATTTTAACTCTCTTCTTCATGGTGCTGTGGTAAATAGATAGTAAAGGTGGTACCCTCTCCTTCTTTACTCTGGACTTCTATTCGGCCATGATGGCGCTGGATAATCCCGTAGGCCACCGCCAGACCGAGTCCCACCCCCTTCCCCTTATCCTTGGTGGTAAAGAAGGGGGTAAACAGCTTGCGCATATTCTCCGGAGAAATACCGTGACCGGTGTCCTGCACCTCTATTTTAAGCTGGCTGTTATCAACTGAGGTGCGCAGGGTCAGCCTGCCCCCCTCCGGCATTGCCTGGAGGGCGTTCATAATAAGATTTATGCTGACCTGTTGCAGCTGGTCAAAATCAGCCAGGATATCAGGCAGGGAAGGGGCAAGCTCTTTGCTCACCTGAATATTCTGTAGCTCAGCCGAATGAGCCGCCAGGTCAATGGCCCGTCCCAGGACTTCGTTGACATTAACCTCCCTTAACGCCGGCGGCGACTGGCGGGCAAAGTCCAGCAGGTTGCGGATTAGCCTGGAGCTGCGGCTGATTTCGGCTTCCATCTTGCCCAGGGATTCAAGGGCGTTCTCTTTGGTGAAGGTGCCGCTGTTCAGTTTTTTAGCCAGCAGCTGGGTATAGACCAGTACGCCGGCCAGCGGATTATTGACCTCGTGGGCAATAGAGGCCGCCATCTGGCCCAGAGAGGTCAGCTTCTCCGCCTGGATTAGCTGTTCCTGATTTTCCCTGAGGCGTTTATCATATTGGCTGAGCTCCTTATAGGCTTTATCCAGTGAGGCGCGCGCCTTTCTTTCGCTCTCAATCCGGCTGATCTGCATCGCCACCAGAACACCGATAAAAGCGGCAAAGATAACAAAGAGGACCGCCCTGGCGAGCGGGTCGGCGTAAGGGGAGAAAAGCAGAGCCCGCGGCAGTACCACGCAGAGAAAAGAGAAGGAGGTTATCAGGCTCCCCCACACCCCGAACACCAGAGCCGCGTAGACTACGGGAATGAAGAACAGGGTCCGGTGTAAATCGTGGACGCCGGTAAAAAAGCTGTGGTTAAACGGCGCCAGGCTAACCAGGGAGGTCTGGTCAGCATAGTAAACGAAGGTAAGAAAGGCCATCAGCGCCACGATTATCCAGCAGTGGGGGCTGCGCACGCCTGTTGGCCTTTGCTCATTGGCCAGCCATTCCACCAGCCTTCCGGCGCTGTTTTCCTCCCAGCGCTGCCAGATGCTCTTTGGGGTGTTATCGTTGTTCATGCTTTCCCCTCCTGAGTCCAGGCTTGTTTTCGCTTGCTCACCGCCGGTATCTTCAATTCCTTCCTCAAATCGGCCACCGAGCGTCGGGAGATAGCCACGCCGGATTTCTCCAGCAGCTTTGCCCTGATGGCCTCGTCGGAGAGAAGCCCTTCCTCGGTCTCAAGCAGTTGCTTCAGGACTTCCTTCTTGAACACCCTCGGCCTGGGGAAAAAGTGTTTCAGGGGAACCTCTTCACCCCGGGGTGTGCCAATGCTCTTACCCCTTATGGCACGGCTTACCGAGCTTGGGGCCAGCCCAATCTTTTTGGCCAGTTCCTGCTGGCTGAAGGGCAGAAGGGCCTTCAGGTTGCCGGAGTCCAGGTAAAGCGCCTGCTTATCAATGATGCTCTGCAATATCCGGGTGATTGTGTCCTTACGGCTGTTGACCAGCTCCAGCTTTTTGAATAGCCGCCTGGCCTGCCTGCTTTCGGCCTCGGTGAAGGCCCCGCCCGCTTTCAACTCTTCGAACCTCTGGTAATTGATGGAGTACCGCCCCCTGGCTAACGAGGCTGAAGAGTAGCCGATAACAAAGCCCCCTTCGTCCTTATCCACCGTGGCAACTTTATAATAGTGAATCGCCTCTGAGCTGAGAGCGGAAGGGTTATAGAACTCGCTCAGGATAGAAAGCTCATCGATAAGGCTGTTTATCTTTTGAACCTCGGAAACGGCCAGCCCGCATTCGGCGGCTATTCCTTCCGCCGTCATCCCTGATTCAGGGAAGAGGAAATACCGTTTGAACTGCTCCAGTCCCAGCCGCCGTATTTGACCGACGAGATGCTCCTTGTC
>Ga0315536_1000858_pt1 | contig 15355 bp, 12 predicted proteins | sample SalMarSW160230MG_FD_203093 | JGI IMG/M metagenome (GOLD analysis project Ga0315536, IMG submission 203093) | Salt marsh sediment microbial communities from the Plum Island Ecosystem LTER, Massachusetts, United States - Salt Marsh Sediment SW1602-30 ... | reverse complement strand
GGATGCCAAATTCCGGGCGACACTGCGTCGAAGGTATCCTCCGGAGAATTGGCAGAATATGGATGAGAAAAAGGATTGAAAAAAGCCGAACGTGCTTCTTCCGACGAAATCTCCTCGGCGCAGCTTTGTTTCAATTTAACGCTGCCCGGGAAAATGGGACGGCCATTGCCTCGGACCGGGACGGGTTCCGCCAAGATTGCCCCAACTGATTACCTGAGATGATGTATATTTAGACAATATTTGTCTGAATTTTTTTGGCTCATAAAGCTTGAAAAGAATCAGCCCTGATTCACCCGGGCTGGTTTTTTATGATGAATGTCATAATTGCATTGTGCCATTTTTGTGTGCTATACTTTTGTGCATTCAGAAAAAGGGGGGTATGAAAAAAGCCATGGTTTCTCGGCTTATTACATTCTTTCGAGCTTATGTTGTTCCCCCAAAGGGATACTTTTCCGTTTCTCCGGTATCTCTACCGCGTCTTCCCAAGAAAATCCTTTCCCATTATCCCGGATCCGCTTTCCCGCAAATGAGCGGAGGACTTCCCCATGGAAAATGACATTTTTTCCGTCTTCAGCCGCTTGCTGGGTTTTCAATATACAACAAGCACAAGCGTGTTCATTTTCTTCGCTCTTTGCTTCGTCGTAGGCGGGGCATTACTCTGGGGATTGCATCGGTTCAACGAATACACCATCGATTTTTACCTCTCGGAAATTATGCCTGCCACTCCCCTTGAAAGATGGTGGTCCGGCTTTATTTTCGGATCGAGAGTATTTCTCATCTCATCGATGAATATGAGTTTATTCCTTCTTAGCCTGATTGGAGTGATTCAAATATCGCTCTCTTGTATTTTTTTTATTTTGGATTGGATACTGACCGCGAAATTGTCCAATTCCGGTTTTTTTATAATCAATCTTGCCCTGGGTATGATTGTCGCTTTTATGGGGCGTAGGCTCTACCAAAGTTCTCCTTCGGTCATGAATATTGAGAGACTAAATGAAGAATTCCATTTTCAGGTAAATAAGTTTATTGTTTCCATAACATGGCTTATTAGCGGGCTTCTTGTCGTTTATTTCTTCTCAGGATTCGTAAAGAGTAATAATGTTACTCTCATGGTGGCCATTACTCAATTATTCCTTATTATGACTATCGGAATGATTCAGATCTATTCCAAGACTCAAAAATCGGAGAATAGGAGTAAATCAGATAGGATCCTGACGTCCGGTTCACTCCAGACGGATACCTCCGATCAAGATCTAAATGAAATACTGCGAAATATTGAGTTGGAAAATAAACCGGTCATCAAGTATAAAAAAATTCCAAGGCCCGCAGATATGCCCTGGCGGTTGTCGAACATGGAGGGTCCTCCGTCGGAAGAGGAAAAGAAAGGATAACCCATCGTTTGTGATTGTGATAATTTCACGGGAGTTTGAAGGCCGCATACAAAAAGGATACCCCAATTGCGAAAGAGTAATCCATTCAGGGAGAACTGAAAGGACGGGAAACACATGCAAACGCTGAATATGGAAACCGACGTTGCAGATAAAGCTTTGGCTGCCGTCAATAAATGTTTTAACGTCCTTTGCGAAGCTCAGAAGATAATTATTGGAAAAATTAATACCGACCTTCGCGATAGTAAAAATTGGGTAAGTGTTTCCGCGAAGGAATTCTTTACCGAGTACGACGAACTCGACAAGCAGCTTCTATCCCGTATTGAAGAAATGGGATTGCTGCGGCAGAAACTCGATCAGGAAATCTATCAATGGAAACAGGCGGATACAGTGGATAATACCAATTACCCGTATTGAACACAATCCGGATTATTCCGGGTAGAGGTCTCGGATTTCCAGTTGGAATGGTTGGGGTACTTTTTTCCTCAAGGAGGCTGTCATGGGTGAATTTACACACGATCTGATAATGGATATTGACGCTGCGCAGAGCACCCTTGCGGAAATGGTTGACCACCAGAAAGCATTAGAGAGCGCGATCACAGAAATGATTTCGGTGGTAGAAGATGAATTTCTACTTTCATGGCAAGGCCCATCCGCGATGGAATTCTTTTTTAATTACAACCAATTATCCCTAAAATTAAAATCGAATAATGCACAATTGAAGGAACTGCACACAAATTTCAAGGAGGAAATACTGGCCTGGCTTGATATGTCGGTAACATTGGCTTCATAGAAAATACCCTCCTCTTCGGTCCGTTTCCGGAAGGACAATGGGGAGTAAATCCAATGCTCGTGTGTTCTTAAGGAGATGCAAATGAAACTGGGAATGGACCTTCCTACTGCCCGAAGGATTCTGGGCTCCCTCAATTTCACTATCCAACATGATCTTGAGAACAAGGATGCCTTGCTGGCATCCATCGCCGCGGATCTGGGCGCCGTCTGGCAAAGCCCATCCGCAGATCAGTTCCAACTGGCCATGCAGACTCAGGTTGCGAAAATATCTCCCAAGATTATTGAAATCCGGCAGTTGAGGGATCAGCTGGCTTCAGCAATCCGCGAATGGGAAGAAATCGACAGAAAATTTGGATCCTGAATGTTCCACAGCTATAGCCGCCCGCCATCCTTGTGCCGCTCCCGTTTTCCAGTAATCCGGAAAAATAGTTCGTCGCCCGTCGATAAAAAAAGATGAGATTGGCAATTTCCAGCATGTTACGAATACTCGCAACGCGGTAGGAAAGGAAGTGGGGTATGCAAAAACTTGTCATGAAGATGGATGAAACGTATCAATACGGTAAGGATTTGAAAAGGGCGGCCGCTACAATGCTTGATGGGCTGGGCATTATTGAATCACAAGCGTCCGCAATCTCCGCCTGCTGGTACGGCAGCGCCGGAGCCGAATTCGGTGCTTCGTTGACCCGATGGGTTCAGGCAACGCGGGAACCCGTTTCGGAAATTGAAATTCTCGCAAGACGGGTCGACCATGAGAGAGAAGAATGGGAAAGAACGGTGTCCTCCCGTCACTATCAAGGGGTATTCGAACGCATCGTGAATGCCCTATGGGATGGTTTCGATCCTGGCAGCTGGTTTAAAAATGTTTTTGATGAAAACGGGAATTGGGATTGGGATAATTTGTTCAAAGCAAGCAAACAAGTAAAATTATCTCTTAAAGACCTCCTGGATCTCGATTACCCCCCCAATAAAAGCGAACCGGTATACTGGTATGATCCCGGCCGAGGATGGATAAAAATGGAGACCGAGGGTGGAGATTGGGATGCGGGCCTGCAGGGAGGTCCCGATAAAAATAACAACGGCGTTTTGGGTTTATATGGCAGCGCGGGAATGGGGAAAGTAAAATGGACAAATTTGCTTTTCTTTCCTCTGCCCCTATTTGCCATCACGGAATTATCGGGGCCAGGTGTGAGCGCCGGTCTCAAGATGGATGGGGCAAATGCCGGCGCAAGTGCGGGAAGTGCGAAGTTAACATTGGGCGCCAACGTTCCCTTCCTCGACAGATTTGTAGGAGTTTCTTTTGGAAGATCCGCCGGCTTGGATTTTAGTTATAAGTGGGGCCCGGATAATAAACCGGAAATTACATTAGCGGGATGGAAATTAGGGCTTAACCTTTTTTCTCCACCGGTCGATTTCTCTCCGCCCACTCCCGAAGAGCAAATTATCCTGCCTCCATATGTCGAGATCGTACAGTAAGAGGATTAGTAAACAGAAGACATATTGAGGGTTGAAAAGCGCATCATGGTATCTACGGGTTAAATGAGGAGAACAAATGGACAAAGTTCCCGAACTGAGGCATCCTCAACAAGTCACGCGAATGGAAATTTTCTACCTCATGAATTTATTGGGCGCCAAAATTCTATTTGGCGCAGACCAAAAAGAGACGGAAGCGGGATTGGGGTCCATCATCCGCCACCCGGATTCACAAAGTATTGCGGATAATTTAGTAAATAAGGGTGTTTTGGTTCGTCAGGGTAAAGACGGATTTGCCCCTTCGCCTCAGGTAAAGCCCGTACTCGATTCGCTGTTCTTTCCCGAAACGGGGTTGGCTGTCCTTCTCGAAAAACCGGGAATTGGAAAACAAATCTTCTTCGTGGTGCGGAAGGAGAAAAATATCGTTTTTCATTCATCTCCTTCTGAAGGCGAGCATTTCATTGCCCTTGTATCGAATCCGGAGGCTTTGGAGGGAATGCTGGCAGATTGTTTTCCCGTTTCGGGAATTCCGGTTACTCCAGTAAAGTTCAGAATCAAACGAAGTGCCTTTGAGTACATCCAATTTCTGACTCATGCGGGGAAAACTGACGAAGCAAGAAATTTGATGGAGCGAGGAGATCTTGATCCCATCGAACTAGAGAATTTTCTCCATGCAATCTCGGATTATAAAATCAGCGGTTCCATCGCATGGCTTTTCCTGCGGGGGGATACGGTCCACGAGGCAAAATCGATTTTTCTTCAAACCGATGGCCAAACAGCCTGGCTGGCATCTCCGATGGAAGCCGATTCTCCGGAAGAGCAATTATTATATGTCCGGCGTACAGGCTCGGATTTCTCCAGTATACTCCGCCAAATAGTGGAGGAGCTTGCCGGCATCAAGTTCTCTCGGAAAATAATGGGGCCATCCGGAAAGATAATCCGGTTTGCGTTAAGTGTGGACGAACTTGCCATGTCGCTTCATGCGATTAATTGCGCAGACCAATCGAGGAAGATATATGTTCTGGCTTCCGGCGATGCGACCGGGGACCGCTACGCTGACACCATGAAGCGCGCACATCAATCATTGGTCGAATCCGGGCTGTGCACTGTTACCGAACGAGGTTTCCCCATCCTCAGTGAAGATCTCGCGCAAGCGGTCTTCCCGATTGGCAAATCCGATTCAATGATAAAAATTTCCGGCTCGATGGGTGGACCGGCGCTGGAAACGGGCGTTTATATCGTCAAGGGAAGATTCTTTACCTTATACCGCAATTACGGCGAGCAGTTGCAGCTTCTGGAGTTCGGAATAATTAAAGATCTCATCTCCTCCATCGAATTGATGTTTCCGGATTTTGGATCCGAGAAGGATAATACGAAAACGAGTATCTCAATTTCCTCTGAGAACCTGAAAAAGGCAATGGGAGAAAATCACGATCCCCAAAAAGCATCGAAGATTATCTCCTTGGATGGGGCGTCGGCCGCCGACGCCGACCTTTTCGCGGGGGATCTCCTGCAACCGACCTTCCGAACGTCAGTGATCCGCCGATATTCTCCGGACGGCATGAAAATAAACGAAAATTTATCCGGGGAGAACAAGGAAGAAAAACAGTTGAATGCCCTCCTGCTTCTGAAATCCCCACTCCGGAGTTGGATCGTGAAATTTTATGCAGACGACGAAATGGGGATGGCATGCACCACAGATCGGACGGGATTCCGCAAAGCGCTGACGCGATTGATTTTATCGGAGTAATTTTGCGACGGGGTGGGCGCTGGAAGGATCATCGTTTGCGGCATGATATTCCCTGAAACCTAAAAGAGGTTGATCTCCCATGGATAACAGTTTTTTTGAGTTCTGGAATACCCTACTTCGTATCGGGCCGGTTCTGATTGTGTATATGGTGATTACCGCTTTTTTGGTGGATTGGGGAGCTGGTCCGTTCGCTATCCAAAAGTTTTTATTATCGGAACATCTGCCGACGAACCACCCAGCCAGACCCCTCGAACGATGGTGGTCCGGCCTATTATTTTCCGGTGGCGTATTATCACAATTATTTTTCGTTTTGTATTTTGCGCTTCCCTTCCTGGCCGGCGCAATTCTCATGGTCTTGTCTGAAGTTTATTATCTTCAACATCCGGGGGGCATCCCTTGGCAGGTTAATTGGCCGGAGAAGACCGGGCTCTGGCCAAAACCCGGTCAATTATATTTCCTCTTCGGATTGATATTTATCTTTCCCGGGATTACTTATTCGAAAATCAGAGCCGATTTTCTACCTCGGACAACAGGAGTTTTCCGTCACCTGAACAGAATGGGCGCCTATTCCATGATCGTACTGGCGGCGGCCAGTCTCTCGATTCTTCTATTGGCGTTCTTTTTTATCCAACCGTATCCCTATTACTGTGTGATACTAACCATACCCATAGCTATTTTCTCTGCGATCATTGGCATCTGGTTGCTTACGGATCTGGATGCCCCGTAGGGAACCATCTGTTTTCAATTCTTTCCATTAATCGCTCGTGACCCATCGTTGTTACGAAACAAAATATCCACCGGATTTTTCCAGCATAATGCTTGAAGGCGGCCGCCGAATAAAATAGCGATTTCATGCCGATCAGGATATACTCCAGCTTGGTAGCCGGTCATTGTATTATTCGAATTCCTTCCTACCATAAAGGAAAACGGGGTTATGTCAAATCCTTCCTCCTTCCCCAAGCCCGCCAAAATCGCCCGCTACGAGATCCTCCGCGAGATCGGACGCGGCGGGATGGCCACCGTCTACCTCGCCCGCGACCCGAACTTCCAGCGCGAGGTGGCGGTCAAGGTCCTGCCGCGCGAGGCCCTGCACGATTCCACCCTCTACCAGCGCTTCCAGCGTGAGGCGCGCACGATCGCCTCGCTCGAGCATCCCGCCATCGTCCCGGTCTACGATTTCGGCGAGGAGGACGGCCAGCCGTTCCTTGTCATGCGGTACCTGAGCGGCGGGTCGCTTTCCACCCGGATTAAGGCCGGACCCCTGCCGGTCACCGAAGCCGCAAAGGTCCTTCTGCGCATCGGCGACGCGCTGGATGCCGCCCACGCCAAGGGAATCGTCCACCGCGACCTCAAGCCGGCCAACATCCTCTTCGACCAGTACGGCAACGCCTACCTGAGCGACTTCGGCATCGCCCAGCTTTCGGAAGCAACCAGCCCCCTCACCGGCTCGGCGATTCTCGGCACGCCGGCCTACATGAGCCCGGAGCAGATCCGCGGCGACGGCAAGGTCGACGGCCGGGCGGATATCTACGCGCTGGGGATTGTCCTCTTTGAAATGCTGACCGGCAAGACGCCCTTCAAGGCGGATACGCCGGCCCAAATGATGATGATGCATCTGGCCAATCCCACACCCCGCTTGCCGGAGGAAAAGAGCGACCTCCCGGATACCATCAACGGCGTGCTGATCCGGGCAATGGCCAAGGATCCGGACCTGCGGTTTCAGAAAGCCTCCGAACTGGGAAGCGTCATATCGGCGATCGCTTCCGGCCAGGCGCCGGACCTTTCCGAGACTTCCGCGACCTACGGGTACTTCAAGGAGACTTCCGCCACGCGAATCGACGCCGAGGGCGGCGGACCGAGAAAACCCGGCCGGGCAGTCAAGAGAACTACCGAGAAAGGAGCTCCCAGGAAATCCACAAGGAAATTGCCGCTTCTGATCGGCGCCGTGGCGGTGCTATGCATTTGCGGGATCGGTGGTGCGGCCGGCGGATATGCGCTGTATAAAAATCCGGATGCTCTTTCGGCTTTTCTTTCGCCGAAGGAGACGGCCATCGCAACTGCCGCCTCCACGGAACAACTCTTTGCCGGATTGGAATCCACCCCGGCCACAAAGGTGACAGAATCCATTGGTGATACGCCGGCCCCCACAGTGAATACTTCCAACCTTATTGGTGATCGGTTCGAAATCGCCATCGGCGATGAGGTCTCCAACGGTAAGCCTGGAAAGGGTGCCGGAAATATTGAATCCCCCGGGGTTAGGGATATCTATATGTTTTCCGCGCAAGCCGGGCAGACCGTCTATTTTCAAATGATAGATTTTGATTTCAACATCAACAGCAGCAAGGTGCATTGGCAGGTGATTGACGAGAGGGGTTTTGAAATCTTTGAGACATGCTTTAGTTGCGGAGATCCCGGAAATAAAATCCTCGATAACGGCGGAACATACACCCTCACTGTTGGAGATGATAAGAATCCGGGAATGGGCACTTATTCCTTTAAAATTTGGAATGTTCCCCCGCCCGATACCTTTTCCGTTTCCATCGGGCAAGAAATATCCAATGGCGTACCCGGTGCCGGAGCCGGAAATATTGAATCCCCCGGCGTGAAGGATATTTATACCTTTACAGCGCAAGCCGGGCAGACAGTTTTTTTTGAGATGGTCAATTATGATATCAGCGTCGACAGCCTCTTGATGACTTGGCGTGTGGTTGACGAAAGGGGTTTTGAAGTCTTTAACACCTGTTTTGGCTGCGGCGATCCCGGGAATAAAATCCTTGATCACGGCGGGACATATACACTGACGGTGGGCGATGATGCGCGTCCGGGCATGGGTACGTATAAGATCAAATTCTGGAACGTCACATCCAACACATCCTTCCATCCCGAGCAGCGTTTACAGGATGAGAATTCGTTTCTTTCGATATCCCGCGACGGAATACTTTCAAAAAGCGAGACCATCGTTTAGGGAATAGCATCAGTAAAACCTAAAACTGGATCGCCGTCCTTTTTCGGAGCATGTTCCCCGGCATGGTCCCCGGATGGATAATTCCTTGCCATCCCTTACCAGAATGGAAAGATCGTATTCTGGGATGCCCCTCCCATTCTGAGTCAACTTCCTCGATCGAATCATTTTTACCGTTAATTAAAATTTTCCAGCCAATAGTCACTCCCCCGTATTTTGATCGGGGGTTCCCTCGCTTATCACACCCCCTCACCCTGTCTTAATTCTGGCGCTCTACCGGATTTACGACAGAGTGAGGGGGAAAGCTGAATTCGTGGATGCCCGAAAGGAACACTCGGGCATGACGATCTCCCTCCCTTCTGCCCGCTTGGTACACGCAGGCATAACAAACTAATCTCTACTACTCCAAGTCCAGCTTCCCCCCTCTCTGTTATCATTCCCCTTACCCATGCCGACGAACTCTGCAGCTTCCGTATCCCCCGCGGCCGGTTCCCTACCCGGAACGGCGGGCGCCATAAAGGCGCCCCTCCTCCGCCGCCGGATATTCCAGGCCGCGCTACTTTGCCTGGCCGCCTTCATCGTATCCGCCGCGGTCGCGCGCAACGTTTTCGAGCAGATGCCCCACCTCGAGGACGAGCACGCCAATTACTTCCAGGCGCTGATCTTCGCCCGCGGAGAAGTGGCCGCCCCGGCTCCGCCCTCCCGCGATTCCTTCTACATCCCGTTCGTGATCGTCCGCGATGGGCTGTGGTTCGGCAAGTACACGCCCGGCTTCCCGCTCGTCCTCGCGCTCGGCGTGCTCGCCGGCGCGCCGTGGGTCGTGAACGCCCTGGCGTCCGCGCTCGCGCTGTTCGGCGTCTTCCTGCTCGGGCGCGATCTGTTCGACGCGGATACCGGCCTGCTCGCCGCCGCGCTCGGCGCGGTCGCACCCGCGTTCGTCATCCTTTCCGGAACCCTCCTCCCGCACACGGTAACGATGGCCGCGCTCATCTTCTTCGCCTGGGCCTTCGTCCGCCTGTCCCCGCGGAGCGACATTGCCGGCCTTTGCCTTATTCGGCAATGTCGCTCGCGAAGCGGGGGCGACCGCCGCGTGGATGAACCCCGGACGTGGGCGTTCGCTCTCATTTCCGGCGCCGCGCTCGGGCTGGCCGTCCTCTGCCGGCCGTGGACCGCGCTCGCCGTCGCCATCCCGTTTATGGGAATCGCCCTAATCGATCTGGTCCGCACGCTGCGAGTGCGCATGGCCATGCATGGGCGTAATGCGCCGCTTGGGCGCATGGGGCGCATAGCCAGGTTGGGGTGCATGGCCATGTACGGGCTCATGGCCATGCGCCCCTACCTGCCGCTGGTGATGGTCTGCCTGGCCGTATGCGCCCTGCTCCCGCTCTACAATACCATCGTCACCGGCTCGCCCTTCACCAATACCTACACCCTCTGGTGGCCATACGATTCGATCGGTTTCGGCCCCAGCGCCGGGGTCGATGACGGTCACACGCCGCTCCTGGGAGTGCTCAACGCCCGGAAGGACCTTGCCGCCTTCCAGACCGCGTTCACCGGCTGGCCCGCGCCGCTTGGAATCCCCCTCGCGGCGCTACCGCTCCTCCTCGGCCTGTTCCTTGCCCCCCGCCGGCGGGCCGACCTGTTCCTCCTTCTTCCACCGCTTGCGCTGATCGCCGCCCACTTGGCCTACTGGGCCCGCGCCGGAGAATTCTTCGGCGGCCGCTACTATTCGGAAGGGATGCCGTTCCTGTGGCTGCTCGCCGCGCGCGGTATTCTGAAATTTTCGTGCGGTAAGTGGCGACTCCTGATCGTCCGCGCCGCGCTCCCCGCCCTGCTTGCCGTGGGTATTCTTTTCGAAATCCTGCCGCGCTTCGTCCGCGGGCGCGGCCTGTACGGCATCTCCCGGGAAAACCTCAACGCCTCCGGCGCCGCCGAATTGCACAACGCGCTGGTGTTCATCAGGATCCGTTCCTGGGAGGAGTATGCCAATTTCTCCTGGCTGAATTCTCCCTTCCTGGATGACGATGTGATCTTCGTGCGTGATTTGGGGGAGACTCGGAATATCCAGATCATCGAGTCGCTCCCCGGCCGGGAGATCTACTATTACGCGCCCGGCGGGCCGTTGACCCCGGCGGATAACTGATAGGCGGCTTATGGTTCACCCCCTGCACCCCTTCCCCCTCTCCCGGCATACCCCCGCTCGCGAAAACTTCGCATCGGAAATTCGCCGATGCTCATCGCTCGGGGGGCAGGCGCTGGGAGAGGGGGAAGGGGACGGGGGCTGGGGTGAGGGGAAAGATTTTCGGGCGACCATCGTTCGCGGCTACAATTATTTCCCGATCTCTCCTATAATACGCACCAGAACGACGCCCCGCGGGCGGCTTCCGGAATCCGACGCATGACCGAAACCCCACCCTCCTTCCCCAAAAAAATCTCCCGCTACGAAATCCGCCGGGAAATCGGCCGCGGCGGGATGGCTACCGTCTACCTCGCCTACGACCCGAATTTCGGCCGCGAGGTGGCGATTAAAATCCTGCCCCCGGAACTGTTGCACGACCCGGCCTTCCGCACCCGATTCCACCGCGAGGCGCGCACGATCGCGGCGCTCGAACATCCGGCGATTGTCCCGGTCTACGATTTCGGCGAGGAAGACGGCCAGCCGTTCCTTGTCATGCGCTACCTCTCGGGCGGGTCGCTGGTCGCGCGCATCCGCGCCGGCCCCATTCCCGCCGAAGCGGCGGCCCGGATCCTTTCCCGGATCGGGTCGGCCCTGGATGCCGCGCATGCCCAAGGCGTCGTCCACCGCGATCTCAAACCCGCCAACATTCTCTTCGACCAGTACGGCGAAGCCTACCTGGGGGATTTCGGCATCGCCCAGCTTTCCGGCGGCGGTTCCACCCTCACCGGCTCGATGATCCTCGGCACCCCGGCCTATATGAGCCCCGAACAGATCAGCGGGGAAAAGAAAGTCGACGGCCGCTCGGATATCTACGCCCTGGGCATCGTCGTGTTCGAGATGCTGACCGGGCAGACCCCCTTCCAGGCGGATTCCCCGGTCAAGCTGATGATGATGCACGTCTCCACCCCGCCGCCGCTTATCCCGGAAACCGAAGCGAAGCTCCCGCCCGGGTCCGCCAAGGTGCTCGAACGCGCGCTGGCCAAAGAGCCGGATGCGCGCTTTCAAAAAGCCGCCGACTTCAGCCGGGCGTTCCAGGATGTCACCGCCGAGCGGAAACCCCTTCCCGATGCCGCGCCCATCGAAAGCGCCGGCCCGCTGGCCGAAACCAAGGATTTCGCCCGGGCGGATGTCCGGGTGGAAGGACCGGCAATACCGCCTTCCGCCGTCCGCGGAAAACCCACCCGTTGGATTCTCTGGGCCGGCGTCGCCGCCGCAATCGCCGTCTGCTTATGTTTGGGGGGAGGCGGCGGGGCGGTTTTCCTGAATTCGGATTTTGGAAAATGGCTCCTGGCGGCCCCGGTGGAATCCACCCCGACCATTGCGCCGACGGCCGCGGTGACTCAAACCGGCATCCTGGCCGACACGCCGATCCCCAGCGTGGAAGCCCACACGCCTACACTCACGCTTGAACCGTACATCCCCGGCCAGACGTTCCGGTTAACCGACGGCAACAATGCTTCTTCCCAGCCGCGGATCGCCGTGGATTCCGAAGGTATTGTGCACGCCTTTTGGATGGATAAATCCGATGCGCTGAACGGAAAGGTCTTCCATCGCGCGCTGGATAAAGAGGGAACCTGGACGGATCCGGGATGCATCTCGTGCCTGGTCGGCAACCCGGAATATATGTACGAATATAAATTCGCCGCGCGGGAGAAAGAGCGCGCCTGCATCGCTTTCCAATGGACCCCGGAATACCGCTACGTCGTCTCGACCGCCTGCTTCCACGGCACCGGGGTGGCGGATATTGAGGAAGTGGAAATGCCAACCGGGGAGATCGATTTCCTCATGGCGATGGATCCGTCCGGCGATCTGGTCACCTTTTTCCTGAGTACCAAAACGATCCACGCGGGAGATCAGATCCTCTCCGACTCATCGCTGTACATGTACTCGCCCGCTTTCGGGATCGATACGGAGGGCGGGTATCACCTGGCATGGATCCGGGATTCCGAACCGCCCGTCCTGGTCTACAGTTACTCCCGCGGCGGGGATGCCGCCTGGTCCGCGCCGAAGGCGCTTGTCTCACAGGATGTAAGCATCAGTTCCGAGCTGCAGTTATTCGCCGGACCGGAAGGAGAAATGTTCCTCCTGATCGGCGATTCGCCCGGCCGCATCCTGCGCTGGAAGGGAAGCTGGTCGCCCGTGCGTTCGCTCGCGGAAGATTACCTGCCGTACGATTTTTCCTTCGTCATCACAAAGAACGGGAAGTTGATTCTACTGAGCACGGGATATTATTCCGGCAACCGGGGCATTTGGGCTTTCAAATTCAATGAGGAAACGGGGGATTGGAAAACGCCGATCCTTCTCCGGAAATTGGACAGCCTGATGATGAATGGCTTTTCCGCGGCCGTGACCCCCGGCGGCAAACTCCTGCTGGCATACGGACAAAATGACGAAGACGTCCTGAAGGGCGAGATTTTTCTGCTGGAGGTGGCGTCTCCGTAATCCCTCTACATGCACGCCCCCGGCCCCCGTCGCTGCGCTTCGCTCTGCTCAGGACAGGCATTTCGGTAAAGGATCTCACAGTCTTGTCCGCGTCGGATGGTCTGATACGACGACCGCATGGTATTCTGGCTGTTACGCGAGGACGCCCAAGCGGGCGCATGATCTGAGCTGCAATACCTTGCCGATGTCGATGATTCAAGCATGATGGATTTCTCCGCCGCCAGAACGGACGGATGACCCCTCCCGGCTTGCGGCGACTTGGCCGGCGACACTCCGCTCGTGGGATTCACTTTCTGGCGGCCAAGCCGCCGGTTTACCCACCTGCCTTTTACCCCTTCCTCATCCTGCCGCGGTCCTAATCCCCGACCCCTTTCCCTCACCCCGTTCTTCCATCGATCCGTACGCATCCTTTTTTTCACAGTTCCGCTGATTGTGGAGTGCGATTTCCACGTCGAATGAAAGGCGCATTTTCGTATTTGTTATAATTTTTCGATACCAACCGGATCGGAGAGGACAGCCATGACAAAACAATACATAAATATTACAAATAATTCCAGTCCGAAAAAACCTATGGCTCCGGAGAAGATTTTCTTAATCGGCACCGTTCTATTAATTGTGGTCCTCTGCGCGTTCATCATCTCCCAGGTTGCCGTTCCGTTTCTTCAAGCTGCTGATCGATGCCCTAAACAGACCGCCGTCCCGGCCGCGAATCTTTCCGGGTGCAATTTTAATGGGCGGGATTTTCACGGGCTCGACCTCTCCGGCGCGAACTTCGAAGGCTCGAATTTAATCGGCGCCGATTTTCGAAACGCCAATCTGACGAATGCCAATTTCAAGAATGCCAACCTGCAGGATGCGGACCTTACCGGAGCCGTAATCGACTTGGCGATCATGGATCGCGTAAATCCAAATCTCCTCCGGGGAATTACCGGGGAGATGGTTCAAAAGACGGGAAGCTGGGCCATCAGCGAGAAAAATTGGGGGGACGACATGGAAAATATCTACACTCCGGTATGCCACAACCAACCCGCGCAATGGGCGCCGAATTTCGACGGCGCTGAAAAGCATTCCGCTGTCGCAATTGTATTGGGGGAGGACGCTCCCGACAGTTGGACCTATTTCTATGAACTCCCCATCGAGAGTTTGGATGTCCGCTTCATCGATACCGTTGCCTGCGTGGAGGTGATAAATAAGTCCGTCGGAAACTGCAATTACTCTGGAGGCAAGGCCAGAGTCCGTCTTCAAAACACCGTCGAAGTCCTGCTCCGCGCCGTCACCACGGGAAAAACAATATCCCACAACACGTTTTCCGGTTCCATGCCGGATGTTTGCCCGGCGACTGCCTCCGACATGACGTCCAATCCCAAGGGAAGCGACGTCTCCAAAGATATTGTCACGGAATGGATCATGCGCAACCTTCAGATTTCGGAATAATCACCTGGCATCAGGAATCCGGCGCAACACCTGATATCCTGCCAGTCGAGATGTTGCCGGGCGGGCTGGGGGGATGAGGATCGAAAGGGGGCCTGGGAGTGTGAGGATGGACTAGGGATAAAGAGACGCAAGCGAATCAATAAGATTCTTAAAATCCTCCGGCAGCGGCGCCTCGAACTCACGGGGCGCCGTTTCATTCGGCAGAGTGATCTTCAGCCGCCACGCATGCAGCATCTGCCGTTTCGGCTTTTCTTCCCCCCATTCCGGGATGATCGAGGGGGGTCGGGTGCGTTTTCTTCCGCTTCGCTTTGGAGGGCCCGAGGCGGATCTTCCATACACCGTGTCCCCCGCCACCGGGCAGCCGATGTACGCCAGGTGCACGCGGATTTGGTGCGTGCGCCCGGTCTGCGGGTGCACCTCGAGAAACGTGTAATCCTTAAACTGCTCGCGGGTTTTAAAAATCGTCACCGACGCGCGCCCGCGCGAAGGCGGCACGACCGACATCCTTTGACGGTGCGCGGGGTCTCGCCCGATGTCCGTCTCGATCCGTCCCTCGGCCGTCGGCGGGCGGCCGGCCACCAGCGCCAGATACGTCTTCTCCGCCTTCCGCTCGGCAAACGCCTCCTGCAGAAACCGCTGAGCTTCAGCGTTCTTCGCCACCAGGATCAGCCCCGAGGTGTCTTTATCCAGCCGGTGGACGATCCCCGGCCGTTCGACCTCCCCCACGTCGCCGACTTCCGGCGCATACCCCAACACCGCGCTCACCAGCGTTCCGCGCTGGTGTCCGGCCGCCGGATGCACGACCATCCCGGCCGGCTTGTCGATCACCAGCAGATCGTTGTTTTCGAAGATGATCGAAAGCGGGATCGATTCCGGCTCCACTTCCGAGGGCGGCGGCGGTGGAATGCGCACGGAAATCGCGTCGCCTTCCGTAAGCC
>Ga0315536_1000857_pt1 | contig 15357 bp, 13 predicted proteins | sample SalMarSW160230MG_FD_203093 | JGI IMG/M metagenome (GOLD analysis project Ga0315536, IMG submission 203093) | Salt marsh sediment microbial communities from the Plum Island Ecosystem LTER, Massachusetts, United States - Salt Marsh Sediment SW1602-30 ... | reverse complement strand
CCTGCAGGCTGCCAAAACCATGGGCGCCGCCGGATTCCAACTTTATTCCCGGGTGATCCTGCCGGCAGCGTTGCCTTCCATCGTTTCGGGGATGAAATTGGGATGGTCTTTTGCCTGGCGCTCGCTCATGGCCGGAGAACTGTTGTATTACGGCGGAATGGCCAGCCTTGGACATTTGCTTACCATGGGCCGGGAATTAAACGACATGGCCCAGGTGATCTCGATCATGCTTATCATTGTCCTTATCGGGTTGCTGGTGGATTTCATCGTCTTTACGCCCATCGCCATGCGGATTCGTGAGCGCTGGGGGCTGCAAACCCACCGCTAAAGACCGTGGGGGTTTTTCCCCGGCCCGCGAGCACCTCAGCGGATTTCCGGTTCCAGAATCCCGAACGTACCATCCCGCCGTTTGTAAATCACATTCACCGCTGCGGTGCGCACATTCTGGAACATGAAGAAATCCTCGTGCCCCAGCATCTGCATCTGCTCGATCGCTTCCGGTTCGCTCATCGGTTCGAGGAGAAATTTTTTCCTGCGTACGATCAGCTGGTCGGAGGCGGAAGGTTCCCTCTCCGGTTCCTCAACGGTGTCGAGCTTGACCGGGGCGGTATCCGTCCGTCCGCGCAGGCGCTTCCCCTTGTATTTATTAACCCTTCGGTGAAGCTTGTCCAACGCGACGTCGATCGACGTATAGATGTCGTCGCTGCGCTCTTCGGCGCGCAGCAACAGGTTGCGTCCGCGGACGGTCATCTGGGCAACGTGTTTGTCGGAATCGCTCCGGAGTGAGCCGTCGTACTTCAACTCCACCCTGGCCTCATCGATGTTATCCAAAATCTTGCTTAATTTATTTATCTTTTTCTCGACATATTCTGTAAGATGAGGAGTCATCTCCATTCCAGACGCGTTGACAAGAATTTGAATGGTCATTTGTGTCCTCCTGAGAAATGGTTTCACTGGAACTCTTGCAGGACTGCGGGCAGGACGGCCCGCGCTATCGTTATCGCGCCCACTCCGGTCGAACCCGCCTGAACGAGCGCCTCCGCACAGCTTTGTAATGTCGCCCCCGTGGTGCAAACATCATCTATTAAGAGCACTTTTCGGTCGTGGACAGCGTCGGCCCGGAACGCATTGGCCGTGTTTTCTTTTCGGGCTCGAATCGATAATCCCACCTGCGATTGAGTTTCCCGTACGCGGAAAAGGCTTTTGGTATCCACCGGAATGTCCACCATGCGGGAAAGGGCTGACGCCAAAAGGTGGGATTGGTTATATCCGCGTGTCTGCTGCCGCTGCCGGCCAAGCGGGACCGGCATCAGGGCATCGAAATCCCATGACGGCGGATGCCAATGAGGGTGGGCCCGACGGATTAATTGTTCCGCCAACGAGCGGTCGGAATAATATTTCATCGCATGAAGCGCTTTGCGCATCGCGCCGGAAAAAACGGCCGCCGAACGGACGAATCGCAGACCGACCGGATCGATGCAGCAATGACTTGTGTTTAGTTTAAGAGGAAGCCCGCATTTCGCACAGATATTCGAATCAATCCAGGAAATACCGCCGGCGCATGAATCGCACAGGCGCTGGCCGAGCGCTTTGCAGGAGACGCAACGGGGCGGAAAGATGAGGTCGAGCAGCGAGGGAAAAAACGTGCGGGTCTGCTTTTCAATCGCCGAACAGATTCGGTCCTTGACCCGTTTATCCATTATCCTCCGAAGAACATCGATCCTACCGGGGAAGTGAAAAGTATCAATCCCGCAGGTCCCAGGAGGACGATGAGGATCGATGGGAAAATCAGGAATACCAGCGGGATCATCATTTTTACGGGTGCCTGACGGGCTTTCTCTTCCGCGATCTGTCTGCGACGAAGCCGCATCTGATCGGCTTGGATTCGAAGCACGCGCGACATGCTTACGCCCAATTGCTCGGATTGAACTACGGCCGCCACAAAACTTGTCATTTCGGAAATACCCACCCGCTCGGCCATGTCTCTTAGCGCATCCCGCCTTAGCTTGCCCAGCCGGATTTCCTGAATGACCCGGCCGAAGGCGGCCGCCAGTTCATTTTCCCATTCTTCCGTGACTTTCGACATGGCGGAATCGAATCCCAGGCCCGCCTCGACGCAGATGGTCAGCAGGTCCAGCGCATCCGGCATGGCTTTGCGAATGCTTTCCTGCCTCCGGGCAATTTTACTGTCGAGATACAAGCGGGGGAAGAAATAACCGAATACCGCCCCGAACACAACAATACCCAGTGACATATACCATTCAAGCTTGAGTGACCCAAAAAGGAAAAGGAACATCAACAGCCCGCCGAAAATGGCAGCAAAGACGATCTGCATCGACCAATAGACCGGTGCCTCGACGCCCCAGGGGTTACCCGCCAGATCCAATTTCTTTTGGACGCTCTGGATATTTGCGGCCGGGGTGAACTTGACGATCAGATCGCTGACGCCCTTGAGCACGGGCAGAATGATACGCTCGTGAAAGGGTTGCTGTAATTCGATTTCTTCCAGGCTGATCGGGACTTCGCGCCCGGCATATTCCGAAAGCCGGGTGTCCAGCGGCGTGTGATCCTTCGGCATTCTCATTGCCGCATAGACCAAAACGGCCGCACCGATCACCACAACCCCGATAAAAATGGCGACTAGCATGGGTATCCTTTAAACCTCAATCGAGACGATCTTGCGAACGGCAACAAAACCGATAACAATCAGAAGGAATCCGCAGATCAGCATGGGAATTCCGCAGGTGCGGGATTCTGGAGCCCAGAATTTTCCGACGTATTCCGGATTGTACAGGTAGATAAAGAGCCCCAGCGCAAAAGGAAGGAATCCGATCAGGTAACCGGTGATGGATTGCTGCGCGGTCAACACGCGGATCTCGCCTTTAATCCGAACCCGTTCCCGGATGGTATGAGAGATGGTGTCCAATATTTCAGCGAGGTTACCGCCGACTTCGCGCTGGATGTTGATTGCGGTAATGATCAGCTTGAGGTCGGCGCTGCTCATGCGGCGGAGCAGGTTTTCGAGCGCCGTATCCAGCGTCAGGCCGATCTGAACTTCCTGGACCACTCGGCGGATCTCAACCGAGACGGGGGCCGGCATTTCCTTGGAAACGGATTCCAGAGCCTGGATAACGGAATACCCGGCCCGCAGGCTGTTAACCGTCAGGTTCAGCATATCCGCCATTTGGTCTTCAAACTTATGCAGGCGCCCGCTTTTCTTCTGTTTGATGACCATCCCGGGAAGGAAAATCCCTACCACGCCGCCTATGATCCCGAAAAAGATGTTGCCGAACAGCAGGGCGAAAATCACGCCGCCACCCACGCACGCAATGATGATCAGGGTAAAGTACTCTGCCGGCCGGAGTTTCAGATCGGCCTGGGCCAGGTCTTTGGAAATATTTTCAAACCAGTTCGATTTTGCAAAGGATTTATCGAGGTAATCCGCTATCGGGCTGCTCTTCTGTTTTTCTTCCTTGTTTTCATCCGTGTCGGAGGATTTATCGGAGAATTCCGTATAACGGCTCAGGCGTTCTTCCACGGATGATTCGCCTGTTCCCAGAAAGGCAAAACCCAGGAGCCCGATGGCAATGGCGACAAAGATGATGGAGATCAGTAAGGGAGACATGGAGGCACTCCGCGGTGATTAATACCGCGTTCGTTCCCCGATTCCGAACACGGACGCCGGCAGGTGGATGCCGCTGGCTTCGATGCGGTCCATGAACTTTGGCCGCAAACCGGTCGGGCGCAGGCGGCCCACCACCCTGCCGCTTTCGATTCCTGTCTGCTCAAATACAAACAGGTCCGTCATGGTAATCACTTCACCTTCCATGCCCTGTACTTCCGTAATGTATGTGACGTGCCGGGATCCATCGCGCAGGCGCTCCTGATGGACGATCAAGTTAATGGCGGAAGCAATCTGTTCGCGGATGGCGCGCGAAGGGAGGTCCATTCCCGCCATCATCACCATGGTTTCAAGACGGGATAGCGTATCCCGCGGGCTGTTGGAGTGGAGTGTGGTCATGGAACCGTCATGGCCGGTGTTCATCGCCTGCAACATGTCCAGGGCGGCTTCATCACGGACCTCTCCTACCACAATCCGTTCAGGGCGCATCCGCAATGCGTTAACCACCAGATCGCGGATGGTGACTTCTCCGCGGCCTTCAATGTTGGGTGGCCGTGATTCCAGTGACACCACATGTTCCTGGCGGAGTTGGAGCTCGGCAGCGTTTTCGATGGTGATGATGCGCTCGTCGGCGGGAATGAACTGGGAGAGAATGTTCAACAGGGTAGTTTTTCCGGAACCGGTACCGCCGGAAATAACAACGTTTAATCGCGACACAACGCTGGCTTTGAGGAATTCCACCGCTTCGGCGGTAATGGTGCCGAAACCGATCAGGTTTTCTATTGTAATAGGTATTTTCGCGAATTTTCGGATGGTAAGAATCGGGCCGACCAGTGAAATCGGCGGGATGACGGCGTTAACACGGGAGCCGTCCGGGAGACGTGCATCCACGTACGGACTGGATTCATCGATACGCCGCCCGAGGGGCGAGACAATTCGATCGATGATCCGCATGACATGGTCATCGCTCTCGAAACTTACCGGCACCCGTTCAACTTTCCCTTTCCGCTCGACAAATACGTTCTTTGAGCCGTTCACCATGATTTCCGTCACGGCCTCTTCAGCCAACAGGGGTTCCAGCGGGCCAAATCCGAGTATCTCCGCGACAATCGCCTCGAACAGCCTTTTCTTCTCCGCGCGTGAGAGGGCAATTGCTTCTTCCGCGAGAATATTTTCAAACAACTCCTCGATCGTCCGCCGGACTTCCGCCGTCCGACCGACATCCATGGATGGATCGAGTTCCCCGAGAAGTTTGTTTTGAACGCGGGTCTTCAGGTCGAAATACGCATCGCGGGATCCCGACTGGGTTGCGGATGGGGATGCCGGACGGCGGGAACGCAATTCCGCCAATCGGGATGCGCTGAGGTCTTCCTGTTGCGGCGTCTGAGACTGACCTTGCTCGATTCGTCTAAGTAGCGACACGGCGATACTTCCTTTCTACAGGAAGGATGTTCCTTGAATCATCTTATCTTGGCGACGGAAGCCGGTTTCTTCTCATCCGGCTGTCCGGCTTGTGCAATCTCCGCCAGGCGGGCTTTAATGGCTTGCGCCATTTCGAGAATGGCACGGGCAACGGGTTTGGTGCGGTCTTGGAGAAGAAACGGCTCTCCATTATTGGTTGACAAAGGCACTACACGGTCATCCAGCGGGATTTGCGAGACAATCGGCTGTTTGAGAAGATCCGCGACCTTCTCGGCGGAAATCCCGTAGCGTTTGTCCATGCGGTTCATAATCAAGATGATCTTTTGCGGTGTGAGGTTTAGCGCTTCCCCCAGATCGAAGAACATCCGCAGGTTCTTGATGGTCGGGAGGTCCGGCGCCCCGATCAGGATTGCCACATCACTGGCATCCAGTGCGCCGATGGTTGCCTCGTTCAGTGCGGCGGAGGTGTCGACGACCACATATTGGAAAATCGTCGTCAGGAAGCGAATCACCTTGCTGATTTGGGCGCCCTGAACGGTTTCCGCCTGCTCCGGACGAGCCGGCGCGGCGATAACCTTTAATCCGGATGCGTGATGAATTGAGATTCTTTCGACCAGTTCGGCATCCAACTCGCTCGCCTGCTCCACCAGATCAAGCAGGCTGTTCCGGGTTTGCAGATTTAAACAGGCGGCTACATCGCCGAACTGGAGCGCGGCATCCACCACGACGGTCGGAGTGTCTGCGGTCTGCAACGCGATCGCCAGGTTGGTGGCCACCATCGTCCTGCCGACTCCTCCCCGCGGGCTATAGATAACGATCACTTTTCCGCGGTGCGCATGGGATGTGCCGGTTCCGACTCCGACCGGCGCTCCAGGTGCCTGGACGACCGGCATGACCGCAGGTTGAGTCAGCGCCCGCTGGCCCACCTTGCGGATGGTGCTGACCAGTTCGTCGGCAGATGGGGGTTTGGGGAGGAAATCGCGTGCCCCCGCCAACATCGCCCGCCGCATGTAATCGGGTTCGTTCTGGACGGAAAGGATGACAATCTGCGTGTTTGGAAGCTCTTTCAACATCGCTTCCGTCGCCGAAATGCCGTCCATATCGGGCATGTTGATGTCCATGATGACGACATGCGGCTGGGATTCTCGGGCGAGGGAGAGCGCCTCCTTGCCGGTGCGCGCGCCACCCACTACCTCCATATCCCGCTCGAATTGAAGCAAGCGCCGGATATTTTCGCGCGTCTCGGCGATATCGTCGACAATCAGAACACGGATTTTATCTGCCACCGTCTCCCTACCTTACTTCGACGGGAACGTCGTTACCCAAAACTGGTAGATAGGGCAAATCGATTCGCGGAACCGTCCCGTACGAAAGATTGGGCGGCAGGTCGATTTTAAAATCGTCCATAAGGCGCTTCAGATCCATCGATGGTACGCTGATCGCAGTGGTATCTCCGGCAGACCGCAGTGCATAGGTAAGGTCGGCACGCAGGCGGATGATGAAACTGATCGCCAGTGCCTCCTGAGGCGTCACCTCGATCACGAGGATATCGGGAATGGCGGCCGCGATTGGTGCCGTCTGAGGTTCGCCCGGGACGGGGGTCGTGATTGCGACCGCCGGCGTATTTACCGTGCCCACATTCAGCACGCGTGCATCCGATACCAAAATGGCACTGGCCAGTCGGGGCCGCTGGGCTTCGATGGGTGTGTAATATGTAGCCAGCAAGACATCGCTCAAAGGGGATTCCTTGAAGATCCGCCCGCCCTGGACCTGAAGGAAGGTAACTTTGCCCTCCGCATCTAAACCGACAAGGAGCATGTTGTTCGGTGTGTCGGTCTGGAAACCCGCATCCAGGTTGATGTACAGCAGCGAGGCGATGATCATAATGTGATCCCCGTTGCCGATCGCATAGGCCACGCCCGATAACCGGCTCATCGGCACGGCAATGGCCACCTTACCGGGTTTGATTTTCAACGCCGTGGAGGAAGCTTTATCAGAAACCAGCATACCGCTCTCCACAACCTGCGAGGAAAAGACCGGTTCGCCACGGCGCAGATCAATCCGCGCCCGCTTCCCCACAACGGCTGCCACATCGGTCATCAAGCCCGGCAACGGTAAATCCCTCGGCCAGGGCCCCACGATGACGCTGTCATTTGTGATTTCAGTACCGGCAGGGATGTCTTGTGCGACAAACACAACATTATAGGTGCTGACTTCGGGGGTCGGTGTCTTCCCTCCGCCTCCAAGGCCCGAGCCGCCGAATTGGAACACAATGTAAATCACACCAGCGACCACGAAAATTATCAGGGCAAGAATCAGGAACATCCTTCTTCTCATGCGGACCTCCCAGTGAAAAGGGCACCGAATAGGTAGTTATCATACTAATAATATGACAAAAGTCAAGGAGACGCGTAAAAAATAAGTGTATTTTTTTATTTGGATAATATTACTCTTAATAGATGTGGAGCCTCAATTTCTGAGGCTCCACAAAACACTTACACAAGTACTATCTGACCCTATATGCTATTGACGATCTGGCTGAACACGTTGCCGATCGCGGGACCAAGGACAGAGAGGATAATGATAATCACGATTGCCACGAGAACGAGAATTAATGCGTATTCCACCAAGCCTTGGCCTTTCTTCTGCAGTTTCTTAAGCATCAGATTCACCTCCTTTCACTCGAAATGGATCATTCTGTTTATATTATATCCATTTTGCTTTGAGAATCAAATTGCGGATACATTGCCCTGAAAAATAAATGTGATGCAACGGCTGTCATACCGGCCTGAATTTCTTGACTTTCGTACTAATTATCCCGAGCGGCGTACATCCGATTGGATGTTGCAGGTTTTCCGCAAGGGATATGATGCGCAACCCCAATTGAAAATCTCGTAATTATAGAAGTAAAGAACGAACACCATCCCATGGTAGGTTTTTCCCGCAGGAAGCAAAAGAAAATATATAAAGACTTCTGAGCGTAAAGGCTAACCTGATAAGGATTATTCGGCGGCCGGGAGTTCAATTAGGATGTATGTCCCCTGCCCGGCTTGTGTGGCGTATTCATAGGTCCCGCCCAGCATCTCGATCCGCTCTCGCAAGGCGGTCAAACCATGCGGGTCTTCCTCCTCACTCTTTTCCTCAAGCAGCTTTCCATCATGTTCGAGAATGGTTTTAACCTGTGTTTCCCCGAGGTCTACGGAGACCTTGATTTTGCTGGCCTGAGCTTCTTCGCGTGCCAGACCCACCAACTGCTGGATAGCCCGGAAGAGGACAACCTCGATATGGCTGGGCATCCGCCGCTCGGTTCCAGTGAAGGTAAAGGTGATTTCAACCTGCCCCTGGTCTTTGGAACTATCAAGATACCGCCGTAATGTGGGCACCAACCCCAGGTCGTCCAGCATCATCGGCCGCAAGTCGAAGATAAAGTTCCGCACCCGCTGGAAGGCAGAATTGGCGTTCGCCTTCAAGTTGGTGAGTTCCTCTTTGGCGCGGATCGGATCGATCTCGAACAGACGTGCGGCGATTTCCGCCTGAAGGATGAAATTGGAGAGCACCTGTGCCGGACCGTCGTGCATCAGCCGCGAGAGTCTTTTGCGTTCATCCTCTTGCGCCTCGACCACCCGAACAACAACGGATTTTGGCGCCGGTCCGGATGTCGCGTCGGGTTGGCTGATGAGCAGGGTCTCGCGTATTTTTTCTAGGCTCTTGTAGAATTGTTCGAACACCCCTTGCTGGGCTTGTAGCCGTTCCAGCTGACCGCTCATGGCAAATAGACGCTGCTGGGCGTCCATCGAGCTTTCGAAAGCCTTGCGGATGTCTTCGCGGGGAACGGAGTCGAAGGAAGATTGGATCTGCTTCCAGCGCATGGCCTCCGAGGCCTGGCGCATTTTCATTTTCTCCACTTCACTCCGGCTTTGATCAATGAGCGACCGAAGTTCCTTGGTTTGGGTTTTTATTTCTTCCATCTGGGCGGCGGTAAAAGGCAACAGGTCTTCGACGGATAACGTCTCTTTTTCCAGGTTAGAGGGAGTTGGTGGTTGGGCGGCATTCGTCATAACGTATACCCGGTTATTCCTCTTTGGGTAGCGCCGGTGCGGAGGGTTCCGTGCTTTCGTTCCCCTCCGGAAGACGTATCCATCCGTGTTTCAGCGCGTACACCACGGCTTGGGTCCGATCGCTGGCGCCGATCTTGCGCAACAGGGAGGTGAGATGGTTCTTAACCGTTTGCTCGCTGATGCCCAGCAGATAGCCGATCTGCTTGTTGGTTAACCCACGCGCGACAAGGTTAAGAATCTCCGATTCCCTTTGGGTCAAAGGGGCGAACAGATCCTCGGATCCGGATTCTGTCTTGAGGCCGGCCATCTGATCGTCCAGCCAGGTTTGTTTTTCCTTGGCGTCCATGACCTGGCCTTCGAAAACCCACTTGCCGGAGGCGACCATGCGGATGATTTCTGCCAATTGTTCGTGTTCGATATCCTTGGAGCAATACGCGTGGGCGCCCGCCCGGAAGGCATGCAACGGTTGCTCGGAATCCGTATAGCCGGTTAGGAGCACGATTCGCGTATCCGGCATTTCCGTTCCCACCCGTCGCGCGACTTGCAATCCATTTTCATCGGGAAGGTTAACATCAAGGATCGCCACATCCGGATGCGTGTTCCGGATGAGATCCATGCCATCGTGCCCGTTCCCGGCTTCGCCGACGATCGTCAAATCCGAAAAGGACGTGATGGCTTTCTTCACGCCCTCGCGGTACAGAGGATGGTCATCCACAAGCACAATTCTTACTCCGGGCATTTGTTTCCTCGCAAGTAGTATAGCATTACCGGTTTTCCTTGGCAAACCAAATGGCAAAAATCCAAGGGGACCCTCCGCGCACTCATTCCAAGCAGCCGCCGCGAACCGCATACAATAGAGTCCGGCGGCCAGAGGTATCCGCCGGGTGACCTTCACGGAATTCCGGGATGGGAGTGCACCGGTCCAGCTCCCCGGGATAGAAATCCGGCATCGTCATAAGCAGATCGGCTTCTTCTTGACGGAGGTAGGTATTCAGCGGCACCGTGCCGGAAAGCAGATCCACCGCATCCAGGTCGGTTACACCTCCCAAGTCGATTATCCGCCGCTCGCCGAAGAATCCAAGCGCGCCGATGTCGTGGGCGGCCACAATCGTATCGGACGGGGTGTTTCCCCGGATCCATTTCGCCACCGCGACCATCTCCGCTTCGATCACCCCGACGTCACGGGAATACTGCATGGCGCCGATCCATATAAAAATAAAGGTCAGGAGGATTGCGCTTGCCCATAGGGCGTGGGAGACGACCCGGAAAACAGTTTTGGAATCCCATTCCGCCCGGTGGCGGGAAAAACCGTAGACGCCGTATCCCATCAGCACGGGGAGGATGGGGATGAAGTAGCGGCCGTGCTGGTAGGTGGCGGGCAACTGGATGGCGTATAGGGTCAGGTGGGCCAGAGCCCAGAGCAACGGCAGAGTCCAAACCCATTTGCGCTCGCGGACAATCGAAATGAGAGCAGCCGGAATAAAAAGAATGAGAACGGCGAACGGACCAGCCAAGAGAGGCAACCAAGCCTGCAATAACCGTGAGAACAAGCCGGCCGAGGTCAGCTCCGCATATTCCGTGGTCTTTACAAAAAAAGTATTCGGCAAGAGATGCCCGTTCAGCCCGTACGTAAAGAAAAAATAAAACAATACAGGTGCAATCAATCCAAGCAAAAACCCGCCGATACGGGGCAAGGATGCCGGCCGCAATTGGATCAATACCGCCAGAAGCGCCAACCCTGAAAGCAGGACGGCTTCAGGGCGTATCCAGATGCCCACACCGGCGATAAATCCGAGGCCAAAAAATACGGCGGACGTCGGAGGTTTCTGTGGATTGAACGGAGTGAACGGAAAGATAAGAAGGAAAATTAAAGCCGTCCATGCACAATAAAGGATTGTTTCCATTCCTGATACCGCAGCCCAAATCAAATGCCACTCTCCCAGGCAAAAGAAAAGTGCAACCCATGATGCTTTTTTATCCAGCCTCCGGATCCAGAGCATGATCAATACGGCGTTGGCAAGCAGAAGCGCCACTCCCATCCCGCAACTCCAGAGGATGGATGGAATCTGCAGCCAAAAAGCCGGGATTTGCAGGGCGGTCCACAAGGGAGAGGTGGACCCGGCCGATGGCATCCCGCCGGCGTAGGTCCATCCCAGCCCGTTTGCGAGCGACCGGGCATAGGTCTGGTGAATCCAGGCGTCATCGAGCGGAAAGCCCTCAATACCGCTGCTCCAGGCTGCGAGTAGAAACACCAGCGGTCCCGTCAACCAGAGCAAAAGCCATCCTAAGAAGGGAATTGTTTTTTTCATGATGCCTCTTCCGGATTCGGAGGAAGCACTTCATACCAGATATACAGAACCCCGTCGTATTCCTCGGAAAAGATGCTTTTCAGCCGAGGATGTGAGATTTCGCCGAGGTACAACGCACGCAGGCCGTCCGGTACGTTGGAATCAAGAATTATATAGGGAACGTCATAATGATCGGCTGCTTCAACCAGCATGTCGGGGCTGCCAGCTGTGACCGGTACCGCCTGAAAGCCGGTCTGGACATGAAAGCACGGCGGATTATTCACCATGAAGCGGGTCGTTTCGGGCAATCCCGGCCCTAATTGCGCAACCCCCCGTTCGTATTCGATGTTCAATCGCGACCAGGCCGGATTTCCCGGATCGGAACCCACCACCCTGGCGAAAAAAACCGCCCCACTGGCGAGCAGCGCCAATGCCGCCATTCCAGTGCCAAGCACAGTTCTTGCCGATTCAGGCTGCCATTGGCGCCATCGAATCAGGCGGGAAACAGCGTCGTCAAGCCCGGCTGAGGCGGAAATTGAAACGGCACACAACAGCGCGGAGGCCGAGTGAAGGAATCCCCCCCGCGATCCCTGGAAGGGATAGACAATCGTCATCAGGAAAAAGATCAGCAGAAAATAGAGCAGCGCCGTCCGGATTTCCGGCTTTCGCCGAAGGCGAACAATGCCCCATACGATGAGCGGGAATAGAAAGACCAATCCCACGACGAAAAGGGTTGTCAGAAGATTATCTTGGAGGGCAGCCCACCGGGCGTTCAGAATTGTGGTAAGGCCGCTGGAAAAAAAGCGTTCCATCGTAATGAAGGATGATGGAAATTTAAACTGGTCGTTGTATTCCACCAGCCAGGCGGCTTTCCCTGCTCCTGGCGGGAACAAGCTTCCCCACACTGCCAGATTGCGTGCATACCAGATCCCGCTGACTAGAAAATACCCCACCCCGATCTCTAAGAGGCGCCGCAGGCGTGCGAAAACATCCAGGGAACGTTCCACGAGAACGAGAAATCCGGCGAGGGCCAGAAACAGGATCCCATCGGCGCGGGTAAGGTGAGCCAATCCGCAAAGACCGCCGATCGCCAAAGCATTTGGCCATCGGTATTCTCCACTCAGCCGCGGGGATAAACACAGGATCAATCCGCCGAGCCATGCGAAGATGAGAAAACTCTCCGTATTCAACCAGTACACCGTGTAAAACCCGGATGCGATTGAAAAGAATCCTGCCAGGATGGACACCCGGAATGAACCAGTTAGGTTCATTCCGGCGAGATATACCAGTATGGGGAAACCGGTCGCGAGGATAAATAAAATGATTTGCGCTTGTCCAAACCCCTCTCCCGCCAGAAACATCCCCGCTGCCGCAACCAGCGAAGTGAGCGGCATCCAATACATGTTCCCGGGATGGGGAATCGAGGCGGATTCGTCCAGGTAGTTCCATAAGAAGAATTCATCCGTGCCCAGCCCCCGGACTATGGTTGCTCCGCCGCTGTAGTAGTAGCACGCATCCAGCGAGCCGGGCTGGCGGACGAAATAAGCCTCTCCAAGCGAGGCCGACAGCGAGGTTAGGAAGAGCAGCGCGAGGAGTATGGTCCGGGATGCGGGTAGCTTCGTCATGTCGGGATGGGATTAGAAAGCAGGATGAAGGAGGATCACTGCCTGGGCATCCTCGTAATATACCGTCCATCCATTCGCAAGCAAAATCTGTAATATCGGAGCGGAGGGTTCGATGAACACCACCCGGATCTGCCATCGCTCCAGGATTTCCTTCCAGCCATCCCTCCCCTGCACAACGGCGAGGTATTGGTCCAGGATCTCATCGTCGTAGACATCGGTCCGTCCGTCAACGAAGACTGGCATCGACGGAAGCCTCCAAAGCAGATAGGAACCGAAGTTGTATGCGTTGAAGAGAGGTCCTTGAACCGGATGCGCCTCCAGATAGTCGACGGCGGCGACGGGAACCTGTTGGCGGACGGCAGCCTGTAGGGATTCAGGTGAAAGAACGGATACTCCGAAAATCAGAATTGCCGCCGTGAGTACGGTCACCAACCCGATGTGGATGGCGGATTGAACCCGCGAGACCGCATGATCCGGGTTCCATTCCGGGAAGAGCTGCTCGATAAGGGGTTGACCATAATACAGAATGATTGCCGGAGCGACAATCGATAATAAATTGGTATTGCGCCAAGCGAGGAAACCCATATACCCGACGATTCCGAGGAAGAAGAAGTCATCCGATTCAAATTTCCTGGGCGAGAAGGCAATCACCACCCAGGACAGGATGAAGAGGATCAGAAAGAACTGCGCTTCCAAATAATGGAAATCCGGCGCCTTCCATTCCTGTATGAAATATTTCAGAAAGTGAATAGAGACTGTTTGGAAGGGATAGGCAAGCACGGCCGGACCGCGCGGGTTGAGGAAGGCAGCCGCCAGGCATGCCAGCAGGGTTCCCGCAATCCATAACAGCCTGCGGCCGGATTCAGGTCGGTCTTTCCGCCGGGCCAGAACGTTGACCCCTTGCGCCACTAAGGCGATCCCCACCAGGATAAAACCGACCGCGAACCCCGGATGAATATTCACCCAGAACACCATGATCAGTGGCAGGATCCAAAGGATGTTTTTTTTCTCCCACAGGAATTTTCGCAGGACAAGGTAAAAACCGGCGCTGAAGAGGAATGTAAACAACTGCGGCCGGGCGCTCCAATAAATTTCCGATGCTCCCGCGGCGAACACCAGGACGCCCGCGACCGCGAAAGGATTCCCCTTCATGCTCAGGAACACCAGTACGAAGGCGAGGAGGATCACGCCCGTAAATAACAGGTTGAGCCCGGCCAGCCCGCCGATGGAATAAACCATTTCCATCAGGATTTCCGACAGCCATCCCGGGTAATACCAGGGCTCCCCGTTGCGAGTCAGCGAAAACCGGTCGACATCCGGCACAGCTTGGTTCTCCAGTATCCATTGACCGGTGCGTAGATGCCACCAGGTGTCGGTATCGATCATCGGCCGGATGGCCATAAAGACGATTCCAAGAAATGCAAGGGCGATCACCAGACGGCGGATGGTCACCAAGTCCTCAATTCAACGGATTCCAAGGGGTAAACGCAATCGGGCGGCGTGTGAAACCGGATTGTACACCGGGCGGGACTACATTCTGCGCAAAGCTTCCGCATAAGCACGGTATGCGTCTTGCAGGCGCCCGGCGCGGCTGCAGGCGTCTCCGAGAAGATTCCACAACTGCGGAGAGGCCGGATCCTGCTCCAAATACGTCGTGAGATCCCCGGCGACGACTTCCGCGCTGGAGGGATCGTCGATTACCTGCTGATACACCTCGGTGGCTTTCTGCAGATCGGTCTCCAAATAAACACGGGCCTCGCGGATGAGCGCTTCGGCTTCGATATCGGTCAGTTTGCGGGTTTTCTTCCGTGAAGATTTCTTCGCGGGTTTCTCGGGCTTCGCCGCAGGCGCAGGCACGGCAGGCGCAGGTGCCAGCGGCACCCATGCGCCGGGTTTCGCCGAAGCAGCGGGAGGCGGTTCATTCACAGGCGGAGATTCCCGCCGGATGACGGCCGGAGGACTTTCCCCTGGAGCCGGGGTTGATGGCTTAACGGGCGCCGCCGCCGGTATGGGAGCAGCTTGTTTTTTTTGCGCCGAAGAAGCCACCGATGAAACGGTCCCCGGCCGCAGTCCACCGGTTTGTTTCTTGGGAATCGGCGGAACTTCTGCAACGGCGCTCCCAAGCGCTTTTTGCAGCCATTCAGGAGGAGGAACGAAGGCGCCCTCTTCATCATCCTCGGCCTGAACCGGAGCTGCAGACGGGAGCACGGGTTCGGCCGGCGGGCGGGAAACTGCAACTTCGGGCGGTTTCGGCGCAGTTGGCGTTTTCGGCTTCGGAAAAACGGGAGCCTCCGTTTCCGAAACCGGCTGCGCCGGGCTCTGGTCCGGAGAAACAGCGACCT
>Ga0315536_1000853_pt1 | contig 15410 bp, 19 predicted proteins | sample SalMarSW160230MG_FD_203093 | JGI IMG/M metagenome (GOLD analysis project Ga0315536, IMG submission 203093) | Salt marsh sediment microbial communities from the Plum Island Ecosystem LTER, Massachusetts, United States - Salt Marsh Sediment SW1602-30 ... | reverse complement strand
TTGACGCTCCTGCAGTTGGGGCAGAGCCTGGTTGCCGGCTCCATGAAGAGCGGCTTTCCTTCCCATCCGCATGCGTCGCATTTGTACCTGGCCATATTATCCATGTTAAAAGGTTATATTTAAAATCATACTCCCAGGCCGAACTGCTTGGCGAGCTTCGCGAGAGGGCCTCGTTTCAGGCCCTTCCCGCCCTTTGCCATCTTCATTATCTTCTGGGTCTGCCTGAAGTACTTGATGAGCTCCCTCACGTCCTGCTCCTTCAGGCCGGAACCTTTAGCTATCCTCTTTATCCTGCTGTGCTTTATCTCCTCGGGATTCTCCCTCTCCCACACGGTCATGCTGTCTATTGCATGGCCCCATTTCTTCATCTTCTCCTCCTGGACGTCCAGCATCCCGTCAGGAATCTTCATGTTCGCTGCGCCCGGTATCATCTCCATTATCTTGGAGAGGCTTCCCATCTTCTTCATGGAGGCTAGCTGCTCCTGGAAATCCCGGAGGGTCAGCCTCCCTGACATCGCCCTCTCTGCGGTCTCCTTTGAGACGCCCATGTCCTTTGCCTTCTCGAGCAGGCCCTCGATGTCTCCATATCCAATCAGCCTTCCAACGAACCTCCTGGGGTCGTACGTCTCGAGGTCACCGACCTTCTCCCCGGTGGTTATGAACCTCACCCTCGAGCCGGAGACGGATGTCGCTGCCAGCGCGCCACCGCCCTTTGCCGTCCCGTCGAGCTTGGTGACTATGACGCCGGTTATCCCTACAAGCTTGTTGAACTCTTCGGATTGCTTCCTCGCTGCCTGGCCTATGTCAGCGGGGATGACCAGAAGGATTTCGTTGGGCTTGATTTCCTTCGCGAGCCCCTTTAACTCTTTCGCGAGTTCCTTGTCGAGGGCATCCCTCCCTGCGGAGTCGAAGATTAGAATCTCTTCCTTGCTCTTCTTGATTGCATTCCTTGCTATGTCATCCGGCTTCTTGCCCTCCCTGTAGACAGGAACGTCGACCTTCTTCCCGAGCTGCTCCAGCTGGTCCTGGGCAGCAGGCCTGTGCGTGTCGCAAGCGACCATGCCTACGCTGAGTCCTCTCGTCCTGAACCACTTGGCCAGCTTGGCAGAGGTAGAAGTTTTTCCGGAACCGAAAAGCCCTATCATTAGGATTCTCTGCGGCTTTAGGGCGAGCTCCCCCTTATCAGCTCCCAGGAGGTTCACTATCTCGTCATAGAGTGTCTTTATGAAGTATTCACGCAGCGTAAGTCCCGTGGGCGGCTTCTTGCCGAGGACCTCCTTCTTGAGCCTGTCGCACATCTCCACTACCATAGAGACGTCCACATCCGACTGGAGAAGCGCCCTCTGGAGGTCGCGGACCACAATCTCCACTGCCTCCTTATCTACCACTCCCATCCTGGCAATCTTCCTGAAGGTCTGCTTCAGGGAGTCACCGAACCTGTCCAAAACCATGTGTATCACTAACCTTTTCCCAGTCCTTATTTATAAATGGAAAAATCAGCATCAGCACTAGTCTTCTATTATCTTGAACTCGCAGGTTCCCTTGTTAGCGGTGATTTCGTTTGATACGGCTTCTGCGGCATTTACTACCCTCTCCTTGACGTCCCTGAAGTTCTTTCCGCTGGCCGATATCACGTACTTGGGCGCAGAGACGTACCTCACATCAACGCCGGAATCGGCTGCCTTCCTGAGGGCATTCTTTATTATCTCTATCCCGTTGTTTGAGTAGCAGAAAAGCTCCAGGTCTGCCTTCACGGTGTAGACCTTCTCGGAATATGACTTCCCTGCCATCTCTATTATGGAATCCAGCCAGGGGTTCTCGCCTATCTTGCTCTTCAGGAGGTCGGGGTTCCTTATCGCGAACTCGAACGCCCTGTGAAGGGAACCGAACTCCTCCCCGAGCTCGTTGCCCACCTCCCTGTAAGCATCGTCGAGGGTCTTGTTTCTCTTCTTTGCCAGGAGCTCGAGCATCTTCTCTGCTTTCCTCTCCTTCTTGAATTCACCGAGCCTCCTGTCAGCGTCCTCCCTCCTGACCCTTTTCACAGAGAGGGAGATGTCATTTCCCTCAATCCTCATGACCCTGCACACGACGAACTGGTTCTCCTTGATGAACTCCCTTATGTCCTTTACCCACTTTAGCGCTACCTCTGAGACGTGAATCATTCCCCTCTTCCTGTACTCGATGAGCTCTGCGAAGGCAGAATTCGGAAATATCTTGACTATCTTGCATACGACCAGCTCGTTCCTTTCCGGCATTCCCTGCTTCCTCATATGTTTCGCCATCCTGTTGGTTACGGAGACGGCTTTGTTAAATCAGTTTTAGCCGTCCTTCAACGTCTCGCCTTCCCGTTGTTAACAGAGCCGTCTTGATTCATCCTGCCAATGACGGCCAGTTGTATCTCGCCTAGCAATCTTGAACGGAGCCGCACTCCCTTGTGCCCCGAAGGGTATCGGGCACGGCCATTTATTCGGTCTTACCTGTAAATATGTGAAAGAGTATTAAAAAGAGACTACTTGACCACGCCTGTTATGGTGGTCCTTATGTCAGCTTTCCCGCCGGTTGGAAGGGCTATCACTTCATTGCATTTCGTGCAATGAACCTTCCTGCTGGGCTTCTCGAACATCACCTGCTCGTTCTTGCACTTCCTGCACTTCACCTTGAGGAATTTTCCTGCCATTCATTTCGCCTCGCAATTGTTTACGGAGCCGCCTTGAAGCATCCTGCCAATGACGGCCACCCACTCTTTAACTTCGCAATCTTTTATACCATCTCGAACTTCTTTGCCCTGAACCCCACCTTGGTGTGGGACTTCTTGCACTCAGAGCACTGGAACCTCAAATCCACCTTCTGGGTGGGCTTCTTCCCCACCGCAGGCTTTGAATACTTCCCGTGCCCTCCGTATCCCCTTTTGTGCCTGTCCTTTGACTTGTTGGCCTGGGAATTGGGATGTGCCGTTCCCCTGGTCTTCTTCTTCGCAGCCTTCACCGTGTGCTCTGTGTGCTTCCTGCATTTCGGACAGTACTCCTTCATTTTCTTGGGATATTTCATGCTTTCACCTGCTATCAATAGTGGTTATGTGTATATAAATGCGTATGGTTAACCCTTCCCGGGGTCCTAATAAGTTATTTATCATCCGGGGAATATAATACATTCAGGGCACCCCTGCCAGCAGGATAGTGGCGGCCCGGACGGGGATTGGATGGTAGAGAGCATATTCATCGAGCTGAGCACTATCGTAATCCTAGCGGTAATTATTTCCGGTGGCCTGAGGCTCCTCAAGCAGCCCCTGATAATCGGTTACATAATCACTGGGATAGTGGTTGGGCCGCTGTTCCTGGACATAGTGAAGTCCGCCGAGCTTGTGTCGGCGCTGTCACATTTCGGTATCGTGTTCCTGCTCTTCATTGCAGGGCTCAGCCTGAACCCGAGGGTCCTGAAGAGCGTCGGGAAGGTATCCCTCATAACAGGGGTAGGCCAGGTCCTGTTCACGACCTTCGTGGGGTTCTTCATCGCTAAGCTGCTGGGATTCTCTGACATCTCCTCGCTGTACATAGCCATAGCCCTGACGTTCAGCAGCACCATAATAATCGTGAAGCTGCTCTCGGACAAGGGAGACCTCCAGCTGCTCTACGGAAGGATATCCGTGGGGTTCCTCATCGTGCAGGACGTGATAGCTGCCCTTATCCTGATGCTCATATCTTCATCGACCGGAGGGTTTGACGTCATGTCCCTCAGTGCCGAATCCATAGTAATCGGGTTGGGGCTGTTATCATCCATTGCGGTTTTCGGAATCTTCGGCCTGCCCAGGGTTACAAGAATCGTGGCAAGGTCCCAGGAACTGCTGCTGCTGCTCTCGATAGGATGGCTGCTCTTCCTCTCGGTCGTGTTCGGATACCTGGGCTTTTCTATAGAGATAGGAGCGCTGCTCGCGGGAATAATGCTTTCGGCCTCGCCATACCACTATGAGATAAAGCTGAAGATGAACATACTCAGGGATTTCTTCATCCTGTTCTTCTTCGTGCTGCTAGGCTCGCAGATGGTGTTCATCAATTTGACCGAGTCGCTGGTTCCGATTCTGGTGTTCTCGGCGTTCATCCTCGTTGGAAACCCACTGATAGTTATGATTCTGATGGGCATGATGAAATACACGAAAAGGAACAGCTTCCTGGCAGGTCTCACCGTTGCTCAGATAAGCGAGTTCTCGCTCATACTGGTTGCCCTTGGAGTAAAGGTGGGCCACGTCTCGAATGAGATACTGTCTGTTGTTACTGCAACCGGCCTCATAACGATTCTGGGCTCCACCTACATGATAATGCATGCCAACAGGATATACCCCCGCATATCCAGGTTCCTAGACATATTTGAAAGGAGCGGGAAGAAGGTCGATGAACACAAATACCACAAGGGGAGTAAATACGATATCATACTCTTCGGTTACGATGACGTTGGTCTCAACCTGCTCAAGTCAATCAAGCGCCTGGGGAAGAAGTACCTGATTGTGGATTACGACCCTGACAAGATTACAAGGCTCGCGAAGGAGGGGTGCGAGTGCAGGTACGGTGACGCGAACGATATAGACATACTGAACGAACTGGATTTCTCCAGGACAGGGATGGTGATATCAACCGTCCCTGACGCAGAGACCAACCTGATGCTGACGAAAAAAATCAGGAACATGAACAAGAACGCGATAATAATCATAGTTTCCCATCACAGCGAGGAGGCCCTGAAGCTTTATGAGAGCGGGGCCACGTACGTCATAATGCCCTACTTCCTAGGAGGGGACCAGGCATCAACCCTTATACAGAAGCACGGGCTGGACATCGGCGAATTCCTCAAGGAGAGGGCAAAGCACCTGAACCACCTGAAAGCGAGAAAGTGAATTTCAGGCTATTGCCTTTTGGGGTCCTGTGTTATTGGCCTTGCCATTCCCTTGTCGACGAGGAGCTTTGCGTTGTCACTGGGGATGCTGGCGACGTCGCCCTTGCTGAAGGGGCCGTAATTCCTCTCGTCCATTCCGACGAATTCGGGAGCGTCTGTGAGGAAGCCTATCGTGGACATGGGCTCCATCTTTCCCTCGACACCCTCCTTCAGCTTCTTCCTGAAGCTCTTTATCCCTGAGATGATGTAATCAAAGAGCTCCTGCTCCTCTTTAGTGAGCTTGCCCGGGTCAGCCCCCGACCTTATGTGGAATAGCGTAAGGTTCACAATCTTGGACTCCCTCCTGTCCAGCAGGTCCTGGAGCAGCCTCTTGGCAGAGTCATACTCCCACGAGTCCTCCTTGGTCTCGCTCATCCTCCTCTTGTTCTCGAGGTATTTGCTGACCTCCTCGAAGAATCCTTCGGGCAGGTCAACCATCTTCTGTTTGGTCTTCTCCTCGTTAACAATCTGCCTGAGCGCTTCATAGCTGAGCATCTATTCACCCGTCCTTATTATAAGGCCTTTCCTTTCCTTCCGTTTAGTCTTGGGCGCAGGTTTTTTATTCTTGGCCATGGTTCCCATCAGCCTCATGGGATATGCGGTGGGGTTCTTCACGCTCTTGTTCCGGAACCCGCACGTGGCATCGGGCCTGCAGACGCCCATCTCCTCGTACCATCCCTTATGCTCGCAGTTGGGAGGTGGTATCTGCTTGTTCCTCATCCTGTGCCACCTTATCTGCCCCCTCACGTAGCTCTCGCTGAGCGGTGGCTTGTTCTTCTGGTTCCACTGAAAGATTAGGTTCTCGATTTCAGGGTTCTTCCACTTCACGCACCCCAGGAAGTTCATGAGTATGAACAAAGACCTCTTCCTCCCGTCAGGAAGGCCGTCGAGCATGTTCTTTATGCACGGTGAGAACATATCCGGAGGGACGGCCTTATCGAAGACAACCTCCCTCGCTATTCTTCCACTCTCCCTCTTCTTCTGCCTGTTCGCCCAGTCCGTTGCCTCTGCAACCAGCGCTCCTGCCTCGTCCTCGCTTCCTCCAATCAGGAAGTCCGGCGTGGCCTTTACCTTCTCGGGCCTTGCATCCTCCTTTCCGAATCCCATTATCCCGGATGGTTTTATGGGAAGGGAAACCAGGAATGACTTTGAATTGAGAGAGTAAGGCATCCTGAAAAGATGCCTTGGAGATATCAGTACAGGGTCAACGTCAACGACCTGGAAGGGGTCTATCCCCTCGTCGGTCAGAATCTTCCCAAGTGGTTTTCCCGATGTTTCTGACAGTTCCTCGGGGGTGTTCATCTTCAGGAGCCCGTCGGAGAAATTCTCCCTTATCTGCTCCCTGAGGTAAAGGCCCATGTTCCTGGCAAGATCCGGATATAGACGCTTCGTTTCCCTGAACTCTATCCTCCTGGGCATGGAACCCCAGGGTATTCCGAGATGGAAGCCCTTCCCCCCCGTGTACTTCACGTAAACGTTCCTCATCCCGTGCCTCTTCAGCTCATCGGCAAGCAGTTTCGCGGCGAGCTTGGAGTGCTCCCAGCCCTTTCCGTCTATGTCGAGGATAAGGTCCCACCCGACCCTGAGGGAATCCTGGTTGTCGTTCCTTATGCTCATTGGGTTGGACCACCTCTCAAGGGAGCAGTGGAACTCCACCACGCCGTTCCTGGCCATGGAGATTATGTCATTGGGATAGAGGATGACATTGGGCCTCTCGCCAAATCCCCCCTTCCTGAAGACACCCACGACCTCCCTTGATTTGCCTGTCTGGAGCAGGGCCTTCTGGATATCCTCCCTCGAATAGTATTCGATTACCTGCCTCGGGTTCATAACAATAGAATGAACTCTTGTTTTAAATTACAATCAAACGTTAACAAACATAAAAATATAAATATTATACTATCAATTAGTGATAATTGGTGATGAAATGAAAGTGAATCTGGTTGGTCCCCTATCATTCTATGGCAAAAGGGCATGGAAGCAAGAATTATTTCCTCTACAGAACCTGAGCCTGCCTGCCATTGCCGCATTAACGCCCGAGGAGCATGAAATATCATTTTTTGATATAAAGGATTCCTTTAATCATGATGGTTCTGTTAAGGGTGATGTTATTGATGCAGACATGGTTGGTGTGAGCGTCTTGACGATTTTTGCTAACCAAGCCAGTGCAATATCGGAGGCGTGCAGGGAAAGAGGGGTATATAGCGTTCATGGAGGCATACACGCATCTGCCCTTCCTCATGAATCGCCTGCCGACACTGTTTTTGTGGGAGAGGCCGAGGGTCAGTGGGAAGCCTTCTTGGAAGATTTCAAAAGAGGTGAGCCAAAGCGATTTTATGTAAATAACGGCAAAAGGCCACGAACGATAAAACTAAAGAAACCCAGGACTGATTTATTGACCAGAAGCGGGTTGGGATTGAATTACGTCGCTCCAATCGAATATAGCAGGGGATGTCCGCACAGCTGCGAATATTGCTGCGTGCCTATCTTTGGCAAAGGGTATTCCATGAGACCTGTAGAGGACATAGTAAATGAGATTGAAGGGATTGAACAAAAATATCTGTTCTTCATCAGCAACAATCTAGTGGGCATGCCTAAACAGACTAAAGAGATGCTCATGGCCATAAAAGATATGGAGAAGAAATGGATAGGGGCAGCAACACCTGACTCCATTGTCAGTGACCACGAGCTCGTTGAACTTATGAGTGATTCTGGTTGTGTTGGCCTGTTCTATGGCTTCGAATCACTCTCTGATGAATACATAAAAAGCCTTAATAACCCAAGGAAGAAGATTGGAACATACGAAGACTGCATAAAGATAAGCAAGGATTACGGAATTGCCCCGGAGGGTTCCTTCATTTTTGGTTCCGATTATGATGACTGTTCTGTATTTGAAAGGGTTTTGGAATTTATCCAGAGGAACAAGATACCCCTCTTATCACTTCATATATTAACACCTTACCCAGGAACTCGATTACATGCGAAGATGGAAGAGCAAAACAGATTAATCAGCAAAGATTTTTCAGAATATGATACCGAACATGTTGTCTTCAGACCGAAACACATGACTCCAGAAGAACTCCATGAAGGTTTCCATGATTTCTATAAAGAAGCACACTCCTTAACTAATTCTGCAAAAAGGCTTCTGGACAGACATACATTAAGAAACCCGTGGGTTATTCTGGGAAACATGGGTTATACTTTAACGGTATAACGGCTGATAGAATCCGAAACCCTTAAAAGATTTGATGACAAATTATGAAAGGGTTTTTACTTCTCCTCCCGGAAGGGAGAAAATGGACATTTACAAGGCAGAGCCCGGAATAACGGAGAGGTTCTGCGAGATTCTCTGGAGGAACGGCAAGGTCGAAATAAGGGACCTCGAGAGGGAGGAGCCATTCACATACACCAGCGGGATGAAGGGACCTGGCTACATAAGCGCAAAGAAGATAACGGAATGCCCGGCGGAGGACTATAATTTTGCGCTGGGGGCTTTCAGGGACGCGATAAAGGGAGAAAGGGGATGGTATTCCATATGCGGCATTCACATGGGCATGAAGGAATTCTCAGAGGAACTTGCCGGGACGCTTGATGCTCCCTGCTTCGGGTTCCAGCCCAACAAGGAAGAAAGAGGGCTTCTCGGCGAGATAATAATCCCGGAGGGGGTTTCAATAGACAAAAGGGTTCCGGTCATCCTTGTAGAGGACGTCATAAACAACGGGACCAACACTAAAGCGGCGTGGAAGAAGCTGACAGAGGAGGGTTTCAGAACAGATTCTCTGCTGGCAATATGCTGGTACGGAATTGTGAAATCGGTCGCTCAACTCCTGGATTCGGGGGTCGGTTTCTGGCGGGCCCTTGACCTGGATGACATACTCAGGTATGGGCTGGCAAACGGGTTGGTGGAAGAAAACCCCGTGAAAGGATACATGAGATACCTTGAAGACCCGGAGAGATGGAACATGGAATGGAAAATCACTTCTTGATATTCCTTAGCTCGTTGGCTATCTGGGGCATGCTCATGTTACAGAGCACGCACTTGTTGAGGATAGCCCTCTTGTTCTTAAGGCCGCTCTCCTCCACTGCCTTCATGGCGTTGTTGTAGAGCTATATGAGAACCGGATTCCCCCTTATGTCCTTCTCCTCTACAGAGCCCGAAAGCATGTGGTTCGCGTATTCATAGCAGTTGACGCAGTTCTTTATTGCCCTCTCAACAGACATTGTGTAACCCTCCCATATTATAATTTCATCCTCTTCCGAACAGCCATTATGTCCCTCTCTGTTATCGTCCTCCTCCCGGAATGCTGTGCGAGCTCTCCTGACTCGATTGCAATGTCACTGGTAAGCTTCTCAAGCCATCGGGAGAATTCCTCCCTCGCCTGCCTGGATACCCTCTTTGCTCCGGCATCCCTGAGGATGCGCTCTACGGTTGCCAGCGGGAGCCTGGACATAATAATCATAGCCCTTTCAGATTAATATTGGTATCGTCAGATGACCGAAATCCTTATGGACGGGAGCGCGGTCGCGAGGGAGAATATCGCATAGCCCACGATGACCAGTATAAGGGAGTGTTTGAACCCGGCCGTCAGGGTGCCCTCTGCCATCTTGCCTGTCGCGAGGCCTGCGAAGAATCCCTGGAGGACGATGAAAACCGTGAATATGGTCTGGTATTCCTCGGGGCTTATGGGGGTGACGTTTTCTATGAGTGTGACCTCTGATATCTCTGATGGTGTTAATGTGGGAAGTATCATGACCTGGATTATCACCATTATGAATATGAAGACGAAGAATATCAGGTATGAAGTCATTATCTGGGAATATACCGCTGCCCTCCTCTCTGCGTTTATCTTCTGTATGGTAACCATTGATTTGGATACGGAATTGAGGGTGTCGGAGATTTTTCCACCGACCCTGTAGGTCTCTGTTATCGTTGCTATGGCCCTGTTCACGAGCCTGGATTTCGTTGATTTCGCAAAGGTCTCGAGGGCCTTCCTGAAGGGAATGCCCCAGTTGACCTGCGCGACCAGGTTCTTCACGTAAGGGGAGAGCGCGAGATAGTCCCTCTTCGAGCAGTGCTCCAGTGCCATCGGCAAAGTCATCCCGGAATCTATGGAGTCCGTGAGGTCCCTGAGGAAGGCAATGAACTGGTTCTCTATCTCCCTCTTCTTCCTGTAGGAGCCGTAGAAGAGCATTACAGGAGGCATCCCTATCACTACGGCTGCCACTACGTTGAGTACGGGAATGAGGAACGGGAGGAATTCGGGAACGACCATGTAATTGAAGATGAGGATGAATACCCCCGCGACTGCCATCCCGATTTCAAACAGGTATTTCATATCCCTATGGGCCTCCTGCTCTTTATAAGACCGATCATCATGAACTGGAACATCAGCAGGAAGCCCAGTATCCCGAGAAGGATATACTGTATGTCAATCCCTATCCCTATGAAGGATGAGACGACGAGCAGGAAGGTTATTCCCAGCGTGGGAAATATGACAGCGAATATCATGTACATCAGGGCAAGGGGGTTAAGCTGAGCCCCGTACTTCTTTATGGCAATCCTCTGCTCCTCAGAGAGAGTGTCAACTATCTGCTTTATCGTGTCTCCTATGTCGGCACCCGACTTAAGCGCATTGACCATCTGCCACATTATCCTCCTGAAGTAGAGGGATGGGTTCTGCCTTGCCAGCATCTCCAGGGCGGCAATCTCTGACTTGCCCGTGTTTATCTCGTTGACTGCACGCCTTATCTCCATTGACAGCATCCCGTAATTGCTCTGGGCGATGGAGACGAGCGCGTTGTAAAGGGGGACGCCGGACCTCACCTCTATGAGGAGATGGTGAATCATGTACGGGAGATACTTCTCCACTTCGTTCACCTTCCTGGAGACAGAGAGCTTTGGATAGAAGGTTATGTATATCATTGATATGAATCCCATGATGAAAGCGACAACGAGAGGGATACCTATGGCCCTCACGATGTCTATCTTCACCGCTATCGTGAGCAGCGTGAGCGGCGCAAAGAGCATGACGAAATAGAAGAGCGCCGTGAAGAAGGCGATGGACATCCACTCCCTTGGCTCGTAATCGAACCCTGCCTGCTCGAGCTCGAAATCAAGCCCCGGGAACATCCTCGAGAGGGACTCGCCGATTCCGTAGAACCTCTTGGCCGCCTTCTCAACGGTCTGCATCGGGAAAGGGACGAGCGGTATCCTCTTCTGCTTTTTCATGGTATATAATTGATTGGGGGTATAATAATATTATTCTGCCGAATCACTCGGTGCTCAGGTACCTCTCCCCCCTGTCAGGGAGGATTGTTACAACGTTCCTGTATCTCTTTCCTGCCTCCTCTGCGGCAATGACGTTCGCTCCCGAGCTTATCCCCACGAGGATGCCGTGCTTCATCGAGAGCTCCCTGCTCTTGCTGATTGCATCCTCGCTCCTTACTGCAATGACCTCGTCAATAAGGCTTCTGTTATCCCGGACTATCCCCGGTATGAAACCCTCCCCTATGCCCTGTATGCTGTGGTGACCAGGATTCCCACCGGAGAGGACAGCCGATTCCGCCGGCTCGACGCCTATAATTCTGATGTTTGGATTTGCCTCCTTGAGCGCCTGTGCCACGCCTATCAGCGTCCCTCCCGTCCCTATTCCCGCAACGAAGGCATCTATCTTTCCTCCGGTCTCCTCCACTATTTCCATTCCGAGACCCTCCCTGTGCGCTGCCACGTTGTCGGGATTCTCGAACTGCCTCGGGAACCAGGCATCCGGATTCTCACTGACCAATTGATTATACATGTTCATTGCGCCTCCCATGTCTTCCTCCGCGGGGGTAAGGACAATCTCCGCGCCGAAGGCTTTCATCATCTTCCTCCTCTCGGGGCTCATTGACTCTGGCATCACCGCCGTGAACCTGTAGCCCCTTATCGCGGATATCATGGCCAGCGCTATCCCCGTGTTTCCGCTCGTGACCTCTATGATGCGGCTGCATGGCTTGAGCTCGCCCCTCTCCTCTGCCTTCCTCACCATGTAGAGGGCCATCCTGTCCTTGACGCTGCCTGTCGGGTTCGTGGTCTCCAGCTTGGCCATTATGTTACCTATCCTTATCATGGGTGTCTTACCCAAGCATTCCTCCATCCTTTTTGCGCAGCTATCCAACGTGCGGAGCTCCTGTCCTTCCGTTCCGTCCATTATATCACCATTATAGGCTTATAGGCCTGCCTGACCCGGCAACCATGCAATAAGGTCTTGAAGACCGCGAAAGAAGAACCAGGTCAGGGCCAATGATACGCCTAACATAGGCAGCAACATGCACAACAGATACAGTTGCAGTGTATCATTTTAGCACCTATCCAATAGTTACACGGAAAGGTTTAAATACTTTAGCCTGAATATAAGACGAGCGAACCCGTATAAAAAGTAAGCATCAGTAGTATCAGAATCATCGAAACTCCCCTGAATGCAACATTGAAGCTCTTGTCCATCTCAAGCTTTCTGCAAAGGACTTCTGTTATCAGAACGAATATGATTAATGATGCAAAAAGAATATAGCCGGAATAAAGATAAGTCAGCTTTTGTTCAGTCTCAATCATTAACTGAATGATTATAAAGAAAAGCCCCATTGAGGAAAGTCCCCCGAGAATATAATCGGTGAGTTTTTTATTCATATTAAAGATTGTTTTAATTCAGATATAAACGGCTAATATCAGAAAAATCATTGGAAGTGTAAGCGATATGAATGATTTTGAATCAATTCTTTTCATTAAGGAGATTTTCCTGTTGAAAAGGTAATAAACTGCCAGATAAGTCACCAATATTAGGAGAAGAGAGCTTGGCCAAGGGAAAAGGAAGTATAGGAACAGATAAAAGAAGCTGAAAACAATGAACGATATAAAGAATATCCCGAATGATGATAGAACTGAAACAATTAAATTCCTGTGCTCTTTCTTCATAATATTATTTTGTCCTGCCATAAGATAAAGCTTCCGCTAATTGTGGCAATTGAAAAAAGTTTAATGGTGAGTTATCCTTTTAACCGGAACCTGTCGGGTATTAGTAACCGTGAGCTGAATATCTCGCCGAAGCTCAATACTTACACCCCGGTTCTATAAGCCCGTCGTCTACGGGACCCTCCTCTCCTATCCGGTAGTTGCCTACCAGGTCGGAGAATGATTACCTCTTTTCAGGGACGGCTTCGCGCTTAGTTAGGCCCGGCTAATGCTATGCAAAGATGCTCTTTCGGAGCATCCACCGGTATGCCTTCAGCGCTTATCCGTTATGGCGTAGCTACTCGGCAGTGCTTTAACAACCGATACACCAGAGGCCACGGGATCCTGTTCCTTTCGTACTAAAGATTCCTTCCCCTCAGGTAATCGACACCTCCAGTAGATATAGACCGTACTGGCTTATGCCTCGTAGGGGTCTTGAGCCATGTCTTTAATATAATTATTGAGTTTTTCTTGTTTGCGAGGATGTGGTATTTTGATTTTCTTATAAAATACCACCACATCATCTTTCTTTCCTATTCTCAGAATGTGTCTTTTCTTGTTTCTCTCAAAGAATAGCCGAGATTCAATGCTACACTCAAAGAGTATGTCTTTGAACCACTCTAAGATGCCTAAATTGTTTGACCATATCTCGATTTTTGGTCTTCCTCTATCATGAGTAACGCTTCCGTCACCTGCAATCCAACCACTCATGTATTCGATTTTTCTTTTATTGTTTAGTAATCTAGGCGGTTTAATTGAAAGCGATTTTGCCCCTGCAGGAATCTTAAATTCTTCATTGAACCTTTTTACAAGCTTAACAGAAGATACAACGACTTTGTATTTTCCATCACTGAAGCCTGAGTTAACAAACTTCGGTTCTGGACACTTTCCTAAAACCGACTTTATGGATGGAATAACTATCTTTTCCAGAAATTCCAAATCTTTGTTTATGATACAAAATGTCAGTTTGTTTTTATAGATATGTCCATCACTTGCTACGATTCCTGCAAGTAAATCGAGTTCTGTCATGACAATTCTTCGGAACGTTCCATTATAAACCTGTGGATAGTACCATTCCGCTATGCCGCTAGACATGGCTTGATCAAGACCCATACAAGTTCGCACCGTACTTAATTACTGAAGGATTAGGGTACCCTAATTCTTTCCCAGCTAACGTGGCTCTTTGATGGGTGAACACCCCCACCCTTGGGCGCTGCTGCACGCCCAGGAAGAGCCGAGCCGACGGCGGAGAAGCAATGAACGGGGTCGATTTGTACCCACGAATGGGAATTCATAACATCCTAAGATGCTCATAAAATCGTCCCAAACTTCTCGATAGTCTTGTAGAACTACTTCAAGTAGTTCACGGGTATTTGTCTTGTCTCCAGACGAGAAGTGTGGTATGGACTCTCGCCCGCCACAACTCCATTATCCCCAGGGTAGCTTATCCAGACGGGGTAGCTTTCAATAATAATTTGATTCTTTTTGTTTTCAATGGGTTTAAGAAAATGAATTTATTGTAGAAATTTTCTATGTTTTCCTTGCCACATATTGGTAATAGATGATTCGAGATTTTTGCAGATTTAATATCAAAGCTTTCTAATACCTTTTTAATAAATTCCAAAGAATCTCTATCATTTTGTGTAAAATCAATACGACATTTCTTAGTTGTGTGTGGCACATGACCTTCAGCATCAAAAAAACCTTCAATATATGCTTTCTGAAGATGTAAAGGAGCGGTTTCTATAATTTCTGGCACACCTTTATGAATACACCCGTTAAAGAGTATGCTCAAAAAATGGTACAATGGTTTAGATGATATATCCAAATAAGCACAATTAATTTTTTTCTGTTGTCTCAGATGCATTTTGATTTCAAAGAGATTTTCAAAAATATTCTCGATGTTTCTTATCCAAGTTGCATCTGAAGAGTCATAAAGTCTGATAAAATGCTTACCTCCTGAATATATAAGACTACCATCTCTCATTGCTCCTAACAAATATGCTAAATCTTTATTGAATGTTGTTGGGATTTTTATTTTCGAATGCGCAGAGCCTCTTCCGGATTTAATGTATATTACATATTTTAATAAATTTCTGTTTTTATCGAAGATTAATTCTAAAGGGAAGGAATTCAATCTTCTCCATTTATAAACCCGTCTACGATATACAGAAATTTCTTTTATATATTCAGGTTCAAGCTCTACACGAATTTCAAGATTTAGCATTTTTTCAAAGATTTTTTCTTTGCTGAAATTTTGAAATTTCATGTTTTTATTGTTAGGGAGGCAGGCTTATCTAACTTTCGCGTCCGAAGACCGAAAGGAAGAATATGCCTGCCGAATTGTTGTTTGAAAACTACCCCATTTTCTGACAAACCTGGCCCCCAATTAATGAGGCACAGGGGGTCGCTAGACCACACTTTCGTGTCAGGATGCCTTGTTGTGAAACATCCTGTCAGGCTTCCTTATGCTCTTACACTCTTCTCAAGATTTCTGACCTTG
>Ga0315536_1000851_pt1 | contig 15432 bp, 10 predicted proteins | sample SalMarSW160230MG_FD_203093 | JGI IMG/M metagenome (GOLD analysis project Ga0315536, IMG submission 203093) | Salt marsh sediment microbial communities from the Plum Island Ecosystem LTER, Massachusetts, United States - Salt Marsh Sediment SW1602-30 ... | reverse complement strand
CTTTTTTAATCGGCGCCAGAATATCCGAAGAAGTTTTTTCGATACCCGGATTGTCATTAAAATATTTTCTGAAGGTTGCCGTGATGCCGAGCCGCAGGTCCGTATCGATGTTAATCTTACGAATGCCCGCTTTGACTGCTTCCTGGAGCGTGTGCATGGGAATCCCGGCTGCGCCCTGTACGTTGCCGCCCTGGGCGTTGATTTCCGCGACGATTTCCTGAGGTACTGTGGACGATCCGTGGCTGACCAGAAAATGATCCAGATTTTGTTTGTACGCGGTCATGCCTTTGTAGCTTTTTTCCACTACCCAGACGGCTAACTTTTCCAGCCCGCCTTTTGCTCCTTTGTTCGGTCCGTGGGAGGTGCCGTATGCGACAGCCAGAGCGTCCGCCTGCGTTTCATTGAAGAAATAGGGAACCAGAAACGGATCCGCGTAGGTTGTGGATTCATGAATCACATCTTCTTCCACACCGGCTAATTTTCCGTATTCCCCTTCGACGCTGACGCCTTTCGGGTGTGCGTATCCGACGATCTTTTTAGTCAATGCGATATTTTCGGGCAGGTCCAGTGTCGAGGCATCGATCATGACCGAACTGAATCCTTCATCCACGCAGATAGGCGCCTGCTCTTCATTGCCGTGATCCAGATGCAGGGATACGGGCAAGGTATGGTTAGCGTCTTTCATGGCCTGCAGTATCATCGCCTGAATCTTGTCCGGTCCGCCCTGGAACTTATTCGCGCCCCGACTGGCCTGAATGATTCCGGGGCCGTCGGCACGGCGAAGGCCTTCCAGTATGCCGGCTGCCTGCGTATAAAAATTGACATTGAACGCGCCAATGGCTGCGTGTTTGCCTGCGAGAGAGGATTTTTCCGCAGCGCGCATCAACGGAACCATTGAGAACAACTGTAATGATTGATTCGACATCTTTATTCCTCCAAATTTTCGTTTTAAAGCGCTGATAATATGAGAACATTTCGGGTAAAAGTCAAGAAGAAATGAAAATGAATATATATTACGAATAAAAATGGATTACCATGAGCGATTGCAACAGTTTTTCCCTTTACATGCAAACATTTATTTTGTATATTTAACACACTTAAATTCGTGTTCTTTATGGATTATCATTAAGGTCGCCTTCACAATGAAAATATTCAAATTCGGCGGGACTTCGGTAGCTACACCGGAGTGTATCAAAAATATCATTCGGATCATTCAATCCCTGAAAAAAGAGAACAGACCACGTGCGATTGTCGTTTCCGCCTTCGGCGGTGTTACCGACTATCTCATCGAAATAAGCCGGGATGCTGCGGCGGGAAAAGAAGCGTATCTTTCCTCACTGCGGCTGTTGACACAGAGGCATCTCCAGGCAGTGAATAAATTGATCCCGAAGGGAAATCAGACCCGAATTCGTCAGGAAGTCAAAGCCAAAATCAATGAGCTGGCAGATACGCTTCATGGTGTTTTTCTTGTGAAGGAGCTTTCTCCGAAAAGCCTCGATTTTATCATGAGTTTCGGAGAAAGGCTTTCGGCATATATTATCTGCGAGAGTTTTCGGTCCCGGGGCATCCAATCAGAATTCTTAGATACCCGGCCTCTTTTTAAAACCGATGAAACGTTCGGATTTGCACGAATTGACAAAGAAGCGACGAATAAAAATATACAGGACTATTTTAAACAGCATCCAAAGCTCCAGATCGTAACCGGATTTATCGGGTCCACCGAAAACAATGAAACCACGACACTCGGCAGGGGCGGTTCGGATTATACGGCTTCCATATTGGGGGCGGCGCTTTCCGCTGCGGAGATACAGATCTGGACCGATGTGGACGGAGTCATGACAGCCGATCCGAAAAAAGTTCCAAAAGCGTTTGCCATCGACAGCATGACTTTCGAAGAAGCGATGGAACTGTCCCATTTCGGTGCCAAGGTCATCTATCCGCCGACCGTGCAGCCGGCATCGAAAAATCAGATCCCAATCGTGATTAAAAATACGTTTCGCCCCGATTTGCCCGGAACGCTTATCGGCCGTCAATCCGATTCACGATATCTGGTTAAAGGGATTTCTTCCATCGATAATATCGCCCTTCTGCGCGTTCAGGGCAGCGGCATGATCGGAGTGGCCGGTACTTCCAACCGGTTGTTCGGCGCACTGGCGAGAAAAAATATCAGCGTGATTCTCATTACACAGGCATCGTCCGAACATTCGATCTGTTTCGCTGTCGATCCGAAGTCCATTGCAGAGGCCAGAAAGGTCATCGAGGAAGAATTCGATCTTGAAATCGCAGCCAGCCGTATGGACAGGGTGATCGTTGAAAAATCCCTTTCGATCATCGCCATCGTCGGTGAAAATATGCGGAAGACGCCCGGTATTGCGGGACGCTGTTTTCAGGCGCTTGGGAAGAACGGTATCAACATCGTTGCGATCAGCCAGGGCAGTTCGGAGCTCAACATTTCCGTGGTGATCAATCGGGAGAACGAGGCCAAAGCCCTTAATGCGCTGCATGAAGCATTTTTCCTTTCCGGCACAAAATCGTTGAATCTTTTTGTTTTGGGAACCGGATTGATCGGAAGCACACTCTTCAAACAAATCAAAGGCCAGGCCGATTATTTGAAATCCCGGCTTTCTCTCGACATCCGGCTGATTGGTATCGGAAATATCGATCTCATGATGTTCGATGAAAAAGGTATTCCATTTGATCGATGGGAAAAACATCTCCAGGATACGGGAGTTAAAACGAATCTGAACCGGTTTTTTGACACGATGAACAGGCTGAATCTTCCCAACAGCATTTTTATCGATTGTTCGGACAGCGATGACATTGTTTCCCAATACGAAAATGTATTGAACAACAGCATTTCAATCGTCACTCCCAACAAGCGGGCGAACTCCGGCCCGTACGAACGGTACCGCCGGTTGAAAGAGAGCGCGTTCAAACACGGCGTAAAATTTCTTTACGAAACCAATGTCGGCGCAGGCCTTCCTGTAATCAGCACACTCAACGATCTGATATCAAGCGGAGACCGTATTCTTAAAATTGAAGCGGTCCTGTCCGGAACACTGAGCTATATTTTTAATTCTTTTTCAGGTGACAAAAAATTCAGTGAAATCGTCCGGGAGGCCATGCAAAGAGGATATTCAGAACCGGATCCGCGCGAGGATCTCAACGGACTGGATGTGTCAAGGAAACTGCTCATTCTCGCCAGAGAAACCGGAGCAGAGCTTGAACCCCAAGACGTGCATGTGGAGAACATTCTTTCTCCGGTATGCCGGAAGGCCAGTAACATCGAACAATTTTTTAAGGAATTGGAAAAAGCGGATTCTTTGTTCGAACAGAAGAGACAGAAAGCTTCGGCCAAAGGGCATATTTTGAGATACATTGCCACTCTTGAAAAGGGGAAAGCGTCGATTGCCCTGAAAGAAGTAGAGAATCATCATCCGTTCTGTTCGCTTTCCGGAAGCGACAATATGGTTGTTTTTACGACGGAGCGATACAAGGAGCGGCCTCTTGTGATCAAGGGCCCGGGTGCCGGAGCCGATGTGACTGCGGCCGGAGTCTTTGCGGATATTATTCGAATTGCGAGTTTTTTGACGTGAGTTTCGAGTTTCTAGTTTAAAGTTTCTGGTTACAAGTTTCGGGTGGATGAATGGTAACTTTTCAGACATTCGAAGATATTCAAGTCTGGCAAAAAGCAAGAATACTGACACATGAAATTTACACAATTTCCAGTCACGGTCAACTTGGGAAGGATTTTAGACTTCGAGAGCAGATTCGTAAAGCAAGTGTTTCGATTATATCCAATATTGCCGAAGGTTTTGAGAGGGATGGCGGAAAAAAATTCATTCAATTTTTAGCAATAGCCAAGGGTTCTGTTGGCGAGGTTAGAAGTCGAATTTATATTGCATTCGATTAAAAATATATTTCTCAAGACGAATTTAATCGATCGAATGAATCGATAAGAGAAATTAGCCGGATGATCAGCGGATTGATGACCTATTTAAAAGGATCAAATATTAAAGGAATGAAGTATAAAAAGTAGTCTGTTTAAATTTTCAACAAGAAACTAGAAACTTGAAACAAGAAACCGATAATTTTAATCAATGCAAAGATATAACATATCAGTAAATTGAAAGTTATGGATAATACGAGGAATGATTAAACTTGAAACTTAAAGAAAAAATCCCGGTAGGGATTCTCGGTGCGACGGGAATGGTGGGACAGCGGTTCGTTTCACTGCTTGAAAATCATCCGTGGTTCGAGATTGTTTGTGTGGCCGCTTCGAGCCGATCTGCAGGGAAGACGTACGAAGAAGCAGTGCACAACCGATGGACATTAAGTACTCCGATTCCTGAAAGTGTCCGCCGTTTACGAATTGTCGAAGTTGAGAAAGATCGGGAGAAGATCGCCGGACAGATCGGAATGGCATTTTCTGCAGTTGCCATGGACAAGGCGAAGGTCCGCGAAATCGAGATCAGCTATGCAAGCGGAGGCATTCCGATTATCTCGAACAATTCAGCGCACCGTCTGACCGAAGACGTTCCCATGCTTATTCCGGAAGTGAATCCGGATCATGTGGCGCTCATCGATATTCAGCGAAAGAACCGCAACTGGGACAAGGGTCTGATCGCCGTCAAACCCAACTGCTCAATTCAATCCTACGTGCCCGTCCTCGAAGCTCTGAAATCTTTCGGTCCCGAGGAAATGATTGTGACGACCCTTCAGGCCATTTCGGGCGGGGGCAAGACATTCAACACTTTTCCGGAAATCAAGGACAACGTGATTCCCTATATCGGGGGGGAAGAAAAAAAGTCCGAAGATGAACCTTTGAAGATCTGGGGAACGGTTCGCAACGGGAGACTGGAACCGGCTGTGAAGCCCCGAATTTCCTCGACCTGCATCCGTGTTCCTGTGACCGACGGGCACATGGCTTCGGTCCATGTGCGGTTCGAAAGAAAGCCTTCGAAGGAGGAAATCGTAGAGGCAATCGAAAATTTCAAGAATCCGATTGCGGAGCTGGAACTCCCATCTTCTCCTGAAAAGTTCCTCCATTATTTCGAGGAAGAAGATCGGCCGCAGACGGCTCTGGACCGGGACAAGGGCAACGGCATGACAATTTCCGCGGGGAGGTTTCGGGAAGATAATGTGATGGACTGGAAGTTTGTCGCGCTTTCGCACAACACGCTTCGCGGTGCAGCAGGCGGCGGTGTGCTCATGGCCGAGCTTTTGTTCAAGAAAGAGTATATCCAGATTCCATAGATGCGTTGAAAATAGATTTTAACCCGTTGTGGAAAACTCAGAAAAATACATTAAAGATGATTATTTGTAAGAGTCAAAAGTGGATTCCCGCTCAAAAGACTGCGGGAATGACAAGGGTAGGGTGTCATTCCTGAAATTTTTAATCAGGAATCCAGGGGTGGAGGTTACAAAATCAATTATTTTAAACATTGACCTTGATAATGTACGACGGGTCAGAATCTAATTTTTTTAAGTTATTATTGCAATGAAAATCCTATTTTGAACAATAGGATTTTTGTTTTATTTTATAGTTGAATACATATGTAGATTTAATCCAGGAACTGGGAGAATAAAAAAGGAGTATTGTCTTTGGAAGTTGTCGGAATGATTTTTTTCTGGCTGGTTCTCATTTTGGGAATTGTGTTGATCCCTTTCGGAATCGAGGGGACATTTATCATTGTGGCCGACGCGCTGGTGTATGGTCTTCTGACCGGTTTTGAGCGGGTTACACTTTTATTTCTGGGGATCCTCCTGGGGATCGCTCTTCTTGTGGAGTTGTTCGAGTTTATTTTCGGAGGAATATTGGCGAAAAAGTTCGGCGGTTCGAAATGGGCCATCGCAGGTGCCATTATCGGCGGTTTCATCGGTGCTGTGATCGGAACACCCGTCATGCCAGTTCTAGGAACATTTATCGGCGGTTTTTTAGGTTCGTTTTTAGGCGCTTTCTCACTGGAATTGTTTCATTCAATGAATTTTGAACAAGCTCTGAAAGTGGGCACCGGCGCTTTTATAGGCGCGGTCGGCGGTAAAGTGACCAAAATCATTGTTGCCGTAGTGATGGTGGTGATGATCGGAATCAAAGTGTTTTAGAAGCTAATGCGGTTAAATTTTTTATCAAGATTGTTTTTCTGGACTGCTCTCTGTTTTGCGTCCGCTGGGGTAACCCAATCGTCAAGAGAGAGCAGTGCGCTTACGATTGCCAGAGTCAAGTACGACGGCGGGGGAGACTGGTACAACGATCCTTCCGCCATTCCGAATCTATGTGAATTCATTCAGAAAGAGACCAATATTGATATTAACACTGACGAGGCAAAAATATCGATACTGGATGAGTCTCTTTTCATTTATCCTATACTCTTTCTTACCGGCCACGGGAAAATCACTTTAAATGATGAAGAAGCAGAACGGCTCCGGAATTATCTTTTACAGGGCGGATTTCTCTATGCGGATGACGATTACGGGTTGGATTCCTATTTCAGGAAAGTGATGCAGCAGGTTTTCCCGGACAGACCGCTTGTCGAACTCCCTTTTTCACACGACATCTATCATGTTCACTTTCAATTTGACCACGGTCTTCCAAAAATTCATGAGCATGATAACAAACCTCCCCAGGGATTTGGCATCTTGGATGACCGGGACCGCCTCATGGTTTTTTATACGTACGAAACCAATATCTCGGACGGATGGGCCGATCCTCAGGTGCACGAAGATCCGCCTGAAAAAAGAGAAGCCGCGCTTCGAATGGGTCTAAATATCATTGTTTATGCCTTAATGCATTAAATCATGTCCAATCATCAAGAAAATCAGTACCAGTCCATCAAGAATCAGCTCCACCGGTTCCGTCAGTACGGGAAAACCGTTCTGATCTGGGAGGGAGTATTTACTTTTCTTTTACTCTTTTTCATTGCAGGATCCGGGCTGCTCCTGACAGAAGCGATGCTCCGGATGAAACCGGATATTCGATCCATTCTCATAGTTGGTTTTATTGCTTTTGGTATTTACGGATTTATCATGTGGATTGGCAGACCGGTCTATTCCTTTCTCTTTCAAAAAAATGTTCCGGATGATATCCGACTCGCACTCCGGATCGGCCAGATTTTTCCCGATATTAAAGACCGGCTGGGAGACGCGATTCAGGTTTTCGAATCAAGGGGAAATGAAACAGACCGAACATCTCCTGAACTGGCGGAAGCCGCGCTGCAGTCTTCCTGGAACAGCATCCGGAATATCGATTTTCGTCAGGCCGTTTCCAAAGAAAAACAAAACAGGATGCTGCAGCTTCTCGGTATCGTCCTGGGAGCTGTACTGATTTGTTTTGTGATTTCACCCGTAAGGTTGTCGGATGCAGTTTATCATCTGATGCACCCGCGGCAGGAGTTCGCTTCTCCGCTTCCCTATAAATTGAAGGTGTTCCCAGGCAACATCCGTTTGGTTCAGGGAGAAGATGTACGGATCTCGGTTCAATGCGAGGGGCCGGTTCCCGAAATGCTCAAACTTGTTATCCTGGAAAAAGAACAGGTTGTCATCGAAAAGGACCTGACGTTTCCTTATGAATATGATCTGCGGAATCTCAGAAACAGCGTCGATTATTATGTGCAGACGGATCGGTTTAAAACATCCGATTACCGGATCGATGTCATTCAGCGCCCTACAGTCCGGATTCTCCAGCTCAGGCTTACTCCTCCCGAATATGCAAAGATGGGAACCATTATTCCGGAATCCAACACAGGGAACATCGAAGTACTGAAAGGCACACGCGTCACTGTAGCTGTCGATGCGAATAAAAGTCTGAAAGAAGCGGAAATCATTTTTGAGAATCAACCTCAGATACAGATGCAGATATCGGGTCAAAAAGCGACAAGTGGATTTACAGTCCGTAAGGAAGATAAATATTATATTCTTCTAAAAGACACATTGGATCTGACCGACGAGAATCCGATTCCCTATTTCATTACAATCAAACCGGACTATCCTCCCATCGCCCGTATTCAGTCTCCCGAAAAACATATCGACCTCGACAAGAGTATGTGCGTTCCGCTTACCCTGGAAGCGGAAGATGATTTCGGGATTTCGAAATCCCGATTAATTTACTGGAAAAAAACGGATGACGGGAAGGAATCGATCCGGCCGGATACAGGATACGTTCCTTTGATTCTCCCTCCCGACGCACCGGCCCGTGTTCTTCTGGATACACTTTGGGATCTCGGAACGCTCGAACTTTTCCCGGAGGATGTGGTCGCGTATCTCTATGAAGTATTTGACAACGACGCTGTTTCGGGACCAAAAAGCGGCCGCAGCAGCATCCTGACTTTGCGTTTTCCTTCCATTTATGAAATATACAAAGAGGTTGAAAATGAACAGGCCAATCAAACCGATGCCCTGTCCGAAATTTCTAAAGAGAGCCAATCTCTAAAAGATGAACTGGAACATATTTCGGAAGAATTAAAAAGCGGCGAAAAACTGGAGTGGGAAGATCGTAAAAATATTGAACAGATGACCGACAAACAGCAGCAGATGGCACAGAAAGTTCAGCAACTGAAAGAAGACATTGACAAGCTTATCGATCGGATGGAAAAAAACGACATGCTGAGCCTTGAAACGCTTGAAAAATATCAGGAGCTTCAGAAGATGTACGAAGAAATCGCGACTCCGGAACTGCTGGAATCCATGAAGAAAATGCAGGAAGCTCTCTCCCAGGTGAGTGAAGAAGCGTTAAAAAAAGCCATGGAGAACTTTCAATTTTCCCAGGAAGATTTTTTAAAATCCATCGAGCGTACCCTTTCTCTTTTAAAACGGATTCAGATCGAACAGAAAATGGATGAGATGATCAGACGTATCGACGATTTGATGGAAAGACAGGACGATGTAAATCAACAGGTCGAGAAAGCAAAACCTCCGGAAATGGACAATCTAACAAGCACTGAAGAGGGGATCAAAAAGGATACGGAAGCTTTACGGAAAGAAATGCAGAACCTGATGCAGAAAATGGAAACCCTGTCCGACATGCCGATGTCTTCCATGGAATCCGCTATGCAAACGATGGAGAATGAGAATCTCACGGGACAGATCGGACAGATGCAGGCAATGATGCAGAACATGCAGTCTCAAAATGCTGGAAGCCAGGGTGCAGAGATCAAACGGACAATGTCCACGCTTTCCAACCAGCTCCGGGAAGCCCAGAAAGAAATGCAGAGCCGGCAAAAAAAAGAGGTCATGGAAAAATTGCGGAAGAGTTCGTTTCAGCTGCTCCAGCTTTCCCGGGATCAGGAAATGCTGATGGAAAGCACAAAATCCGGCAAGACCGACCGCAACGAAGCATCGAAAACACAGCTTTCCCTCATTGAAGGACTTTCTCAGGTCGCCGATTCACTGTACGAACTTTCCCAGAAAACTTTTTCAATAACACCTGAAACAGGCAAGGCCATCGGCAAGGCGCATGCCAGTATGGCGCAGGCGCTTCAGAAGATGACCGAATCCAGAGATAACCCATCGGTTTCGGATCAGCAGTCCGGGGCTATGGGCGGACTGAACGAAGCGGTCATGGCGATTCAGGAGTCCATGGATGCCCTTGCCAGCGGTGGATCGGGTTTCGGTATGGAACAGTTTTTTCTTTCGCTCGAACAGATGGGCATGCAGCAGATGATGATCAACCGTCAGATGATGGACCTGCTCCAGCAGGGCCGGCTCTCTCTTGAACAGCAGGCAGCCATGTCCCGGATAGCCGCAGAACAGGCTGCCGTAAAAAAAATGCTGGAGGAAACACTCGAAAAATTCGGAGACCGTTCGGATGTAGCCGGAAATCTCGATAATCTCGCGAAAGAGATGGAAGAAGTGATTGAAACTCTCAAAACGGAAGGAGCATCACAGGAGACTGTCCACCGCCAGGAGCAGATTCTTTCCCGTCTGCTTGACGCCCAACGTTCCGTGACGCGGAGGGATTACAGCCGAAAGCGTGAAGCCAGGTCCGGCCAGGATATTTTTCGTCAGAGCCCGGAGGACAATGTTTACAAGACTTCAGAGGTCCTGGACCGTCTCCGGCGGGATATTTTGAGAATCGGAAAAGAGGGGTATACCAAAGATTATCAGGCATTGATACGCAGTTATTTCGAAGCATTGATGCAGGTGGAATCGGAAAAGGTAAAACAATGAACAGCAGAATAGGGATCAATATTTTTATTCCGATTCTTTTCTCCCTTTTATTTATGGCTCCGCGGTACAGCTCTGCACAACAAGTTGAACAACAGCTGCGACTCGCCAAAGAGCTGGAAAATTCGGAGCAGTGGGAAGAGGCAAAGAATGTTTATGAAACACTCTATGCCCGATCTCCGGACCGGATTGATGTCTTTTATTCCTATAAAGATTTTTGTTTGAGAACGAAAGATTATAACCGGGCGCTCGACCTGCTTGCGGACTGGCAAAAGAAACTGCCCGGTGACGGGAAACTGCTTATATCGGAAGCTGAAATATATGCAAAAATGGGAGACCGTGAAAAGGCGGTACAACAATGGGGAAAAGCTGTGGAACAAAACCCGAACGATCTGGCTACCTATGCAAATGTTGCGGCTTCCATGACCCGGGAGCAGTATTTTAATGAAGCCGAAAAGATCTATTTGCTAGGCAGAAAGCGACTCGGCAATGAAACGCTTTTTGCCCTGAACCTCGCTAATCTCTATGCTGTTCAAATCGAATACGGAAAGGCCGCTTCCGAACTGATCGTCCATCTTCTGCTTTATCCCGGCCAGGCCCCTTATATCGAAAGCCAGTTGTACAAATATCCCGGGACGAACAAAGTCTATCGCGAGGTTCGGGAAGAGTTTGAAAAGGCCATTCGTGCCAATCCCAAAAATCTCGATCTTAGAATCGTGCTCATCGATTATCATCTCCGCGGGGAAGCGTATGAGGAAGCGCTTCGGGAAGCCCTGACACTTGAATCACTCGAAAGTCCTGCAAAACGAGGCGAAACACTGTTTGAGTTTGGACAGAAAGCATTCCGGGCCGGAGCTGCTCATTATGCAGAATTGGCCTATCAGAACATTATCGAAAGATATCCGAATTTCACCCTGAAAGACCGTGTTCTGGAAGGGCTCGCCCAATCCTACGAAGCACAGGGTAATCTGAACCGTTCGGTTGAGATATACCGGTGCCTTGCCATGGAATATCCCAAAAGCGATTTGGCCCGGCAGGCGCTTTATCAGATCGGGCTTATTCAAAAAAACGGCCTTTTCCATTTTTCGGATGCGGAAGAAACCTTTCAATTCATTATCGGGAAATGGCCGAATTCGCCCGAATCTGTCGATAGTGAACTGCAGCTTGGCGAATGCTTGATCGCGAACGGAAAGTTAGATGAAGCCGGACAACTTTTTCAAAAAATAATCGAACACGAAGAGGAAAAACACAGCGCTCTATGGATTCGTGCCTTGATCAGCCGTTCCGAGATCCTCTATTTCATGGGGGACTTTGAAAAGGCCGTTTCCGAACTGGACAAGCTTTCAGCAAAAACAGTGACGGGAGACGGGGCGCAGGAACCACGCCTTAATGATGGATTGGAGCTCCGGATGTTTTTAAAAGCGTACAGTAGAACAAATCGGCAATCTCTGGCTCTTTTCTCCCGCAGTCAATATTTAATCAAACAGAGAAAACTGAACAGGGCAGACGCTGTTCTGGATAGTCTTATTGCCGGACAGCCGGAAGATCCTTTGATTCCTTACGCGCTGGATCAAAAAGGAGATTTGGCCATTGAAATGAATCTTCTTAAAACCAGCCTGGCCAGTTTCGACACGTTTCTTGTCCGTTTCCCGAAACACTTTCTTGCGGACCGGGCTCTGGAGAGATCGGGGTGGATCATGGAAAAGGAAGGAAATAAAAAAGAGGCGTTCCTGAGATATGAAAGGCTGTTGACGCAATATCCGTACAGTCTTCTCAGGGATGAGGTTCGGGAACGCATCCGCCGGCTCGAAAAAGAGGTGAAATTGTGAGAAGAATATACAAATGGATGCTGTTAATCTGTTTCGTGCATGTCCCGTTTTTATGGAGTCAACAGTTTCTTATTCCTATGGATTTGAGCCAGACAGATCATTTGAAGGCCTACGGGATTGCATACCGGGCACTCGAAAAAAATATCAATGTGGAGTGGCTGCTCAATTACCGGGGTGGTTCGTTTTTAATGCAGACGGATAACTCGATCCTCCGCCAGTGCCGGATCCGGGGAGTCAGGTTCGAAATGGTTGACGGAACGACTGTGGCTTCCATTTATCACATCATCGATGAAAATAACATGGAAGTTATTCTGCTTGAGAAAGCCCCCAATGTGGCTGTCTATACGCCTCCCAACAAGCAGCCCTGGGATGACGCCGTGACATTGGCCCTTACGTATGCCGAGATTCCCTACAAAACACTCTGGGACGAGGAGGTGCTTCACGGAAAATTGGAGCGATATGATTGGCTGCACCTTCATCACGAAGATTTTACGGGGCAGTACGGCAAGTTCTATGGAAGCTACCGAAATGCACAGTGGTACATTGACCAGCAGCAGTTTTTTGAATCCGAAGCCCGCCGGCTGGGATTTGACAAAGTTTCCGAATTGAAGTTAGCTGTCGCAAAAACGATTCGATCTTTTGTTTTCAAAGGTGGATTCTTATTTGCGATGTGTTCCGCCACAGATTCGTACGACATCACCCTGGCGGCAGAAGGCACGGATATTTGCCAGGCCGTATTTGACGGTGATCCGGTCGATCCCGATTATGAAAAGAAACTCGATTATAATCGATGTTTTGCTTTCACCGGTTTCAAACTCTATACCGATCCGATGATATATGAATTTTCGGATATCGACACGACACCGCTGGACCGGACTTTGGCGCGTCAGGCGCAAGAGGATTATTTTACCCTGTTTGAATTTTCGGCCAAGTATGATCCGGTACCCACCATGCTGACTCAGGATCACGTTTCCGTGATTCACAATTTTATGGGGCAAACGACGGGATTTCATAAACGATTGATTAAAAAATCCGTTATTATCATGGCAGAAAAAGTTGACGCCGATGAGGTAAAGTACATTCACGGAAACATCGGTAAAGGCACGTTCACTTTTTTAGGCGGCCACGATCCCGAAGATTATCAGCATTTTGTCGGTGATCCGCCAACGGATCTCGCTTTACATAAAAACTCTCCCGGCTATCGTCTCATTTTGAATAACATCCTTTTTCCTGCGGCAAAGAAGAAGAAGCAGAAAACGTGACTTAATATTACTCATGATAAAAAGCTTGAAAAAATAGTTTGCATCCCAAATTTCACCTGATTATATTTTTAATCATGTTCAAGGAAATCAGCGTACCCACACATTCGCGTACCGAATTCATCATTGTAGATCAGAACGTGCATGAAGTGCTGCAGGAAAGCGGTATTCAGGAAGGGATCTGCCATCTCTGGGTTCCACATACCACGGCTGCAGTGACGATCAACGAAAATGCAGATCATTCAGTGGTCCGGGATATACTTTACGAGATCGAAAAAATCATCCCGTTTCAGGATCATTATCATCATATTGAAGGTAATTCGGCCGCACATATCAAATCCAGTCTTTTTGGTCCCTCTTTGAGTCTGATCGTAAACGGAGGCAATTTAGTTCTGGGTACCTGGCAGTCGATCTATTTCTGTGAATTTGACGGCCCCCGGAATAGACGGATGATCGTAAAAATCACGGAGGGGTAGGTGCAACTCTCTCAGACAGGGGAGTTCGGACTGATCAAACGGATCTGCCGGATCGTCGAGAGCCAATCGGATGAGATCGTTTTGGGAATCGGCGACGATGCAGCCGTGATCCGTCCGAAAACCGGTTCCTGCCTGGTTCTGACCACGGACGCTCTGGTTGAAGGAGTCCATTTCGATTTACGGTATACGCCTTTTGATGCACTCGGATGGAAAGCGCTCGCCGTCAATTTGAGTGATGTGGCCGCTGTAGGAGGTGTTCCTGCTTATGCATTAATCTCTCTCGCTCTGCCGGATAAGTGGACTGTCGAAAATGTGGAATCTTTCTATCGCGGATTAAAACACTGCGGCAAGGTATATAACACTAAAATTACCGGGGGAGATACGACGCGGTCGGGTAGCAAAGGATTTATTTCAATCAGCGTAATCGGGTATGTGAATGAAAATTTAATTAAGAGACGTTCCGGAGCGAAGGAAGGGGATTTGATCTGTGTCACCGGAACACTTGGCGGTGCTCGCGCAGGTTTCGAAGCACTGAGGGAAGGTCAGGATAAAAATTTGTTTAAGAAATCGATCCGCCGTTTTTTAAAACCAGCACCAAGAATCCTGGAAGCGGGGAAACTGATCCGTGAACTGCCTGTCTCCTCCATGATCGATATCAGTGATGGTCTGGCTTCGGATGCAAGACATCTCTGCGAACAAAGCGGATTGGGATGTATTCTTTGGGAAGAGGCGCTTCCGCTTCACCCGGATTTAAAAGTGTGGGAGGAAAAAATGGGAACATCCCCGACCCGTTTTGCTTTGACGAGCGGTGAAGAATATGAACTGCTTTTTACAGTAAATCAAGATCGATTTGATTCGTGGATCAATCACAGTCAAGGAGAGAAGCGGGTTCCTGTTACAGTAATTGGTGAAATAGTTCACAAGAAAAAAGGGATCAGGATCAAACGCGGGGAAAAAAACGTTTCGTTTTCTGAAAAAGGATGGGATCACTTTCAAAAATGAATCCACTATCGTTCCTGCCCAAAAAGAAATCCACTCCTGTGATTCCCTATTCCGCCATCGCATCGGGGTACGACGATCTCATGTCCCACGTCGATTATCGGTCGTGGGCCGGGTATCTCGATAAGCTGATCAAATGTTTCGGAAAAGCAGGGAATCGTATTGTTGATAGCTGTTGCGGCACGGGAAAATTGATGTTTGAATTGTCCCAAAAAGGATATGCGGTCTGCGGTTTTGATCTTTCTTCTGAGATGATTCGTCAGTCGGGTGGAAACGGTGAATTTTTGCTCTGGCAGGGGGATCTGAAAAATTTATCCCTGAAACCGGGTTGGGATGTGTTTCTCTGTCTCTATGATTCGGTTCAATATTTATCTTCTACGGATCTCGATTCCGTTTTCAATGAAGTAATCCAGTGTTTGACACCGGACGGATTGTTCATTTTTGATATCGTTACGGAACACCATGTATTAAAATACTGGGCGGATTATGCGGAGGCCATGCATTTTCGGAATCAGGAGATTATGCGCCGGTCCTGGTACGATAAAACGAAAAAGATACTGCACACTGTTTTTGAAGTTACAGAAAGCGGAGATCACACAGTTTGTCAGGAACATCATCAACAGAGCATTTTTACTCTGTCCGAGATCGAAGAATGTGTTCAACGAAGCAGGTTTATCCATATGGGCAAATTTGAAGATTTCAGTTTCC
>Ga0315536_1000849_pt1 | contig 15443 bp, 16 predicted proteins | sample SalMarSW160230MG_FD_203093 | JGI IMG/M metagenome (GOLD analysis project Ga0315536, IMG submission 203093) | Salt marsh sediment microbial communities from the Plum Island Ecosystem LTER, Massachusetts, United States - Salt Marsh Sediment SW1602-30 ... | reverse complement strand
CTCGAGCGCTTCCGGCATCAGGGTGTGGTTGGTGTAGCCGAAGGTGCGGCGCACGATGTCCCACGCCTCCTCGAACGTGAGCGCCTCGTCGTCGATGAGGATGCGGAGCAGCTCCGGGATCGCCAGCGCCGGGTGGGTGTCGTTGAGTTGGAGCACGACCCGGTCGGCGAGGGTGCGGATGTCGTGGCCGGCGTGGCGGAAGTCCCGCAGGATGTCTTGGAGGGCGCACGCCACGAAGAAGTACTGCTGCATCAGCCTCAGCTCGAGCCCGGCGTCGATCTGGTCGTTGGGGTACAGGACGCTGCTGATGCGCTCCCCGAGGAGCTGGTCCTGGTATGCCTTGATGTACTCGCCGTTGTTGAAGAACTCGAGGTTGAAGACCTCCGAGGCGTGGGCGGACCAGAGCCGGAGGGTGTTGACGGTACGGCTGTGGTACCCGGCCACCGGGGTGTCGTACGGGATGCCGACCACCACCGTGTCGGGCTTCCAGAGGGTGCCCCCCGGGCTGCGCCAGTCGTCACCTTTGACGATGCCCCCGAAGTGGACCGTGACCCGTCGCTCCGGCCGTTCGATCTCCCACGGGTACCCGTAGCGCAGCCAGTCGTCCGGTTCCTCCACTTGGGCGCCGCCCTGGATGCGCTGCCGGAAGATGCCGTACTTGTAGCGAATGCCGTGACCCACGCCGGGGAGCCCGAGGGTGGCGATCGAGTCGAGGAACCCGGCGGCGAGCCGGCCGAGCCCGCCGTTGCCGAGGCCGGCGTCGCGCTCGGTCTCCACCACGTCGTCCCAGTTCAGCCCCAGGGAGTCGCAGGCGGCGACCAGGTCGCGGTAGATGCCGACATTGATGGCGTTGTTGGTGAGGACCCTGCCCACCAGGTACTCCAGCGACAGGTAGTGGACGGTGCGGGGGCTCGATTCGGCGTGGAGCCGCTGCGTGGTGAGCCAGGCGTCCATCAGGTGCTCGCGCACCGTCATCGCCACCGCGGTGTACCAGTCGTGCGGCGACGCCGAGGCGCTGGACTCGGCGAGCGAGTAGCGCAGGTGCCAGCGGATGCGGTCGGCGAGCCGCCCGCTCGCCTCACGAGCCGCGGTGTCGCCTGGAAGCGGCTCGTCTGGAATCTGGATGGCGGTCATCGGTGATCCCGATCACGGGGGCGGGGAACCCCGGCAGGGTAGTCCGTATGTCTCCAACCCAGGGCTCCAGTACACGGTTTTGCGGCCTCTCAACCCTGGGTTGCAGTACACGGTAATGCAGCCTCTCAACCCTGGGTTGCAGTACACGGTTTTGCGGCCTCTGAACCCTGGGTTCGGTGCATGGGGCTAGGAGGTGGCGCGTTCCGACACCGGGACGGCGACACGGGCGGTGCGCTTGGCGAAGTAGTAGATGCGTTTCAGGTTGGCGATGATGTCGGTCTCGAGCCGGTAGGCCTGCACCCGATGCGGCTCGTCGGCGACGAGGCGCTCCGCCTCGTGGAGTTGGGCATCACGCTCCAGGTCGTTGATGCCGCTCTTCATGGCGGAGACCCGCCGCGCCAGCGCCGCGTCCTTGTCGGCGACCGCGGTGAGGGCGAGATCGAGGGCGCTCTGGACGTGCTCGAAGAAGTCCTCGATGAGTTCCCGGGTGCCCTCGCTCACCATGATCCCCTGGTCGAGGCGGGAGATCCCGAGTGCCACCAGGTTCGTCTCGATGATGTCCCCGATCGCCTCCAGGTTGTTGGTGGCCTCCATGAGCTGGATCATCACTTCGGTGTCCCGGCTCCCCAGCCGGGTCTGGCTCACGTCACCGAGGTAGCGGACGATGTAGCCGTGGAGCGCGTCGACCTCGTCGTCCATCGCCTCCACCTGCTCCAGGAGGGTACGGGGGCCGTCGAGCACCGCCGGGAGCGCCGCCGCCAGCATGATCCGCACCCGCCCCGCCATCCGATCCAACTCGAGGCGGGCCCGGTCGAGCGCCAGTGCCGGGGTGCGCAGCAGCTCCCGGTCGAGGTACTTGGCCCTGATCTCCTCCTCCTCGTCCGCCGGCCGGTCCGGGATGAGACGGGTGACCAAGGCTGCGATCTGCGGCGTGAACCACACGAAGAGCAACGTGTTGGCCACGTTGAAGATCGTGTGGGCGTTGGCGATCTGCCGTCCGAGGCCACCGCCGAGGCTCCTCACCAGCGACCCCAGCTGGGGGATGAACGCGATCCACACCAGCACCCCGGCGACGTTGAACAGGGTGTGCACCAGCGCCGCCCGGTGCGCCTCCCTCGTCTTCCCGATGGCGGCGAGCTGGGCGGTGACGCTGGTGCCGATGTTGGCGCCGAGCACGATGGCGATGCCCGCCGGCAGCGTGATCAGACCCTGGAACGCCAGTGCGAGCACCACCCCGGCGGTCGCCGCCGACGATTGGACGACCGCGGTGAAGATCGCCCCGACCAGCACCCCCAGCAACGGATTGGCGAAATCCGCCATGAGGCCACGGAACGACGCCAGGTCCCGCAGCGGCTCCATGGCGTCACCCATCACCCCCATGCCGAAGAAGATCATCCCGAGACCGAGAATCGCCGCCCCCTGCGACTGCCGGGTCTCGTTCTTGGAGCCGAAGAGCATGGCGGCCCCCAGCGCCACCGGCGCCAGGGCGTACTTGGTGACGTCGAAGGCGATGATCTGGGCCGTGATCGTGGTCCCGATATTGGCGCCCATGATGACGCCGATCGACTGGGTCAGGGTCATCAGCCCCGAGGTCACGAACCCGACCACCAGAACCGTCGTCACCGACGAGGACTGGACCACCGCGGTGACGGCTGCCCCGGTGACCACTCCGCTGACCCGGTTCCCGGTCAGGCGGGTGAGGATCGCCCGCATCCGATCGCCGGCGATGACCTTGAGCGCCTCGGTCATGCGGTCCATCCCGATCACGAGCAGCGCCAGGCCTCCGAGCAGGCCGATGACGACGGTGACGTAGTCGATCGACCCCGCCGCCGTCCCTGCCTGAGCAAACGCGATCACCACACCGGGCCTCCTCCCGGGGTGCCGTCGCGGCGGGGAATGATGCCGTGGCGCCGCAACAGGGGCACCACCTCCTCCAACGGTAGGCCGATGACGTTGGAGCGGGAGCCGTCCACGGCGGCGACGAGACGTCCCCCCTCTCCCTGGAGTGCGTAGGCGCCGGCCATGTCGAGCGACTCTCCGGTGGCGGCGTAGGCGGCGGCTTCGTCCGGGGTCACCTCCCGCATCGTCACCAGGGTCTCGGCCAGCCCCACCTCGCATCCCTCCTTCCCCACCGTCGCCAGGGCGTAGCCGGTGAACACCGAGTGGGTGCGGCCGGCGAGGGCGAGCACCATGGCGACGATGTCGTCGCTGTCGGCCGGCTTCGCGAAGATGTCGTCCCCGAGCGCGACGGTGGTGTCACAGGCGAGGATCAGCGCCCCCGGCGCCCCGTAACGGGCCCCGGCCTCCGCCTTGCTGCGGGCGAGGCGCCGCACCATCGCAGCCGGAGCCTCCCCGTCGCGGCGCTCCTCGTCCACGTCCGGGGTGACTACCCCGAACGCGAACCCGGCCATGGCGAGGAGGGCCCGCCGCCGCGGCGAACCACTGGCGAGCAGCAGCCGGTGCGGGTCGGGGGCGGCGCGCCCCGAGGCGTCGGATGCGGCGGCGCCCTGGCTGGTCACGGCTCCCTCCCCCGCCTCAGTCGTAGGCGGCGATCCCGGTCAACGCCTCACCGAGGATCAGGGTGTGGATCTCGTTGGTGCCTTCGTAGGTGTACACCGATTCGAGGTTGTTCATGTGCCGCACCACCGGGTACTCGAGGGTGATGCCGTTGGCGCCGAGCACGGAACGGGCGAGCCGGGCCACGTCGAGCGCCATGGCGACGTTGTCTCGTTTCCCGAAGCTGATGTGGGCGACGGTGGCGGTCCCGGCGTCCTTCATGCGTCCGATGTGCAACGCCACCAGCATGCCCCGGTTCACCGCGGTCATCATGTCGACCAGCTTCGCCTGGGTGAGCTGGAAACGGGCGATCGGCCCGCCGAACTGGATCCGTTCCCCGGCGTAGTCGAGGGCCGCCTCGTAGCAGGCGCGGGCGGCCCCCACCGCCCCGAAGAGGATCCCGAAGCGGGCCTCGCTGAGGCACGACAGCGGTCCCTTGAGCCCTCGCACCCCGGGGAGGAGGGCGCCGGCGGGGAGCCGCACGTTGTCGAGCACCAGTTCGGAGGTGACCGACGCCCGCAGCGACAGCTTGTGATGGATGTCGTTGACGGTGAACCCCGGCGTGTCGGTGGGGACGACGAACCCGAGGATGGTGTCCTCGGCTTTGGCCCAGACGATGGCCACGTCGGCGATGCCGCCGTTGGTGATCCACATCTTCGATCCGTTGAGGATCCAGTCGTCGCCGTCGCGGCGGGCCCGGGTCCGCATCCCGCCCGGGTCGCTGCCGGCGTCGGATTCGGTGAGCCCGAAACAGCCGACCACCTCGCCGGTGGCCATGCGGGGCAGCCATTCCTGCTTCTGTTCCTCCGATCCGTACGCCCAGATCGGGAACATGCAGAGGGACCCCTGCACCGACACGAAGCTCCGCACCCCGGAGTCACCGGCCTCCAGTTCGGTGCAGGCGAGGCCGTAATCGACCGCCGTCATCCCGGCGCAGCCATATCCCTCGAGGTGCATCCCCAGGAACCCGAGGGCGCCGATCTCGCCGATCAACTGACGGGGAAACACCCCTTCCTCGAACCAGTCGGCGACGTCGGGCAGCACCCGATCGGCGACGAACCGTCGCACCGTGTCGCGCACCAGGCGCTCCTCGTCGTCGAGGAGGCGATCGATCGCCAGGAAGTCCCGGGGATCGTTGGCTCCTACCGTCACCGGACCGCGCATGGCCCTCCTCGTGTCGTGATGCTCTCAGTCTGACCGATGCCGGGCCGCGGCACCAGTACCGGGGCGGCCTCAGTCGTCGAAGAGCACCCCTTGCGGGTCGGGGCGGCGGGTGCGGGGCACGCCGCTCCACACCAGACCGTCCATGAACGCCCAGCTGCGTCGATGGATCGTGGTCGGGCCCAAGGCGTGGAGAGCGGCCCGGTGACGCGGTCCCGGGTATCCCTTGTTGCGGTCGAATCCGTACGCCGGGTAGTGCACCGCGAGGTCACGCATGATGCGGTCCCGGGTCACCTTGGCGAGCACCGAGGCGGCCGAGATCGACAGGGAGGTGGCATCGCCGCCGACGATGCGGACCGGGTTGCCGCCGACGAAGTCCCAGTTGCCGTCGACGAGCACCCGGCCGGGGGTGATGCCGAGACCGTCGAGGGCGCGGCGGGCGGCGAGGCGTTGGGCGTCGGACATGCCCAGCTCGTCACATTCCTGGGGGGAGGCATGGCCGACCGACCACGCCACGCACCATCCCGCCACCCGGGCGAAGAGGGCCTCGCGCTCGTCTTCGGTGAGCATCTTCGAGTCGCGGATCTTGTAGACGCGGCGATGGCGGGGCACGACCGCGGCCCCGACACTGAGCGGCCCGGCCCAGGCGCCCCTCCCCACCTCGTCGACGCCCACGACGACGTCGCAGCCGGCGTCCCACAGGCCGCGTTCGACGTCGAGGGTGGGGGCCTTGGCCTTGATGGCCTTGCGGAGGCGGGGAACCGTCTGCACCTGCCGAGCCTACCGGGGGGCGGGAGATGGCCGGTTCAATTGCTCCTCAGGTCGTTGGGGAACGAGGCGAAGAGGGCGAGACGGCCCGGCTGGCGGGCCAGCACCTCCCGCCACAGACCCTGCGGGGTATCGGTGAAGACGTCCGACAGCTCGGCGGGCACCACGAACCAGGACCCGAGGGCCAGTTCGAGTTCGAGCTGGCCCTCGTCCCATCCGGCGTACCCGGAGAAGACCCGAACCCGGCCGAGGTTGTCGACGAGGTCGGGCCCGACGCCCAGGTCGACGGTGCCGGCCGCCCCCACCACGGGTGTCCAGTCCTCCTCGAGGCCGGGATCACGCTCCGCCACCCCGACCGCGACCTCGTTCATGACGGGGCCGCCGACGAACACCACCGGAGGGGCGGTGACATGGCCGGCCCATTCGGGCAGATGGTCCGCCACCGGCTCCTCGGTGGGGCGGTTGAGCACCACCCCGACGGTGCCTTGTGCCCCGTGTTCGAGCAGCAGCACCACGGTGCGCACGAAGTTGGGGTCGAGGAGGGTGGGCCCGGCGACCAGCAGGTTCCCCGCCAGCGACGTCTCGGCCTCACTCATGGCGGCCACCCACTTCGATGGTGGGTTCGTGGCGGATCGGGAACGCAACGGAGGCGGCGATGAAGCACTTGCCGTGGGCTTCCTGGTGGAGCTGGGCGGCCCGGGCCGGGTCCGAGCCGGCGGCGACGACGACCCGGGGGCGCAGCACCACTTCGGTGAAGACGCCGCTCCCGTCGGGCGCTTCCTCCATCACTCCGGCGGCGTCGTCGTGGTAGCTCTCCACCACCACTCCCGCCACCGCGCACAGGTGGAGGTACCAGAGCATGTGGCATTGGGAGACGGAGGCCACCAGCAGCTCCTCGGGGTTGTAGCGGGACGGATCGCCTCGGAACACCGGCTCGGCCGATCCGGGGAGGTCGGGCTTGCCGGGAGCGCGCACGATGTGGTCGCGCCGGTAGGAGCGGTAGGAGCTGGTACCGGCGCCGTCGTTGCCGGTCCAGTCGACCGTTATCTCGTAGTGATGGCGGCGTCCGGATTCCATGGCTCCCCGTCACCCACCGCCGTTCCCGTCCTTGAGTCGGGCCGTGTCGCTGAGCAGCTCCGAATCGACCAGCTCGTGACGGTGCAGGTAGGCGGAGACGAAGGCTTGCACGGTGGCCGCCACCGGCAGCGCCATGACCGCTCCGACCGCTCCCATAAGGGTGCCGCCGACGATGGCCGATCCGAAGGCGACGGCAGGGTGCAGTGACATGGTGCGGCCGGTGATGTGGGGACTGAACAGGTAGTTCTCGATCTGCTGGTAGACGACGATGAAGCCCAGCACCCACAGTCCCTTGGCCGGGCTCTCCAGGAAGGCGATCAGCAGTGGCAGCAGCCCACCGATGTAGGTGCCGATCACCGGAACGAACTGCGACAGGATCCCCAGCCACAACCCGAGGGGCAGGGCGAAGGGGACGCCGATGATGGTGAGGGCGAGCCAGGTCGCGGCCCCTGAGAGTGCCGCCAGCAGCGCTCGGGAGTAGAAGTAGCCGCCGGTCTTCTCGATGGCGATCTCGATGATCCGCAGCACCTCGACCTGCTTGTCGGGCGACAGCACCGACAGCATCGTCCGCCGTACCTTGGGAGCTTCGGCGGTGAGGTAGAAGGTGAAGAGGGCGATGGTGAGCCCCTCGAAGATGGTGGCGATGAGGCGGCTCCCGACCCCGAAGACGTGGCCGGCGACGTTGCGGGCGACGGTCTGTAGCGACGTGTCGATCGTGGCGAGGGCGTCGTTGAGGCCCTTGCCGGAGACGTCGACGTTGTAGCGGGCGGCGAACTTGGTGAGCCGGTCGATGTAGGAGGGCATCCGATCGACGAGCTTGGTGACCTCGTCGATGATGAGCGGGATCATCAGGCTGATGAACAGCACGCCGACGAGGAAGACGAGCAGGAAGATGGCGCCTGTTGCCAGGCCGGGTCGCCAGCCGCGGCGAGTGAGGAAGGCGACGGCCGGTTCGAGGGCGATCGCCAGGAACACCGAGATCAGCAGCAGGATGAGGAAGCCCTGGAGGCGCCTCCCGATGGTGAGGAGGAGCCAGAGGAGGACGATCAGTCCGACGACCTGGCGCAGCAGGTGCGGCACCCACGACGGCATGCCCTCCACCGGGGCGAAGAGCGAGAAGCGGCTGCGCCGGGGCTCCGGCGCCGCTCCCTCCTGCGGCGGATCCGGTGTCTCACTCATGAACGGTGAGGCTAGCGGCCGTGGTCACGCCGGGTAGGCTCGTCGCATGGATCGCACCACTCTCCTCCATCTGCCCAAAGCGTTGCTCCACGACCACCTCGACGGTGGGCTCCGGGTCGAGACCGTCCTGGAGCTGGCCGACGAGATCCGCTACCGCAACCTCCCCGCCTCCGAGCCGGCGGCTCTGGCCGAATGGTTCCACCAGGGAGAGTCGGGGTCGCTGGCGCAGTACCTCGAGGCGTTCGGCCATGTCGTCGCCGTGATGCAGACCGAGTCGGCGCTGGAGCGGGTCGCCTACGAGGCGGGGGTGGATCTCGCTGCCGACGGCGTCGTCTACGCCGAGCTGCGTTACGCCCCCACCCAGCATCTCGATCGTGGCCTCTCCCCCGAAGCGGTGGTGGCCGCGGTCGAGGCGGGTCTGGACCGGGCCCGGCGGGAGACCGGGATCGTGACCGCCACCATCCTGTGCGCCCTCCGTCACCTCACCGACTCGGAGGAGGTGGCGCGCCTGGCGGCCCGTTTCGCCGGCGATTCCGTCGCCGGCTTCGACCTGGCCGGACCCGAGCTCGGCTATCCGCCGGACGATCATCTCGTCGCCTGCCGCATCGCCCGCGACAGCGGGCTCGGCCTCACCCTTCACGCCGGAGAGGCGGACGGGCCGGAGAGCGTGTGGCGGGCCCGGGCCCGCTGCGGCGCGCACCGGATCGGGCATGGGGTGCGGGTGATCGAGGACACCGCGATCGTCGACGGCGCGGTGGTCGATCTGGGTGCGGTGGCGCGGATGGTGCGGGATCAGCGCGTCCCGCTCGAGCTGTGCCCCACCTCGAACATCGACACCGGGGTGGCGCCCGATCTGGCCCATCATCCGCTGGGGATGCTGTACCGGGCCGGGTTCGCGGTCACCCTCAACACCGACGACCGTCTCATGAGCGCGGTGTCCCTGACCGACGAGTTCGCCCACGCCGTCGAGCTGCACGGGTTCGACGCCGCCGCGCTGGAGGAGGTCACGGTGCGGGCGGTCGAGGTCGGGTTCGCCGACTGGCCGACCCGACGCCGCCTCATCGAGGACGTGATCCGGCCCGCCTACCGGGAGATCGCCGCCTCCTAGCCGCCGGGTGTTCCGGTCCCGGCCGCGAGACGGCCGTCGATCCAGCCCGCCACCTTCCCGAGCACGTCGCGCCATTCGGGTTCGTTGTGGGTTTCGTGGCGGAGTCCGGGGAACACGATTCGCTCGCAGCCGGAGAGATCACCGAGGGGGGCCGAGGTGGCGACTGGGACCAGCGGGTCGTCTTCGCCGTGGATGACGAGGGTGGGGACCCGGATGGCGCCGATCCCGGCTGTGGTGGCCTTCATGGCGCGCAGGGTGATGAGGCCGAACCGTGCCGTGCCCTTGGTCGACACCAGCGGGTCGGCGAAGTAGCGGCGCCCCACCTCGGGGTCGCGGGAGAGTTGCTCCCCCTCGACCGGTGAGCCGACCCGCATCCGGGGCGCGACCCGTCCGAGGACCTGCAGCATCCCTTCGAGGAACCCGGAGAGGTTGGCGTCGAGTGCGGGCGCCGACAGCACCAGCAGGTCCGGTTGGGGCCGAGCCGATTCGGCGTAGGCGGCGGCCAGCAACCCGCCGAGGGAATGCCCGTAGAGGACCAGGGGACGGCCCGGTGTGCGGGCCCCGGTGACGATCAGCTCGATGTCGTCGAGGAAGTCGTCGAAGCGGCGGACGTCCACCCTGCGTCCCCCGGAGCCGCCGTGGCCGCGGAGGTCGAAGCCATGGGTGTCGTAGCCGCGTTCGGCCAGGAAGGCGCCGACGAGCTCGTAGCGTCCCGAGTGCTCGGCGAGCCCGTGTACCAGCACCACGGTGGCTCGGGCGGGGTCCGCCGCCCAATGCCGGGTGAGCAGGGTGAGGCCGTCGCGGGCGGTGACGGTGCCGGTGGTGGACACGATCCCTCCTCAGCCGAGCCGCTCGGCGGCGGCGACGGCGGCGCCGATGATGCCGGCGTTGTTGCGGTGGGCGGCGGGGACCACCGGGGCCTTCGTCTCGAGGAATCCGACGATGTCGTCGAAGCGTTTGGAGATCCCGCCTCCGATGATGAGCAGCTTCGGCGACAGGATCCGCTCGACGTACAGGAGGTACTCGTTGACGCGGCTCGCCCACCAGTCGATGCGCATCTCGTCGCGCTCGACGAGGCGGGCGGCGGCGTAGTCCTCGGCGTCCATGCCGCGGAACTCGAGGTGGCCGAGTTCGGTGTTGGGCACCAGGGCACCGTCGTTGAACAGGGCGCTGCCGATCCCGGTCCCCAGCGTGAGCAGCAACACGACGCCCATGGCGTCACGTCCCGCGCCGAGCCGCATCTCGGCCATGCCGGCGGCGTCGGCGTCGTTGATGAGGGTGACCTTCTGGTTGAGGCGCTTGCCGATGAGCTTGTCGCCCTCGACCCCGATCCAGCTGTCGTCGATGTTGGCGGCTGATTTGACCACCCCGTCCTCGACCACGGACGGCAGGGTGCATCCGATGGGACCTTCCCACTTGAAGTGGGCGACGAGTTTGGCGACGACTTCGATCATCTTGTCGGGCACCGCCGGCTGCGGGGTCTTGAACCGCTTCCGCTTGTCGAGCAGGTCACCGGTGGTGACATCGATCGGGGCCGCTTTGATGCCCGACCCTCCGATGTCGATTCCGAGCACTGTCGCCATCGGTCCTCCTTCTCTCGGTCAGATGAAAGGTGGCTCCGCCCGGTCGACGTCATACCACCGTCCACGTGCCTCCATCTGGACCGGTGCTTCGGGTCCCGGCGGCGGGCTCAGGTATCCGAGGCCGATGCCACACCCCAGCCCCGGGCTGAAGTTGCCCGAGGTCACGGTCCCGGCGCTCTCCCCCGCCTGCAGGCGGTAGCCGTGCCGGGGCACCCGCCGGTCCCGGGTGCGGAATCCGACGAGACGGCGTGGCAGCACCCCGTCCCGCTGGGCTTCCAGGGCCGGTTTGCCGACGAAGTCGTGGTCCCAGGAGACGACCCATGCTAACCCTGCCTCCAGCGGCGTCCCGGTAGGGTCGAGGTCCTGGCCCCACAGCGGGTACCCCATCTCGAGGCGGAGGGTGTCGCGGGCGCCGAGCCCGCATGGTGTCACGCCGGCCGCCACCAGGGCCTCGAAGAGCGTCGCGGCCGGTTCCGGCCCCAGGCACACCTCGGCGCCCCGCTCTCCGGTGTATCCGGTTCCTGCGGCGAGGAAGGGTTCCCCGGCGTAGGTGCCCGAGACGATACGGAACCGTCCCGGGGCGACGCCGAGCACCTGATCCAGCAGGCCGAGGGCCTCGGGTCCCTGCACCGCCAGCATCACGGTGGCGGGCCGTTTCGGCTCGATGACGGCGCCGTCTCCGACGGCGGCGGCCACCGCGTCCATCACCTTCGCCTCGTTGGCGGCGTTGGGCAGCACCCAGAACGAGGTGTCGTCGAGCCACCAGACGATGATGTCGTCCTCGACCCCGCCGTGGTCGTTGAGGAGCATGGTGTACTGGGCCCGGCCGGGAGCCACCGTGGCGATGTCGTTGCACAGGGTGCGGCGCAGGGCGGCGAGGGCGCCGTCCCCGGAGAGGGCGAAGCGCCCGAGGTGGGTGACGTCGAAGACCCCGGCGGCGTGCCGGACCGCTTCGTGCTCGGCGATGATGCCGTCGTACTGGAGGGGCATCTCCCAGTCACCGAAGTCGGTGAAGCGCGCTCCGAGGCGCTCGTGGAGGGAACGAAGGGGGGTCTGGTTCATGGCGGCAGCTCCGGCTCGGCGAACTTGTCCGGTCAGCCTACCGCCACCTCACCGTCGGGGTCTTCACCGAGGTCGACGACCCGGGGCGGGCCCGGGACCCGGGTCGGGGCCGCCGGCAGTTCCTGATCCTCGGGCTCGGCGAGCCCGTACTTGATGAGGAGGTGGAGGTAGTCGCGCTGGTAGAAGATCTTGCAGCGGATCTCCGGATAGAGGGCTCGGAGTTGCCGCACCTTGCGGTTCTTCTTGGTGACGAGCCGCTGATTCATCGTGGTGATCTCGATGAAGATGTCGTCGTCGGGGAGGTAGAAGTCGGGCCGGAAGAACTTCAGCGGCGTCCCGTCCGGTTCGAACTCGATGGCGAACTCGCGAGGCTCGAACTCCCAGGGAATGTCGTAGAAGTCGAGGAGCCGTGCGAACTGCCGCTCGCTCTCGTGAGCGAAGTCGACGAGATCCGCTGGTTGGGGTCCGAAGTCGTTGGACGTGGTCAGTTGGCTCGCGCCTCCGATACGGTCGTGCTCTCCACCGCGGTCTCCGGCTCGGGGAACAGGGCGTGGATCTCACCCTCGAGTTCCTCTTGCACAGGCCCCACCGCGATCCCGAAGACTCCCTGGCCCTGCTTGAAGATGTCGACCACCTCGGAGGCGCTGTGGGCCGCGTAGATGGTGGTCCCGTCGGACAGCAATGTCACATCGGTGAGCGGGTTGTTGCTCTGCAGCTGTTGCCGCAGGATGTCCATGGCGGTGCGGATCTTGTTGAGACTCATGCCGGCGTCGAGGAGGCGCTTGACGACCTTGAGCTGCACGATGTCGGCGAAGGCGTACTTGCGCTGGCTGCCGGAGCCACGCGCCGTCTGGATCGAGGGCTGGATCAGCCCGGTGCGAGCCCAGTAGTCGAGCTGGCGGTAGCTGATCCCGACCAGCTTGCATACGTGCGGGGCCCGGTACCCCTCTGCCTGGTCGATTGCTCCCTGGTGGGTCACGGCGAGTCTCCTTTACGTTGCGCAGCTTACACCGGCGTAATTCCGCCCGCCGAACTACCGTGGTGAAGTTACCGAGAACGGGTCAGAGTTGTCAACAACCCCTGTGGATAACGCGGCGGAGGCTCAGGACGACTCGGAGCCGAAATCCTCGGGGCTGACCTCGTCGAGGAACTCGCGGAAACGCTCGATCTCCTGCTCCTCCTCCCCTTCCTCCTGGATGACGACACCGGCTTCGTCGAGGACGCTGCGGTCGGCGAAGAGCGGCGCCTCGGTGCGGGCCGCCAGGGCGATGGCGTCGGAGGGACGGGACGAGACCCGGAGTTCGGAGCCGTTGCGGGCCAGCACCAGGTCGGCGTAGAAGGTGCCTTCGGTGAGGGCGGTGACCTCGACCCGGCTCACGGTGGCGCCGAGGGTCTCGGCCACGGTCTTGAGCAGATCGTGGGTCATGGGCCGCTGCGGCTCGACCCCTTCGAGGGCGAGGGCGATGGCGGTGGCCTCCGCGGTCCCGATCCAGATCGGGAGGTAGCGGGTCCCACCGGTCTCTCGCAGCAGCAGGATCGGGATGTTGGTGGGGAGTTCGATCCGCACCCCGATCAGTTCCATGGGCACCTGGTCCATGGTTTCAGCCTATCACCGGCCTCCGGCTCCGGGCCCGGGTGTCGATCGATCCCCGAACCCCACCGGGGCGAACGATTCGGGGGCGTCGGCGAGGGTCCCGAGGTCCATCACGGCCCACAGCGATCGGACGTTGCGGTAGCGCCCGTCCCAGTCGAGGCCGTAGCCGAGCAGGTACTCGTCGCCGACTTCGAAGCCGCGGTACTCCACCGGGACGTCGACGATGCGCCGCGTCACCTTGTCGAGGAGGGCGACGGTGCTGAGGCTGGCGACGCCGCGGGTTTCCATCACTCGGCGCAGCGTGGCGAGGGTGAGCCCGGTGTCGACGATGTCCTCGACGATCACCACGTCACGCCCTTGGAGGGAGGTCCCGGTGTCCATCGCGATCCCGACCCTGCCTTCGGTCCCGAAGCGGGTGAGGGCGAGGAATTCGATCTCGAGTGGGAGGTCGAGATGGCGGACCAGGTCGGCGAGGAACGGGACGCAGCCTCCGAGCACCCCGACCAGGACCGGCTCCTTGCCGGCGTAGTCGGCGTTCACCTCTTCGGCGAGACCGGCGACCCGGCGTGCCAGCGTCTCCTCGTCGACGACTTCGACGAACTGGTCGCCACTCACCCGGCGCCTCCCAACGTGACGGGGAGGATGTCCCGCAGCCATTCCCGGATCGCGATCGCCCCGCCGGTCTCCTCCGGTGGGGTGACCGCCTCGAGCCCGCTGGGGAGGGGCCGGATCGTGGCGACCTGGACCCGTAGCTCGGGGCTGAGCCGGGTCCCGGTGGGGACGGTTCCGCCCCCTCCTTCTTCCTCCAGGAGCGGCACCAGGAGCCGGTCCTGGAGCGAGCGGCTCCGGTAGGCCCAGTCGAGCAGCTCGCGGCTGTCGGCGAAGTGGTCTTCGCTGCCCATGACGACCGCCACCAGGGTGCGGTCGCCGCGTTCGAGCGCCGAGACGAGCACCCGTCCGGCCTCGCTGGTGTACCCGGTCTTCATCCCGACCACACCCGGGTAGCGGCCGAGCAGGGCGTTGGTGTTCTCGGCGATGCGGGCGGCGCCGGTGGGGCTCGCGGTGAACTTGACGATGCGGGTGCGCACCATCGTCGCCAGCACCGGGTCGTCGAGCACGGCGCGGGCGATGACGGCGAGGTCGGCCGCCGAGGTGTAGTGGCCGTCGGCGTCGAGCCCGTGCGGGTTGACGAAGTGGGAGTGCTGGAGCCCCATCTCGGCGGCTTTGGCGTTCATGAGGTCGGCGAATCCGGAGACGCTGCCGCCGACGTGCTGGGCGAGCGCCACCGCGGCGTCGTTGCCGGAGCGCACCAGCATGCCGGTGAGAAGATCTTCGACGCTCCACACCTCCCCTTCGACGAGCCCGACTTCGGATTCGCCGACGCCGGCGGCGGATGCCGACACCCGAACCCGTTCGTCGAGGGCGGCGTGGTCGCGCACGACGAGGGCGGTCATCAGCTTGGTGACGGACGCCATGGGCCGTTCCTCGTCCGGGTTGTGGGAAGCGAGCACCACATCGGAGTCGACGTCGACGACGATCCAGGAGGCGGCGGTGAGCTGGGGTGGGTCGGGCACCGGCGGTGTCCACGAGGGGGGGACGGTGCCGATGAGCCCCACCCCCAGGATCCCCACCGAGAAGAAGGCCTGCCAGCGGCGCATCAGGTTTCCAGCAGTCTCCGCAGCCGGGCTCGCACCAGGTTCTCCTCGAGCTGGCTCCCGGCTTGGGCGCCGTCGGCGAGGATCTCGGCGGCGCGGCGGCGGTTGGTGGGGTTGCGGTGCCGGAGCAGCGGGGTGACGAGCTGGCTGAGCAGGTCGATCTCCCGGTCGGCGGCGAGCCGCAGCGCCCGGATGTGGCGCCCTTCGAGCCCGAGCGAGTAGAGGCGGGCGGCGGCCCGGGCGATGGCGAGGTCCTCGTCGCGGTAGACGTGGCGGCCGTCCTGGAGTTCCATCGGGGTGAGCACCCCTTGCGCCACCAGGTCGTCGATCTGGCGCCGCGTCAGGCCGCTGGTGCGCGACAGCTCCTCGACGCTGAGGGACACGCCGGTGCTGGAGAAGTACGCCTCGGGGGGTGGGCCGGCGTCGAGCACCGGCGCCGTCTCTTCGCCCCGCTCCCACGACGTCAGCTTCGACTTGATGACCTTGAGGGGCAGGAAGTGGTCGCGCTGCTCCCGCAGGATGTAGCGGACCCGGCGCAGGTCCTCTTCGGTGAACATGCGGTAGCC
>Ga0315536_1000848_pt1 | contig 15447 bp, 11 predicted proteins | sample SalMarSW160230MG_FD_203093 | JGI IMG/M metagenome (GOLD analysis project Ga0315536, IMG submission 203093) | Salt marsh sediment microbial communities from the Plum Island Ecosystem LTER, Massachusetts, United States - Salt Marsh Sediment SW1602-30 ... | reverse complement strand
TTCCCCTGGCCCTTGCAGTAGGAAAAGGAGCTGAAATTAGGAGCCCCCTAGCTGTTACGGTGATCGGAGGCCTCACAACGTCAACCGTGATGACGCTCATTGTCGTTCCTGTCATGTACGCGTTGATTGAAGACCTCAAAGATGCTGCCGCCGGGGTCCCGGGACGAGATAATCCCTGATGAACCTCACAACACTCTCCATTGGAAGGCCGATTACCACCACCATGGTATTTGCGGCCCTGTTGCTTGTCGGCATAGTTTCGATGATTTCAATTCCCGTTGATCTCATGCCCGATGTCGATTTTCCTGTTATCACTATTGAAACCCAGGTCCCGGGCTACTCGGCCGAGGAGATAGAAAACGAGGTGACCAAACCGGTCGAAGCCATGGTCAGCATTATGAATCATGTGCATAAGGTCCGGTCCACATCCGGTGAGGGTCTGTCGCAGGTGCGGATAGCCTTTGATCTCGGGACCGATATGGACTGGGCAGCAGCAGATGTCTGGGAGAAGATCAGCCTTATTCGAGACACCTTTCCAAAAGATGCCAGAAATCCGCATATCCGGAAGTATAATCCTTCAGATGCTCCCGTGGCCGTGCTCTCCGTACACGGCAAGCTGCCCGCATTCAGGCAGCGGCAAATTGTGGAAGAAAAGATAGAAAAGCAGATCGAACGGATAAAGGGTGTTGGAAACGTGTCCGTGAAGGGAGGGAGAAAGCGGGAGATTATCGTGGAGGTGGACCGGGGGAGGCTTCAGGCTTTAGGCCTTTCCATCACGCACATCGCGGAGATTCTCAAATCCAATAATCTCAATATGCAGGTCGGGTCGCTGCGGGGGAGGAAAAGTCGCTTTGTCACCCGGGTTGTGGGGGAGTATCGCGATCTTATGCAAATAAGGAGGCTGGCCGTGGGAACCACTCCCGCGGGGTCGCTGGTGCACCTGGGAGACGTGGCGCAGGTGACGGATTCTCTCGGAAAGGAAGAACATCTCATTCGGTTCCAGGGTGAACCTCGGATAATGGTCACTATACAGAAAGAGAGCAGCGCAAATATCCTGAATATATCCAAAGTGTTGCACAGTGAACTGGCAGGTTTGAAAGGTCAGCTCGGGAAGATGATGACGCTCAATATAATCTATGATCAGGCGACGTTTGTCAGAAAGGCCATCGACCGGCTTCGTGATGAAGCTATATACGGAGGGATTCTGGCCATTGCCGTCATTTTCCTGTTTCTAAGGAATATCCAAGGTATTCTGATTATTGGTATGTCTATCCCGGTCTCCATTATAATAACCTTCGCACTCATGTACTTGTTCGGGATCTCCCTGAACGTTATTTCTCTTTCCGGGTTTACCCTCGGCGTGGGCATGCTCGTGGACAATTCCATCGTCGTTATCGAGAATATATTCAGAAAACGGCAGGAAGGATACGGGGGAGCACGGTCTTCGGTCATCGGCACCGGAGAGGTAATCAGGGCGATCACTATTTCCACTTTTGCTCATATTGCAGTGTTTTTTCCGGTCATTTTTCTCCAGAAAAAGATCAGGATGTTTTACAGCGGGCTTTTCTTCACGGTTTCTTTTTCGCTGCTGGCATCCCTTGCAGTCGCACTGACGCTTATTCCTCTCCTTTCATCAAGACTGAATCTGCAGCCACTTTGGAGCAAGGGAAAAGGCAAGAGTGTTTACCGAAAATACCGTCATCTCCTGATCATGAGCCTGAGGAACCGGGGAAAGATTGTAACTGGGGGCGTTGTCGTTTTTGCTGCCAGCCTTCTCCTTATTCCGAAAATCGGCTTTCGTCCGTTAGGTCAGGTGGATCGGGGTGAATTCACCATGGTGGTGAGGACGCCTCCGGGAACCCGGCTCCGGGTAACCGACGCGGATGCCAGAAAGATAGAGCGCTTTCTCCTCCACACCTCGGGGGTGGAGGATGTTTCCACAGAGGTGAGTGCAGAAACAGCCCGCCTCAGAGTCCGCCTGGCGCCGCTGGAGGAGAGAGATATATCCACCAGGGATTTTGTCGAAGCCCTCCGGCAGAGGCTCCCTTCTTTCCCTGAGGCGGATATACATTTTGACATCGAACGGCACAGTTCCACCGGAAACAAGATTTTGCTGGCGGTCAACGGATATGACCAAACCAAGCTGACCGCCTTGGCTTTTCAGGTCAAGAAGCGCATGAACTCTTTGCCGGAAATCAGCGATGTGGTTATTCACCAGGCAAATCCGGAACCGGAGATGCAGATCAAAATTCTGCATGACAAGGCAGCACTGTACGGTCTGAATGCGAAAAGCATCGCCCGAGCGGTACGGTCGAGCGTCACGGGACCGATCGCCACGGAATACATTGAAAAAGGGAAAGAGGTTGATCTCCGGGTGCGGTCACGCAGAAGCGACGTGGCCGATCTGTCTCTCTTACGGAATATGGTTATACCCGTTCGGATAAGTTCAGAGCAGAGCGTTTCGGTCCCCCTGAGCGAAGTATGCAGCTTCCATTTCATCAGAGGTGTGAAGGAAATCCACAGGACGGACCAGCGTCGCACCATTGATATCAGTGCGGAAATCGGCAGGTCGGATCTGGCAAATGCGGTAGCGCGGGTGGAGAAGCAATTGAAAGACATCAGTTTCCCGCAAGGATACAGCTACGAGTTTGGAGAAAACTACCGGGAAATGAAAAAAAGTGAGAAAGAGATGCTTTTTGCTTTCAGCCTGGCGGTTCTCCTGGTTTACATGATCCTCGCATCTCTCTTCGAGTCCTTTGTCCTGCCGTTGACCGTCATGTTTTCGGTGCCCATGGCGGCAGTTGGGTCCATCCTTATCCTCTTCCTTTCCGGCAAGTCCATCAGCATGCCCGTGTACGTAGGGGCCATCACCCTGGCAGGAATTGTCGTGAACAACGGGATTGTCCTTCTTGACTATATCAACTTTCTGGGATCAGGCGGAATGGGAAAATGGCGGGCGATTGTCAGAGGGGGAGAGAGACGCCTGAGGCCCATCTTAATGACCTCCGCCACGACGGTGCTGGCATTGCTGCCCATGGCCCTTGACCGGGGTGAAGGATCGAATCTCTGGTCGCCGCTCGCCCTGACCATTATAGGGGGGCTGGTTGTGTCCACCACCCTCACGCTCATTACCCTGCCCGTCCTCTATTCTTTTGTCGGCCGTATCAGGCCGAGAATCTCTAACCTAAAAAGTACTTCCGAAAATATTGAACCTCGAACGCTGAACGTTGAATAAATAAAATCCCCAGCGCCAGAGCCGCTGTGCAACTATTTCTCTTTCTTCGTCATCATGCAACGCAAGGAGTCCTTTGGTCCCCTGGAACTCTTCGCAAAACGGTTGGCTGGGACGGCGAAAGGAGCAGGGGCTAGCCTCGAACCATAGATCTGTGTAATAACTCCTGGACACGATATTGTAATATGAGGATTATTCTTTCGACTCAGAGCCTTTTCATTGGTGGGTCCATTCCGAGGCCCAACTTCATTTAAAGAATCCAATACCAATTTGGAAGTCTGTTGTTTGCCCGGTCTTTTCTCTTGAGTTTTTGTTCTCTTTTCTAGATTTTCACAACTCGTCTAAAGAAGTAATGGCGGCCGGTCTTTCGGCGTGTTTTTGCACTTCACTAATATGCCATAGTATTTCTTAACGTGCGGCTTTTCCATCTGAGCGACCTGCTCTTTTTTGTTGACTGATAGTTAAGCAGTTCCAACACGTTAAGCTTTTCGGTGTGGCCACTAAATGGAAGTAGGTTCATTTTGCCGCCGGTGGGCGGGCGCAAAGTGAGCAAAAATAATACGAAGAAATTTCGTATACCTCCAGGTATGGGAGTTCAAGATGGCATCACGTTCGGAAGCTAACGCATCACGTTCCAGAGCTAACGCATCACGTTCCAGAGCTAACGCATCACGTTCCAGAGCTAACGCATCACGTTCCTGGCGAATCGAATCCGCGATTTCTTGGAATTTTTGTGTTGACCGAGCTAGAGTTCGAAATGGAATCTGTGTATCATCTCTTTCCCTGGATAATGGTTCTAGTTCCCCTGCTCTCTGGAGGATTCCTGAATCAAATCCATCGTTAAGAAAGCGAATAGTTGATTCAATAGCCTGGACAAAATCATTATCGATGATAAAGGACGGCAATGCTCTGTGATCCGAATCATTGTGAGAACCGATTGCATGGTTCCTCCAAAACTGATCCAATTTATTCTGTTGTGACAATTTATAGATCATTTGGTTTTGCCACCCATGAGTGATCGGGAAATGGTCTTGAGTCAACACCTTCCCATCTCTAGCTTTTTTTCTCACCCTGTTCTTGCAGAGAAATGGAAAATGAGCTGCCGTCAATATAACAGGGTTCATGTGCAGCGTACGGGTATCGGTCCAGTTTTTTAAGGCATGAGCCCCCGCTCCTAACCAGGCTGTTGAATCATTCCTGAAGATTACTTTTGAAAGGAATGGCACATCGAAGAAGTTCAAATTGCCCTTCCCTATTTCATCCACAAGGGTCTCTAGATTCATGTCCATAAACAACCTAGGCACAGAGCAGAAATGCAACTTTCTGTAATCATTAAGATGTGTTTGATCAAAATTCTCAGTTGAAATCCAATTCCGGACCTCATACCTAATCGCCAAATATTGAGGATCTAGCTCGTCCAAAATTTCTTTCAGCGGTTTGCATGCCTGTGTTAAGAGGAATTCGTCTGCATCAAAGACGTAAATCCAATCAGGTGACGCTTCTTGGCTCACCTCAATAAGCGCGTTTGTCGATGCTTCTTGCCAGAAGTGTGGATCGTGGAAATTCAGGATATGGATTCTATGCTTCCACAACTCCTCCAACAGTTGTAGCCCTTCGAATGATCCATCGGTACTCGAGTGGTTCAGCACATACACCTCATCAACGTGATAAATCAGAGCATGGGAAATTGACAATGCGAGCAGAGGCCACTCGTTACGAGCCTGTACTAGACCCACCACTTTTGAAGGAATACTCATATATCCTGGCCCTTGACCACAAACTCGTTTGCAAAAAGCCACTCGACTGCGAGCTGGCTAGCAAGATCATCAAAGTCGTCCCGAAAAGTCAAGTTGAAGTGATTTGAAATTCTACCGCGCTCGGGATCAATGCAGATCAGCTTCTTCCCCAATAGCTCATAAAAAACGGGCACATGAAGTCGATCCGCTATAATTGATAAGACCTGGATAATGACGTCAATCCAATCATGCAGATCGTAATTATTTAGACTGATGTCTCGATTCATATTAAGTGATCACCAATGTTACCATACATTCGAGTCAGCATATGCATATCGTTCTGCGTTCGGAGAAACTGCACGAGACTGCCCTTATAAAGTGACTTAATCACCGTTAGGGAAAATTGTCGATAGGGCGTTGCTTTTGCTGCTGAACATAGGAAAAATTGGATTGTGGGTCAAGTGAAAATGTGACTGTAGGGGGGCAGATCTTTTAATGAAACTCATGCACCGTTTCTGCCGTATGACACAGAGAGAGATAGCCCAGGTTTTCAGGATAGACTGTAGCACGATGAGCCAGAACAGGAAGCGGTTAAAGCAGAGACTCGACATCCATCAAGATCTTCAGGCGAGATTTGATTAACTGGCTGAAAAATTCGAGAGGCAATCAAAATGAAAGATCTGTTTTCTATTTACTCCCTCTACGGGATTTCCGCGTAAGTTCTAAAGTGTGTTCCAGGTTTCTCCTTGCTTTATCAAGGCCGGGCTCGATGCGCAGTGCTTCTTTGAATTCTGCGATTGCTTCGTCCGGTTTGCCCATTCTTGCCAGTGTATTCCCGAGATCGAGGTGCGCTTGGGCATAGTCAGGTTTGAGGCGGATCGCTTCTTTGAATTGTTCGATCGCTCTATCAAAATTCCCCATCAGTGCCAGTGCGACACCCAGATTATGATGCGCCTTTATATCATCCGGCTTGAGCTGCACCGCTTTCGATAGATGTATGACGGCATTGAAAAGTCTCCCTTCTTTTGCCAGGGCGATTCCCAGGTTATGTTGATACCTTGCTTCATCGGGCCTGGCGTTTACTGCTTTGTTCAAATGCTCGATGGCTTCCCGAAGCTTCCCCTGGCGCTGAAGGGAGACGCCAAGAAGATTATGGGCTTCAAGGTTGTCAGCAGTCACTTCCAGAGCGTGTTGAAAAAGGAGAATATTGTTTTTCCAGTAGCCAGCCTGAACCCATGAAAATCCCATCAGCAGTATTATGGTAACTCCTGCCGCCGGCCTGAGTAAGGTCTTTCCAACACGCCATTTCCCCATGAGGTCATTGAGACCCCATGCGATGATTAGGAAGAGCCCCACAAGGGGTATGTATGTGTAGCGATCAGTTAATCTATGCGGTCCAAACTTCACAAGTCCAATAACCGGAGCAAGGGTCAAAAGGTACCAGAGCCACCCAACGGGAAGATAGGGATACCGACGCCCTTTCCAGAAAGCAAACAGGGAAACGGTCGAAAGGATGATTGCGGCTCCGGCTGCCTGCCAACCCTGCACCTGCTCCGGACGGGGATACGGCAGAGCAAGGTGAACAGGCCAGATCATTTTTGCAATATAGGTGACATAGAAAACCAGGGCTCTGGGAATGGGGTTTGCGGAGGGCATGATTTTCGGAGTAGCGAATTGTCTGGTGATTGAAGTCTGCATGATCCACATCGTCATCAGGGTAAACACCGCTGCCAGAATGAAAAAGGGAACCTTCTCGAGAATGAGAGCAGAGGCGGACCTCTTCGCACTGGAAAAGGAGCCCGAATCGGGTTGAGGCCTGTGATCTTTCTTGCTTTCACCCGTTCCCTTCAGGCGATTGAGGGGCCAATAGTCCAGCAGGAGAAAGACGGCGGGCATGGTCACCACGACTGCCTTGGACAGCAGCCCGAGCACGAATAGGAAAAGCACCAGGGCATATCTCCACAGCCCGGAGTGTTTTGAGTAATACGAGTAGGCGATGATGCCCAACATCGAGAAAAATGCGGCCAGCAGGTCTTTGCGGTCCGCGATCCAGGCGACCGTTTCCACATGGAGGGGATGGAGGGCAAAAAGGGCTGCGACAAAAGCACTTCGCACGAGTGCTCCTGTCATGAGTCTCAGGGCCAGAAACAGCAGAAGAGTGTTGGTGATATGCAAAAAGAGACTGCTCAGGTGATGCCCGGCCGGATTCAGGCCGAAGAACTGACAGTCGGTCATGTGCGAAATCATGGTGAGCGGGTGCCAAAGACCCTGAACCGTATCGGTGAACGCCCAGACAAAACTCTTCCCTGTCCATCCGGCCTGCACCTCAAGATTTTTCGTCACATAGTCGGGATCGTCGTAGATAATGAAGTCATGGCCTCCAAGCTGTGCGAAGACCGCCAGTGTTGTGGCGATGAGGAGGAGACAGGTGATGATTTCATTGCGATACCGTTTCATCCCAGGATTGATCCTTTCATTATTAGGATGCGCTTTCAGAGACATTTTTTTCAATATGCTATGGTCCTCCATCACCGTCCACGGCCGGTATCTTTCCAAAGGTCACTACGGATTTCGCAAAGGCGAATTCATCACAGCTCAGTTCACCCGAGATCAGGAAGACGAGGCCGCAAATCAGAAGATTCCTGAAGAAGGTGATCGCCGGAGGGAAAATTCTCCAGAGTCTGAAAACGGCCCACAGGGCAGCAAGAGCGCAGATCAAGGAGGTGAAGGTCGTGACCATTGACGCCCCGAGCGGCTTCCAGTCAGGGGTTTCAATGATGAACTTTATGCTGGCGCGGGAGAAGAGCGCCGTAATGCTGGTTTCAATCCAGGTGACAATCATGTGCCTTCCGGCATGTGCAATGGATTTATTCATCATATCTCAAACCGCACGTTAAACTAGGCGCAACCATACACGATTCGCATATATTTTCAATGGAAAAGGGAGCTCAGGTCCTTGCACCGGGCTGGACCGCCATCCGGTACGTCGTATTGGGGTGAATGGCCTTCAAAGGTCATCGGCAAAGAAAAACAGCGGAAAGAGTGAATGATACGGAATCTTCGGGACGATGGAGGATTTCATTATTGACCTAAGTGAGTTTTTCACCTATTTTGCCGCATGACACAGAAAGAGGTAGGCTTGCGTCTTAGAGTAGATTACAGCACAGTGAGCCAGAACGGGAAGCGGCTGAAGCAGAAGGTGCAGTCCCGTCTAGATCTTCAGGCGAGATTGGAAGAACCAGCAGAAAAAACCAATAGCTCTTCAAATCGAAAGATCTGTCCCCATCACCGTTATAATTGTATATTGACACAAGGATGAATGTATATAATTATAACTCAATTTGATTGATTCTGTGAGCACAGAAATCTCGCTTTACAGCCTGTCTTTATCATGTAACTTCTTGCCATCGGCGCACTGGTCATCCTTTGTCTTTTTGCCTTGCAGACCTTCCGCCGAGAGAGTTGAGCCTCCTTCGTAGCACTGCCGGCAGGAAATCATACCCGGACTGAAAAAGAACCATGAGTCCGGTTGACGGGGAAGCAATGAACAATTCTCTTCGTTTTTGCATGGTCACAACCTTCTATCCGCCCTATCATTTCGGTGGGGATGCAGTCTTTGTTCACCGTCTTTCCAATGAACTCGTTCGGCGTGGGCACCAGGTGGAAGTGATTCACTGCATCGATTCCTTTCGCACGCTGTCCCACAGGGAACCGGTTGAAGCTTACAATGATCATCCCGGCGTGACCGTGCATGGGCTCAGGAGTTTTTTTCGCTTTCTGTCTCCCTTGTCCACCCAGCAGACAGGGCTCCCCTTCTTCAAATCGAAGCGCATCAAGCAGGTTCTTCAAAAAGGCTTCGATGTCATCCATTACCACAACATCTCTTTGGTAGGAGGACCCGGAATCCTTGCTTACGGAAAGAGCCTTAAATTGTACACCATGCATGAATACTGGCTGGGCTGCCCGACTCATGTGCTGTTCAAATTCAATCGTGCCGTTTGCTCGGAACCTCGATGTTTTGCCTGTACCATTGGCTATAGGCGCCCCCCGCAGTGGTGGAGATATTTTGGGCTGATGGATTCCTCAGTCAAACACGTTGACATGTTTATAGCTCCCAGCGAGTTCAGCAAGAAAAAACATCAGGCTATGGGCCTCCGAAGACCCATCATGCATTTGCCCTACTTCCTAGCCCAAAAAGATACAAATAAGCTGGTGTCAGCGCAGGAGAGTCCGACCTCCTCCGGTAAGCCCTATTTTCTCTTTGTGGGGCGCCTTGAGAAACTTAAGGGCCTGCACACCCTCATCCCCTTTTTCCACAGCTATGGGAATGCCGACCTGTACATAGCCGGCTCGGGAAATGAGGAGTTCCGCCTGCGTCAAATGGCCGAAGGCTCGCCCAATATCCACTTCCTCGGTCACCTTTCCCAGGAACGGCTTAAGCTGTTGTATAGGGATGCTGTGGCCGTCATCGTGCCTTCCATCTGCTTTGATGTTTTCCCAAATGTGGTTCTTGAAGCTTACAGGGAAAAGACCCCGGCGATCGTCAGAAATCTGGGGGGCATGCCTGAGTTCGTAAGAGAGAGCGGAGGAGGATTCGTGTACGAGACGGAAGAGGAGTTGCGACGAGCCGTGGAGACGCTTGTTCAACGTCCTGATCATAGGATTGACCTGGGTCTTCTCGCCTATGAAGCCTATATCAAGAAATGGACTCCTGAGGTGCACTTGGAACGTTACTTTGAGCTGATCCGGACCATGGCCGTCGCAAAAAAGCCTAAAAATCAATAGTCGGAAGCCCGTGTAAAGACTTGCAATATCCGCCAAGATCATTTATGTATTTATATATTTTGCGATTCTTGACGGGCTTGTGAACACTTATGACAGAGATTCCGGTCATCCCGGCCCATGAATACGTCAAAGGCGTATAAGAACGTAGGGGCGGGCTTTACGCTCGCCCGCGGGAGGGGATAACCCTTCGCCTACGAGGGAGATTTTCATGGCAAGAGGTCTTTAGTGGGTTTTCTTTCTGACCTGAAAATGTACGGACGGTTCGCTTTTGGGCTGAGAAGCTACCTTCACCACACCCTTACGCTTGAGGAAGCCCGTGCGATCGTTCTCAAACGAATGGAAGAGCGGGAGGAAAATTTTCTCCGTTTATTGGAACGGGGGATTTTCGGCTATCCGCGAAGCCCCTATCTCCCCCTGTTAAAACTGGCGCACTGCGAACTGGGGGACATCCGAAGCATGGTTCGAACAAAGGGACTTGAAAAAACCCTGCTGGTTTTGAGGGAAGCGGGCGTCTATGTCACCTTCGAAGAGTTCAAGGGACGGGAACCGATTGTTCGCCACGGACAAACGGTCCGAGTTCATCCGAAGGATTTCGACAACCCCTATTTGGGTCGATATTACTATGAAGCGGAAACCGGCGGATCGACAGGAGCCGGAACCAGGGTTGCGATTGACCTCGATCACGTTGCTGCTCAAGCTCCTCTGATCATGCTGGAGTGCGATGCTTACAGCGTCCTCAACGCGCCCACGGTCATTTGGCGAGGGCTCCTTCCTGATCAAACGGGGATTTTCAATATTCTTTACAGCGCACGAATCGGGAACATTCCTCTCAAATGGTTTTCGCCCGTTACAAAAGGAGACCTGAGATCATCGATCAAGAATCGTCTTGCTACCCATTACTTTGTCGTTCTTGGACGGCTCTCGGGAAAAGCGGTCCCGTGGCCTGAGGTTGTTCCCCTCGATCAGGCCGGCGTCATAGCCCGCAAGATAGCCGCGATCCTGAAAGAGCGGGGCTCCTGCATGATTCGAGCCATCGTCAGCATGGCGTTGCGGATTTGCATTGCCGCCAGGGAGGATGGGTTGGATTTGACAGGCGCTACTTTTATCGGCGGGGGGGAACCTCCGACACCGGCCAAAGTGCGGGAGATCACAAACACCGGGGCGAGCTATTTCCCTGTTTATTTTTTCACCGAGTTTGGAGCGATCGGGATGGGATGCGTCCAACCCTCGGATACGAATGACCTCCATTTGCTTAAGGACGGCGTGGCCCTCATTCAGTACCCTCGTCACGTACCAGGCACAGAGATTACGGTCGATGCTTTTCACTTTACCAGCCTTATGCCCACAGCGCCGAAACTCATGCTCAATGTGGAGAGCGACGACTACGGCGTCATTGAAAAGCGTGCCTGCGGGTGTCCTTTCGAAGTTTACGGCTTTGACGACCACCTGCGTCACGTTCGGAGTTTCCGAAAACTGACAGGTGAGGGGGTCACGCTCATCGGCAGCGAAATGGTGCGTATTCTCCAGGAAGTTCTGCCCGGGCGGTTCGGGGGTACCTCACTGGATTATCAATTGCTCGAGGAAGAGGACAGGAACGGCTTCACCCGGCTCTTCCTGCTCATCAGTCCCAAAATTGGAAGCGTTGATGAAAAGGCGGTCGTGGAAACCGTTCTTGAGGCTCTCGCTCGAAGCAGTGATGCGGGCAGTGTCGCCAGGGCAATCTGGCATCAGGCAGGAACCCTTCAGATCAGGAGGACCGAACCCATCTGGACGTCCCGGGGGAAACTCATGCCTCTCCACTTGGCGAGTCGGTCACGTTGATAGTTGCAGTATGGTTCATTCTTGTAATGTGCCCTCACAGAGCCAGAGGGCTTGTTTTTTTGCGGAGGTCCTAAGATGAAACTCACATATGGACGTGTATTGAGAAATCGGGCGATCTCCAGAACGAGCAAGTACTTCGTGTTCTTTTTTTTGCTCTTGCTGGTTTTCGGACAAGGAGGAGGTGTCTGCCTATCAGCTGAGTCTTCCCACATCAAGAAGTACCATCTGAAAGTGCTGCTTTTACCCTACCTGAGTTTTGCGCCGTTTTATATCGCCGAGGAAGAAGGCTTCTTTTCAGAGCAGGGACTCGATATAGAGTTCATCAGGGCAAAAAGGTCATCCCAGCTTATCCCAGTCCTGGCACAGGGCTCCATCGATGTCCTGGCGGGTTCTAGCAGTTTTAGCCTGTTCAACGCTATGGCAAGAGGAGCACCGATCAGGATCGTGGCGGATAAGGGCTATCTTTCCCCTGCAGGATGTGCTGATATTGCCATCATGGCGAGTAAAAGCTGGGTCAAGACCAAGAAGGTAAAACACATCACCGCTGATCAACTCCGGGGCATCAGGATCGCCATAAACCCGGTCTCTTCTCAAGGATATTTTGCTGAAAAATTTCTCCAGACTGCCGGTCTCACCCTTGCGGATGTCCAGGTTATTAACCTCCCTGAGCCAGTGAAGCCGGAGGCTTTTGCATCCGGCAGGATAGATCTCGCATACGCAAACGAGCCTTGGGTGACCCGGATAAGCGAAGAAGGGCACGCGGTGCCGTGGGTGATTGTTTCGCAGCTGGTGCCCGACTTCCAGAACGCATTTGTTTTTTACGGCCCAACACTCCTGCACCAGAACCTGGAAGCGGGAAAAAGATTCATGGTGGCTTACTCCAAAGCGGTGCAGAAATACAACGAAGGGAAGACGGATCGCAACATTGCCATTCTCGCCAAGTACACACATCTGAACCGGGATTTGCTTTCCAAGGCCTGCTGGCCGACTTTCCATTCAAACGGTCACATTAATGCGCAAAGCCTGGTTGAATTTCAAGAATGGGGAAGGAAAAAGGGTTTTCTCGACGCGACCGTTACCGAAGCACAGTTTTGGGATTCCACCTTTGTAGACTACGCTAATAAGATCCTGAAAGGGACCGCCAATTGAGCACGCCCCCTCCTCAGGCTGTCCTTGATTGTCGGGGTGTCTGGAAGTCTTATGTGACCCATACCGGAAGGCTCTCCGTCCTGGAGGACGTGAACTGTCGTGTGTGCCGAGAGGAATTTATCTGCATCGTTGGCCCCAGCGGGTGCGGGAAGACGACGTTCCTCAAGATCGTTGCCGGCTTGATAAGGCCCACATCAGGAGAGGTTCGCTTCTGCGAACCTGCCGCAAACGGGAAGCGTCCTACGGCGCTGGTTTTTCAGGATCACGGTCTTTTTCCCTGGCTGACGGTGATCGAGAACGTGGCCTTTGGGCTGGAGATGATGGGAGTGGGAAAACGGGAACGAAGCGAAAGAGCGCGTGACTTCATCGAAAAGATCGGGTTAGGTTCCTTCGCACGCAACTACCCTTATGAGCTCTCAGCCGGGATGCGTCAACGGGTCGGGATTGCCCGCTCCTTTTTGACGGACCCCAAGATCCTGCTGATGGACGAACCCTTGAGCTCTCTTGACGCCCAGACACGTCGCTTGATGCAGGAAGAACTTCTCAGACTGTGGCAGAATGACAGAAAATCGGTGATTTACATTACCCACGACATCGAAGAAGCCGTGATGCTCGGTGATCGGGTGATTGTCATGACGGGAAGGCCTGCGACGATTCGCAAGGAAATTTCGATCCCTCTCGATCGACCCAGAGACCTGTCCGTTTGCAAGCGCCCTGACATGACAGCCGTCATACACCACATCTGGGAGATTCTAAAAGACGAAGTTCAGAAGACACTATGGTTTCCGGCATGAAAAAAGAACCCGGTTTTGGGTTACACATCGTCGAGAAGTGTATTCCCGCATTTGTTTTTATTGTCGCTCTCCTTTGCTGGGAACTGGCATCGAGAGCAGGCTGGGTCTCTTCCCTCTTTTTCCCGGCCCCTTCAAAGATTTTCGTCACCTTTTTCCGATCCATCACAACCGGTAATCTGGCCGGCCATCTCCTTTCCACTCTTACAAGGGTTTTTCTGGGACTGGCTGTGGGCGGTGTGCCGGCCCTTTTCTTAGGGCTTGGCATGGGCTGGTCGCGACACATTCGGACCCTGATTGACCCCTTCGTCGCCGCAATTCACCCGGTCCCGAAGATCGCCATTCTCCCGCTCATCATGATTTTCTTCGGCATAGGAGAGCTCTCCCAAGTGATTGTGGTGTCCCTGGGTGCATTTTTTCCCATGCTCATCAGCACCATGTCGGGCGTTCAACAGATCAGCCCAACCTACTTCGAGGTGGCTGAAAGCTATGGAGCGAAGCCGGCCCGAATCTTTTCCAAGGTCGTACTGCCCGGAAGCCTTCCTATGGTGATGACCGGCACCCGTCTGGCCCTCAACATGGCCTTTCTCATCGCGATCGCTACGGAGCTGGTCATAGCCAAGAAAGGGCTGGGAGCGATGATCTGGTTTGCCTGGCAGACGCTTCGTACCGAGGAACTCTACGTCAGCCTGGCTGTCATTTCTGTATTGGGCATCAGCTTGAACTTCTTTCTTCAAAAGCTCACAGAACATCTGATCCCCTGGCGGCAGGAGAGGGAAGGATGAGCCGAAACACCGGTTTTTTCCCTGCCCTGACATTCCACGATCTGGATGAACGCCCTTCCGTCATTTCCTTTTCACCGTCGCTTTTCCGGGACGGCATGGCCAACCTTTGCACAAGGGGGTATCGAAAGCCGGCCATGCAGCAGATGGTCGACGCGCTCGTTCGGAATGGAGAATTCCCTGAGCGCTCTTTCGCCGTGACCTTCGATGACGGTTTTCGGAGCGTGTATGAGGAGGCATTCCCGGTCCTTCAGGCTTACAGAATCCCCGCGACCGTCTTCCTATTGGTGGGCAAAAAGCGTTCAAGAAACCTCGATTCCCCTCTGCCTTCTTTTCAAGGACGCACAATGCTTTCATGGAAGGAAATACGGGAGATGCATCGTTTCGGGGTCAATTTCGGTGCCCACACCCTTTCGCACCCCGACTTAACGCGCCTCCCTTTGGAGCAGGTCCAGGCGGAAGTCCGCGATGGAAAGGCCATTATCGAAGACATGCTCGGCGCCGAAGTATCCTGCTTTGCTTACCCTTTTGGCCGTTACAATCAAAAAACGCGCCGCGTGGTCGGGAGTTACTTTCGCTACGCCTGTTCCGACAAACTGGGGTTCATAAAAAAAGGAAGCGACCTGTTGGCTCTTGAGAGAATCGAAACCTATTATCTGAGGACTGCCCGTTTGTTCAATCTTGTGATGACGCGTCACTTCCCTTGGTACATATGGGCGCGAAAAATCCCCCGGCAGATACGCCGGCAACTCTCTTTCAAGTAGCCGTGAGGATTATGAATTTATCGAGGCAAGATGATACAGGAAAAGAAGCCCATGAAGAAACCAAACTTCTTTATCGTCGGCGCACCCAGAAGCGGAACAACCTCTCTGTTCTATTTCCTCAAGCAGCACCCCGATATCTCCATGTCGGATGTGAAAGAACCCTATTATTTCTGCACGGATTTTCACGAAGAAAGCGATAGATTTCACAACAAACAACTCCGTTTTCCCATACGGAGCGAAGAGGCCTATCTACGACTCTACAAGAATTCGGTTGACGAAAGGGTGCTAGGAGAGGCGACGCCCGACTATCTCTATTCCAAACGTGCGGCAAGAAATATCTATGAGTTCAACAGAGAATCGAAGATACTCATTTCCATAAGAAACCCT
>Ga0315536_1000847_pt1 | contig 15448 bp, 9 predicted proteins | sample SalMarSW160230MG_FD_203093 | JGI IMG/M metagenome (GOLD analysis project Ga0315536, IMG submission 203093) | Salt marsh sediment microbial communities from the Plum Island Ecosystem LTER, Massachusetts, United States - Salt Marsh Sediment SW1602-30 ... | reverse complement strand
CCTATCGACAGGAATGGTAATACTCTCGGAAATGCTATGGTATCATCTGATTCGAGAGCAAGTAAAATTGCTGATAGGTGGAGCAGTGATTTTGGAATTGAAAAAGTCTATCATATCACGGGCCACACACCACACCCTCTGTTTTCACTCTTCAAAATTTTATGGATAAAAGAAAATCAACCGGACATATGGGAGAAAACCAGGTATTTTCTGTGTTTTGAGGATCTATTTCACTACCGCACCGGACTGGAACCAATGATAAGCTGGTCAATGGCAGGCAGGACCATGCTTTTTGATGTGATTAATCACAGGTGGAGCAAGGCAATCCTCGATAAGGTGGAACTGTCAGCTGAGAAACTGGCCACTCCTGTATCTTCAGGCGAAATAACAGGGATTATCCCATTGCAGCAGAGCATTAAAATGGGGTTTAAAAACCCTGTTACACTTGTTGCCGGAGGTCACGACCAGCCTTGTGCAGCTTTGGGCGCAGGGGTTATTGAGACTGGTATGTGCATGTATGCTACCGGCTCAGTGGAATGTTTCTGTCCGATGCTTGACAAACCAAGTTTTTCAGATGAATTGCAACACAACAATCTGTGCTGTTATGATTACACCATTAAAGGAAAGTACACCAGCGTGGCTTATAGTCTGACAGGAGGCAATATCCTGCGGTGGATGCGTGATGTACTGGGACAGCCGGAAAAAGATGCTGCAGCAAGGTTGAACCAGAATGCTTATACGTTACTACTGGCTGCTATGCCATCAACACCTACAGGTCTGTTGGTGCTGCCCTATTTTTCAGCCACGGGAACGCCCTATTTTGACACAAAGGCAAAGGGAGCGATTCTTGGACTTCAGCTTACAACTGGAAAAGGGGAGATTACAAGAGCACTTCTTGAAGGGGTATCGTTTGAAATGAAACTGAATCTGCAACTTATGGAAAAATCGGGAATGAAAATAGATACTTTTATTGCAACAGGTGGTGGCATACGGAATAATTCCTGGACCCAGCTAAAAGCAGATGTACTTAATAAAAAGATTCTGGTACCCAACGTGGGTGAAGCCGGTTGCTATGGAGCATCTCTAATAGCTCGCAGTGCAATGGAAGGTTCGACTGTGGAGTATCTGCTGAAAGAAAATACATATGAAAGAACAGTCTTTAACCCTGATCCTGAAAATGCGGAAATATACGAAAGAGTCTTTAAACGATATAAAGAATTATATCCAACACTTCGGTCATTCTGGGGATCATAATATTTAAAACTGTCGAAACATACAACAAGGAGACATTATGACAAAGTCAGATGCTTTAAAGTACGTTGGGAACCTTGCTCAACTGGGAGGTTGCCGGCACTATACTCTAAACGAAGGATTGGCTCGTGGGATGAGAGCTACAGATATAAACACAGGAAGTGGTCTGCAGTATACTGTGTTGCCCGACAGAGCAATGGATATTTCAATGGCCACCTATAAAGCCAATAATCTCGTTTACATAACCTGTAACGGGGAAACTCATCCTTCATTCTTTGAAGCTGATGGTATTGGCTGGTTACGCACTTTCGGAGGAGGATTGCTGACAACATGCGGACTGACCTATCTTGGCCCTCCATGCAATGATGAAAATGAGACGCTTGGTCTGCACGGCAGGATCTCTGCAACTCCTGCCACTCAGTTTTCAGACCTTTCCGGCTGGGTAGACAATAATTATATTTTAAAGGTCAGAGGCATTACGGAGGAAGGTTATTTGTTTGGTAACAAATTAAGAATGGAACGGGAAATCTATTCATTACTGGGAGAGAATATCATTCATTTAAAAGATAAGATTACAAATTTTGGCAACAAACCCAGCCCGCTGACATTACTTTATCATATGAATTTTGGATATCCTCTTTTATCAGAAGAGACTGAACTGGAGATAGATCCGTCTGAAACAATCCCACGTGATCAGGAGGCAGCACAGGGATTGAAGGAATTCAGAAAGTTCATTAAACCTCAACTATCATTTAATGAACAGGTTTTCTTTCATTCTATGAAAGGAAATAATAACAGTGAAGCAATAATTACTATCAGAAGTAAAATAATAAGGACTATTGTTACAATTAAATTTAATATCGGGCAGCTGCCTTATGTTTCTCAATGGAAGATGATGGCATACGGTGAATACGTGCTGGGAATTGAACCGGGGAATGTTCACTCAAAGTCAAGAAAAGTACTCAGGGAAGAGAATATTCTGCCCTTTTTGCAGCCGGGAGAAAGTTCAGTTTTTGAACTTGAAGTTACTCTAAGTGATCTTCAATAAATAGCATTCTGATGATGAAAAGACTTGTGTTATTCGGTGCGGGGAAAATAGGCAGATCCTTTATCGGACAATTGTTTGCCAGATCGGGGTTTGAAGTTGTTTTTGTGGATATTTCCGAGACACTGATAACTGAACTTAACCGTCGGCATGAATATGATGTGATCATTAAAAGTGATCACCCTGACACAACAATTAAGATAAGCAATCTGCGTGGTATCCTGGCAACGCAGGAATTAAAAGTGGCAGAAGAAATAGCAGATGCTGACATCGTTGCTGTTTCTGTTGGTCAGAGCGGTTTGGCTCAGGTCATCTCTAGTCTGGCAAAAGGGTTGCAGCTCAGGCAAAAGAAACATGGTTTTCTTCCTCTGGATATAATCCTTGCAGAAAATATGCGTAATGTGGATCAATATGTCAGAGGCAAGCTGCAGAAGATCATGGGTAATAATTATCCTCTTGAAGAACTTGTAGGGCTTATAGAAACCAGCATTGGTAAAATGGTCCCTATAATGCCCCTGGAGGTTCAGAAGAGGGATCCTTTACTGGTTTATGCAGAACCATATAATACGCTGATACTTGATAAAAAAACCTTCAAAAACCCGATACCTGAAGTTGAAGGCCTGGCACCAAAAGAAAATATGAAAGCCTGGGTGGATCGCAAATCATACATTCACAATCTGGGTCATGCAGCTGCTGCCTACTCAGGATTCCTGGCCGAACCTGGTGCAATTTATATTGCAGATGTATTGAAAAACAAGGCATTGAAGAAGTTTATCAGGTCAGTAATGATGCAGAGTGCCGGAGTGCTGATGCGAAAGTATCCCGGTGAGTTTACATTAACCGATCTTATGGATCATGTTGATGATCTTTTATTTCGCTTTTGTAACAGGGCGCTTGGAGATACCGTTTTCAGGGTTGGATGTGATCTGAAGCGCAAGCTGCACAGGAATGACAGGATATTGAGTCCACTGATAGATGGAATGGAGATGAGATTGCCGGTGAATAAAATTCTTTTAACCTTCGCATATGGGCTTTGTTTCAGGGCCAGGGATGCGAACGGCAAACTACTGCCTGGCGATGCAGAATTTTCAGGGACCCTGAATAAAAAAGGACTGGATTATGTATTGACTCACATTTGCTGCCTTCATCCTGAATATGACCGTAAAGTTATTCGAAGGATTCTTTCGGCTAAATGGAATGTAATTCCTATACAATTGACCCTTCAGCAGTATTTTGCACCATTATCGCATAGCATTATCAGAGTTGTATCTTAGCGGATTGAAAGTAAAAGGGGGAATCCTTTTGTATAAATTTTCCATTTGGATATTTGTCCAAAAAGATTAGCTTTATAATCCTGGATCTTATGTAATTTATTATGAAAGTTGCTGTTACCGGCGCCAGCGGACATATTGGGAATTGCCTTATAGGGGAACTAAAAAAACAGGGAGCCGGCATAAGAGTTTTGGTTCACAATTTTCGGAGCGACTTGGATGAAATGGATGTTGAGATTATTCAGGGAAATCTGCTTAAACCTGAATCGTTGGTTAACCTTTGCGATGGGGTGGATGTCGTTTTTCATCTTGCAGCACAGATTGCCATTGATAACCGTACATCAGCAGAGGTTTATGAAACCAATGTTACCGGAACCAAAAACATGATAAAGGCAGCTATTCACGGAGGAGTAGAAAAATTCATTCACTTTAGCAGTATTCATGCTTTTCAGTCTGAGCCTGCAGACCAGATGCTTGACGAAAGCAGAACTCTGGTTGAATCAAAGAAGACAATTTATGAGTTTACCAAAGCGGAAGGTGAAAGAGAAGTGATGAAAGCGGTAAAGGGAGGTCTGAACGCAGTAATTTTAAATCCTACTGCGGTAATTGGTCCTTTTGATTACAGAGGTTCTCTGCTGGGGCAGGCACTTCTTAAAATTTACCAGAATAAATTACCTTTTCTTGTCTCCGGCGGATATAACTGGGTTGATGTACGTGATGTGGTGTCAGCTTCAATACAGGCAATTGAATCGGGACGTGCAGGAGAGAAATATATTCTTTCGGGCGAATTCTGCAGTCTCACGGAATTATCTGCAATGATGAGTCAAATATCCGGATGCAAAATTCCTGTTTTAGTTCCGGTTTCGCTGGCACGTCTTGCATGTCCTTTTTTCCAGGCTTACTCAACACTAACTAAAAAGGAGCCCTTATATACATTTCAGTCACTTAACATTTTGGCCAATTCCCCGGGGAATATTTCAAATGCAAAAGCCAGGAAGGAGTTGGGATATGAACCCCGTCCTCTTGAACAAACACTCAGAGACACATTTGACTGGTACAAAGAGAATAAACTTATATATTGATATGATATCCCACGAGACATTTAATATAATTTGCTGGATTTGGATCGCTGTTGCGGTTATCTTATTCCCAATTCTATTGAAGGTCACCCAACCCTATGGAAGACATTCGAAAAATAACTGGGGGCCAATGATCAACAACAAGCTCGGTTGGTTTTTAATGGAGTTACCTGCTTTAGTCATTTTTGGATACTTTCTGGTGTTTAAAGCAAAACTGCTCAACGTGCTGGTTCTAATACCTGCATTATTGTGGGGATTTCATTATGTTCACCGTGTAATTATTTTCCCGCTTCGAATAAGGACAGCCAGTAAGAAAATACCGGTTGTAATTGTACTGCTTGCTTTTATATTCAATTTAATTAATGGTTTTTTGAATGGCTACTGGTTCGTACATTTTGTAACTCAATACTCTTCAGGTGTATCTATTGATTTACGTCTGACAGCAGGTGTAATTTTGTTTGCAACCGGCTTTGCTATTAACAAATATCACGATTCAATACTGATTAAGCTCCGGCCAATTTCAGGTAACGGTTACAAGATTCCTTATGGCGGACTTTTTAAATATGTCTCATGTCCTAATTTTCTCGGTGAGATTATCTCATGGGCAGGATTTGCCATTGTAGCCTTTAATCTGGCAGCTCTTTCTTTTTTAATCTGGACGATAATAAATCTTACAACAAGAGCACTTGATCATCACAAATGGTATATTAAGGAATTTCCTGAATACGATAAGGAGAGAAGGGCTTTAATTCCCTGGTTACTATAAATCAGAATATTTTAATATTATAATTCCCGGTCTACAGGAAAACCACTGCCCTGTTATTATATAATAATATGCGGTGCTGAATATGTAAGAGAATGGCACGCGACAAAACAAGTTTCTCAACATCCTGACCTTTGATTATAAGTCTGTCGATCGAATCGCGGTGAGAAACTCTTACAATATCCTGTTCAATAATTGGGCCGGCATCAAGCTCGGCTGTAACATAATGACTTGTTGCGCCGATTATTTTTACCCCCCGCTCATATGCCGAATGATAAGGTTTAGCTCCGGGGAAAGCAGGTAAAAAAGAGTGATGGATATTAATAATTTCATTTGGATAATGCATGACAAATTCATTACTCAGAATTTGCATATAGCGTGCCAATACCACAAAGGTTATCTTATTTTGCTTCAGTAATTCCAGTTCCTTTTGTTCCTGATGTATTTTGTTCTCATTGTTCTTTTCAAAGCAATGGAAAGGTATCCCAAATTGATCAGCAATTGGTTTAAGGTCATGATGATTGCTGATGATAAGAGGGATATCAACATCCCATTCTCCGGTATGATACCTCGACAGGATGTCAAAAAGGCAGTGGGATAGTTTGGATACAAAAATGGCCATCCTGGGTCGTCTGTCGCTGAAATAAATATTCCATGTCATATTATATCGCGATGCAATGAGAGTATCAAAGAAATCTGCGATTTTTTCTTTGGGGATCAGGAAGCCATTCAGTTCCCATTCAATGCGCATATAAAAAGTCTTATCCAGTTTATCTACATGTTCATCGAGTGTGATGATATTGCCGTTATTGTCGTTGATAAAAGCTGTAACCGTGGCTACTATGCCCTTATTATCAGGACAATGCATAAGGATCGTGACAGAGTTTTTGTTATTTCTTGACATAAGCTATAATATTGCGTTAGCTGCGATTATTGTACTTAAAATTGTACAAATTCTGAATTAGGTAATAACTTTAAACTTGTAAAATAACTATTTTTTCATTAAAGCGTTTAGTATTGGTTCAACCCACGCCTCTTCGTCAATGTTATATACAATAAAATCGCTATCAAATTGCCAGTAGGCCCAGCTAAAACCGAGTTTTTCCGCTGTACGGGCTACAAAGGCCGTATAACGGGCTCTTGAATCCATATCTCCCTTGTCATATGATCCAAATTCACCAAGGAATATTGGCCTGTCGTTTTTCAGTGACCAGTCAGCGGCGACTTTGAGTTTCGATTCTATCTCCTCTTTTTCTTCAGGCGTACCGGTCCATTTTATACCACTAAGATTTTTATATTCGCCAGCCCATGCTGCTCCCTGGTGGGTAAACCGCATCGGATAATAGAAATGTACTGTTACAATAATGTTCCTGTCATTTTCGGGAAGGGTTAGAGTATTCAGGCTCTCTATACCGTTCCAGTTACCGGGCCCGATAATAAGCGTGCGATCAGGATTTGACTCGCGGATTATTTTCACAGCTTCAGCAAGAAATCTGTTCCACATCTCCACAGTAAGCTTCTGATTGGGCTCATTCAGTAGTTCAAACACAACATTGTTCGATTTGTCCTTGTACCTTGGAGCAACCTGTTTCCAGAATGAAAGGAACATCTCCTTTTTTGCCTCAGGGTTATCTGCCATAGCAGTGAATTCGTGTAAGTCGAGAATGATCATAAGATTTGCTTCAAGTCCTTTTTCTATAACCCAGTCGAGTGTTTCCAGCCAATGCGGATCGATCATGTTCAAGCTGTCCATCTGTGAAAATGGGAAAAGGTTTACACGGATATTAGAAAAACCGGCATCTTTTATCATTTTAAAGTATTGCTCCTTAAAACGACCCTTGGTATGATCCTGCCAGAATGCTTTATCATATCCCAGGATGTTAACCCCTCTGCCGAGTTTAAGACATTGATCTCTTGCAGAAATGTCTTGTGCCAGCGACAAAGAGTTCATTGAAATACTTGCTATAAGCATGGCGATGATAAATAGAAGTCTTTTCATAATTTTGTATTTATAAGTTGTCCATAAAGGAAGTCTATGATTTGTAAGTTTTGAAACAAATTTAATCATTTATTGATAAGGTTTTCTTCTGATTTCACCCGGCCATATGTAATAAATATTTTGTATTTGGGTTGAAAATGGTTTAAATTTGATAATGAACCACATTATCAAAATGTTAGGAAATGGCTCATGATGTATTTATAAGTTATTCCCATGAGGATAAGAAAGTCGCTGATGCCGTCTGTTCTATTATGGAAAAGAAAAATATCCGTTGCTGGATGGCACCGCGTGATATCACTCCCGGTAAACCTTTTGCGGAGGCTATAATTGATGGTATAAAAGGATCTAAAGTTTTCATCCTGGTTTATTCATCAAACTCCAATCAGTCTAACCAGGTTATTAAGGAAGTTGACAGGGCGGTCCATAACGGACTGGCAATCATCCCTCTTCGTCTGGAAGATGTACCAATGTCAAAGCAACTCGAGTATTACGTCAGTGATGTACATTGGCTGGATGCTTTAACTCCACCCCTGGAAAGACATATTAGCAAATTGTGTAAGGTTGTTCAGATGCTACTGACTCTGGATGAGGTTGATAAGGATGGTATAGAAGAAGCGTTAAGGACTGAAACTACGAAAGAGACAGAGTCCGGTAAAACCGGAAGTAAGCTCAAACATTCCAGGATATTGATCCCTGCTGCCCTTGTCTTTATTGTTGTTATAATCCTTGGTTCAGTATGCTTTATCAATCGGCAGAAAAAAATCAGGTGGGCAAAGGAAGTGGCTCTTCCTGAAATTAAAAAGATGATAGGGGAAAATGATGTTTGGAGAAACCTTGTTGAACCATATCGTCTTACTGAGAAAGCGGAATCCATACTTGGACAGGATACTGTTCTGGAGAGGCTTATACACCAGTGTTCGAAGCAGATAGACATTATTACAAAACCTCCAGGGGCTAAAGTATTCATGAAGGAATACATTCATCCGGAGGCGGAATGGACCTATCTTGGGATTACACCTTTGAAGAATATCCGTGTTCCCGTCGGAATTTTCAGATGGAAGCTTGAGATGCAGGGTTACGATACGCTATTGGCAGCTGCTTCTACCTGGAATGTAGGAGGTGAAGATGAAATGATTAGCGGTTACAATCTTGTGAGAACCATGGAAAGAATAGATAGCCTGCCTGCCAGGATGGTGAGGATACCGGCCACTGAAACCGAAATTGGACCTCTTGGAGATTTTTTCATCGGCCGCTTTGAGGTTACGAACAGGGAGTACAAGGCTTTTGTAGATGCTGGGGGGTACAGGAAACAGGAATACTGGACACATCCTTTTAAAAAAGATGGTCAGAATCTTAAAAGGGAAGAAGCAATAGGAATGTTCGTGGATCAGACAGGGCGGCCTGGTCCGGCAACATGGATTGGAGGAGACTATCCCGCAGGTAAGGGCGACTTTCCTGTATCGGGTTTGAGCTGGTATGAGGCGGCGGCCTATGCAGAATGGGCAGGAATGAGTCTGCCCACATCCATACATTGGAATGTAGCAAGAGGAGCTTTCACCCCCATGATACAGTTTCCCCAACTAGGGGGTTTTGGCATATTAGCACCTTTCACAAACTTTGGAGGGGAGGGACCCGTTAAGGTTGGTAGTCTTCCCGGGATTACGGCTTATGGAGTTTATGATATGGCAGGAAACGTCAGAGAATGGTGCTGGAACGAAACGAAGGCAGGTAGGATAATACGAGGAGGTAGTTGGGAGGATAACACTTACGAGTTTGAATATGAGCGACAAGCTCCGCCTATGGATCGCTCATCCAGGAACGGATTCCGGCTGGCATTTTATCCGAGTCCGGGAACGGTGCCCGAAACGGCCTTTGGATTTCGAACCGCCTTCTACGAATCGGATTACCGTTCCAGACCGCCTATCCCTGATGAAATATTCAAGATCTACAAGGAACAGTATGACTATGATCAGACAGAGCTCAATTCCACTGTTGAGTCGCGAACAGAAAACAAAGAGGGGTGGATACATGAGGTCGTCTCATTCGATGCTGCCTATGGAAAGGAACGGGTACTGGCACATCTCTTCCTGCCTTTTGGGACTACGCCACCATACCAGACAGTGATTTACTTCCCGGGAAGTGCCTCAACATGGATGCCTTCCAGCGAGGATTTGGAAAGCTACTACGAGTTCACCATGTTCCTCTCCTTCCTTGTTAGGAATGGACGAGCCGTACTCTATCCCGTCTACAAAGGGACTTTCGAGAGGGAAACTCCAGAATTCATGGCTCTCCTAAATGATCCGGAAAAAGCAGGCACTTATGCGTATACAGAACTGATTGCCCAGGAGATTAAAGATTTTCGGCGAAGCATTGACTATCTCCAAAGCCAACCCGATATAGACAAAAATAAAATCGCCTATCTGGGAATGAGCTGGGGAGCTAACATGGGCGCTATTATTCCTGCTGTGGATAATCGACTAGGGGCAAGCGTTCTCATAGCTGGAGGACTATTCGGGATTGGACGTCCGGAAATCAACGACGTAAATTATGTGAGTCGTGTAAAGACACCAACCCTAATGCTAAACGGCAGATACGATGTCTTTTGTCCTCCAATAACTTCATCGCAACCGATGTTCGACCTGTTGGGGACACCGCCGGAGCACAAACGATTGATTCTCTACGAGACCGATCATATCCCGCCAAGGGTCGAATACGTAAAAGAGACACTGGCCTGGCTGGACAAATACCTTGGACCTGTGAAATAAATAAGAATTACTATTACTGAATAAGAGGATAAAGAGAATTATTTTCCAGTAATGTTTTTTTAAACCAAAGCATGTTATTATTTGTTATGCATAAAGTTTAGAAATAAATTCCCATTTGATATAATATTGGGATAAATAATCTAAAATGTTAGTGAAGTTCATTTAAATATAAAACTAGAAAAATGAAGAAATTATTTTTAGCGATGATATTCCTTTCAGCTGGAATGATGGTATTTTCCCAACCGCTTAATGGAAAGCTGATACCTGTTACCACAAATTCCAAATCAGCATTGTCATTTTACAACAAAGCCATGAAGTACTATGATGATGTTAACCTGAATGAAGCAATTAAGAACTTTAAACAAGCACTTAATCAGGATCCGGATTTCTTCATGGTTAATTACCAGCTGGCATTTTATTACCTTTTAAATCGGAATGCTGATAATTTTAACGAGTACGCTGATGCTGCAGTAAATTGCAAAGCTACACTCAGTGATGCTGAAGATCTTCTGAAAGAGGCACTGAAAAGGTTGCAAAAGGGTAGTACCAACGTTACCGAGCTTGGAAAAAAGCTTGTGGAATTGTACCCGGGCGATCCAAATTCATATAATAACCTGGTTTCTTTTCAATCGCTTGCAGGCGATTCTACCGGAATAGTTGAAACTTTAAATAAAGCAATTGAAGTATCGAAGAGTCCGGCATCTTTTTACAATCAGCTCGGCTATGCATATCTGACGCTAAAGCAGAGCGATAAAGCCGAAGAGGCTTTCGATAAATATATTGAACTTGACCCGAAGAATCCGAATGCGTATGATTCAAAGGGCGATTACTATATGTTTATTAAAAAATACGATAGGGCTTATGAATCATATATGAAAGCTTTTTCCATGGATCCCTCTTTCAGCTACGATAAAGCCGAGATGGCAAAACAGCTTTATGAACAGACAGAAGGCAAAAAACTGGAAATAATTTCCATATGACCTTATTTTTTCTTTTATGTCATTCAGTTTTCAGTTAATATTTCTGTTGTTGCATCTTTCAATCCTTCAGCCTTTGCTGTCAGAGTAATCTTACCAGCAGGGCCATTGGGTCGGATTATAGCCAGGCATCTTCCCTGCCAGGTTTTCTTATGTGGCTGCTGGAAGCTTGACATCTTAGAAGGACTACCACTGCCTACACCTGCTATCTTCCCGACGCCGCTGATTTCAAAATTTACCATTAAATCAGCATTGGGAATAAAATTGCCATCGGCATCCAGTATTTCAGCTGTTACAAATGAAAGGTCATTTGGATCAGCTTTGATGGTTGATCTATCGGCAATCAACCTTATTATGGCCGGCTTTCCGACAGTTTTAATAGTTTCAGATGATGTTTCAATGCCATTATCAAAACAATGTACTGTCAGTGTTCCCGACTCATAGGGTACCTCGAATGTGGCAGTAATTGTTTTACTGTCATCGACGGTTTGCTCACCAACCTGTTTGCCGTTCAATTCAAGTTTTACCAGCTTGCTGCGTGTGTAAACATTCACCTGCAACTTTTCTCCTTCGTGGCCTTCCCAGTTCCAGAATTTAAGCTCGTCGGGGAATCCCCATGGACTCACGATTTCTCTTTTACCCGCAGGAATGGGCCTGTGAACAAACATTGCCACGGGCATTTCACGCCAAACCACATGCCTGTAATAATAAGGTGCCTTCGGATTACCGATAAGATCGAGATCACCCTGGAAATCGTTAAAGTAGGGCCATGAATTCATATTGAAGAATAACATCATTCCAGCCATAGGATTATTTCCGGCTCCTTTACCGGGAGGATTTATGTCAACAAGGCGTGAAACCCCGGTACCGGCCTCCCCGAGATAATCCATGGCCACCCAGGTGAAGTCACCAACGACATAGGGAAAAGCCTCGTCAGCCTTCCAGTTTTCAAATGCCAGGGGAGGCATGGTTTCTGTGCCAACCATTACTCTTTCAGGGTATTTATTATGATCCGCTTCATACCTGTCGAATGCGTAATTATAACCCACTACATCTAGTAATGCAAGGTGAGGAGCCCTGATGTCCCAGGTGCTTTTGCGTCCCATAGATGCACCAATATCCACATTGGCTTCCGTAACGGCACGGGTCAGATCATATTTTCTGACTTCACCTGCAAGATTTGTAGCAATTCTCAGTCCTGCAGTATCTGCTGCTTCAGGGATCTCATTGCCTATGCTCCACATTATTATTGAGGGATGGTTACGGTCGCGGACCACCATTGACCTGATATCTTTCTGCCACCATTCCCTGAAATATTTTGAATAATCATCCACAACGATATCGCTGGTTCCTTTTAAACCTAACATCGCACCCATCGTTGCCATTTTCGATTTTTCCCACATGTCGAACGCTTCATCGATAACCAGCATACCAACACGGTCGCAGGCATCAAGAAGACGGGGCGATGGGGGATTATGACTGCAACGTATTGCATTGAATCCGGCTTTTTTCAGCAATTCAATCTTACGGTCCTCAGCACGGTCAATTGCTGCAGAACCAAGGGGACCATTATCATGGTGGAAACATCCGCCTTTTAATACAATATTTTTGCCGTTAAGAGTAAATCCCGTTTTGGAATCAAAATGAATGCTGCGGATCCCAAAAGCAGTCATATAATTATCAGATTCTTCCCCTTTTATCAAAAGTGTGATCCGGACCTTGTAGAGTGTCGGACTTTCAAGCGACCAAAGTGCAGGATTGTTAATGTCGATACTTTGTTTTATATCGGCAGAATTTCCGGCAGATATTGAAGTTTCTGCCTCTCCTTTACCGACGATGTTACCTGAAGAGTCCAGAAGTTGGATCTTAAGTGTAACCGGAGTTTCCTCTTCTCCAGAATTTGTAACATTTGTTACAATTTCAATTTTAGCCTTCTTTTCAGAAACTTCGGGAGTTGTAACATAAGCACCCCATACACTTACATGGACCGGGTTTACAATTGTAAGCCAGGTATGCCGGTATATACCTGATCCGCTGTACCAGCGAGCGTTCATTCCTTCATTCTTTACCTGTACCGCAACCTTATTTTGTTCTCCAGGAGAATTCAGGAATGGAGTTATATCATAATAGAATGAAGTATAGCCGTAAGGATGATTTCCGACATGTTTGCCATTAACATAAACATCGGAATTCATGTAAACACCGTCAAACTGCAGGTATACTATCTTGTTACTGTCGGTATTATCAATGGCGAAGGTTTTTCTGTACCATGCAGTTCCGCCGACTGTATAGCCTGTTCCCATTTTGCCTATTGATTCTTTGGAGAATGGCCCTATAACGGAGTCAGCATTCTGACCTGGGAGGTCCTCTATGCTCCAGTCATGGGGAAGATCAAGTGCTCTCCATCCTGAATCATCAAAATCCGGTTTTTCAGCTCCGGCAGGATCATCTTTAATGAATCGCCAACCCTGGTCAAAAGATAAAGTTCTTGGCTTATTTGAAGTTTCAGCCTGTTTACATCCTGAGATTCCTGTTAAGAGCACAAAGAGTATCAGAATAACTGTGGATAATTTTGGTTTAATCATGATGAGAGATTTTTATAATTGAGTGGATAGTTTTTCGAAGCATTTAACGTCAGAACAGGGACAATTAACTTCAGATTCACCGCGTTTGGGTTCGTTTTTCATATAATACACTTTATCGGGTGGTAATCTGAGTCATTGCACCAGTAAGACCTTCTGCTTCAGCATTCAGAATTATTGCCCCGGCTTGTGAAAATGGTCGTATAATAGCAATACACTTTCCGTTGAAAGTTTTACATACGGGTTTGCGAAAGCTTTCCATATCGTTCGGCGCAGCGTTTCCTGAAGCCAGTAATTCACCATCGCCAGTGACTGTAAGTTTAACTTTTATTCCGGCATTGGGGACAAGATTCCCGTCTTTGTCCCTTACTTCAACTGAAACATAAGCCAGGTCGTTACGGTCAGCATTGATCCGGTTCCTGTCGGGTATAAGGATCAGTGATGCTGGTTTCCCTTCTGTTTTGAACATCCTGGTTGCGACTTCTTTTCCATCTATTAAGCCGATCGCTTTTAATTCTCCTGCTTCGTATGGTACATCAAACTTCGCGGTTAGCCGGGTTTTGTCAGAAGTTGGCTTCTGACCAATGATCTTGCCATTTAGCTCAAGACGGACTTCCTGACATCGCGAATAAACTGATATCTGCAACATATTTCCTTCCTCTCCGGGCCAGGTCCAGCTCTGGTATTCGTTGGGCCATCCCCAGTAAGATATCCCTTCTTTTTTACCCTTTGGAATAGGGGAGTGGACAGCCATCTCCAGTTTACTCCTGTTCCATACTACATCCCTGAAATAGGACTGAGCTTTTTTCTGACCGGAGATATCGATATCTCCGCACCACGCGTTATACCAGGGCCACGGCATACTAAAAGTAGCATCTTTTTTGTCATAATAAGAATGCCCGATTCCCGATTCTCCAAGATAATCCATTCCTGTCCATACAAAATCGCCTATTACCCATGGATCTTTTTCCACCTGCTGCCAGTTTTCAAATGCTTCCATCGGAAAAGACTCGGTACCTGCCATGATTCGTTCGGGGAATTTCTTATGATCGTTTTCGTACTCTCTCCACATGTAATTATAACCACCAATGTCGAGGCTGGCAAAAGCCGGTTCAGTAGCCGACCATCCCAGTCCCGGATGGTCCCAGAACATGCAGATTGCAGCTGTGATGGGCCTTGTGTTGTCAAGCTCTTTAACCACCTTTACCAGTTGGTGAGCTATACGTTGACCAGACGTGTCGGCCCGTTCATAGACCTCATTGCCTATGCTCCATATAATGACACCCGGGTGGTTACGGTCGCGCAGGATCATCGATTGAAGATCTTTTTTCCAGTTTGCCCTGAAGTAATTACTGTAATCCTGGGGATTCTTCGGATGTTCCCACATATCGAAGGCTTCATCTATAACCAGCATTCCCAACCGGTCGCATGCATCGAGGAATTGTTTTGAAGGGGGATTATGACTTGTCCTTATAGCATTGAATCCATTGGCTTTCATTAATTCAACACGGCGTTCTTCTGCACGGTTGTAGGTTGCAGAACCCAGCAGGCCATTATCGTGATGCATGCATCCTCCTTTAAGTAATACAGGAATACCATTAAGTAAAAAGCCTTTATTTGCAGTGAAGCTGAGTGTTCTTACCCCGAATGGGACTGAATAACTGTCAATTATCTTACCGTTTAGAACCACCTCTGCTGTGGCCCTGTAAAGGTGTG
>Ga0315536_1000845_pt1 | contig 15470 bp, 11 predicted proteins | sample SalMarSW160230MG_FD_203093 | JGI IMG/M metagenome (GOLD analysis project Ga0315536, IMG submission 203093) | Salt marsh sediment microbial communities from the Plum Island Ecosystem LTER, Massachusetts, United States - Salt Marsh Sediment SW1602-30 ... | reverse complement strand
CTACGTCCTTAGTGAAGAACCCCAGGAATAATAATTATTGTAATAATCGGTTTGAAGATCAGCAATCCTTTATTTCCCATTGTGTATCTGCGAGATGTACTTTGTGATTTGCTCTTAATGCTATCTTAATCCATTATTAATGAGGGTTTAATTTATCATCGACCTATTACACCTAATTTTGAAAGGCATAATTGGAGATAATGACCTTTGTAATAAAGGCAGGTAACAGAATACTAAAAAACAGATGCATGAATTTCGAATTACCGAAACTGGCTTATGAAATGAACGATCTTGAACCACATATTTCAAGGAGAACTTTGAAGTTTCATCATTTGAAGCATCATCAGTTTTACATTACTCACCTTAATAATCTTATTACCGGAACCAAATTTGAAAATAAAGACATTGAAACAATTATTAAAGTCACGGATGGCCCGATTTTTAACTTTGCTGCCCAGTCATGGAATCATTCTTTTTATTTTGACAGCCTTAAACCGGTTGATAATCATATTTTGAATGGCTCGTTCAGGGATGTGATCAATGAAAATTTCGGATCATTGAAATTTCTGAAAACCATGTTCGCAAAAACAGCAGTTTCACTTTTCGGAGTAGGATGGGTGTGGCTCGTGCTGAATACTAACGGAGTTATTGAGATCATACGTGAGAATAATGCCGGTAATCCTTTGCGCAGAGGCCTGATACCATTACTGGCATGTGATTTATGGGAACATGCATATTATCTTGACTACCAGAACAGAACGAAAGACTACGTTGATGCTTTCTGGGAGCTTGTTAACTGGCAGGTTGTTGAACAAAGGTATTATGACGCAAAAAATAAGCTGAATCTTTAAATGTATTTATGATATTATCTTTTAAATTATTAAAAGTATCTGAAATAAATCGGCAACATGAATTGTCCAATGGCAAATATTATTATGGAGTTATTAAAAAATTAAAAAACAAATATATTACCGAATGAGAACTCGTTTTAAAGTATTAATTATTTCTTTTTTTATGTATCTGGCCGACGGGACATTTATAAACGCCCAGATAAAAATCTGGTCAGTTGACGATTGCATACAATATGCACTGAGTAAAAATATCCAGGTACAGCAAGGTATGGTCAGCAATAATATTAGTTCAGAAGATGTTAAACTGGCAAAATCGGCATGGTATCCATCGCTGTCGGGTTCGGCAAGGCAGAATTTTGACTGGAGCAATACACAAAATACCACAACAGGCGCTACTGTTTTTAAAGGCACGAATGGGTTGAACATTTCTGCCAGTTCAGGAATGACAGTCTTTAATGGTTCAAGGATACGTAATAGTGTTAGACAGTCTGAAACCAATTATGAAGCATCATTATATAATACTGAAGTAATTAAGGAAACAGTCAGCCTTAATGTGCTCAATGCATATCTGCAGGTTCTTTATGCCGAGGAGAATGTTAAAAACAGCGATGCCCAGATCACTTCACTGGAAGAACAACTTACGCTTGCTGAGGAGAGGTTAAAATTGGGAGCAATAGCAAACTCAGACTATCTTCAGGTAAAATCACTGCTGGCCACTGAAAAGCAAACCCTTGCCTCTGCTCAGAGTCAGCTTGCTATTAACAGAATAACTCTTATGCAGTTGATGGAGCTTCCTGCAACCAGCGATTTTACAATTGAGCACCCAAACCTTGACAGTCTTATAAACCAGAGGAGGACTCCTGATCCTGTTGCAATTTATCAGACAGCGCTGGGAGTGAAACCGGAAGTAAAAAATGCTGAACTGACCAAGAAAAGCGCCCAGTTAGGTGTTGATATTGCAAAATCCAATTATTATCCAGATATTTCCCTTAATGCTGGAGTATCAACAATATACAGCTCTTTACCAGGATCTTCATTGGGCTACCAGTTAAAAGATAATATCAGCCCTTCAGTGGGCCTTTCAGCTTCAATTCCTATATATTCGAACAGGCAGGTCAAAACAGCAGTGGAAATAGCAAAGCTGAACACAACTAATGCAGAGCTTAATGAGTTCAACACAAAAAACGTGCTCAGAAAAGAAATTGAACAGGCGAGCCAGAATGTTATTTCAGCCCAGATTGAGTACGAAGCAAGCCTTGAAGCATATAATGCTGTTAAGGAATCATATGATGTGGCTTCTGAAAAGTATTTCCAGGGGATAATGAGTTCTGTTGATTTTCTGATTCAGAAAACAACCTATATCTCATCTGAAAGCGCCTTACTTCAGTCAAAATATAATTTAATATTCAGCTATAAAGTACTTGATTTTTATTCAGGTCAATCGCTGTCATTCAAAAGCTTAAAATAATAATAATAAATAAAACGGAACAATAATGAAAATCAGTAGAAAAATCACGATAACAGGGTATGTTATAATGACATCTTTTATGTTTTTTGTGATCAGTTCTTGTCACAGAGGGAATAAAGGTTATACATTAGAGACGACGACAGTGAAAAAGGGTTCTATAATAAATACTATTACTGCCACGGGTACAATTGAAGCTGACACCACTGTGTTGATTGGCACCCAGGTTTCAGGTGTAATCAGTAAAATATTTGTGGATTTTAACTCGGTTGTGAAGAAAGGACAATTACTCGCCGTTCTTGATACCACTCCCTTACAGACACAGGTTAGGCAGGCTCAGGCCTCCCTGGAGCAGGCAAAAGGGGAAGTTGAATATCAAAAAGCGACATATGAGAGATACCAGGCTTTGCTTGATAAAAAACTTATTGCACAGGCTGATTATGACCAGGTGAAGTACAATTATTCAACAGCACTTGCTAACCTGAAGACATCGAAGGCCGGCTATGACAAAGCAATCGTTAATCTCAATTATGCTACTATTACTTCTCCTATTAAGGGTGTTATTCTGAACCGTGCCGTGGACCAGGGACAGACAGTTGCAGCAAGTTTCAGTACGCCAAACCTTTTTACCATAGCCAACGACCTTACGCAGATGCATGTGGAGGCTGATGTTGATGAAGCAGATATCGGACAGGTAAGGCAGGGCCAACCTGTAGATTTTACTGTGGATGCTTATCCAACTGAAGTATTTAAAGGGGATATCAGACAGGTAAGATTACAGCCAACCGTGACTTCAAATGTTGTAACCTATACGGTTATTGTTAATGCTCCTAATCCGGAAAAGAAGCTCATGCCCGGGATGACTGCAAACATAACAGTGCTCGTTCAGAAGATCGACAGTGTACTTGTTGTTCCGGGAAGAGCTATGAGGTTTACTCCCGATGCTGCCTTTATGGCGGAATACATGAAAGCTAATTTCCCGAACAGGGGTCGCGGAACAGCCGGACAGCAGGGTCAGAGACCTCAGGGAGGACAGGGAGCATATGGAGGACAGGGCGGACAGGGCGGACAGGGAATGCAGCCTTCTGAAGGAGCAGGCATGTTCGGTTCAGCTGGCGCCACGTCAATGAAACGACCGGTTGTGGTATGGGTAAAATCAGGCGATTCAATACACCGTACACGTGTAACAGTAGGTGCAGTTGATGCTACCAATACAGAAATAACATCAGGTCTAAAGGAAGGAGACCAGGTTATATTATCAATGACTCCGATGAATAAGTCAAATACCAGTACCACTAATTCACCAAATACAACAACAAGTCCTTTCATGCCTCAGAGACCCGGCAGAAGAAGATAAAAACGACAACAATTTTATGAAGAAACTTATAGAAATAGTAAATCTGAAAAAAGACTACTTTGTTGGTGAGGTTACTGTTCATGCACTAAGAGGAGTAGAAATGGCTGTAAATGAAGGTGAGTTTGTAGCGATAATGGGGGCCAGCGGATCAGGTAAGTCAACAATGCTTAACATTATAGGATGCCTCGATAAACCTACCGAAGGAGATTATATTCTGGATGGTACTAATATTTCGGATCTTAATAAAAATCAACTGGCTGCACTGAGAAACAGGAAGCTCGGATTTGTTTTTCAGACATATAACCTTTTACCAAGAACCACTGCTCTCGATAATGTTGAATTACCTTTATTATACAATAAATTGGTAAAATCAAAGGAAAGAAAGGAAAGAGCCAGACAGGCTATAGCATCAGTGGGTCTTACCGACAGAATGTACCATAAGCCGAACCAGCTTTCAGGAGGTCAGCAACAAAGAGTGGCAATTGCAAGGTCGCTTGTAAACGACCCTGTAGTTATCCTTGCTGATGAAGCTACAGGAAACCTCGATACGCGGACATCCTATGAAATTATGGCTCTTTTTCAGGAGCTCAATAACCAGGGAAAAACAATTGTATTCGTGACACATGAACCGGACATAGCAAGATGCGCAACACGAAATATTATTTTCAAAGATGGTGTCATTTTGAGGGAAAACTTGGTTAAAGACAGAATAAACGCGCTGGAAATGCTCGCAAGCATTCCGGTGGAAGAAGATTAGTAAATAGATTAAAAATGAGTATTAAAAACCTTTTCAAAATAGCTCTAAATGCCTTATTAAGGAATAAATTCAGGGCTTTTCTTACAATGCTTGGAATTATTATTGGTGTTGCATCGGTTATAGCAATGCTGGGTATAGGCGAGGGTTCCAAAGTAAGCATACAGCAGCAGATATCAGGCATGGGATTAAACCTTGTAACGGTAATGCCAGGGTCGCAGGAGAGAGGAGGAGTACAGTTTGGTATGTCAACCATGCAAAGCCTGAAAGAAACCGATGTAACAGCAATATTAAATGATTGCCCGGCCGTACTTGCAGCAACGCCTGAAGTAAGAGGGAACGGTCAGGCTGTCTTCGGTGGGTTGAACTGGCCAACATCAATCTATGGAGTTAATACCAGTTATCTTCAGATAAGGGAAAGATCAGTCGTAAGCGGGCGGATGTTCACTGACAGGGAAATTGGTTCTGCAGCCAAGGTTTGCCTTCTCGGACAAACAGTTATTACTAATCTGTTTGGTGTAGGCGGAGATCCTGTCGGGCAGGTGATAAGATTCAAGAAAATACCTTTTCTGGTAATTGGTGTACTCGATACAAAAGGTCTGAATACCTTCGGGCAGGATCAGGACGATCTGATTCTGGCACCATATACCACTGTTCAGAAAAGGATCCTTGCAATCCCTTATATACAGGCTATATATACCTCCGCAGTGGATGCCGGTTCTACAGATAAAGCATCAGATCAAATTGAAGAAACACTTCGAAGACAACATAAGATTAAGGCATCTGACCAGGATGACTTCAGGATCAGGAACCAGGCAGAATTGTTGTCTACATTCAGTTCTGTAAGTAACATCCTTACAGTTCTGCTGGGAGCAATTGCAGGAATTTCGTTACTCGTTGGGGGTATAGGAATCATGAATATTATGTATGTATCCGTTACCGAACGTACCAGGGAAATCGGACTTCGTATGGCTATAGGTGGTAAAGGAATTGATATATTGTTGCAGTTCCTTACAGAATCGATTTTACTTAGCCTGACAGGAGGTATTATTGGCATTCTCCTGGGTATTGTAGCATCCAAGATAATCGGTTCCTCAATGTCGTGGCCAATAGTTGTGTTACCAGGCTCAGAAATTTTGTCATTTGCAGTGTGTACGGTTATCGGAGTATTCTTTGGCTGGTATCCGGCGAAGAAAGCTTCTAACCTCGACCCGATAGATGCATTGCGTTATGAATAATGAATAGAATAGTGGCTGGTATCTAGATGTCAAACCTGAATTGTATCCTTATCCCAGTTGTGGATACATTTGGCAGATTAACATAGGTTAAACGTCTTATCAGATCAACGCGGAATATTCTGAAGAGATTTGATACACCGATACTTGCTTCAACATATGGTTTTCTTTCAAGTGTATTGGTCAACGGAACTCCGTTGGCGTCAACCGGGAATTTAAAAAGGTCACTTTGAAATTCGGGATTATTGCTTCTGTCAAGTCCTCCATATAAAGCTTTCAGAGTAACTACTTCTCTGAGTTTGAGTTTCTTTAGTAGGGGTATCTTATTAAAGATAAAGCCATTAAAGCTATAATCGATATTTAAGGCTGCATATTTGTCACTTACAAATTCAAGGAAATTCATCAGATTGTATGAGTCCCTCTGGTAAGAATATGACTGGTTGGCCCTGTGAATGAAAAGAAGGGGATAGGATACCTTTCCGAATATCCTGCCAGCTTCAAGCGAAATGTCGGCATAACCTACAACTGAGAAATAAAATCTCCTGCTTATATTCGTCTGAAGCCTCAGATAGTCATAATCGTTACCTATCAAATCTGACCCGCCTGCAATTTTGAGCTGAATGGTGGGGTGTTTACTGGGGAACGGATACCTGTATATCTTTCCCTGATAGAATGTTTCATTCTTTGCATAACGCAAACCAAGAGAAAGCTCTGAGATGTTTATATGATTTGTACTGTTGTAGCCGGTCAGGTAATCTTCCTTATTGAAATACAGGTTACCGTATGGTGATTGCCTGGTGTAACTGTAACCAAGGGAATAGGAAAAATGATTTTTGAACTCATTCAGAAACTCAACACTGAATGTATTATTAAAAAAGAATTTATCATCAACACCCCTCTTGAGCGACATGAAGATATTATCCGCCTCCGAAAACTGAAATTCCTGCCCTGGTATCTTTGTGTCACTCATGTAGCTTAATCTGAGCGATTTGACAGGGAACTGATAAATGGTCCTGGGAGTAAATGAATAAGTCACCCCGGCATTATATTTAAATTTGTTGTCTTTAATACCATAGGCCAGGTATCCGTCGAAATTGATTTTCTTACTGAATTTGGGAGTCGTCCGGCCTCCGAACCTAACTCTGGATCCTTCTACACTATTGAAACTATAGAAACTTACGTCAGGCCCCAATTCTATTTTTCCAAGGTTCAGGAAATTTGTTGTGAGCAACATTACAATATTCATTTGCCTTTTGAATGTCGGTACCTTGTTGAGAGAATCGACAATCAAATAGATCCCGTTTTCTGTTCGGGTGAGCGGAATAGGGCGGCTTTTTGTCAGATATTTTGAATTATCCAATGTGGGGTCAGTATTGTCGATCTTCTCAGGGCCGCTGAATACCTTAGGATCAATAGGGTCATTTATCCTGTAGTTATTATATGATAAGGTCCTCTGTCCATACAGACCAAGAGTATTTTTGACTATCCCAAAATCGATTGCGATCTCCTCCTTCGAAAGCAGCCATCCATATTCCCCGTAATTTTCAAAATCCTGGGTAGCTGAGATATTCTGAACCCAGTCTATGTTCGTATTCTTGTTGATACCTATATCAATTTTCCTGATAGCATAGCTTGTATCCTGGGTTATGTACAGATATCCATGAAACAGGAAATCCGATTTGTTACGAGGTTCAAAAAACAATCTTATACACTTTTGGTTGCTTACCAAAAGTGTATCGATTATATAATACCTGTAAAAAGTCGGAGCACTTTTGGCTATCGGACTAAGAAATTTATTGGTAAGGAAAAGTATTTCATTATCGTAAATATTTATGTTCTGATACAGATAGTCGAGGTTAGCGGATACCCCTTTGTTGTCAAGGTACTCATTGAGGTTGATAGTTTTGGATGCAAGGGTAATTTCCTTTTTTGCCTCGGGATCCTTTCTATAATAATGATCGGACATATCCTCCCTTATAAAGAAAGGAAGTATCTTATTTCCTATTCGCTTGGTTGTGTCAATATTGTCAAAGATGAAGTGATATTTTTTGAATAAACCGTTTTGCTCAAACTTGTCAGATACATTGCTGAAAGCAAACTGTACTTTCTCATATTGTCTGAATTGGAGGAAATCGAATCTTTCCTTTCTGTTGTTGTCTTTATTCTCAATAACCTTATCAATAAGCTCAACAGCGGGGTTATTCTTGTTTTTATATGATCTTCTTGCCGGTTTTATCACTACTCCCTCCATGGCAATTGATGATAAATTCATTTTTACATCGATAGTCTGGGATTTGCCTCTGATAACCTTATGTATTTGCGAATCGTAGCCGATAAATGAAAAAATGATATTGGCTGATGGCTTTGATGTTTCAATCCGGTATTTCCCTTTTAAGTCAGTTATGGTCCCAATGGTTGATTTCTCCATAACCACGTTGGTTCCGTAAAGAGGTTCTCCTGTTTTGGCATCTGTCACGGTACCTGTGATAACAGTTTTTTCAGGTACCTGGGCATATGATTCAGGAGCAGCAGCAACCGAAATAATAAAAAAGAGAAAGAAAATATATAAACAGTAGTTTGACTTCATTTCCCGGGAGTCAGAAAAAATAAAAGTTATTTGCTGCGAAAGTACTAAAAAAGTTGAAGGAAGGAATATTTGTTTAAAAAAGCCGTGGCAGAGGTGATAATGTTTATAAGAAACATTGTTACAAAAAATTATTGCGCAAATGTAGCTTTCTTTCTTAGAAATTTTTTATCATTGTAAATATTGAATTTTAAGTCAGTTATACCTGTTATTAATAACAATCCCGATTCACAAATATGGAATCATTGTATTCTGTTAATTAATTCATCGATATGAAAGTTACCGGTTTTACATTTATAAGAAACGCAGTGAAATATGATTATCCTGTAGTTGAGGCAATTAAGTCTATTCTTCCGGTTTGTGACGACTTTGTTGTGGCAGTAGGTAATTCAGATGACAACACACTGGAGCTTATCACGAATATCGATAAACAAAAAATTAAAATAATTGAAACAACCTGGGATGATTCCAGTGAAGCAAAAAAAAATGGCAGGGTGTATGCACTGGAGACCGATAAGGCTTTTAAGGCTGTACCTCCTGATTCTGACTGGGCCTTTTATATTCAGGGTGATGAAGTGGTGCATGAAAAATATCTGGATGATATTTATTCAGCAATGGAAAGGTTCAAAGATGACAAAAAAGTTGATGGGCTCTTATTTAAGTATTTACACTTTTATGGGTCTTATGACTACGTAGGGGTATCTCCAAAATGGTATACTCACGAAATACGGGTAATCAGGAATGATAAATCGATTTACTCATACAGAGATGCCCAGGGTTTCAGGACAGGTGACAACAAGAAATTATTGGTAAAACCGGTTGATGCTTATGTGTACCATTATGGCTGGGTGAAGGAACCTCAGACAATGATGAGCAAAATAAAGAACACCTATGCTTTTTATAATCAGGATCATCAGCCAGGGAAAAAATATCCCAATAAGGCTTTTAATTATTCCTCCATTGATGCATTAAGATTATTTACTGATACTCCGCCAAAGGTTATGAAGGAAAGGATTAAACGCAAGAACTGGAGTTTTGAATACGATGTGTCATTCAACAGGCTATCATTGAGATACAGGGGGAAGATTTTCCTGAAAAAATACCTTGGCATAAACACTTACTATCAAAACTATATATTAATTTGAAAAATCTTCTGTTAAAATGCAGACTGAATAATGTCATAGTTACCTTATTTCTAAGGTATCCCCTGTTTTGACAGGTTTACAACCTGGAAAGAGGGATAGCCACGGGCTCCGGTGCTGTTATAATATCCCATGAACTTAAGCTTGTAATATTCATCTCTCTGGTCTTTAATTATATAGAAAATGCCAGGACGGATAGAATATGTATCGTTTGCATATACTTTCCAATCGTGCCCGATAGCATCCTGAGATACAATTACACGGGTATAAAAACAAATTCATACTGACCATCACAGGACATGATCATTGAGGTTATTAAAATTTTGAGTGATTAATTAAATCTGATTATTGTAGTATTTCTAAAGAAATAAAATGAAATTTATAGTCAAATTAAAATTCATATATGATGAGATCTATACTTTTTACACTTGGTCTTTTATTGCTCTTTTCCTGCAACCAGGATAAGCAGATATCAGTAAATAAAAATTCTTTTTTGGGAAAATTCAGTACGGAAGGGAAAGAGGTCCTTGTCTACACTACTGCCGACAGCACAAACCTGAGGCTTACCCTTACCGATACAGTTAAGTTTAAGGAACTGTTGCAACCAAAGGAGACGCAGATCTGTATATTTACTGATCCTGACAAACAATTTCAGACCTTCCTTGGAATTGGAGGAGCTTTAACAGATGCATCAGCGGAAACTTTTGCTAAGATGCCTGAAGCAAAACAGCAGGAGATCCTGCAAGCATATTACGACACAAAAAAAGGTATTGGTTATACCCTCGCCAGGACTAACATTAACAGTTGCGATTTCTCAAGCGATATTTATACATATGTAAATGACGGTGATAAGGAACTCAGTTCATTCAATATAAACCATGACCTCCGTTTCCGTGTTCCATTTATTAAAAAGGCAATTGCTGCTGCCGGCGGAAAACTGATATTATTTGCCAGTCCCTGGAGCCCTCCGGCATTTATGAAAAGCAATAAAGACATGCTTCATGGAGGGAAACTCGATTCTGCATATTTCAAACCGTGGGCTGAATATTATACAAAGTTTATAAAGTCATACGAAAAGGAAGGCATCCCGATTTGGGGAATAACAATTCAGAATGAACCAATGGCAACCCAGATATGGGAATCATGCATATACACTGCTGATGATGAACGCGATTTCCTTAAAAACTGGCTTGGTCCTGCAATGGAGAAAGCCGGGTTGAGCGATAAGAAGATAATTGTTTGGGATCATAACCGCGATCTTATATACCAGAGGGCCTTAGTGATTTTTGGTGACCCCGAAGCTTCGAGATACGCATGGGGAATGGGTTTCCACTGGTATGAGGATTGGAGTGGTGGTGATCAGATGTTTGATAATGTAGGGCTTGTACATTCGACATATCCCGACAAAAACCTCCTCTTCACTGAAGGCTGTGCCGATAGCTTTAATCCCGCCAATTACAACTACTGGGGCCATGGAGAGAGGTATGGGAGATCGATGATACATGACTTTAACAATGGAACAGTGGGGTGGACCGACTGGAATATTTTACTTGACGAGAAGGGAGGCCCCAATCATGTCGGAAATTTCTGCTTTGCTCCGGTGCATTTCAATACACAAACAGGAGAGCTGATATTTACCAACTCCTATTACTATATCGGACATTTCTCAAAATTTGTTCGTCCGGGCGCTAAACGTATAATAAGTTCAGCAAGCCGGAGCCAGTTGCTTACAACAGCATTCTTAAATGAAGACGGTACGGTCGCAGTGATTGTAATGAATCAAAGTAACAGGAAAATAACATACAACCTGTGTATTGGTCATAATGCTGCTGAAATCCAAAGTCTTCCGCATTCAATCCAGACCCTGGTTCTTTAATTGCTTTATTCCCATATTGTAAAGCGTAAAACTGATGATATCTGCATATTGTTCGATAGACTTGCTTACCGGAGTACCTGCTCCGTGTCCGGCCTTCGTTTCTATCCTGATCAGAACAGGATTGTCACCTGCCTGTTTAGCCTGAAGCAGAGCAGCAAATTTGAATGAATGGGCAGGTACAACCCTGTCATCATGGTCTGCTGTGGTAATAAGCGTAGAAGGATATTTAACCCCTTCTCTGACATTCTGGTCGGGAGAGTATTTATAAATATATTCGAACATTTCCTTGCTGTCATCAGATGTCCCGTAATCGGAAGCCCATCCGGCGCCTGCAGTGAACTTATGATATCGGAGCATATCCATTACCCCAACAGCCGGGAGAGCAACCTTCATCAGGTCAGGTCGCTGGGTCATTACGGCTCCGATGAGAAGGCCCCCGTTTGATGCGCCTCTGACAGCCAGGAAATCAGATGATGTATATTTATTCTGAATGAGATATTCCCCTGCAGCTATGAAATCGTCGAATACGTTTTGTTTGTTCATTTTAGTACCTGCAAGATGCCATTTTTCACCATATTCACCTCCTCCTCTAATATTAGGAACTGCATAAATGCCTCCCATTTGCAGCCATAGGGCAGTGGGTATACTGAATGAGGGAGTTATACTTATATCAAAGCCTCCGTAGCCATAAAGAATCGTTGGATTTTTCCCGTTCATCTGAGTGCCTTTATGATAAGTTATTATCATGGGAATACGGGTGCCATCCTTGGAGTTATAAAATACCTGTTCCGACTCATAATCTTCGCTGTTGAATGCAACTGCAGGTTTCTTATATACTTCTGAAGCACCGGTAAGCGGATCAAGCTTGTATATTGTACCGGGAGTAATATAATTTGTAAAAGTAAAATATACTTCCTTATCCTCTTTTTTTGCCCCAAATCCGGAAGCTGTTCCTATACCTGGAAGGGTGATATCCCTGACAAGAATTCCTTTTTTATCATATTGCTTAACTTTTGAGATAGCATCGACCATATAATGTGCAAAGAAATACCCTGCCCCCACATTCGGATCAAGAACATTTTCCGTCTCCGGAATAAAATCAACCCAGTTCTCAACTCCCGGCTTTTCTGCATCCACTGTAATTATTCTTTTGTTTGGTGCTTTAAGGTTTGTTACTATGAAAAGTTTTGACCCTTCATTATCAATAACATAATTATCACTATCAAAATTACCAACAATAACCAAAAATTTACTTCCGGGTTTTTTAAGGTCTTTAATATATAGTTCGTTTCCTGTTGTTGAAACAGCAGCAGTTACAACAAGATACCTGCTGTCTTCTGTAACATTTCCTCCAACATATCTTCTGATAATATCGGCCCCAAAAACCACTTTGTCGTCTGCCTGGCTTGTGCCAAGTTTATGAAAATAAAGTTTGTGATGATCAGTTTTGGCTGAAAGCTCGCTCCCTTTGGGTTTGTCATAACTTGAATAATAGAAACCTTCATTGTCCTGCCATGAAAGGCCACTGAATTTAATGTCTTTAAGTGTGTCACCTAAAATCTGTTTTGATAAGGCATCCATTACAATAACTTTCCGCCAGTCTGATCCTCCTTCTGAGATGGAATATGCAACTTTACTGCCGTCATGCGAAAATTCCATTTCGCCAAGGGATGTAGTCCCGTCAGCCGAAAAGGTGTTTGGATCGAGGAATACTTCAGGTTCCTCATTATCCTTCTGCCTGTAGATGACAAACTGATTCTGCAGCCCGTCATTTTTTGAGAAATAGGTATAATTGCCTTCTCTGACAGGTGCTGTGTATTTCTCATAGTTCCACATCTTCTGAAGCCTTTCCTTTATCTCTTCCCTGTAGGGAATGGCTTCAAGATATTCAAAGGTTACAATGTTCTCTGCCTTTACCCAGGCTGCAGTTTCTTTCGATGTGTCATTTTCAAGCCAGCGGTATGGATCCGGGACTTTTGTTCCGAAATAATCGTCAACAACATCACCCTTTTTTGTCACAGGGTATTCAATTTTCTTTTTCACCGGCCCGTTACATGATACAAGAATTGCCATAACAATAGTTGTCAGGATAAGATTTTTCATAATAATTAAAGTAAATTCATTAACTCAGACATTTTTCCAAAAGGGAATTTCAATTCAAAAGTAAATAATTGCCCGCTTTTTACAAAACGAAAAGACTGAATCATTTTCAACTCCTTTTGTAATGGATATGAACCAATCCAAATATTGTTAATGTCTGAATAATAATTGATCCTTTTTTGTAGTTTATTAACTAAATTAACAGACTGGAAATAAAAAACTGTTTAAATGAGAAAATTATTTATAACACTCGTACTGGCACTCTGTTTTGTCTCATTTGTGAGTGCACAGGATTATAACACAGGTGTTGGGTTAAGGGGAGGTTTTGAAAGTGGTTTAACGATAAAACATTTTGTAAACAGAAATTCTGCTCTTGAAGGTCTCCTCACAATAAGGTGGCAGGGTTTTGATATTACCGGATTATATGAAATACATAACCAGGCTTTTGAGGTAGACCATCTGAACTGGTATTTTGGAGGAGGCGCACATCTTGGTGGTTATAATGGTAATGATCTGGCAACCTGGGGAACTTACAGTGCTCTGATTGGAATTGACGGGATACTGGGAATTGAATACAATTTCAGAGAAGCTCCGATAAACATTGGCATCGACTGGAACCCCAGGATTGACATTTATGGAATGACAAGATTCAGAGCAGAAGGATTTGCTCTTGTGATAAGATATATCTTTTAATAACTATTATTGACATTATGACCATCTAATTCAGCATGTTTTTTTAATTTTAGATTGTATTTCCGTCTAACTTTAAAATAGATGTTATGAAAAAAAATTTGGTTCTGGCTATTATTGTTTTTGGCCTTCCTTTTCTTTCTTCTGCACAAACAAAATTTAACGGTCTTGATATGAACATGGGCAATCTGTACAGGTTGTCCAATGCTAAAACGCGTTCCATCAGTCCCGAAAATTTCTCTGGTGAAAAAGGGAAAGCAGGTATGGCAGATCCTGCTGATAAAGATAAACCCAATACTGCAAATGCTTCCGGCGCTGCACGCGATCTGGGACAAGGGTGGAAAATAAACCCATTTGTCAGGATTAAGCCCGGTGAAACTTTCACGATGGCTGAAATTGAAGGTCCAGGCGCTATTCAGCATATCTGGATGACACCAACCGGGAACTGGCGTTTTTCTATTCTTCGCATCTATTGGGATGATGAAACAGACCCGTCGGTGGAATGCCCAGTAGGTGATTTTTTCGGAATGGGGTGGAATGAATATTCGCCATTGTCCTCATTGGCAATTTGCGTTAATCCGGGAAGCGCCTTTAACTCTTACTGGGTTATGCCTTTCAGGAAAAAATGCAGGATAACGATGACAAATATTAACGATGCTGATGTTATGACACTGTATTACCAGGTGGATTATACCCTGACAGATGTTCCGGCCGATGCCGGTTATTTTCATGCACAGTTTCGTCGTTCCAATCCTGATGAGTCTTCAGTTTATACAATTGTCGACGGAATAAAAGGCAAGGGACAATATGTTGGTGTTTACCTGGCCTGGGGAGTTCATAATAATGGCTGGTGGGGGGAAGGTGAAATTAAATTCTTTATCGACGGCGATTCAAAATTTCCTACAATATGTGGTACAGGAACTGAAGATTATTTCTGCGGTTCTTACGATTTTGATTCACATAAGAAAAATGCTGCAGGAGTTGACGAAGTTAATTATACTGAATTCTGTACTCCATATTCAGGATTACCCCAGGTTATAAGGGGCGATGGACACTACAATGTTATGCAGCGTTTTGGCTTATACCGCTGGCACATCATGGATCCAATCAGGTTCGAAAAAGATTTAAAAATTACAATCCAGGATCTGGGCTGGCACAAGGGAGGAAGGTATCTGAAACAGCAATCAGATATTGCTTCGACCTGCTTCTGGTACCAGACTGAACCACATGCTAAATTCCCGCAGCTTCCGGAATGGCAGAAACTCGAGGTTAATTGATTGTGGTACAGGGAAGCATAAATAGTTAAGGGGTTCCTTTTATTCTGCATCAGGGATAAGGGCTATTCAGTGCCAATATATTACCGGCCATCCTGCTGATTCAGCTGCTTTTTTAAGTTTTCTGTCAGGATTGATGCAT
>Ga0315536_1000844_pt1 | contig 15501 bp, 10 predicted proteins | sample SalMarSW160230MG_FD_203093 | JGI IMG/M metagenome (GOLD analysis project Ga0315536, IMG submission 203093) | Salt marsh sediment microbial communities from the Plum Island Ecosystem LTER, Massachusetts, United States - Salt Marsh Sediment SW1602-30 ... | reverse complement strand
GTGGGATGCATAAAAGCTTATCGCTAGTCTTAGGAAGAAAATCATGCAAAGGGAACCAGAAATCGTAAAAATATTACGGGAAGAAGAACGTTTAAAGAACTTTCAGACAAAATCATCTGTCAGCGATGATGAAATCACGCGATCCGAAGATGTCATGCTACATCCGTCAAATGATTCAATAACGATATTTGAATCATATAAAAAACAATGCAATACCCTTAGCCCAAACCATCTTGAAACAATATATCGAACTGCCTTTGAGACCAACTTAATTGCTCTCCTTGTTCTTGATACACAAAAACGAATCATCTCATGGAATAATTACACGGAAACACTTTTAAGAAAAACTAATGTAGACCTTTATTTACAATCAGTCTCATCTCTTCATTCAACAGGTGAATGGCTAAAAATCGAACAGATTTTAAACAATCAGTCCGGAGTTCATATTCAAATAGAAACTAAGGTTCTAATAAAAAATGGTAAAGCATTGGATGTTGCGGTGTCGTTATATTCTTTGAAAAATAACGACGGTAGAAACCTTGGTTACCTGTATGGTGTTAAGAATATCTCTGAACAAAAACAAGCAGAACATCGACTCAATTCCATCATTCAATATGCGGAGGATTCATTTTATTTGTTAGATATAAATCGTCAGTATCTTATGGTAAATGATGAACTCTTATCACGGCTCAGTCATTCTCGTGGAGAGGTGTTAGGAAAAACATTTGATACGTTCCACTCCCCTGAGGAAACTAGAGACATTACGAAGAAATTGAACTGGGTCTTTGAGCAAGGGGTTCCTTTTAAAGATGTTCATTGTAAAGAAGGAAAATGGTATTTACGAACTTTAAGTCCCATTAAAGATTCAATCACGTCTCATACAACCGCAGTTTTGGTTGTTTCAAAAGACATTACCGAGAATAAAAAAACAGAAGAATTGCTTTTAGAGAAAGAAAAAAAGTACAACACTATGTTTGATTTTTTTCCTCAAACAATTATCCTCATTGATAAAAATGGTAAAATTTCAGACGTAAACGAACGAATCAATGAATGGATCGGTTACACGCCAAATGAGATAAAAGAGATGAATTTTTTTAAATCATCATTTTTCACAAAAGAATCAATAAAAAATATAAAAAAGATATTTTCAAAAAGAAAATTGGCTAAAAAGTTTGTTCCCTTTGAAATTGAGGCGGTTACCAAACACGGTGAAAAACGGGTAGGTGTCGTTTATACCTCTCCTTTACGAGATGAACATGGAGATATTATAACGTATCTTATCGTGATTTCTGATATTACTGAACGAAAGCATTTAGAGGAAGAGATGCGAATAAAAGACAGTGCAATTACCTCCTCTATTAATGCGATAACCTTCATTGACCTCGAAGGGAATCTAACCTATGTGAATGATTCTTTTCTTCGTATGTGGGGCTATGTACACAATAAAGATGTCATCGGAAAACCCAGTATACAATTCTGGAAAATGAAAGAACAATTTATTGAAGTAATGGATGCATTGGTACGAAAAGGTGAATGGATCGGTGAGCTTACCGGTATCCGTAAAGATCACTCTACCTTTCAGGTGCAACTTTCTGCGAATATGATCAGAGATGAATCAACCAAACCAATATGTATTATGGGTTCTTATGTTGATATCACTCGTTATAAAATAGCAGTCAAGGCCCTTAGTGAAAGTGAAAAAAGATTCCAGGCTGTTTTAGAAAATTCCCTTGACATGATTTATCAATTGGATGTAAAGAAAGAAACATGTGACTATGTGAGTCCTTCGTCAATAAAAATTATTGGGTACTCTCCAGAAGAAATGGTGTCCTTTACCTTTAAGAAAATAGGCGAGTTAATACATCCTGAGGATAGTGCACAGTGGCATCAACATCTAAAAATGATTACTGACTATCAACAAAAACAAAATACTGTTCAATCAATCGAGTATCGTTTTAAACATAAAACACGTGGATATCGGTGGATACGTGATACGTGTACTACTCTCTTTGATGAAATAAATCAGCCAAATTCTGTTGTTGGCACTATTGAGGATATCACGGACCGTAAGAAAGTCTGGGAAGAACTTGTAAAATCAGAAGAGAAATATCGTATCCTTGCAGAAACGTCTGCTGATGGTGTGTTTACGACCGATTCGCTTGGGCGTCTTACGTATGTTAATCCTTCATTCGAAAAACTATGTGGGCGGCGGAAAAGTCAGATTCTTGCAACACCGTTCCGGAATTATCTTCTTGAGGATTCAGTCTATTTCTTTCAGCAGATTTTTATTGATGTTCGAAAAAAGAATGATAAAATTGAGAATGTTGAATTAGAACTTGTTGCTGGTGATGGTGGGATAACCCCTATTGAAGCTAATATCGCACCGTTAACGAAGCAGACTGAATTCGGTGGTGTCGTATGTACTGTTCGGGATATCACACAACGAAGAGAAATCGAAGATGAATTAAAGAAAAATGAACGTTTGAAGACCGAGTTTATGAATATTGCCGCTCATGAACTTCGATCACCTGTTACACCCATCAAAGGATACCTGGATTTGATTATTCATGATAATGAGAGTAATGAGAAGATAAAAAATTGGGCAAAAATTAGTCTACGAAACGCTGAGCGATTGTTAAGGCTTGTCAATGACATCTTAGATGTTTCACGCCTTGATAGCGATACGATGCGTTTTGATATGGAGAAAATAGACCCTATCGAATTCCTTAATGAAATCGTTGAAGACATGAGGCCAGCTATTATTCATAAAAAGCTAGAATTCCGTGTTAAAATCTCAACGCCACTTCCTCATATCATTGGTGATAAAAATCGTTTATCCCAAGTGTTAAAAAATCTTATTGGTAATTCCCTAAAATTTACGGATTGCGGTTATATTGCTTTGGACGTAGAAAAAAGAGATAATCATATTCTCATTACTGTCGAGGATACAGGAATTGGGATCTCAAAGGATGAGTTAAAGAAAATTTTTACAAAATTCTATCAAGCGTACACCGGGGAAGATCGCAATAATGAAGGTACTGGACTAGGATTATTTATTTCTAAAGAAATTGTAAAAAAACATAATGGGAACATTTGGGCTGAAAGTGAGATTGGGAAAGGAAGTCGATTTATAATCCAGCTTCCTTATGTCTATAAGATGATAGTTGATTTCAAAACGTGATGAAGTATGGCTGATGTGAAAAATTCAGAAGTATTAGGCAGTATCTTACAAACGCTTTATTTTGTCGCAAGTAGACGTACCTCACAAACCTTTGCAGCAACGGTCATAGGAGCTATTATAAGAACTTTGGAGCAAAACTACGATTTTTTACGATATGTAAATATTGAAAATCCTGAGTTTACAAACTCTGAAATTATTATCAATGTCTCAACAGAGATAAATACTGTTGAACCCTCTAAAATTGGGACGGCAGTTGAAGCGATAATCAGAATCGTTTATATGGATTTGGTGGGAAAAACAGGTTTGTTCTTCATGAAAGAATTAAAGGAACATGCTGGAGAACAGATTATTTCGGAGTTAAGGAACTTTGGTGTTGACCTAGCACTTCTCCAGACGGAACAACGATATATGCATAGACAGCACCGTAAGAAAAAACAACAAGCACAAATGAGGAAGAACAGCGATGGGATAAAGCATAGCGATGATGTGAGTCTTCTTGGATATAGCTGGAAAAACGTTGGGTCTTGGAACTATAATCCTTTACAAAAAACCTGTGTGCTCTACAGCAAAGAGGGACGAGAACTTGATCGCCTAAATCTTGATACAATCATCGAGAGTTATATTACAAATCTCACTGAGGAATATGAAGACCCATCGAGCGGATATGAAGATGAAGTTGCGCTTACGGAAAAAGAAATTGAGCTTCTCAGGATGTTACATTCACGGGATATGGAAGCGGAGACCGCATCGGAATTTCTGCATGTTTCGAAAATCGAATTTGAGCATATCGTCCGTAAATTAGTTCAAAGCGAACTACTCCATTATGTGTCGTTTAATGAAATTGAACTAACTGAAGAAGGCATTCGATTTCTTTCTGAAAAAGAAAATTGGAAAAGTGAAAATCCGCTTGTTTAAATTTGTTTACCTTTAGATAGATTAAAAATATAGAATTCCATTTCTCCGCTCGAGGTACTGTTACCATCCTGGTCGTAAATCTTTGTTTCAAGAGTGTGTTTCAGAAATGCTTTTTCATTCCATTGCCACCGTACTGGAAATGAGGTAACCTCATCTTTCAATTGACCATCGACATAAAACTCTGCTTTGCTGAGATGTTCATGAGGGATTTGGACACTCACTGGTCCGACGATGACTGATTTAAAGAATGGGATGATTTTTCTGTTTTTTATATAGACAAACCCATCGATAGAAACGTTTTTAACTTTGAAGAAAATGAGTATTCCACCAATTGCGCCAATCCATATACCTAGCACTATCCCGAGCCAGTTTTTCTCTAAATAACTTAGTTGAGGTGGGGATTCGTAGGCAAAGTAAAAATATACAACTGAAGACGAACGATATCCCTTTCCTTGTAATGCCTGTGCGTCAATTTCGAACGGGTAGGTTCCATTTTCTAGATACCCCGGTGGCGTATACATAAAACTTGTATTATCTAAGCGGACTAGTTGAGATTCTATATTGGTAGAGTTAAATGTTGCAGAGATAATAGTCACCGGTACATTATAGGTAATTTTTATTGTTGGATAATCGCCGTTAATGATTCCCCCATCTACAGGTGAAAATATCGCGGTGAGGGCTGGGTAAATATTAGTAAATATAAAGTGATAGGACGTCTCAGGGTCATCAAAGACGTAAATCTTCTGATTTTCTCTCCAGAATTTATCATCAGAAATTGTTCTATCCATTGTGGTAATGGTGACTGGTGAATCAGGGTATTGATCATTGATTTCGATATAGATCCACTGGTCTTTGTCAACGGTTACGTATAGATTCGCTTGTTCATTTGCATCATCGACTACCTTGTTTTGTACAACACCAATGGTATGGGTAACCGGAAATATCAGATCAGTCGTAGTGTTCCAAAAGAACTCTGGAATTGAATTTGTTCCTATTGAAAGTAAGAATAGGATATTGCTGTTAAGATTTACTGGTTTATTGTGGACTGTGGTGAGTACCTGATTTGGGTCTACAAATGTATCAACAATCCCGTTCCCATCAGTGTCATAGCAGAAGAATTGTTCAGCAAGCGTCAATTCATATCTGGTATTGATGAGATCCAGCTGCTCGGATGGTATCATATGTCGAGCCAGTGAAATGACAGTAACACTAGTTCGGTTTGTTCCGTTATTTCCCTGGTCGTCAGTCACAGACAAGGTTACGCTATAGGTACCGCTTGAATGATAGGTATGTGGAATCGTACTGCCATTTCCTGTTGTACCATCCCCGAAATCCCATGAATAATTGGTGATTTTACCGTCAAGATCAAAACTTCTTGTTCCATTGAACTTGATTCCCTCAAGTACGTACCCTGTATATGGTCCGCCACAATGTGCTTCTGGGTTCTTCGTATCAATGCTGTTCCCTGCGATATCGGTCGCGTTGATTATACAGAAAATTCGCTCAGGTTTTTCATTTAATACAATTACTTTTTTATAGTAATCATTACCTGTTGAATCCATATTGACCTTCATCTTATCGCTATTATTATACCAATACTCGATAGTGACAGTTGACACAATGGAATCATCGGTTATGGTAACACCAAATGTATAACTATTGGGTAACTCTTCAAAGGAGGGCCCATAGCGACTGATACGTATCACTGGTCGTTCTGTATCAATGATTTGAATTTTTTTATTTTCTGTAACCACGTGATTTCCCCATTTATCAGTTGCATAAAAATGATAAGTGAGATTTTCGATGCTATGAGCAAGAACTGCTGTTCCGACAAAATAATTTCCATGAGAGAGTACCATCGTTGAATTATTCCCTTTATTTCCATGACTCCATTCAACATAGACCTTGAGGTCAGATGCTTCTGCATCTTTAGATATGACTGTAGCGTTGAACGTGAATATTTTAGAAGGTTTACCTGTTAAAGGTGAATTGTCTTTTATGGTAGGTGGATCGCCAGGTTGAATAGAAAATGTTTGATTTGCTGAATAGTTCCAATTCCGTGGGTCCTTCGCAAGGAAATAAAATGTATAATTGCCGGTCGGTGCATATCTTTTATTGAAATAGTAAGTGTTTCCTGTTTTATTTTGGGTGATGCTAAGATTATATCGTTGTCCATTTGGCTCGGTTATGTTTATGTTTACATCTTTAATTTTTGTGTTATCCGTAATTATGACCGAAAGGTTTGTGTATTTTCCTAACGTCTGTGAACCTGGTGATATTACTGGGGTTCCTATATGAGGTTTTATCGTATCAATCATTGGTCCCTTGTCGGTATTTAATGTATAGATTGTATAGGGTGTATCTGCTAGTCCATCCAAGTTAATATCAATAGCACCTTCACTAACTTCATCGTAATCATCCCAATAATTACCACACAGTATTGTTCCCTCAATAATGTTCATCCCGTTTGTTTTTGTGATATTCCATTTGTTATGATTTATACTTTTATCAATAGCATTATGTGTGTTGTCATGGAAGTAATTATTATAAATCACATTATTTATCGTAAAAAAATCGAGGTAAGCACCATATTGATTGTTGTATGAGATTTCGTTATTGTGGATATAGTCATGAGTAGAGTTATACATTCTGAGTCCTGTGATGGTGTTATAACTGATGGTGTTTTTATACACTGTATTGTTATCGTCAGCGGAGAGATATATTCCATCTTTTTTGTTATAAGAAATAGTGTTGCTACTGATGTTATTGGTAGAGCCTATTATCATTATTCCATAATTGATATTGCCACTAACCGTGTTGTCGTTGATATTGAAGTTCATGCTACAATTTTCCAAGACTACTCCTGAGTTGTTATTATAGAAGACTTGATTGTGTGACACAGTTTGATAATCGCTGTAATCATTAAGATAGATTCCATGATTGCCATTTTGAGAGGCGTTATTATTTCTGATAACATTGTTTTGACATGTGCTATTTAAGAAAATCCCGCTTCGATTGTTGTTTTGGATATCATTGTTGTAAATGTTATTTCCATCGGATGAGTAGAGGTAGATACCATTTTTATTTCTGGTAATCGTATTGAAGCTGATGTTTATGTTATTATTTGATCGATTGAGTCTGATTCCATCACCAGAATTATTTCGTATGATGTTATCGTAGATGAGATGGTTATTTGAATTATTCAGGTGAATTCCATGATATCCATATGAGATAATGTTATCCGTAATAATCGAATTCTCAGCATTTATTTGGATGATACTTGTATTTTCTGCTTTGCTACCGTTTGTTATCGTGAAATGACTGATATTTACATTGTTTGCGTTTACTGTTATCACATAGTTTGAGCCGTTACCGTTTATTATCGTAATACCGCGGTCTTCACCAAATAAGTCGATTCGATGGTTAATAATTAGGTGTTCATTATATGTTCCGTTATAGACAAAAATTCTATAGCCATCTGTTGCGTTGTTAAGTGCATCTTGGATGTGAAGGTATGTTTCCCCTAGTCCAACATAAAGAGTTGGAGGTGTGTCCGCTTTACAATTCTTCACAGGGTCAAAAAAGCATACGCTGTTTGTAAATATGAAGATGATAATTATCACTATTAGAAACTTTCTGAGTTTCATCCCATCCTGATGCATATGTAATTGAATATGCATATCTGCTTTTATCATAAAAATATTCCTATATGCGATAACTAGACATTAGGAGAATATTATCGTTCCCAGGTCATCCGTGGATCAAGAACAGTTGTCCAAAACATACGGAGATTGTCAGTGAGTAGATCATTTGTATCGATAACTGTTAGCTCCTTTAAAATCGCAAAGTCAATATTTTTTCCAAGACTTAATTGTCTGACTTGATCTTCTATCAGATGTCTGATGTCGGTGTACTCACGTTCTATTTCAACGTATAATCGTTTATTTTTTTCATAGGGTTTTTTTATAGTTCTTGGGTTGTCAAACCATTTTTTTATAAATTCGTCTGTATTTTTTTTCAGTGCAACTGGTGGTCCTGTATGCAGAACCATTTTGGATATTATTTTTGTTTTTGGATGCAGGATAATGTATACGTTTTTCTTTTCAATAGTAAAAGTAGCAGTTATAATCGTAAATTCATGTTGCTCGCAGAGTTCTCGTATCGCTCGCATCGCTTTTCGTATCTGTGGGTAAAGGTTTTCAGGGATAATTTCTGGTTTTGGGAATTTCACGCCAATGTAGTCTTTAGTTTCAATTTCTTTTTTGATTTCTTCTAATGACCATGGGTGGAGCTCGTTGGGAAAGAAGAAGGTGAGTCGTGGTTTCTTTTCATATTCTTCGCATGCTTTTATCAATAAGTTAAATTTTTCTTTTGAGAGAGCAGAGGCGACATTTCTTTCTGGGTCTACAGGGTCGATAAAGGTTAATGGGTTTTTAAATTTAGGGTATATTCCATTTTCAAGAGTGAGCTTCTCACCATAGTGCCATTGTTGTACATGGTGTATCAGTTGTTGAAATGTCCTGTATTTTATTATCATTATTTCGCATAAGTATCCGGAGAAACCTTCGATTTCTGCTTCTGCTCCGTAGCAGCCGATACCTTTGAGGAATTGTTTGAAAAGTCGAACTTCTTTTTTCTGTGATTCCTGAAGGTGTTCTCTTATGTATCTTGTATGTAATGGTGTACGGTCAACTGCAGTCAGTTTCTGTGACGCGTATTCTATTTTATAACAAGGGACAAGTTCGGTTTTAAAACCGTTGAACATTCCCCGGACATAGGGGTGCTCTGCGAAGCATTCTTCCTGTTTATCGAGGATTGCACGTCCGATGGTAAGTCCTTTTTCTTCTAATGTTTCTCGTGGAACCGTGGCAGGGAAGAGAAGAAAAAGGTCGATGTCTACTGAGGTTCGTATATAGGTGTCTTTTGAGATAGAGCCAACTAGTTCGATAGTGATTGGTATATCGGTTTTTTTAATTTCTTTGTTTACGGATTCTTTGAGTGATTCTATAATGAGTTCTATTTCTTTTTTATCCTTTTTAGTTGGTGTGATTTTTTTAAGTACTTTGACCTCAACTGGAACTGAATCGCGAATCATTCATGTCTCCTTTATGAATCGTTTGATAAGGTAGAATACCGCAAATGCAAGGAGTATTCCACCGATGACATCAGTTATCCAGTGAATAGCTAAATAGATAACTGAACCGATTATGCTTAGAGCGCAGAAGTAGGTAAGGTAGATGAATCTTTTGTTGTTGGTAAGAGAAACGGTTTTCGCGACAAGCAATGAAATAGCAACGTGTAGCGAGGGAAAGCAATTGTTGTTTGTTGTTGTGGAATAGAAGAACTGTTCAACACCTGGGATGACCGTATTCAATGCTGAAACCGATTCATAATACGTATAGACGTTCGTGATAGGGAAAAACAGGTAGAATGGTAACGCTATCGCGTAGATACCGATGAGTGCATAGGTGAATGTTTTCATTGCTTTTCTTTCATCGACAATGATGAAGTAAAGAAGGGAAAACCACAGAGTAAAAGGATATAAAACAATATAGATAAAGACAAAAAAATAAAGGAGCACCGGTGTCCAATGCTGTGAAAACCAATGCACAGCTCCGTCTTCGATGAATTGAATCATTGGTGTGAGGTTATAGCCTATTAGTTTTGTGATGAAAGAATCGATACTGTTTACTTCAAAGAGGTGAATAGCGACAATAATGAGTATAAGGAAAAGATAGATGGAGTGATACCGGAGACTATGTTTGTAATCAAGCCATGGTTTTTTCCAGGTATTTTTTGGTATAAGAAACAACATCCCTAGTGAAAACAGTAGGATGTTAAGACTCGTTAAAATCATAAACCAAAAGTCGATGTTTTCACCACCGTTTTATAATGGAGTTTCTCGTAGATTTGTATAGATTGGGCCTTTTGGGGTAAGGTCGCTTTTTTTAAGTATGAGTAATTGAACCTTTTGAACAGTGAATTCTGTCTCTGTGTAGTTTGCTATTACTTTGAGGAGTTGGTCTTTATTTCTTGCTGTTTTCACGCGTCCTATAGTCAGATGTGGGGAAAACCCTCTCGTTTCTTTTTTAAATCCAAGTGGTGCAAGACTGGTATCGATGGCTTGTGCGATGGTTTGAATGTTGCCTTCATCTTTAATTCCAATCCAAATTACTTTTATGTAGTTTTGATTAGGGAAGACACCGGTTCCTTTCAGGGTGATGGGAAATGGTTTGATTTTTGCAATGGACTCTTTCATACTCTTTTCGATGGCATCTATATGATTTTCATTGGTATCTCCAAGGAATTTTACGGTGATATGAATATTTTCTGGTTCAACAAGTTTAACGTCAGCACCTGTTTTTCCTATTTCTTTTTCAAATGTTATCATCTGGGGTGTGGCGGCAATATCGATTGCGATAAATCCTCGAAAGGTAGACATAATATCCTCGATTAGTATCAATTAATCATTTATCTCTTTAATATAGTATTTCACCTTGGAAATAATCCATGTTTTAGTCTTCCAGATTGATATTGTATATACTCTGTGGGTTTTCAACATGAATCCTGTGAGCTTGTTGTTCGGTCATAATGTTCTCTGCGAGGAGGTTTTTTGTAAGTTTTGGCACTGTTTTCGGCCCTAGCACTGCACCTGGGCGTCGAAGGTCGTCAATATAATCAGTCTCCATTAAAAACCGTACACCTTTTCCTAAGGCTTCAACAATATTCTTTTTAGTTGAAAGAACTGATGGTATAAGGCCGTAATTTTCTTCAAGGGTGATAAGCGGAGGAGCAAAATGTTTGATTATTTTTTCTGCCTTTAAACCAACTTTTTTTCCTAGTTCGACTAGTTCTTTGCATTGTGTTGGCGTCGTAATTTCTGTATGTAACACAACCGGTACTCCAATGTCTTTTGCTATTTGCATTCCATATATTAGAATATCATTTGAATCTTGGATGATTTGTTGGTTGACCGGGAAATGTGGTCGTCCAATTTCTCCAAGAGCAATACATTTGTGTTCTTTGCATAATGCTGATGCTTCTTCCATTCCCTTTTTCATAATCGCAATAGCTGTTTCTCTTCCGAATTTTTCTTGCAAAGGAAGGATATCCACGGGGTATGGGCCTACAACAACAAACACACCAATTCCTACGGCAGCGCGAATTTCATCAGCCATTTGGATCGTTTCCTGATAACAAGATTGGTAACTTTTTTCTTTTAGGACGATCTCCGGCATTGGATATTGACAAAGAGCCAAATGGGTTCCTCCAGCGTTTTGGAACTCTCGCACTGCATCAAGATATCTGCCTTCTCTTCGAAGGTGAAGATGATTATCAAAGAAGATCATGTGTTATACCTCAAATAGATAATAAAAAAGAATGATATAAAAAGATAGATGATAAAACATTACTTATGTCTCTAGCTCAACATCGTTACGAGTGTTTTTCTTGCCAGATACTATCACGAGAAAATCACGTGCGAGGATCCAACCAAGATATCCCATGAAGAAAGTGAAAAATCCCATGATGCTGTAGACTACGATGTTTTTTATGGATTCAGTCCCATCTTGAATCATCACAATGGTTGTGCCTGCAGCAAGATAGATACAGATGAGAACTAAGATCCATCGAAACGCATTCATTGTAAAATGGAGACGTAGGAATGGTTTAACGGTAAGTGGCCCTTTTCTCCTAGTTTTTTTTACACTTTTCGGGGGTGTTCGGTTTACTTTTTTCACACTACATCGTAAAGTTGAGGGAGGAAGTGATTTAGTTATTAGTTCCTCCTTCATTTGTTTTTTTATATTTTGTTTTATTTGGTGTCGGATACGGAATGTTACTAAAGGAAGCACCCGTAAGGGTATTTTTCTTGTTTTTAGATTTCGCGAGAGTTTTTTATTGCTGATTTTTCTTATCGACACCGTTCTTCCTCCTAGTGAAGATTTTTTTTTTTTTTTTTAGTGATCCCAAAAAAGCAACAATTGATGAGTATAAAAGTCTGTTTTGTAGATACCTATGCATCTACAAGGCAGCTCATTATCCCTTCATCGTGCAGCTCTATATGCACCTACATGTTCGGTAAAGTATCCTCTCAATGAGTTTATGCGTCAGCGATGATACTAATGATATCTCCATCCTGTAAGGGATGGTCTGCACCGATAACGCGATGGGTACGTGCATCGATACCTCTAATAAAATGATCTCCTAGATCAGTATGGACCTTATAGGCAAGGTCTTTTGCAGTTGACCCCCGTGGAATTAAATGTGCATCGGGGAGAACTCGTCCTTCTTTATCGGTCAGATGGTGCTCATCCTCTACCGGGTAGACAACTATAAGATCGAGCATCCGAACTGCTTCATCGATGCATCGTTGCACACCCGTTGCCCCATATTTTAAAAGTACATGAGTTCTGATGTATTCAAGTGCTTTCAGTTGCGTCATGGTGAGTTCCTCTTTTTTAAGAAGCGTGAAATCATTACTCCCTGGTGTATACGCAATTATTCCTTTCTCTGCTGCATTGTTTAACGCAAGTTCACTTTCTGCGCTACAAGGGATAACGTTGTATTGTGTCAATTCTTTTCTTTTTTCCATGAGACTTTCTGGTGCTTTGTCACATTTGTTAAACGCGATAATTATCGGTTTACTAATCGTACGAACATAGTCTGTTAGTTTGAAAATCTGCTCATCTTTCCACTGTGATGGTTTGGCAGTCTCGATATTGATTTTTCGGATAGCTCCTGTGATGTGCTCTTCTTTTATTCCTAATCCTGTGAGTTGCTCTGCAAGCATTTTTTCTATTTTTTTTCCTTCAAGCTCACATTTTCGGGCAATAATCTCCCAACTCTTTTTAATAATACCAAAGAGCCAATAGTTGATTTCCTTTTCAAGAAATTCAACATCTGAAAGGGGATCATGGGCGCCTACTTCACAGGGATTTCCTTCAGCGTCAGCGCTTCCTGATGCATCTACGATATGGATCAGCGCATGCGCTTGTCGTAAATCATCAAGGAATTTATTTCCTAATCCTTTTCCTTTATGCGCATCAGGAACTAATCCTGCGACATCGATTGCTTCGATTGGCACAAATCGTATTCCATCGATACATCGGGAGTTATGGGGCGTACACGTCACATGGGCATCTCGACAAGGGCATGGTTTGCGTATATACATAACGCCACGATTTGCTTCGATTGTCGTAAATGGGTAATTTGCAATCTCTGCATGGGCTTTAGTTGCGGCGTTGAAAAAAGTAGACTTTCCAACATTTGGTTTTCCAACAATACCAAGTTGCATTTTTTCTACTCCAACATTTCTTTGACTTCGTCAACAACATCGACATCGTTTTCAAAGCGTTTAACCTTTTCAGTGGCTTGTTCTTGTGAATTATCTAAGAATGAGGTGCCTTTCTTTGCAAGAAGTTTTCCCTGTATTGAGGCCGTTTTTGAAAGCAAGATTTCCTCTGCAAAAACATTCCCGATAATTTTCACTTGCTCGGTGATATTCACCATGGCTGTAGAGGTAATGTCACCATGGATTTTTACCTTTTTTCCGACAAAGATATTCCCTGTTGCTTTCAATGTGCCAAATATCTCTGTTTTCTCTCCGACAGAGATGTTTCCTTTTATGTCATAATTACCGAGAAGTTTGCATTCTTTGCCGATTTGAAGGCTTCCTTCTACTTTTGAATTTGAGATACTAATGATGGAGTTATTTGGTAAGAATAAAAATGACTCTGAAATAGGTATTGTGTCTCCGTCGTTTTGTTCAAGTTCTTCAAGTATTCGCTGGATTTCTTCGCTTCGTCCTATTTTTAACAATTGCATAAGATATACAAAAATATATATAACAATAGGGACAGGATTCCTAATATTTATCCATCCTTTTGCTTCGAATCCTTTTTCAATCTCAACACTATCACCAACATCCAGATCTCCATTAAGAGACAAGGTTCCTTTTATCTTCGTTTTCTCGCCTAAATACACATTACTCCCACTTCTGATATCTCCCCTAATCGTTGAAAAAATGTCTACGCGCACATCATTTGGCGAATCAAGATTTCCATCTATAATGGCGTGTTCACCGACAAAAATTCGACCATCGGTACTTACGCCAAATCGAAGAAGTGAACGATCGCCGATGACGACATCACCTTTGGTTAGTATTACGTTTTCTTCGAAAAAGGTTTTATCTGGAATAACAAGAGTTTTTCTGTCAAAAGCCATTATTTATGCGATATTAATTATTGTATTATAAAGTCAACGGCAGCTCATTTTCTGGGTAAGAAAAAAATTGATATATACAATGCGTATATGTCGGTTCATCTTAAACGAGAGCGTTTTATTATAATCTCGTGCAATGGAAGTTTTAGCCATGGCCACAAAACTAACGGACATTCAACCGGAAGAAAATGAACAAGAAAAAGAGGATTTACCTCCTATTGACATATGGATCCAAGATAAGAAATTTACAACCACCGAGGAAATCAAAGTCCCAGAAAACCTTCTCGATCAAGTAATCGGACAAGATCAAACTGTTGCTATTGTAAAGAAAGCAGCTGAACAGAAACGACATGTGATGTTAATCGGTGACCCTGGGACAGGAAAATCCATGGTAGCTCGTGCTATGACTGAATTTTTGCCTAAAGGGGAACTAGAAGATATTATCGTCTATCCAAACAACGAGGATACAAATACTCCAACAATCCGTGTCGTTCCTGCAGGAAAAGCACATGAAATAATTAAAACACAGCGAGATGAAGCGAAACGAAAAGTAGAACAACAGAACAGTATGATTCTAGGTATAGTGTTGTTAATTGTAACATTATCCCTTATCGGTGCGATGGTTACAGGTCATTTTGAATATGCGATTTTTGGTGTGATTGCAGCAGTCATGGTGTATCTCATAGTCGCAAGGGGTGGATTTTCTCAGAAACGAGAACTGCAAATGATTCCGAAACTCTTGGTATCACATGAGAAAAATGATGTGCCTCCGTTTATTGATGCAACAGCTGCGCATTCTGGTGCGTTACTTGGTGATGTACGACATGACCCGTTTCAATCTGCTGGCCTAGAAACCCCTCCGCATCAACTGGTAGAAGCAGGGGCAATCCATCGTGCGCATAAAGGAGTGTTATATATCGATGAAATTAACACTTTAGGGTTATCATCACAGCAGCATTTGTTAACCGCGATTCAGGAGAAAAAATTTCAAATTACCGGACAATCCGAAAGAAGTTTTGGTGCAATGGTAAAAACAGAGCCCGCTCCCTGTGATTTCATCCTGGTTTCTGCAGGAAACCTTGATGCGTTAAACGGAATGCATCCTGCTTTACGGTCTCGAATTCGTGGGTACGGCTATGAAAGCTATCTTCATAGTGTGATGGATGATACCCAGGGAAATAGGG
>Ga0315536_1000843_pt1 | contig 15515 bp, 10 predicted proteins | sample SalMarSW160230MG_FD_203093 | JGI IMG/M metagenome (GOLD analysis project Ga0315536, IMG submission 203093) | Salt marsh sediment microbial communities from the Plum Island Ecosystem LTER, Massachusetts, United States - Salt Marsh Sediment SW1602-30 ... | reverse complement strand
AAAGGATATTACTGGGGTCCCCTCTTTTTGTTCACCAATCATGCCCGTAAAATACATATACGCAACTGAACCCATTGCTACAGTGATTGCAACCATGATGATAACCCCCATGATTGCTGACACTGCGTTTTGGTTTAGGATTCTTTTCTGCATTTTATTATCCCTTCTCCATCCGCATAATCATTTTATTTAATTCGTTAATACTGTATATATTAGGTATTTTGAAAGATTGAAAAAATAAAAAATAAAAGAAAGAAGAAATATGGTGATTAGACGTTTACGGTCCAACTACCGAGTAATGAGTTTGTTGGTTTGTACATCAATGTGATTTTAGTGTTTCCTACGTAACCCCAGAGTAAAATATAATCACCAGCTGTTATATCTACGCTAGTAGGCATTACACCTGTAGTACCGTTATTTACTCCACCACCAGTATAAACCGCCCAGTGTAAAGTCGGACCAGAATCGTTCGTAATAACCACATCTGACCATTTTATATTTGCATCTGCTGTCGCAATTTGTATGTGGTTAGATGTTGAGTCCGTCGTACAAGCAACATTTGGTGTTTGATTCTTTGTTCCACCGATCATTCCACTGACATAGACATACACGGTTGCTGCAATTGCGACTGTTATGGCAACCATTAAAATGACACCAATAACAGCGGATACTGCGCGGTCATCTGCTTCTATAAATTTTCTATTTGCTTTCATTTTACCCATTCTCTCCTAGCTTTTTTCAAAGCTGTTTTTTATTGGAAGATGCATATGATACTTGGTATAAAAACTTTTTGAAACACAGATGCGTCATGAACCCTCTCCTTACCCTTCATCTGTTGTCTTTCAAATCGTTTTTCATTTTTATCTCTCCAAACCAAGTATGCTCATGCATACCAACTCTTAGCACCTGTTTTCCTAATCACCCTATATAAATTCTCGTAGGAAGAATGCGCAAACCGTCAAATCACAACACAGTAAAACAACACACACCACCGCAGTTAAAAAATAAAAAAAATCAATAAAAAAGTAACAAAACCCTTCACTACAACGTTCATCATCCCTGTTCTACATAGCACAACAAACGACAAACAACAGACAGACTGATTCATCAGCAAGCAACGAAACGTTTATTAGAAATTAGTTATTTACATATTTGAGAACAACTTAGGATGCAAACGATAGAAAATACTTCGCGTAGGGAGTAGACCACGCAAAAAAAGGGATGGGACCCACATGATCTACCAACAAAAAAATAAGAGAGGGATGTACAACACACAAATACTTCTTCTACCAATTATGGACGCACTCTTCGTAAAAAAACCGATTCCGATAAAATCATCACAAGACAATACACTAGATTTTCATCTTGACATGATTAAAAAAATAGATGCTCTTTTACAAAAACATGATAAGGAAACACCCATCGACGAACCAACTCCTATGAAGACGGCATCCTCCGTACCTCAACAAGTCCCGATCGAAGTCCGACCATCACTAGAAAGAAGACCCGGACATATCGAACCCGAATTTCCGCACATGCAAGAAATATCCTTCCCGAAAAGCGGAATCCTCCCTGAAGAATTCAAAACAGATTCCTCCCTTGATATAGAACCAGAATTCAAATTCATCACCAGCCTTGATTCAATAGAGAACACCCAGCACATCAGACCACAGCATCATGAACGCATCGAAATCATTGACCTGAGTAAGTTCATAAACGACGATATCACCTCGCATCTCGACATGCCCATCACCATCGCTGATCTTCATACCCAACAGAAGCTTCAAATAAAAAAACAAGCAAAAGACCACATGCAGCATTTCACAATCCAAGATCCACAATTACTAAATCAAAAAGAATCTCAGGAAGTTTTCATGAGCGCAGGGAAACAAAACGAGGAAATCGAAAAGAAAAAACAAATCTATTACCACACCAGCTCAGAAACCAAAAAAAATAATTTCAAACAAGCCTATGTCCCAGAGAACTTTGAGGAACGTTTACAGATGCTCCAGAAAAAACTACAACAAGAACAAAAACAAGAAAATTCACAAAAACAAAACGAAAAAGAGAAACAGCAAAAGCAAAAACAAGAATCAAACGAAAACCAAAAAAAACAACTTGAAAAAGAGGAACAACAAAGACGAAAATTAGAGCAAAAACTAATAAAACAACTCGAAAAAGTAGAACAGAAAAAACACAAACTTGAGGAGAAAATAAAAATACAAGCTGAAAGAGAAAAGGAGAAATTCTTAAAACATGAATCACAAAAAGTAGAATCAAAAGAAAAAAATTTGAACGAGGAAAAAAAAGAACCGGAAGAAAAGGAGCCCCCCGTCTCTTTAGCCTTTACGAAAAAACAACTCATGGAACAACGACGGCTTGAGCGCCTTGCAGCACGACAAGCAATATTTGAGGAGCGCCTTAAACTAAAGAAAGAAAAAAGATTGCTTAAAGAACAGAAGAAACACCTTGAACTCAAAAGATCGGATTCAATCGAGAAATATACGCCAGAGCCAATGGAACTTGATTCAGATATTAAAAAAATACTTCAAATCACAGATGAACTCCTCGGGGAATTACCTGAGGATGTTATAAACCGATTCATGCGGTCAGATGAATATGATCTCTATGAAAACATCATCAATAAATATAAGATTCGGTGAAATCTATGAGCTGGATTGAAAAAACAAAAAAAAAAGCCCATGATGAAGAATCATCGATTATCTCCCTGAAAAAGAACGTAGCATCGCCAAAAGACGCCCAGGGGGGATCAGCCGTTACCGAAACAATTTTACAAACCGCTGAAACCATCCAAATCCCCAAACCGGAACCGCCAAAACCACAACGTATTCGGAACATCCTTGGTAATGGTGATCGGAATAAAACAAACTCGAAACAAGCAGTAGCTAAGACAGTGAATAAATCATTGACGAAACCGCCACAAAAAAAGACAGAGACAGAGACAGAGACTGAGATTGATAAGGTTATCCAGAAAAGCTCAAAGCATATCGACGTGTTAGAAAAACAAACAGGGTTCGGATGGAAAAAACAAGGATCAAAACGTATTATCTATGATCGAGTACGTCATGATACCAGATACGAAGTCAACGAGCCGAAAGTCAGCGACCAAGAGGAGAAGACCATAAAGGAGCTTGCTTACCTGTTCAAGATGGTTGCAGATATCGATACTTACGGCATGCCGCAAAAAGATAAAGAAAAATTCCTAGAAAACACCCTGGAGCGGATAATTATTGATAATCAGATCGTGTTCGAGGACGACTCAAGGGATGTGATCTTTTATCATATTTTCCGAGATTTCCTTGGGTTCGGACGCATCGATATCCTTATGCATGATGAGGGTATCGAGGATATCTCCTGTGACGGTCCCGATACTCCTATCTTCATTCACCACCGGAAATACGAGGCGATTGAGACGAACATCTTCTTCGATTCAGCGGAAGAACTCGACTCGTTTCTCATGAGACTTTGTCAGATATCAGGAAAACAGATCTCGATTTTTTCACCGATTGTCGACGGGAAACTTCCGGACGGTTCACGTTTACAGGCGACCCTTGCACGCACTGTCACAAACGGATCAACGTTTACGATCCGGAAATTCAAAGAAATACCACTCACTCCCATTGATTTGATTGATTCAAACTCGATGTCCACGGAGATGGCTGCCTATTTCTGGATGGCAATCGAAGATGGTGCCTCCATCCTGTTCAGTGGGGGGACTGCGAGCGGTAAAACAACTGCGCTCAATGCACTTATGTTATTTATACCAACGTCGCATAAAATCATTTCTATCGAGGATACCCGAGAGGTGAGTATTCCACATAGGAACTGGATCGCAGGCACGACCAGACGAGGATTCTCTGCAAGCGATGAGAACAAGACCGGCAAGGACATTGACATGTTCGACCTTATCCGTGCCGCATTGCGGCAACGACCGCGTGTCATCATTGTTGGTGAGGTCCGAGGAAAAGAAGCTTACAGCCTGTTCCAGGCGATGGCGACCGGTCACACTGCGTATGCGACCGTGCATGCAAGCTCAATCCATACCCTTATTCAGCGTCTTGAAAACCCACCAATCGAACTACCACGAGCGCTTTTAACCTCCTTGGATATCATTGTGTTTCAAAACGCAGTCGATATCGGAGGAAACATGGTCCGGCGTATGACCAGCGTCTCCGAAATCATCAAACTTGATCCGGACACGAATCAGTTAATATTTATGGCACCGTACACGTGGGTCTCAAAGACAGACGACCGATTTGAAAGCTCAGGTTCTAGTAAAATCCTAACCCGCATCAAACAGCAGCACGATTGGAATGATGAGCAACTCCAGCAGGAGCTTAGTAATAAGATTTTGGTCCTTGAATGGATGCGTAAGCAAAATGTACGCAGTTACACAAAATTCGGACGTATTATTGCAGAGTACAAGAAATTCCCTGAAAAAATCCTTAGCATTGCAAAGAGGGGCCTCGAAAAATGAAATCGACAAAATATACACGGTTTTGTCGACATATGTTTGCAAATCTTTTTGATAAGTTAAACATTGGTGAGACAAATCGAAACAACATTCTCGAGAAAGCAAACATCCTTATGGTCAAAAAGGAATATTATGCTATGGTCCTGATGAATATATTCCTCGGATTTATCTTCTCATTTTCTTCCACACTGATTCTGTACCTCATTCTCCCAAACGAAATCACTTTCCTGCTTACGGTAGTTCTCACCATACTTGTTCCTGTCTCTATTTTGTTTGCGTACCTGCGGCTCCCTTCATCAAAAGCTAAAGCAAGGGAGAAAAATATCGATCGTCATCTTCCTTATGTCGCTAATTTCGTTAACACTATGTCGGTTGCGGGGATTTCACCATCAGAGATCTTCGGCACCCTCGCCGGAATTAAATTATACGGAGAGGTGCAAAAAGAAGCGAAAAAAATAACCACAGAAATCGAGCTGATGGGTGTCGATGCGATCACCGCACTGAAACATGCGATTAGAATCTCTCCTTCGAGGAAATTCAAGGATTTCCTGCAGGGAATCGTGGAAGTCCTCCAGTCCGGTAGCGCTCTTGCCCCCTACTTCGAGCGATGCGTGGATCAATATATGTTCGATGATTTAAACGAACGAAAAAAGGGTCTTGATTCACTCGCCATAATGGCAGAAAGCTTTGTCACAACCGTCATCGCCTTCCCCCTGTTTCTCGTGATCATACTAACGGTCATGGGACTTACCAGCGGCGGAATCCAATTTGATTTTCTATATATTATCTCACTGTTTATCCTTCCACTTGCATATGTGGGGTTTTATGTGATGATGAAATCAGGGATGGGTGAGGCTGTATAAAACGAGTAAGTATTGTTAAAAAATACGATGTCGATCGAAGATATGGACGAGATAAAATTAATGATATCCTCATCGCAGCATCCATCGCCATCGCAACGATATTCTTCGTACTTGGGTTCTTTGCTCTCATCGGGTCACCATTGATCTTGCAAGGTCTTCTTCTCCCCATTGATTACCTCGTGTTAGGCACACTAGGAGCCATTGGACCAATTGGGTTCTATGCACATAAAAAAGAAAAACAGAAACGAGAAATCATTGATAAACTCCCTGATTTCCTCCGAGATATCGCGAATTCATCAGCATCAGGGATGAATATTTTTGACTCTATGCGATCCGCCTCTGAAGGGGATTATGGGGGGCTAACCATAGAACTTAAAATGATGGTCGCACAACTTTCCTGGGGCATCTCCATCGACGAGGCGCTGACGAACTTCGGCAAACGTATCAACAACAAAGAAGTCAAACGGCTCGCAATAACAATCAACAAGGCCCTTGAGATCGGGGGAAACACCGCTTCGGTGTTCAATGCTGCGGCTAAAGAACTTGATCAGATCAGACGTGTAGAACAACAGCGCAGGAATGAGATGTCGATGTACAGCATTGTGATCTTAATTAGTTTCTTTGTGTTCCTCGCGGTGATTTTGATTATTAACGGGACCATCTTCCAGGCAATCTATGACCTGCAAGGGAAGATGGCTGGGAAAGCCATCGGGAACCTCCAAATCTCAGATATTAACCCCCTTGAGGTGAAAACGATGTTCTTTTCATTTTTATTCGTACAAAGCCTCGGTGGTGGCCTCCTTGGTGGATTTATGATGGAGGGAAAAATCATTGGAGGGATTAGACAGGCATTCATCCTAATCCTTGTCTCATTTATCACTTTTAGAATCCTCTTTTAAAATGTCACATCTGATAAAATAGCACAAAACCATTACCTAGACCAAGATAACAAAAAAAGTACATATACGTCGGAGAGAAAACAGGTAGTTATGGTACTAAGTGCATTGAACTTGATGTGGAGGGGAGCTAATTAATGAAAAATCCACGAAGTAATTAAGCAGCTTCTGAGATCGTCGGTGAAATCCTCCTCTTAGCAATCGCGGTCACCTCCGTTTCAAATAATATAACTTCAAGTATTATCGACACCAGGACCTACGGACACGCCCCATGTCACCATCAATGGGAAAATGGAAACAGGACGACACAACAAGAGATACTCAATCATGTTCAACATCCTGGAATATTCGAAAAACTTCCTCTCTAATTGTCTCTTCAGATATCACAATAGAAGAAAAAAATCATTTGAGGATCTTTCATTTGATTTCTGATTGAACTGCTTTATTCAGATTTTCAAAATGAGCGTTTTCTTAGAAATGTTCGTAGCAACTGCAGCATGATACGTATTCATTTTTTTTTTATTCGATAATTATCCGTTATATCAATCGAGCTACTTGACCCAACCAGGACCAATCTGAGCTTGAATTTCAATAATTTTAAAAATGATACTCACCTTGAAATCTGAGGATGGATCAGATAGAAAATACATCGTTACAGCCTGCCCCGTATCGTTCAGAAGACATTGAGGAGGATGCCCTTCTTCGTTGAGACCTGCGTCTATCAATGAATGATTAATAAAAATAAACCAGGCATTCGAAAAAGGTGTCGTAATAGTCATAGACTCAACATCGGAAAACGTGATATTTTTCGATATACCAACAAACTCAGTTTGTATGGGCGAAGTTCCAAAACCAGACATCATATTTTTTTGCGCAACACTAGAGATATTTATAACATCAAATGAAATCGTTGTCGTATTCTGAGTTTCATTAAAATTGACTGAAAAACTAGGTCGCACCAGCATCGAATTCCCCTGGATCTGACTCACGATCATCGCACCAGCTTCGTAGCTATACGATTGATCAAGGTAATATGCATTAGTTGATGAATAGGTAATTCTGCCTATTGGGAATATGGATGTACTGTTAATTGTCACCGAGGATGAATTATCAAAAATTTGCAAGGTACCAAAAGCTTTGCTTGAGACGAAGACGGGTAATTCTCTATTCCCGAGCGTCACAAACGATGCAATCGGAATACCTTTCTTGGCAATCGCGGCTTGATAATCAATAACCGACGTAAGTGATGCCATTTGCTCTTCTACTTTGTCCATATGCTCAGCTTCACGTTGCTCCATAATGTTTGGGATATAGACTACTTGAATGATAGAAATAACCGTAACAGCAAGACCAACAAGCAATATGGCAGTTACAATACCGACCACAGCACTATCAGTTGTTTTCTTTTTGATTCGTTTCATTTTCATACTCCTACTCACCACACTCATTTTTTTTTATTTTATCTCATTCATATAACCCTTGTTGAAACACTATTGATAATAGTATTGTATTTTTAATTGGATCCACCACTCTGGCTTGAATATATTTATCAGTGATATCTATACCTTTAAAACTAAATTGTACGGTTTCACTGAAATCCCATTTGTCAGGATTTATATCAGTGCTTGAAGTAAATAATTTCCATACATTATCTGTATGGTTTAATATCTCACGAATGCTCCTCTGATACGTAGTAGTTCCTATCGTTATGATTATATTTGTCGTTCCTTCGAGAGATTCTCCCCCGTCGTTTTTGATGTTTATGACCGTGTTTGCTTTATCGATCGTTCCAGTGAGACTCACGAGAGGACCAGATTCATGAAAAGAAAACGAAGTAACAAAAAAATTGAGGACAGCAAATAATGAAATGGCGATTCCTAATAAAAGAACAACACCAATAACTTCAGATACTGCATGATTCACATTCTTATTCTTTACCATAGCATCCCAATATTTTTTCATCATTGTATCACTATGATATTTATTAATATATAGGTGAAAAAGGTTGGACACTTGAAAAATACGGCCCTATCTATGCAGAGTTTCATATTTATCGAATACAGAATTCTCGATGCCAGATCGATAGTCGTATCTTATCTAGTACAATCCACGTGATCCCGGATCCGTAAGAAACTTCTTTTTATTATTCCTTTGCTGATGAATCTTTCCGCTTCTTTTCCATCCATTCATCCTTCCAAAAAATTAAAGAAAGAGAAGTGATTACCCCAGCTACATACAACCGAGATACTCTGCCCCGGTGGTGTAGCGGCCTATCATGAAGCCCTGTCGAGGCTTCGACTTGGGTTCAAATCCCAGCCGGGGCGTTTGCCTTTTTTTTATGAAACGAGGAATATCAACATCTTGGTAATAATCGTATATTCAGCTAGCTGGTTGTTCGCATCATCAAACGCGTATGCTTTTATCCCGTACAATCCAAGAGGTACCAGCAGGTTAACGGAGCAGCCATCAGAGAGATTTGTATCAGTGAAGTTATACTCTTTTTTGAGGAATGCCTGTGTCGCTACGAATTTCACAGACGCAGCATCGCTAGTGACACCAGGGAGAACGACATAGAGCGTACTATTACTTACGGCAATAGAAAGACCAAGGCTGACCAATAATCGGACCGGTCCAATCTTTGGGTTGTTGAACCAGTAGATGTATCCGGTGTCATACAGCCCATGATCGGGGCACAGGACCGTCCTTCGCTCCTCAATACTATTTCCTGCCTTGTCCCATACCTCTACATGAATATCATAAGTCTCACCAAGATCTGCGGTAAAGTTCCAATTAAACCAGACCTGTGATTCACCATTGAAAACAGTGTCATAAATGGTCTCTTCATTAACGTTTATTTTCACCCGGTCAACCCCGGAGCCTGAGGTATATTCCGTCGTACTACCGTTAATGATCGCACTCCCTGGTGGGATGATATACGACGGTTTATACAGCGTGATCATCGGTGTTGTGGTATCAATTTTGATTCCCTCAATACTATGATGTGGGAACTCCTCATTGATTGAATCATTGGACCAATATTCAATAAAGTTATTAGGTCGTTCTGATGAAATCATCGGCGGGGAGTCAGGATCATAAACCTCCACCCCAAACCCATTTATATTATAATACGTGGTGATATTTTCCGGGTCGCTATCAACATCAGAGACGGTAAAGGTAGCGACGACCGGGGTGACGTACCAGTTGTTATTCCCATTCGGCGCTGCTGGGTCTAACGTGATTTCTGTTACTGGTGCATAGATATCGTTTCCGGTCAACGCAGAGATGTTCCATTTGTCAAGAACCGGGGTGTTTTGTGCTGAGGATCGAGTAAATGCCCCTCGTAACCGAACCGCTGATGCGTTAATATCGGAGATGTTCTGAGCATTCTGAACGTTTGGCTTAAGAACCATGGTTCCGCTTTGATCCATGATGTCAAAGGTGATTGTACTTGCTGGTGGAATGGTATCAACAAAAAAGAACTCTCGCCATTCACGGAACATCGCTGGCTGGATAACAACCGACATCAGCTGTGCCTCTGTTATGAGTTCTTCTTCAGTACCAACATTAAAGCTGATATTCGAGGAACCAATGGTCTGTGCGGAACTCCACACATATTGAAAAACATCTGCATAGAGACTTACAAGATCCCGCTCATCTTCCCAGGTGACAAAAACCCTTCCGGCCCCCACGGCGATATCATTCCAATCGACATTCTGTGAGGAGCCATCGGAAAGCTCCTGTCGGTTTGTCATAACCGTTCCATTGGAAGCAATCATGCGTCCATAGATATCTTGATTACCTACGACAATACCGTTATACGATACGAAGAACATCGTGTCAAAATACGGAACAGAACCCGTACGAATAAAACTCGTCCCGAGTTCGATGATAAAATTGTTTTTTATGAGAGCACCGGTTTTGTTCAAGATTTTTCCCCAGATATTCCCATCGTAGCTATCTCGAATAGACGGATCTGAACTGACATCGCCATCATTCCAGGTGATTAAATATCGTCCTACCTTGGAGTTGTACGATACGGCAGGGTAGATATAATCAACGGTATCACTACCGATCGCAATGGTGATCCGGGACCCAAGACGGTTTCCATTAGAGTCATAACGATATGCGTACAAGCTGAACGGACCAAGTGTGGGACTTGGGCCATCCTCATACACAATAAAGAAATGTCCTTCATTATCAGAACACAACCAGGGGTCTCCCTGATAGTTCCCTTCATAAGCAATCGGAAAATCAGCTCCAATAGGATACCCTAACGAGTTATACAATCTGCCTCGAACATCATAATCATCCACACCATATCGTTCATCTGCCCAGACGACAAGAAACCGGTTACTTGCACTATCATAAGCGACCTGTGGGTCATATTGACCACCAGTTGCGGTGCATATCGGAAAACGCATTTTCACTGTCCCGTTTGGGTACAGCAATACACCTTGAATATCGGCCTCATAGCGGTGCAGTGGTTGATTCGCAGGGTTTTCCTCCCATGCCACAAAGAAATTCCCTGCACCGAACGCGTTACATGGGTTTTCCGCATGGTAGGTATCGACTCCTGGTTCAGAGACATCAATGTCGGTATTATTATCTGGAATTGGGTTACCACCATCTTTATCATAGGTCCGTCCGTGAATCACACAGGGAATTGTCCGCTCATAGTGGGGGAGAGGGATGTTGATGTCCTCTGGTCCGAGCCGTTCTTCCCAGGTGACAAGAAATCGATCTGTCCCATAGATGACATTGGGATCCCATGCACCCTCTGATGCTGCTTTGAAAGAAACCATAGTATCAGGGTGTGTTCGATCCCCCCATGAAAATATCGAGGAAAAACTACTTTGATCAGTCGCAGTTGGATTCCCATAAAACATGTAGATGGTGGTTTGTCCTAACGGCAATGTTGGTATTTTCACTAAAACTTCGCAGGAGACGCTATTTACTGTGTTAAATTTATAGTAGGGAAGCTGCGCACCGGTCAGATTGGTAAAACGAAGATCATCAAAATCTAGTTGCATGTCCGCGTCATAGAGGACTGTGATATTGATGTCATAGTCATGAAACGTTTCTTGTCCACTGTTAAAAACAAAGATTGGTTTCATTCGTGTAAAGGTTGGGTCTGTCCATGCTGGAAAGGTATTTTCCATGGAAACCGTCCCAATGATCGTATTAAGAATAATATGGTTTGAGAACGTCATGTCAATTTTACTTCCGTTCAGAAACTCATCTTGCCAGATCACCACTGATCCAGCTCTCGACACAACAGAGGTGCTGTGTAGCTCTGTCGTAGTGAGTGTTCCCCTGGTTTGTAGCATACCTTGTCCTACTGTAGCGATGGTCAGCAGTAGCATCGCAAGGACACTGAGACCGATTTTGGTTTTTTTCTCCCCCATAGTAATTACCTAACCCCAGGGTACCGAGTACCACTGGCTGTTCCACAGAACCTGCAATGTCCAGTCCCCCGGAATCGGTTCATCACCAAGAATCCAGATCCGGGCAAGAGTCCCATTTACGGAATACCATTGGATGGTTCGAGTGATCTCGATGAAATGATCCCCTGTCAGTCTAAATCCATACTGGTAATTTCCGGTGTGTTGCGGATCGTATCCGACTTCTAGGCTGAATTGTTCTCCTAAGGGTTGTCCAAAGGTATAGACCGTGAAATGCCCGGTGTCTCCTAACTCCCAGGAAAGCTGGAGTCGACGCGTCGCGTTAATGGAGACATTCCCATGAATGTTAAATGTTTGACTTGCCGTATCAACAAAGGTCACCGCGACTGCTTTGTTAAACTGGAGTTCAACTGAACCTGATTGTCCAACATCGATATCTGCACTTACCGTAAAAATCTCCCCTGCAAGGTTCACTCCGATATCGACATCGGTAAGTCGAAGGAGTTTACCGGACCACTCGAAATTCGTAATTTGTCCATTGATGTAATCCCAAGAGATAATATAATGATCATCGGTTTGAATACCAAAGCCGATATGGAATAATTCATCGCCATTATCAACGACAGAAATCGTGTTATGGAACATCTGGCCCCCTGCTGTGATCAGACCAAGTTCTGTATGGGTATTTGTTTGTGTCGGTAACTGCCAGTAGAATTCAAGATAGTTATTGTTAAATTCAAGGGTATCATCAAGAATCCATCCATCATGTGCGATGGAGAACGAAAGGGATGGATCTCCTGTTCCTGCATCTCTGGTAAGAATAACCTGTCCCGTTCGTTGCTGTCTGTTGACTGCCCAGGAGAGTTCGAGATGGCTATTCCGAAGTTCAAGTGTTTTGGTAAAGGTCCAGTTCTTATATTGGATGCTTGTTGAGAGCGTCATCATACTTTCAGAGTCTCTGGTGATATTAAATAATCCAGTTCCATTGACCAGATCGATTTTCCATTTCATTTGTAAGAAATTATTTTTCAACTCGAATGATTTGGTGACGACCATGTCCTTATGCTGAATGGAGACATTCAACGTGCGAGCCTCGTCAAGTCCTCTCATAAGGGTGATATTCCCGGTTCCGTTCAGAAGGTTTACTTCACTTTCAAATCTGAGTTTCCTTGGGAAATTTTCTAAAGAGATAAATGGCTGGTCGTTTCCAAAGAACGACAGCGCGAGGCGTTCGACATCTTGTGACATGTCCAGATCAGCAAAGCTTGACGCAGCAAGATCACCAAGCGTACCAAGCTGAAGACCCCATGAGGCGTGGACCCGTTCTGGTAGACCTCGTACCATAAACGAGACAAGGTTACCATTTTGTATCGAATCTAACGAATAGGAAATATTGTACGGGCGGTCGCTTTCATAGAGGAATTCACGTGATCCGAGAATCGTTAGATCAAAGGCCATGTAGCTCGGTAAGGGATCAAGCAGGAGACTTTGGATGATGTCATCAAGAACTCCCCCTTCAGCGCGTAGCGAAATTTTCGTTTGAACACCAGCACTTCTTCCAAACTCATAACTGATCTTTGCTTCACGTGGTATCGACGTAATCGTTAGTTCAGTTGCTGGCTCGAAATCAATCGAGTAGGTACGTTGGAAAATCTCATTTCCCGTGCTATCAACAGTAAGATAATTGGTAAAAAACGTAAGTTTTGATCCGCTTTCAATAGTCTCTGGCTTGATGGATAACCGGAAGATGCGAGGATCACTGATATTCGTTCTGCCGACATAAAATGTGGTGTTGACATGATTTGGTGCTCCTTGCCCTGTTTGTGATTGATACCCTATTTTTGTGCTGAAATAGGGGTTATTATCTTCAGTGGGTTGTCCGCCATCAAGCATGACAAATGGAAATCGTAACTCGACAGAGACTTCGTACTCTTTTGAGGTGTCACAGGTTGTTACAATATTACATTGAGACTCAATGACTTTCTCGGTGTTATTCATGATTTTCGTGCGAATAAACCGTAAATCAACATTCGTATCATCGGTACTTTGCGTAGAAACACTGAACTGTTTTGATTCACCGGTGTTTAACATCGATGCGAAGTCAGTCATTCCAAGTTCTAAGGGTGTCGTGATGGTCTCCCCGTTATCATATTTGGTATTGACCCAGACGCCGAAATCCTCCCGACCGACTTTCAGATACAACACTTTTATAGAATCGGAAGCAAGTTGGTAATCGGTCTCATTGTACGCAGACGCAGTAATGGTGTATAACCCGGAGGTCAGACTCAAATCTGCTCCTAATCCATCCAATGTTCGGTAATCCCATCGGACGGTCTCATAGCCTGTTACCGCGCGTTTTGCCACAAATTTGACATGGTGAACATCATTATACACGGTCTTGAGGTTGATGCTTCGACCAATCACAACCGCATATCCTAGTCCTAGGATACTAACCAAGGTCATTTTAATTGGTTGGGTTTTAAATAAATATAAGTATCCTGCCGTTGGTGATACAATGTTTATCGATGGGTCACCATTTGCATTGGTTGTGGTAGTGTATTGCTGGTGATTTTCCGATGTGATGATAGGATTTGTTTGTTTTTCAGCGGTGTATCCAATAGCTCCTATCGAAACAATAGGAGAGCATACTAAACTTATTACAATTAACAATACTATATTTTTTTTCAACACTATTCACCTCTTCATGTTTTGGTATTATCCCCCCATCTTCAATATGGGTTTTTTCTATATAACGATATTGCGTCTTATATATAAATGGTACTACGATAAAGTGATATATAATCTTTATTGCAGAAATGAAAAAAATCTATAGGAAATGTTTAATTTTTCATTCTTATTTTCTTGGATTGTATTTCCAATGGTATAATGTAATATATATATTATCTGTTGAGGCGATTAAAATATTGAAAGATAACCTTATATATAAGAACGACTATATATTTTAATTAGGTGAATAATATGAAGAATAATGCGAAGAAGTTTTTAAAGGCTGGTCTAGTCTTGTGTATCGCAGTCTTATTTGTCGGGACGTCCGCTGCTGCGATAGCAAATGCCCCAGAAAAAATATCAATAGCCTCATCAAAACAGACAACAACGCCATCTGGCCCAACCCGTGATGAAACTGAGTTAAAATATTACGACGAAGCTGGTCTTTCTACCGTTATTGGTATCCAAGGTGGTACTGGACCATACATCTGGAAAACCGCTATTCGACTTACCCAAGATGAGATGGCAGCGTATATGGATTGGACTATGACAAAAGTTAATGTCGCAATGACCGCTGATAATGGTGTGCCATCAATTGATGTTAGAATTTATGTATATGATAAAGGAACCGCAACACATCCAGGAGCCATAATAGTAAATGATACAACCTATACATTAGATATTACTGGTGTAACTACAATTGATCTTGTGACCCCAGTAGACCTAGCGGGTCATGATGAACTATGGGTTGCCGTAGAATGGACTCAATACGAACCAGGTCCTGGCGCGTATTATGCCTGGTTAGACACTCTCACCGGCCCACATGTTGCTCAAAAGGGTGACTGGTATTACTTAAATAGTGCATGGGGAGAAATCTACACTGGTGGAGTTGACTATGATGGGAACTGGGGTATCGGCGCAATCGTCGAAGGCCAAGGTTTAGCGGAATTATCAATTGGAAATATAAAAGGACCTATCGGGATAAAAGCTGATGTGCAAAACACTGGTGCAGTTGATGCAACCAATGTCGAGTGGTCAATCGCCGTAACCGGTGGTCTCCTTAAGATGGTAAACGCATCTGCAACCGGAACAGCTGCAACACTTACAGCCGGTGGATCAACACCAGCAAGCG
>Ga0315536_1000840_pt1 | contig 15554 bp, 7 predicted proteins | sample SalMarSW160230MG_FD_203093 | JGI IMG/M metagenome (GOLD analysis project Ga0315536, IMG submission 203093) | Salt marsh sediment microbial communities from the Plum Island Ecosystem LTER, Massachusetts, United States - Salt Marsh Sediment SW1602-30 ... | reverse complement strand
CTAATAGAAAAGCTGCAAGAATTCGGATGGAACAAATAGTTTATAAGGAAAAAGGAGTAATGATTGCTAACGACTATTTAGTAAATTCAGGTGGAGTTATATTTGCTGCTCAAGAAAAAATAATCAGTACTCCAGAACATTTACAAATTCCTGAGAACATTCTTGGAAAACGAGATATGGTACTTTCTTGGCTTAAAGAGCATAAAGATGAATTTGCTGAACTTTCCAAAAGGCGATTAATCGCAGGTGAAGAATACAGGAAAAAAGTAATACACCATAATATGATTGAGTTAATCGACATATTAGCAGCAAATCCAGATATCTTACCGTGTATAGCTGCTGAAAAAATAAGTTTACAAAGATTAATTTCAAAGGAAAAAGAATTAACTGCGAAAGATATCATGGAAACACTTCCGACAATAGATATAAATAGTACTGCTCAAGAAGCTGCTGCTTTAATTATTAGGGAGAATAGTGGTATAATTGCGGTGTTAGAAGAAAAAAAACTCATTGGTGTTGTCACGGATTGGGATATAACAAAAGCCATGGCTGAAAATGCTTGTGATGTGAATCTTAATGAAATAATGACAAAAAATGTAATTACTGCTCCTCCAGACTATACTATAATTGATCTTGTTAGGAAATTGGAGCAATATAGGATTTCTGCCATGCCTATCGTCGAAGATGGAAAAGTATTGGGTAAAATTAGTTCTGATTTAATTACTCGGCGGTATATCTTGCAAAACCTAAGAGAATCTTAACCATTTAATTATAAATTTAGAAAAATCATCCGGTCAAATCGAATCTAAAAATTCTTTCAATTCGACTATTGGATCAGTGGGGGCATTTTCTAAGTTTGCTTGAGCAGTAAAGTTACTTCCTCCTCCTTTTCCCCCAAATTTACTAACTAATGCTTTAACCACTCCGTTAGCACCTACTTTTTCGGAAAGAGATACAACTTGATAGCGAAATTCCCCTAATTTTATAATTAACAGTGAATTTGAAGGAAATTGGTTCAAAATTTTCTTTAAAATTTTGCTGTCAATTTGATATTCAATCAAAAATAAACAAAAACCCTCATATTCTTCGCTTGGATATTTAGAAGTTAAAACTAAATTATCCATTTTTAAATCTTCGATTAGGTGTATGTTTTTCTCGAGCTCAACAAAGGTGGATTTAATTTTATCAGTTACTTTTATTAAGGACGTGTTCAGCTTACCAGAAAGGTTTAATAATTCTATATTAAGACTTGAAATTAAATCTAATGCCTTTTTCCCTACACAATATTTGATATTCGTTCCTTTTTTAAATTCCGTTAGGATGATTGGTCCAATTTCGATTGATTTTTTCAGATGAGTCCCTCCACAACAAACTAAATCAAGATCATCAATTTTAATGAGACGTATCTCTTCTTTTTCTGGAATTTCAGATCTTAAAGAATTTTTCAATTTAGAGAGTTTATTTTGATCATATATCTCAGCTGTGATGTCTTTATTTGTTGAAGTAGTTACCTCATTTATCCTTATAAGTCCTTCAAGCAACTGCTGGTTATTTATTGGATGATCTAGCTGGATCGAAACTTCTTCAAACTCGATATTCGCCCTGGTGGTTTTAGCATTGTATAATTCTAAAAATATGGCTGAGAAGATATGTTGGGAAGAATGAGATTTCATAATGCCATAGCGATAATTCCAATCTATCTTTCCTACTATTTCATCTCCATTTTTAATTTTTTTGAAGAATTCTGGCGAAATATGATGTATTATATCCCCATCAATTATTTCAACCGCATCCACTGATGATTGGTCTTCACCATGCCGCAAAATTCCTTTATCACTTGCTTGATTTCCACTTGATGGAAAAAAAAGTGTCCGATCTAATATTATTCCTCCATTTTGCTTGGAAACTACCTTAGCGGTGAAATCTACCACATAAGGATCGTCCCAGTATAGTTTTTGAGTCATCTTTTTTTAAATTTCATAAAGTTTTATTAATCCCATATTTGATTAACTATTTTATTATAATGATGAATTCTAATTAAAATCAAAAGAAAGGTTATTATTTACTTAGTAAGAAAGAGATCTGCAATTATTAACCATTTTTGTATTTCATCAGTATCAATTGAAGTATTATGTGCAATATCTTTCCCTTTTTGAAGATTTTTAAGTGCTAAATCTTGATTACCAAGTGTTTTATAGCAAATTCCCAACTTTATATACGTTTGATAACTATACCACTCGTTGTTGCCCATTACAAGCGCTTTTAAAAATCTCTTTACAGCTTCGTCGTATTCTTCAAAATACATCAAAATTTCACCGTAGTTGTCTTGATAAATAGCTTTATCAGGATTGAGTTCTATTAATTCTTGAATTAGATCAATAGCTTCTTCTTTTTTATCCAAATATTGGAGCCAAAATGCTTTATAGACAAGAAGATCATTATTTTCAGGAAATTTTTTGATTAAATCTTCAATAATTGCTAATCCGGCTTTTAAATTCTTCTTTTTTCTAAGAATTGACGCCTTTTTCATCTTGAGATCGATTTCATTTTCAGGGAATTCTTCTAACATTTTATCTAATAATAATAACACGTCATTATATTGGTTAAAATAAATCAAGATCTTAATTTTCGAGTAATAAAGGTCTATAACTTTTGGATTTAATTCAAGTTTATTTTCAATTTCTTTAATATCATTCTCAAATTGATTCCGTAAATCATCGGAAATTTGCGAATCGAATGCAAATGCCATTTCTTGCCAGATTATTCCTTCCATTTTATCATAGGTATTCTTTAGCTCTTTTTTAAATTCAATTTTGTATGCTAAATATTTAAGATAATCTGGTAAAAACAATTTTAATGAATCTTTGAGTTCATTGCTAAATAAAAGTTGACAGCTCTCTTCGATTATATGATCTATAACTAAATTGAAATCGAAATTTTCATGTTTATTTGAAAATAGTTTATTCAAGTATGTAAATTTATTAATCTGATTCTCGGCAATGACCTGTAACATTCGTTCTAGTTTTCCCCCCTCATGAAAGTAATATTTTTCGCCTGATAGTCCAATTAATTTGAAAAATTTGATTGTATATATTTTACCTTCAGATATCTCATCAATATAATAATCAAGAGTAGTTTTTTTTATATTATATTTAACTGAAAATTCTTCTGATAATATATAATTAGGATAATTATTTGGATGATTTATTGAGAGAAAAAGGATTATTTTAAAGTAAACCTCTTCATCCTTAAGTAGAGATTTAACAGTCTCATAATCTAACTTAAGAATTATATTAATAAATCTAAATTGAATTTCCTTATCTTTAATTTGAAATTTGGTAAAAAATTTAATAGTTTTATTCGTAATATCATCTATTTTTTTAGTTTCCTCCTCTAAAATCGTTTGACGGTCTAGATCATATTTCTGCAGCATTTTTGAGTATTCTGACTTCCCGGACTGAGTTATTTCATACTTTCCGTCCACATTCGATAGATATCCATTTTCAATTAATAAACTTAGATTTTTTGATAGTGATGATTGATTTATGGATAAAGGATCTCCAAGAAAATCTGATCTTCTACAGAAATTATTATTATAAACCATCCAAAGAATCCAATGGTCATAATTTCTTCCACTTTTTAAAATTATTTTGGGAGGATAAATTACTTCTCGTCCTTTTTTCTTAGTACCCGATAATTCATAAAATTCCTTTTTCCCCTCAGAAGTAATTTTATAATAACCCCTTGAGATTTTTTCTACAAAACCCTTATTTTTTAATTGATTTAGATGCCTAGATAATGTTCCTATGGGGATATCTATTGGCTTTTCACTAAAAATTGACCATTTACATGTAGTATTATTTGCAAGCATCCAAAGAATGATATGATCATAATTAGGTTTATTTTGTTTAGAAGGGCTGAAAAGCTTTTCAGGAGGATAATTTATATTTTCCATTCTGTTATCTTAATTTATATTATCTAAATTATAAATCTACATCTTTTTTATTTATAACTTTTTAATAAAACTTCCATAAAATATTGGAAGTTACATAAAAATATCGGAAGTATAATCATATAAACAAAAAAATGTTCAAAACAACCAACTTACCTAATAAAAATAAAATATAAAGGGTAAAATACAATGAAAAAACTAAAAACAAGATATATTGCAATTTTGAGTGCTCTGCTGGTCTTTTTGATTATCTCTTCATTCATTAAATTTGATAATCAAATCTATCCTGATCATGGGAATAATTATTATAGAAATTTAGAGATAGTACGGACATCAGGAAATTGGGATTTGACAGGAACACCGATTATTATTAATGGAAATAGTGATTGGGCTTTAAAAGCTGCTTCTGAACCATGGTGCAGTGGTTCAGGAACTTGGACTGATCCCTACATTATTGAAAACGTGACAATCAACGGTTTAAATTCTACGGATTGTATAACCATTAGCAACAGCGATGTTTACTTCATCATTCAAAATTCTACTCTGTATAATGCAAGTGCTGGCATTGAACCAAATAATAATGCAGGAATTAAGTTAGAAAATGTATCTAATGGAAAGATTTTAAATAATAATTGTTCAAATAACAATTGGTTCGGAATTTACATAGATCATGGTTCTAACAATTCCATTATAGGGAATGTTATTTCCTATAATCATAAAATTGGAATCCAAACATATGAGAGTGATTATAATTATCTATCGGGAAATATAGTCGTTGGAAATGATAATTCTGGTTTGAAAATTGATTATAGTTATGAAAGCATTATAATAGGGAATACAGTAACTAATAATAACTATGGTATTGCTATTCAAGAAACCGATGCTTATGAATATAATAAATCTTTAGTAAAAAATAATAATTGTAGTCATAACCAAGCAATTGGAATTTTTTTGTCCTCAAAACATATAGATATCATAGGAAATATCGCCAATGATAATTTCTATGGAATTCAAATTAGCCATTACGGAAATTGTTTTATTTATGGAAATACTGCGAATAACAATAGAAAATATGGAATATTTGTTAATTGCGATAATAATCAGATATATTATAACAATGTTTCTTATAACGGTGAAATTGGAATCTATTTATATGATTTATATTCTCGAAGTGTAAAAAATAATACAATAAAAGGAAATATAGGATATAATAATTCTGCTTCAGCAGGAATTGCCTTATTTGATAACTGTAACTTTAATAAAATCTCAGAGAATCTATTATCAGAAAATCATTATGGTATCTCTTTAGAAAATTCGTTTAATAATACTATTTTTGCAAACAACGCGAGTAACAATAATCAGTTCGGTATTAATTTATATCAGAGCGAAAATAATACGCTTTCAGAAAACATAGTAAAAGATAATGACAATGAGGGAATATATTTATACAAAAGTGATTATAATACTGTTAATGGAACGGTCTTAACTGGAAATTTAATTGGTCTTTACTTATATGAAAGTGATCACAATATGATCTTAAAAAATTCTGTCGTTGATAATGATCGAAATGCTTGCAATTTCCATAACAGTCATAAAAATGCTCTAAGTGAAAATCTAATCCTTCATAATGGTATATTAGGACAATATGATGGCCTATTTCTCCATATTTCAGAAAATAATAGCATTTTAAGAAATTTCATTAATAATAACACATATAATGGTATAAGTTTATCGCAAAGTAATAAAAACATAATAAATGAAAATGTAATCAAATATAATTCAATGGATGGCGTTTATTTAATTCAACAATGTGATAATAACACTATCTCTGAAAATACGATTCAATCTAATCAACGATTTGGTGTATTTTTAGAATTTAACTCTAAATTCAATGATATTACTTGGAATTATATTGAAGATAATGCGAGAGGAATTGAAGTGTATTCTAATTCTAATAATAACTTCATCGCTGGAAATGATATTATAAGAAATAATGGAGAAGGAATGTATTTAGTAGATTGTATAGATCTTTATATAATAAGGAATCTCATCATTAATAATTCAGCTGATGGGATACTCATACATAATTGTAATGACAGTAAGATTGATCGCAATTATCTTATTGGGAACTTACCAAATGCTGTTGATAACGGCGTCAATAATGAATGGAACTGGGGTAGTGAAGGCAATTATTGGGATGACTATTCTGGAGTTGATGATAATGATGATGGTATAGGAGATACCCCATATATCATTCCTGGTACAGCTGGAAGTCAGGATAATTTCCCAATTTACGACGATAAAGCACCATTAGTATCGATTCATTTACCATTGAATGGAACATGTATCGATTCAAGACCAAGAATCAATGTGAGTGCATTTGATCCAAATTGGGATACTATATGGTATGAGATAAATGGTCAACAAGTCACTATCAATTATGGAGTCGAGGTCTTATTGGATGATCAAATATGGACAGGGTTGGCAGATGGACCTTTTATCATGAAAATTTATGCCACCGATTTGATCGGACACATAAATGATTCCTATTCATTAATACTATATAAAGATACAGCTAATCCAATTATATCGATTACTAATCCTATTGAGGATCAAGAATTTGGAGCTCAAGCACCAACTTATGACTTTGATATTGATGAACTTTGTTTAGATACCATTTGGTATGTCATAGTATCTGAGGAGTCAACGCCCCATATAATTTCGTCAACATCCGGAGCAATAAATGAAGTTATATGGGATTCTTTAGATGATGGATATATTATTATTAGATTCTATGCCAACGATACATTAGGACATGAAAGCTATGCGGAAGTTAGTATTACTAAAAATACATATATCGAACCAGGTCCGGAGCCTGAACCAGTTCCAGAAATTCCAGGATTTGATACATTCACCATAATTGCCATGATCTCGCTGATTACAACAATATTGATATGGAGAAAAAAATTGTTAAATTTTAATAAATAAACTTCCTTTTTTGTTTTCTTTTATTTTTTTTATTTTTATAAAAATCTTTGGTACTTCTGAAATCATAAATATTTATGGCATTATTTCAAGTAGATTTGGGAATTCCATAAAACAAGATAACTTTCATAAAACTATTGGAAGTAGAATTATATAAACCATAAAATAATTTTTCGGAATAGGTAATTCATTTTAATTTAGAACAAAAAGATTATTCACGATATAAATAGGTCGAGTTAAATGAAATCGAACTCAAAGAAATTAAGTATTTTTTTGGTTATAGGAATAGTATTACTGCTTCAATCAACTGACTTTAATACTCAATATGAGGAACAAAGTGGTTTAAAGTCTTCTTATATTAGTATTTATCAACCCACGAGTTCTACTGTATGGAATATATGCGATGATCAACCAGAGACGATTCAATGGGAAGGTTGGGAAGGATCTGGAGTTGACCTTTATTTATATAAGGAAAGTACTAAGGTTAAGTGGTTAGGTTTTTATAGAGAAGGAATAAGTTTCGCTAAAGTATGGATTGAAAATTCGATATCTCCAGGATCGAATTATTTCATTAAGGCTGAAGACATCGGATGGGAAATGGATGTTGGATGGAGTGATGCCTTTACTATAAGTTGTAGTGGTGGTAGTGGTTATGATGAAGAAGATCTCGAAGGTGAGACAGATGCAACGGGTTATAGCACAGGTGCTAATTGTCAAGACATTGATGTTAAGGATGGCTATGCATATATAACAGATTCAGTAGAAGGTCTGGTGGTAATTGATGTAACTGAACCTCTTAACCCTGATACACTAAATCCGATCTATGAACCCCTTGGATGTTTCACAAGTGAAATTATAGTTAGTGATAACTATGCATTTTTAGCATGTGGAGTTCCAACAGCAGGCTCTGAATTTATGGGTTTAGCAGTAATTGATGTTTCAAATCCAACCAATCCAGGTACTCCAATTAAAGTTACTACGGATGGAGTAGCTTCAAATATATATATTACTGAAAATTTCGCATATTTAACGTTACAAACATTTTGGAATTCAACTGCGGGTCAAAATGATGGGCAACAAGCGCTTGCTATAATAGATATAACCGATCCAACTAATCCAGGTGATCCAATATATGTCCCTCTCATGGGTTACACTTATGATGTTAAAGTTTCAAATGAGCATGCATATATTGGATGCAAAGATGAGGGAGTAGCGATTATAGATGTCACAAATCCTAATAATCCAGGGACTCCAAGCTATATTCTTTCAGGTAGTGAGCGATTAAGATGGTTGTCAATATATGGTGATCTTCTTTATGCTGCTGAATTTACTTCTCCTGGAGAGTTGTTTATATATAATATTAGTATTCCTAATTCTCCTCAATTTATAGACTCAATTTCGGGAATTGGCAGCTGCAATGATTTTCAAGTCGTTGGAAATGTTCTTTACTATACCTATAGTCAATATTTAAAATTAGTTGATATCAGTAGTTATGATGCAGTACAAGAATTAGCTACAAAAACGGTGAGTGCAAACGCTAAAGGCTTTAGCATATGTGGGACTTATGCTTTTATCGCTGATAATGGTGGCGGTATTAAAGTGTTTAGTATTAACCACTTATATGAAGAGACTCTATCCAATGAAGATATAACACCCAGTATAAGCTCCTATTCTCTTCTATTTCTCTTTACAGCATCAATTTTATCAATATTAGTTTTAGTACAGAAAAAAATTAAAAATAAAATTAAACCCAAGAATTAATTATTTCATCTTTTGTTTTTTTTTTTCCTTCTATTTTTATTTTGATTATTGATTCCAACATAAATTGAAACTTCCATGAATATATTGAATTCGCATCTATAAATGGAAACATAAACAAATATTTCTTATCTTACTAAAAAAGTGATATATTTGAAAACTAATAAAAATTTTAAGAAAATTGTACGAATTGTTATTACTCTTTTGATCCTTCTAGGAATACCATTATTAGAAGTCAATATTGATGAGTTAAGAGAAGACGAAATTAATTTAAAAAGACCTATTAGTTCAGGATATTGGGAACTTAATGAGGTTGAGATAAATGGGAATAGTGGTTGGGCATCTGCATCGTTGTTGGATTGGTGTCATGGTTCTGGAACTTGGGTAGATCCTTACATTATTGAAAATGTTACTTTTAGATGCTTAGATGGTAGTGGTAATTCACTAAGAATTTACGATTCTGATGTATATTTCATAATAAGAAATTGCACTTTTACTTTATCAGGAACTAATAGTGAAAATCAGGATGCCGGACTTGAGTTAAATCGGGTGAAAAACAGCTTGATAATAGAAAATTATTTTATAATGAACAAACAAAATGGATTATTTTTAACCGGGGCTGACGGTTTTGAGAGCAGGAACAATACGATAATAAATAATACTGTAAAAGATAATGTAAAATATGGGATATACCTACATGAAGGTGATGAAAATACAATTTTGAAAAATACAGTTCTAAATAACTCTCATGGAATTAGATTACATGTTTCCTTAGATAATACAATAGAAGAAAACAAAGTGCAGAATAACAGTTATGGCTTTTCTTTTCAATACGGTCATAGTAATCAGATATCAAATAATTTAGTGACCGATAATAGAAATGATGGATTTTATGTATATAGAAGTAATCTAAACACGATAAGAGACAATATAGTCAAAAATAATTCTCGTTATGGGATATATGCATTTGAGACAAGTATTAATAATGAAATTTACTATAATAGGTTCGAGAATAATAATCTTAATGCATTTGATACAAGTTCTGGGAATATTTGGGACAACGGTTCAATTGGTAATTACTGGGACGATTATAAGGGATATGATATAAACGGTGACGGGATTGGAGAAATACCTTATGTTATTTCTGGTGGAACGGGGGGGCAAGATAACTTTCCAATTTGGTCTGTATTGGCTCCTATATACATAGATGGAACAGCAACAGGAATCGGAGCACATAATTGGACTTGGGCTTCTAATCAATTATGGTGCTCTGGAAAAGGAACTGAAATTGATCCATATATTATTGCCAATGAAAAAATTAATGGTTTGGGTTCAAGTCCAATCTTTATTGAAAATTCTGATGTATTTTTCATAATTGATAATTGTATACTCTTCAACTCTACAATTAATGTGAATCATGGGGGAATTTATTTAGATAATTGTAAAAATGGAAAAATCTATAATAATAGAATTTTCAATACTTTTGCGGCCATACACATTAAATCCTCGAGCAATAACACGGTCTCTGAGAACAACTGCTCTTCTAACGGGCGTTATGGGATTCGTTTAGAATCCTCAAATAATAACACTTTTTCATGGAACGATTGCTCCTCCAATGATTGGGTTGGTATTCACCTGAAATCCTCGAATAATGATAATATCTTTATAAGAAATAACTGTTCGTCAAATGGATTATATGGAATTGAATCAGATTCATCAAATAATAACGATTTCTTGGAAAACGATTGCTCCTTTAATGGTAAACACGGCATTAACGTCTATTCTTCCAGTAATGATAATATTATCTCAGGAAATACTGCAAATAATAATACAGATATTGGAATACGTATTTATAGTTCTGATAATAATACTGTCTCTGGAAATTCTGTAAATATTAATGATTATGGAATAAATATTGCTTATTCTTATAATAATACTGTCTCTGGAAATACAGCAAATGATAATCAAAGGCAAGGAATATATCTTTATGAATCTGATAATAATACTATTACAGGAAGTACAGCAAGAAATAATAACTATAATGGAATATATATTGATTTTTCTGATAATAATTCAATCTCAGGAAATACTGCAAATAATAATGGATATTATGGAATATATCTTCGTCATTCTGATAATAATGATGTCTCTGGAAATTCTGTAAATGATAATAATCAAGGAATCCGTATAGACACATTTTGTGAAAACAATTTTATCGGAGGAAACACTGCAAATAGTAATAATTTTGGAATATTTATTGATAATTCTAATAATAATACTATCTCAAGAAATATTGTTGATAATAATGTGAATTACGGTATTTATATAACATCAAGTGATTACAATTTAATTTATAACAACTATTTCATAAATAATGGAATTCAGGCTAGAGATTTAGGAACTAATAATAATTGGAATTCCTCTATTATTGGTAATTACTGGGATGATTATTCTGGAGTTGATAGTAATGGAGATGGTATAGGAGATACCCCATATATCATTCCTGGTACAGCTGGAAGTCAAGATAATTTCCCAATTTACGACGATAAAGCCCCTTTAGTATCGATCTATTTACCATTGAATGGAACATGTATCGATTCAAGACCAAGAATCAATGTGAGCGCATTTGATCCAAATATGGATAGTATGTGGTATGAAATAAATGAACAACAAGTCACTATCAATTCTGGAGTCGAGGTTTTATTGGATGACCAAATATGGACGGGGTTGACAGATGGACCTTTTATTATTAAAATTTATGCCACCGATTTGATCGGACACATAAATGATTCCTATTCGTTGATACTATATAAAGATACTGCTAATCCAATTATATCCATTACTAATCCTATTGAGGATCAAGAATTTGGAGTTCAGGCACCAACCTATGACTTTGATATTGATGAACTTTGTTTAGATGCCATGTGGTATGTCATTATTTCTGAGGGTTCAACGACACATATAATTTCGTCGACATCCGGAGCTATAAATGAATCTTTATGGGATTCTTTAGATGATGGAGAAATTACTATTAGATTCTATGCCAATGATACATTAGGACACGAAGGCTATGCAGAAGTTATTATTATTAAAAATACAAGTACGGGTCCAGGAACACCCGTGATTATAGGATTTGATATTTTCACCATAATTGCCATGATCTCGCTGATTACAACAATAATGATATGGAGAAAAAAATTGTTAAATTTCAATAAATAAACTTCCTTTTTTATTTTCTTTTATTTTTTTTATTTTTCTTAGAATCTTTGATACTTCTGCCCTCATAAATGAGATTTATTATTTTATTTTATAAATTACTCTAAAATAATTTGTTCCATCCATCATCGAAACTTTCATGAAATTATTGGAACTAAAATCATTAAAATAAACACACTCGAATATTCATAAGAGCATCATAATGATGCTTAAAACAATTTTATTTAAAAACGAGTTGATATAAATTAAAAATCGAAAATTTAATGAAAATAAATCTTTTGAGGTTAAACTAATTTTTTTGGTCTTGATAATAGGGGTTTCTATCATTTATACGACTCCTTATGCCAAAGCTGCAGAGGACAATTATGAAGAAAACGATATTTACCTTGAAGCATATGATATTGATTCTAATGCAGGTCAATGGCTATCTGAAATTGATGGGCTTGGATATCAAAATGATCATGATTGGTATTCATTCGATCTTACGTTTGGAAGATTGATTGTATATTATAGTGGATCAGTTAATATCCAGATAAGTAAGCAAAGTGATCCTTTTAATTATTTATATAACCAAAATGATTTTACTAACAAAATACTTGATGTTAACGTGGATACTGGAATTGTTTGGTTGATTAAAATTTCAGGTTCTAATGAAGGAAATAGTTACAATATTTACTGGGATGATATCACATGGACTTGGAATGATCATTATGAAAATAATGATGATTATTCAACTGCCTATGATCTTACGTCTTATGAAAATACCTATTTATCGGGCATTGATTCATTAGGGGTAAGTGATGATCATGATTGGTTCAAATTCACTGCTGATCCATATAACCTACATGTTCAGATAGATTTTAAAACTAATATTGGCGATTATTTTGAATTGTATTTATTTGATACTGATGGATCTACTTGGTTGGATGAGGAATCCTGGTCAAATAACATGCAAATAGATTACTATTTGCCTTGTCCTGGTACATATTTTATTAGAGTAACTGGAGATTATAGTCATTATATTTATGATCTAAGGTGGAATGAATTACCGTATCTATGGGATGATAATTATGAACCAAATGATGCTAAATCTAATGCGTATTTCTTATCTTATACAAGATTAAGTGATGATCAGGGTCTCGGAAAGCAATCTGATGATGATTGGTATGATATTGTTATAGGACGCCCAAATTTAATCTTAGATATAGATTGTACATTTACCCATGCGGATGGAAATATTGATATTTCCCTATATGATTATAGTGGTACTCTTGTAGCTTCAAGTACTTCAACAACGAATAATGAACACATTGATTATGAGCTAGATCATCTCCATATCCTTCATTATTACAATCATTATTTTATTAAAGTATATGGTGATGATAATATGAATGATTATGATTTACAGTGGAGCGCTTCTCCTCCATCGGATGATATTTATGAACAAAACGACGATTTTAATGAAGTTTATGATTTCTCTGCCCATGAAAATACATGGTTATCAACTATTGGTGGAGAGGCAATTAATTTAGATCAAGATTGGTATCGAATTCATGTTGATCCTGGAGGGAGAGCAATAGAAATTAATTGTACTTTTACTTACAATTATGGTGATATAGAGCTCGCACTTTATGATGATAGTGAAACTTTAATCAAAGAAAGCAAATCTGATACGGATGATGAATTCATAAAATGCGTGCTTCCTACTGGTGGATCTTATTATATTAAAGTATTTCAAGATCCATTTTATACATTCTTTCCAAATCATTATGACTTAAAATGGAATACTTATATACCAATAGAAGACAATTATGAAGAAAACGATGATTTAGGGTCATCCTACGATATTTCCTTAAATGAGTCTATTTGGTTAGATCAGGTTAACGGAATAGGGCGACAAAATGACTTGGATTGGTATAAAATATATATACCATCAGGAGAACACAATTTAGAGATCGAATGTTCATTCACACATAGTCTCGGTGATATAGACATAGCTTTATATGATGCTAGCGAAATTAAAAGAGCAGAAAAAAAAACCATAACTGACAATGAGACTATTAATACATTCCTTACTGGAAATGCTTATTACCATGTCTTAGTTTATGGAAAAACTTGTAACAGTGGTAATGAATATAATCTAAGATGGAATATGACTTTTATTCCTCCTTCAGATGATAATTATGAAGAGAATGATAATATAGGAGACGCGTACAGTTTATCAGCATATAATTCAACTTGGTTGCATGATATCGATGGACATGGAAGGCAGATTGATGATGATTGGTATGAAATTTCTATTATTACTGGGGTACCTATTTTAGAAATTGAATGTACTTTCACTCATGCTGATGGTAATATAGATATTGGATTATACTATGCTAATGGGACGCAAATTGCAGTGAGTATTTCTACTGACAATAATGAGTTCATAACTCAATTTGTTTCAATTTCAGGATTTTATTACGTAAATGTATTTGGACCTAATTGGGGAAATGAATACGATTTAAAATGGACAACAGGGCTTGATAATACTCCACCTCTTATAATAAACGCTCCAGATGATATTTCTTTGTTTACGGATTATACTGATGTGGAAATTTCATGGATAGCAACCGATGAAGATCCAAACATATATACTATTGAACTTGCGGGGATTGGAATTGTTGATGGACCAACTAGTTGGTCAAGCGGAGTAGCTGTTACATACGATATCCCCGAGGGATTATTAGTAGGAGATCATTTCTATACAATCAACTTTACTGATGAATCTGGTAATTTTATCACCGATGAGGTAAAAATCACAGTTCAAGGAGATGTCATTGATCCCATAGTTACATTTGGAACAGAAGACTATTCTTTAGCAAACGGATATACGGAGGAATTCATCTCGTGGATTGCAACTGATGAAAATCCAAACACTTATACAATCGAAGTTCAAGGTTGTGGAGTCATAGCCGGTCCTATTGTTTGGTATAGTGGAGTTGAAATTCACTATTACCTTCCAGAAGAGTTAACACCGGGAGATTATTTCTACACTGTTAATTTTACTGATGATGCTGGAAATTTTGCCACTGACACTGTAAAGCTAACAATTCAAGAAGAGACTCCTGGAGATGCTCCTGCAATTCCTTTTGGAAATTACTTTTTGGTTTTCATGTCAATTTCCATTATCGCATTGGTATATATCCAGAGAAGGAAAAAATAATCAATTTTCTTTTTTATTTTATTTTATTTTATATTTCATTTTTTTTTAAGTTTTTATCTTATACTCCAAATAAGAAATAAACGACGAAGAATTTAACCATTTTTTTATAATTATTTTTTTTATTTTTACTTTTTCGTCAGTTATTATCTTTGAAAACATAATAAATAAATATTCAAAAACATAAATTTGAAGTAAGGATTCCGACATGTTATTTATGAAATGAGACAATAAAAATAGACAATCATTAACGTGCTTTAATGAGAGAGATATTTGTAATTTTGAATGAATTAGAGGAAATAAAGAGATTAATAGAAATAGATAAATTCCAAGAAGTTATCACAATATTAGCTAAATTAGAGGAAAACTCCGATCTCAGACAATCGGAAATATCCCAGATATTTTTCTATAAAGCCATATCATTCATGAGTTTGGGAA
>Ga0315536_1000839_pt1 | contig 15580 bp, 12 predicted proteins | sample SalMarSW160230MG_FD_203093 | JGI IMG/M metagenome (GOLD analysis project Ga0315536, IMG submission 203093) | Salt marsh sediment microbial communities from the Plum Island Ecosystem LTER, Massachusetts, United States - Salt Marsh Sediment SW1602-30 ... | reverse complement strand
CGCCGGGCAAATCGACCTGACCTACATCGGTCCCAATCCCGCCATCAACGGGTTTATTAAATCCGAAGGCAAAGCCTTGCGAATCGTCTGCGGCGCAACCAGCGGCGGCGCGGCGTTCATCGTCCGTCCCGCGGCGAGTATCCAGACCGCCGCCGATCTGGCCGGAAAGAAGATCGCCTCGCCGCAGCTTGGCAACACCCAGGATGTGGCGCTGCGCCGGTTCATCCTCGACAACGGGATGAAAACCCTCGAACAGGGCGGAACCGTCGAGGTCGTTCCGACCAACAATCCGCTGATCCTGGATATGTTCCGCCTCGGGGAGATAGACGGCGCCTGGGTGCCCGAGCCGTGGGCCAGCCGGCTGGTGGTGGAAGGCGGCGGCGAAGTGTTCCTGGATGAACGCGACCTGTGGCCGGAGACAAACGGCGAATTTGTCACCGCCCATATCATTGTTAATACCAAATTCCTTGAGCAGCACCCGGACATGGTCAAGGCGTGGATCCACGCGCATGTCGAAATTACAGAATGGGAACTGGACCACCCGGCCGAAGCCCAGGAACTCCTCAATGTCGAGATCGAAAAACTGACCGGCAAGAAACTCCCCGCGGAAGTGCTTTCCATGGCATGGGGACGGATGACGGTGACGTGGGATCCCATCTCGGCTTCGCTGTACACTTCGGCGCAATCCGCGTACGAAGCGGGGTTCCTGAAAGCTGCGCCTGTTCTGGATGGGATCTATGATTTATCGCTATTGAATGCCGTGCTGGGGGAAAAGGATCTGACGCCGGTGGAGTGAATTTTAAAACCGATTGAGGGATTGAACCCCCGGCCCATTCGGACCGGGGGTTTTCTTCTTAATGCCTGTGAGGATTCACTGCAGATGGATTCCTATAAGTAAAAACCGCCTTCAAAACAATTTCTACCAATAGGCGTGCACCTGCGGTTTGATGTTCTCGTTGTACAGGGATTGGATTTTCGCCATCACCTCGGGCGGCAGCGGCGGCAGACCGGCCGCGGCGGCGTTCTCCTCCACCTGCGCCGGTCGCTTCCCGCCGGGTATCGCGCATGTGACCGCCGGAAACATCAGAATCCAGCGCAGCGCAAACTGGGCCAGTGTCATCCCTTCCGGTACGAGCGGCCGCAGCCGTTCGACCGTTTCCAGTCCCAATGCATAGTCCACACCCGAGAAGGTTTCCCCGCGGTCGAAAGCCTCGCCCTTGCGGTTGAAGGCCCGGTGATCGTCCGCTTCGAATGCGCTTTTGGCCGTGAATTTTCCGGTGAGCATCCCGGAGGAAAGCGGCACCCGGGCCAGAATCCCCACCTTGCGCTTTTCCGCCTGCCCGAAGAAAAGGTCCGCCGGCCGCTGGCGGAATAGGTTGAAGATGATCTGGACCGTCTGAACATTCGGGAACTCGATCGCCTTAAGCGCTTCCTCGACCTTCTCCACGCTCACCCCGTAATGGCGGATCTTTCCCTGGCGCGCCAGATCGTCGAGCACGCCGAACACCTCCGGCCGGTAATAGACCTCCGTCGGCGGGCAGTGCAACTGCAGCAGGTCGATCGCCTCCGCCGCCAGATTCTTCAAACTGCGCTCGACGAAGGCGGTCAGGTTTTCCCGGTTGTATCCCGCCGCGGTGTGCGGATCCAGCCGCCGTCCGGCTTTGGTGGCGATGTAAAAGGGCTCGCGCCGCTCGCGCCGTAGCCGCGCCAGCAGCTGTTCGCTGCGGCCGTCGCCGTAAACATCGGCGGTGTCGAAGAGATTCACGCCGAGATCCAGCGCGCGGTGCAATGCGGCGAGCGAATCCGAATCCTGCACCGCCCCCCACGTCCCCCCGATCGCCCAGGCGCCGAAGCTGACCGAGGATACTTTCCAGCCTGTTCGTCCCAGTTCGCGGTATTGCATAGGTACCTCCTGTGGTTAACGACCGTCATTCCCGCGTGGTTTTGGCGGGAATCCGGAAACAGCTTTTTCGTAAACTCTGGATCCCCGATAAGAACACCCTCGCTCCGCACCCATCCCCACTCGTAAACCAAGATCGAGTGGGGACGCTATGCGAGGGCGGGCTCGGGGATGTCATTTTAATGGCCGGCGGCTGTTTTTACACCGGCTGGACGGACGCTTCAAATCACCTTCCACACTTCCCATCCATCCTCGCGGTAGACCAGCGCACAACCGGGGACGCCCGCGCCCAAGCGGATTTGTTCCTCAGGACTTACAAGGACATACTCCGCACCGCTCTGTGCGAGCGCATTCCTTCGTTCGTCATCCGAACGCTCACCGTCCATGATTGTTTCCACAAGAATGAGCTTTTCCGGATTATGCAGCGTCTCGGGTCCGTGTCCGAGAAACGCGGTCAGCCCCGTCCACGCCGGAACCGCATTCCCCGTGCTATACCGGCTTAGGAGGATCGCGCCCGACGGGGCGTTTGAATCCAGCCAAAGCAGCGCCCGGACCTCGGGGCGCGGCAGAAAAACCGGCGCGCCGGGTTTGAGCGCGGACGAGAACGTCCAGCCCCAGAACAGCACCGCGGCCGGAAGCAGCAACCCCGTCGCGAGGGTAAAGACCGGCCGCCGCCACCCATCCTTCAATTTCTTCTCGACCAATAAAAGCGCAAGCACAACCAATGCCATCCAGAAGCCCTCGACCAAGCGGCGCTGGATCGACACCGGCAGATACGCGAGCACCGGAATAATGATCATCCACCCGACAGGCAGCAGCCAGCGTTCATCTTCCCGCCGCGTCTGCCACGCCCCGCCGAGCGCCGGAATGAGCAGCACGCTCCAGGAGATCAGATAATCCCAGACCGGCGGCGCCGGCAGCGTATTCTGGGCGGCCCATTGCCGCAGAACCGGATCCAATGTGAAGGAGAGCGCGGAATAAAGCAGAAGCGGAACCGTGACGGCGGCGGCGGCAAGCGCCCGGATAAGCGGAGCGCGCATGGAAACGGAGGCCGCCCCGCGGCGAATGCGGTTCCGGAGAAACACCATAGCGGTGAATGCGGCGATCACCGCCCAACCCACTACAACGACAAGCGGCTGGAAAAACCAGCCGAGTGCCAGCGCCAATCCGACCTTCACTCCCAACCACGCCGGTTTCTCACCCGCCGAAGGCGAGATCATCCATGCCAGGGAAAGCAATAACAGCGCGCGGGCCGCGGCCAGATGCGGAAGCCCGAACAGCGAGAGGAAGCCGAACGCTTCGGGGGAAGTAAACTCGAGAGGGTACGCGCCTTTGGCAAGCAGGATCCAGCCGAACCCTCCCCCGAACGCGGCCGCGATCAGCCCCCAGCGGCGGAGCGCGACGCTTTCGAAGAAGGCCGCGAGGAACCGGTAGACCGCCATGAACATCGCGATCCCGGCCGCGATCCGCGCCAGGTGAAAAAGCGCCACGAGCTGTTCGTGCATCGCCGCGCCGCCGGCCAGCTTGCCCAGCAGCAGGAACGGCAGGTAGAGCAAGGCACCGCCCTGCGGTTCGGTCGTATAGGGAATGCGGAACAGCCACGCGCCTTCGGCGCCCTGGCGCATATCGGCGATATAGGAGTTGCCGTCCTCCACCCCGAACAGGAATCCGCTGAAGCGCCACTCTTCACCCTGTGCGGAGTAGGCGGTTATATACGGGAGTGCCAGCAGCACCGATGCGACAACCGCAACTATCCATACCCAGCGCCATTCCGAACGGGTTACGCTTCCCATTTTCTCATCACTCCATAGGCCGTCAGCGCCAGCGCGACGATTATCAGCCCGGCCCGGAAAAGCACCGGATCGTACGTCATCTCCACCGTATGCGTCCCCGGCCCAATCGCCACCGCGCGCCACCAGTTGCCGGACGGCACCAATTCAGCTGCTTTTCCATCCACCGCCGCCCGCCAGGCCGGGTACCAGGCTTCGGCGAGGATGACGATCCCGGGGCCGGTGGCGGTCAGCCGGATCCGGTTCGGGCTGTCGATATCGATCCGGGCTTCGCGGCCGGGGATGGGACGATCCCAAGTATCGAGTCCTTCCGCCATCCAGGCGCGCGGCTGGGCAAAGAGGTTTTTACACAGATGAATTCCGCCGATTTGTTCACATCTGCTAAGCATCGCGCTCTGAATCGGGTAAGCCGATGCAATGTAGCGAACATTGAGCAAGCCAAGCCGTTGTAAATCGGGGAAGGCCTCCCGGTTGTCGGATTGCGGATCCCCCGTGGCAAACGCCGGCAGTGTCACGGAATAACCTTCCAGCGGAACGCGCGCCGCGGCGGAAACGATCTCCGCCGTCGAGGAGAGGATCAGCGGGCTGACACCATCCAACGACCGGACTCCGGATTGCACGGCGGCAAGCTGCGGGATGCTCGCGGAAGGAGAATACACACGATAGGTGTCGGCATCCGCCGAAAGAATCTGCGCCACCGCGGCTGCGTCTGCCGAAACCGGATCGGCCGGATGCGCATCGATCATCCGCGTGTCCGCTATCGCCAGATCGATCACCGCCAGAACAACCAGCGCGCCGGTTGCCGGAAGACCCCAGCGCTTCGAATAAAAACCGGCAAAGAGGATCAATCCCAGCGCGCCCCACATCAATCCGTCCTGCCAAAGCGCCGCGGGAAGATTCATCGCCAGCGCGGCCGCGGCCAGGGTTAATCCACCCGCCGCCAATGCAAAGCCTGCTTTCTTATACACTCCATGCTCGTCCGCCACTCGATTCAGACGGGCCAGTCCGCGGGCGGCAAGCATGGCCAGCGCCAGTCCGGCGAGGAACATCCAGCGCGGGGGCACGCGCAGAAGGCCCGCCGCGGGAACCGCATCCAAGAGTTGTTTATAGCCTGGGATGTTGGAGCCGAGTGAAAGGAAAAGCGAGATAAGAAGGAGGATCCACCAATAGATCGCCTCACCATTCTTCCCTGTCTTTTCTCCCGACACCTTCACCCGCGCACTCCCCCCCTCATCCCCCGGCCCCTTCTCCCTATGTACATCGGGAGAAGGGGAGCGGAGAAATGAGGCGAGGGCCAGCGCCAGAACGACAACCCCAGGGTATACAACCCACTCGATCGAATTACCGATCCCGGCAAACAGCAATCCGACCAGCGAGGAAAATGGTAGTGAAAGGATGGAGCTTTCCGCACCGGAGAGATTCGCGCGGGTGGAAAGCGAAACGAACTCCGCCATCGGCAGCGCGAGCACCGCGGCCACACCCGCGGCGAATGCGCCAAAGAGAGCAAGATGCCTGATCCAATCAAGGATCCTCACACGGCGCAGTTTCGCCGGTGCGCCCCCGCCGCAGAAAAAGGCATATCCGATGACGGCCGCGGCCGCGGGGAGCGCCCAGCGCGGATCGGCCAGGAAGATAATGCCTGCCATTATTCCAGCCAGCGACCAGCGGCGGGTGCTTCCGCTGCACGCGGCCTTGCGCGCCGCCAAGAACAGCCAGGGCGTCCAGGAGACGGCCAGGACAAGCGTTAAGTGCCCGGCGGCAACGTGCGCGACCAATTTCGGCAGTCCGCCGAAGGCGATCCCCGCAAGTAGCGGGCCGGCTTGTCCGGCCCACCCGCCGGCTTTACCGGCTCCTTCTTCTTTCGCCAGCCAATAGGCCCCAAACCCGGCAAACGCCAGATGCAGTAAAAAGAGGATGTTAAAAGCCAGCGGCGGCGGAAGGATAAGTGCAAGCCACATCGGCGGGTAAAACAACCCGGAAAGCGGGTCGGCGGCGAAGGGCGTCCCGCCGAGCGTATGCGGATTCCAAAGCGGGATCTCACCAAAAACGACGAGCGACCGGCGCACGAACTCGGCACTCGGCCAGTGCGCCACGACAAGGTCGGAATACTGCGCGCCGGGAGCATAATGGACCTGCGCGGGATCACCCAGGAGCGGGGCCAGCCAGACCAGGGGGAGCAGGAGCAGCAGCCACTTGGCGGAGGGATGCTTCATTAATAAGTGAGTATACCCTGAGTGAAAGGGGTTGATTCACCCCCTCCCCGCCGTTTTTCCCGTGCATCTGATATAATCCGGCCTTGCCCGGGCGGTTAGCTCAGTTGGTTAGAGCACACGGTTGACATCCGTGAGGTCGTAGGTTCGAGCCCTATACCGCCCACCTCAGGCATATCCCGACAGCGATCGCCGGGACGAGTACGGGAAGAACGGATCCAAGCGAGCGGGAGAAATCAGTGCAAGGCCCGCGGTCCGGCTCCCGGAAAACCACCCGGCGCGCTCCAACGGAACGGCCGCAAGGCTTAGTATGAAGGACGATCCAGCCCCGTTACCGGCTGCCGGAGCTGCGCAAAATACCGCGCAGGAATTTGGGTGGAATCGCGATTGAAATCGCCCCAGGAATGGGGCGATTTTTATTTACCGCAGGAGGCGCTCATGCCAATACGCAAAACCGAGAAATACGAAGAAAGCCAAGTCTACCGGGTGCGGCATTCCGCCGCGCACGTGATGGCCCAGGCGGTAATGGAACTGTTCCCCGGCCAGGCCAAGTTCGCCATCGGACCGGCGATCGATGATGGATTTTATTACGACTTCGATCTGCCGCGCGCGCTCACGCCGGAAGATCTGGAGAAGGTTGAAGGACGGATGCGCGAAATCATCCGCGGCGATCACCCGTTCACGCGCCGGGAGCTTTCCGCTGCGGAGGCGAAAAAACTTTTTGCGGATCAGCCGTACAAGATCGAGTTGGTCGAAGGGCTCGAGCGCGGCACCGAGGATGAAGACGGCAATCCGCTCACCGCGCCGCCGGTGATCTCCACCTACACCAGCGATGCGTTCACCGACCTGTGCCGCGGGCCGCACGTCGAACGGACCGGGCAGATCAATCCCGATGCGATCAAATTGCTTAACGTCTCGGGCGCCTATTGGCGCGGCGACGAGAAGCGGCCGATGCTGCAGCGCATTTACGGCACGGCCTGGAACACGGCCCAAGAGCTGGAAGAATACCTGTGGAAGGTGGAGGAAGCCAAGAAGCGCGACCACCGTAAACTCGGCAAGGAGCTCGACCTGTTCTCCATCAATCCCGAGATCGGACCGGGGCTGGCGCTCTGGCACCCGAAAGGCGCGATGGTCCGCCACCTGGTGGAGGAGTTCTGCAAGAACGAGCACCTCAAGAACGGATACGACTTCGTTTACTCTCCGCACATTGGGCGCGGTGCGTTGTGGGAAACGAGCGGGCATCTCGGCTTCTACCGCGAGAACATGTATGCGCCGATGGTGATGGACAACGAAGATTATTACGTCAAGCCGATGAACTGCCCGTTCCACATTCATGTCTACAAATCCGGGATCCGCTCCTACCGCGAGCTGCCGCTGCGTTATGCCGAATGGGGCAGCGTGTACCGCTTCGAAAAAGCCGGCGTGTTGCACGGGTTGATGCGCGTGCGCGGATTCACCCAGGACGACGCGCACATCGTTTGCCGGCCGGACCAAATGCCGGCCGAGATTGACCGTGTGCTGACATTCTGCCTGCACATCCTGCGCGCGTTCGGATTCACCAAATTCAACGCCTACCTGGCTACGCGCCCGGCGAAGGCGGTCGGGAGCGATGCCATGTGGACTGCCGCAATGGACGCTTTGCGCGGCGCGCTCGACCGTTCCGGGCTCGACTATGCCGTCGACGAGGGTGGCGGCGTGTTCTACGGACCGAAGATCGACCTGAAGATTCAGGATGCGCTGGGCCGCGAGTGGCAATGCAGCACGATCCAATTCGACTTCAACCTGCCCGAGCGTTTTACCATGACCTACATCGACGAGGACGGCAAAGAGAAGCAGCCGTATATGATCCACCGCGCGCTGCTGGGGTCGCTCGAACGATTCTTCGGCGTGCTGCTCGAGCATTACGGCGGCGCGCTTCCCGTCTGGCTTTCACCCGTCCAGGCGATGCTGATCCCGATCGCCGACCGCCACACCGAATACGCCCGCAAGGTTGAAGAGCAGCTGCTGGCGGCGGGGATCCGCGCCAAGTGCGATGTGCGCGCCGAGCGTATGAACGCCAAGATCCGCGACGCGCAGATGCAGAAGATCCCCTATATGCTGGTGATGGGCGACAAGGAAGCGGCGGCCGGCGCGGTGGCGGTGCGCCTGCGCAGCGGGGAAAATAAGGGCGCGATGCCGGTGGCGGATTTTATAGCAATAGTCGCATCCGCGGTGGAAAAAAAGGAATAATGGGAATGGTTTTGTAGGGGCGACCCGGTGGGTCGCCCGTTGCGGCCGAATATCCAGGGGCGACCCGGCGGGTTGCCGGTTGTGGCCGAACACGCAGGGGCGACCCGGTGGGTCGCCCGTTGCGGCCGAATATTTAGGGGCGACCTGGTGGGTCGCCCCTGCGTTTACCGTTTGATCCGTGCCACGGTCTTCGGATCCGTCAGTTCCCGCAGCGCGTCCTTCGCGATCCAGCGCGCGGCGCGCGAATCCTGTTTCGCGATTCGGCGGGCGCAGACGATCGCGGCTTTGTTCAGCGCCCGGTTGCGCTTGCCGATGTTGCGCAAGGCCCAGTTGACCGCCTTCTTTACGAAGTTGCGGTCGTCGAAAGCATAACGCGCAATCACCGGAAGGTATCCAAGGAATACCTGATCCTTCGCTTCCTTATCATGCCAAGCGAGGGCGGCCATCAGTGCAAACCCGGCGCGCCGCTGGTACTCCGGTTTTTTTCTGGCCCAGGCGGCGGCCTTGCGCCGCGCGTACGGAGTTCGGTCGAACAAGTTCCCGCACACCTGGTCGCACACGTCCCACGAATCGAAATCCTTGATCCAGCGTTCCATCTGAGCCGGGGTCACCCGCCTCGGATCGTCGATGAGCGCGGCAAGGATCCGCGCTTCGTGGATCCCGCTCCGCCACAGCCGCTGCGCCAGAACATGATCCGTCCCGGTGCGTTTGGCCAGCGCGCGCAGGAACGGCATGGAAAGCCCCAATGTTCCCTTCGGGTTGATCCCGAACTGCGCCATGCCCGCAACGTTCGCCTTATTGGCGTGCCGTTTCATTTCACGCAGGATTTCGTTGCAGGTCATGGGCTTCCTCCGGTAAAAATTTTTAGCATGATTTTCAGGATGGAAAGGATTTTAATTTTCCTTTAGCCAGCACCTGATTGAAATTGAAGCGTCGGGAATATCCGATTACCACTTTTTGGGAGTATTGGCATAAACCCAGCTGGAACCATCTGAAATAATACTACACCACGAAGGCACAAAGACACTAAAAGAATAGCGAATTTCAAGAAATTCTTTGCGCCCTTTGCTTCTTTGCGGTAAAAGGGTTTTGCGCTCTCTTACAGCGGTCAGGGTTCGTCTTTGAGAATCCGCTTTAAAAGAGTAGAATCCTATTTATCGGCATCCGTCCGTGGACGCCGAAAAACAACCAAAGGGGAGGAGTCATGTTTCATAAAGTCATCCTGGTCGGCAATCTCGGGAAAGATCCCGAAATGCGCTACACACCCGGCGGTCAGCCGGTAACTTCCTTTTCGGTCGCCAGCAACCGCAAGTACACGGATTCCGGCGGTCAACTGGTGGAAGAGACCATCTGGTTCCGGATCTCGGTCTGGGGCAAACAGGCCGAAGCCTGCAAGCAATATCTCGCCAAAGGGCGCCAGGTACTGGTGGAAGGGCGCCTGGTGTGCGACCGGCAGACCGGCGGACCGCGGACCTACAAGCGCCAGAACGGCGAGACGGGCACGTCCTTCGAAATCAACGCGGAAACCGTGCGCTTCCTCGGCCAGCGCGGTGAGGGTGTTGCCGAGGGCGGCGAGCCTGGCCCCGCTGCGGCGCCGGGAACCGAAGAGGAAATTCCCTTCTAGGGTCCTCCGGGCGGGGCGATGCCCCGCTCCTCTCTTTTAAAGAGGCATGCATGAGTGAACCAACCAAACCCCCCGCTCCCGCCCCGCGCCCCATCCCGTTTGAATTACCGGCGAACCTCGAGCCGGTGTATTCCAACCTGGCGCTGATCGCCCACTCGCCGGCCGAAATCGTGATCGATTTCGCGCGGATGCTGCCGGGGATGCCGAAGGCGCGCGTGGCCGCACGCGTGGTTCTCACACCGCTGTGCGCCAAGGCGCTCGAGCACGCGCTGGCGGAAAACATCGCCAAGTTCGAAAAACAATTCGGCGAGATCCATCTGCCGGAAGGCCCGTCACTGGCGGAGCAGCTGTTCCGCAAACCGACCGGGGACAAGCCGTCGGACACTCCCAAGGAAGGATGACGCCATGCAAGGCTTGGATTCGATCGGCGAACAGATGCACGCGCTGCTGCGCGAAAAGAACGCGGCCCGCGACAAGGCGCTCGAGCGATCCCGCACGCTGATCCGGTATGCGTCGCTGGCCATCCGCGCCGTGCACCGCGAAGAGCGTGACGTCGCGTCGGAAAACCTCCGCCTGGCACGGGCGCAGGCGGAGGAATTGGAAAAAGGTCTGGCGAAATATCCGGACCTGAAGTACGCCGGATATACGCAGGATGCCTTGAAGGAACTGTCCGAAGCCAGCATCGTGTTCGCCCTCGTCGGCGATCTGCCGCTGCCGACCGCCGGCGAACTGGGGGTGGAGGCCGCGGCTTACCTGAACGGTCTCGGCGAGGCGGCCGGCGAGCTCCGGCGCTGGTCGCTGGACCTCCTGCGCCGCGGGAAAACGGCCGAGGCGGAACGGGTGCTGGGGATGATGGACGACATCTATTCGCTGCTGGTCACGCTGGATTTCCCCGACGCGCTGACCGGCGGGCTGCGCCGCACGACGGACATGGTGCGCGGGGTGACGGAACGCACCCGCGGCGACCTGACGCTCAGCCTGCGGTTGGAAGCCGCTGAGCGCGCGGCGGCCGCGCTGGAACACGCTCTGAAGAAAGCAAAATAAAAGGCCCCCCCATGCCGCCGCGGGTTATACGCGCCAGCGAAATCGGCGAATACCTCTTTTGCAAACGGGCCTGGTGGCTGCGCGCGCAGGGGATGGAATCCGAAAACCGGAAGGCGCTCGACGCCGGCACCGCCGAACACGAAGAGCTCGCGCGCCGGGTGGCGCTCAACGGCTGCCTGCGGACCACGGCGTTCCTGCTCTTCCTTACGGCGGTGACCACCGCGGCCGCGGGGGTGACGGTACTGGTATTACGATAAGACGAAAACAATAGACAGGATTTACAGGATTTGTTTTTTTTTCAATAACTATCCTGTCAATCTTGAGAAAATCCAGTAAATCCTGTGTGTTTCCCCTCACCCCCTCCCCCTCTCCCAACTGACGTTGGAAGAGGGGTTTTAAAACCCTTCTCCCAGCATTTACTGGGAGAAGGGTAAGGGATGAGGGGGAACAAAACGGTTATTCGGGCATCCGGTTCATTGCGTATGTACGTGCAGCACCTTGCCCAGGAATGCCTTCGTCCGCGCCTTCCGCGGATGCGAAAACAGCGCGTTGGGTTTTCCTTCCTCGACGAATTGCCCTTCGTCCATGAAGATCACCCGGTCGGCGGCCGCGCGCGCGAAGCCCATCTCGTGCGAGACCACCACCATGGTCATCCCTTCGAAAGCCAGCTTTTCCATCACGTCCACCACTTCGTTGATCATCTCCGGATCCAGCGCGCTGGTCGGTTCGTCGAAGAGCATCACTTTGGGGTTCATCGCCAGCGCCCGGGCGATCGCGACGCGCTGCTGCTGGCCGCCCGAAAGCTGCGCCGGATGGCACAGCGCCTTATCGGGGATGCCCACTTTTTTCAGCAGTTCGCGCGCCACACCCTCCGCCTCCCGGCGGTCGCGTTTGCGGATAATCCGCTGCGCCAGGGTGACGTTCTCGAGCGCCGTGAGATGGGAGAACAGGTTGAAGGATTGAAAGACCATCCCCACCTCGGCCCGCACCGCGTTAATATTCTCGGCCGTGTCGAGCGGGATTCCATCCACCACGATCTGGCCCTCGTCGTATTCTTCCAGTCGGTTGATGCACCGCAGTAAAGTGGATTTCCCCGAGCCCGACGGGCCGATGATCACCACCACTTCCTTGCGCTTCACCTCGAGGCTCACCCCGCGCACCGCCTCCAGCGTGCCGAAACGTTTGGTCACGTTCCGGATCGAGATCATGGTATCCGCGCCGTTTGTTTTTTTCATCGGCCTACCTCTCGTACTTAACGCGCTTCTCGATCCACGCCACGATCCGCGCGGAGAAAAGGGTCATCACCAGATACAGCAGCGCGATCATCAGCCATGTTTCGAGCGGAATGAAATTCACCGACATGAATTCCTGCCCGCGGCGGGTCATATCAGCCACCGCCACGACGGAAACCAGCGAGGAATCCTTCAGAAGCGAAACGAATTCATTTCCCATCGGCGGCAGGATCACCCGCACCGCCTGCGGGAGGATCACGAAGCGCATCGTCTGGGCATAATTCATCCCGAGGCTGCGCGCCGCCTCCACCTGCCCCTTGGGGATGCTTTGGATCCCGGCGCGGTAGATCTCGCTCATGTAGGCGCCGTAGCATATCGTCAGGCCGAAAATCGCCATCGGCAGGGCCGGTGCCCGAAAATTGGACAGAAAGGCGATCTCGTTTGCATCGCCGATCCCCTGCACCAGTGCCGGAAAGGCGTAATACCAGAAGATCAGCTGCACCAGAATCGGAATCCCCCGGACAATCTCGACGTACAACGTCGCGATCCCGTAAATGATCGGATTTTTGGCAAGCCGCCCCAATCCCCCGATTAATCCCACCCCGATCACGAGCAGAAAGGACACCATGGTCGCCGTGAAGGTGATCACGATTCCATCGGATACGAATCGGAAAATCCGTCCGTACGGATCCGGACGCGCAAGGATCAGAATGCCCGCCAAGACCGCGACGGCGATCACCAGGCCCCACCACGGGTCCATGTGCGTCCCGGGTTCTTCTCCGGGCAAGGCGGCTATCGCTTTGGGCGGCGCCGTTTCACGTTCCGGCTTGGTTTTTTTCATAAGTGGTTTTTCCCGCATTCCGCAAAGGGCGCCGCGAAACCGCGATCTTCGAGGCATCCGGTGCGCCCTTTGCGTAAAAAAAAAGCCGCGAGGCGTCTGACCGCCCCGCGGCTGAGTGCTGTCTACTCGCCCAGATCCATCGTCTTGACCCACTTATCGTTGAGTGTTTCGATCAACCCTTCGGCCATGACCTTGGCCAATCCGCTGTTGAGTTTCGCCAGCAGGTCGGTCTTGGTCTTGCATACGGCGATCCCGATCGATTCGCCGGTCAGCGGTTCGCCGACGGCCTTGAGCTTATCGGGGTTCTTGCCCACGTATCCGAGGGCCATGACATTATCCGCCACGACCGCGTCCACGTCGCCGTTCATCAGCGCCTGGAACGCCAGGCCGATGGTGTTGAAGTTCACCAGTTCGGCGCCTTCGATTCCGCCGACCAATTCCGCGCCGGTCGTGGAGATCTGCGCGCCCACCCGCTTGCCCGCCAGGTCCGCTTCGCCCTGGATGTCGGTGTTGTCCGCGGCGACCACGATCTGCTGCCCGACCGTGTAATACGGGTCCGAGAACAGCATATTGGCCTGGCGTTCCTCGGTGATCGAGACGGAGGAAATCGCGGCGTCGTACTGGCACTGGGCGATGCCCGCCAGAAGCGCATCCCAGGCGACGTTGACGAATTCCACATCCAAGTTTTCCTTCTCGGCGACGGCCTTCATCAGGTCGATATCGAATCCGATGATTCCCTTGGTGTTTTCATCAATGTACTCGAACGGAGGCCAGGTAGCGTCGGTCGCGACGACAACCTTTAGCTTGGGCTCCACGGTCGCTGTCGGCTCGGGAGTGACTGTCGGAGCGACAGTCGGAGCAACAGTCGTTGCTGCGCCACAGCTGACGAGAAACAGGCAAATAAATACAGGCAAAATCCAGCGTTTCATTCTTCCTCCTTGAGATGTGAGATTGGAATGGTTCCTTCCCCCGCGGGAACTTGCGGTTAGAGCGACCGGAGAATTCGGCGTTCCCGGCTTCCTCAACATGATCTGGATTATAGCGTAAAAATAATATCCGATGCTGTCTCTATCCTTCCAGAAATGCCCGCCTTTTATTTCTGAATCGCCGATCCGGCTCACGGGATGAAGGGTGGTAATTTCGGGAGGATATGGGAACAAAAAGACATTCCGGTTGGCGAATGGAAAAAGCGCCGAAAAAACCAATCCGTGAAAAAAACTGCCTAAAACAATTCCGATAATATTTATCCATTATTATTTCCTGATTTATCGTAAAAAAAATGACACTTATCGATGATTTCTGGGTCCAAGGAAGCAACGGAATTGCTTATTGACAAGCTTGGATATTCGGATAAAATCATTGGTATGCTGGTCTGACCAGTATACCAGAGAGATTATGAAGATAAAACCGGTTGGACATGTAACACTTGCACAGGCGGTAGCCGGCAGGCTTTCGGCTTCGCTGCTCGATGGAACGATCAAAGCCGGAGACCATCTGCCTTCGGAACGCGAACTGATTCAGCAACTGGGAGTCAGCCGGGCTACCTTGCGCGAGGCGCTCAAGGCGATGGAGGAAAACAACCTGATCGAACCGCGCGCAGGCGTGGGCTGGTTCGCCTGCAAACTCAATGCGGAAACCCTGGCTGCCGCGCGCGAACTGGCGGGGAGTTACCGCCATTCCGGCGCCAAGCCCTCTACCCCGGAAGGCTTGCCGCCCGAAGGCCCGCGCCGCCTGCCCGCCTCCCCCGAGAAGCCGCTCCACATCCCCAATCTGCAGACGGACCGGCTGGGAACCTTCGAATTCATTTCCTGGTGGGAAAAAGACAAGGTCCGCGACGCCAAGATGCTGGTCGTCGGTGCGGGAGCGCTCGGCAACGAGGTGATCAAGAACCTGGCGCTGATGGGCGTGGGGCACCTGTTCGTGATCGATTTCGACACCGTCGAGGCGTCCAACCTCAGCCGCTCGGTGCTCTTCCGCGACGGGGATTCCAAACGCGGCAAAGCGGAAGTGGTGGCCTCGCGCGCGAAGCAGCTCAACCCACAACTGCACGTCCAATATCTGCACGGCAATGTCACCACCCAGCTCGGTCTGGGGATCATCCGCCGGATGGACGCGGTGATTGGCTGCCTCGATAACCGCGAGGCGCGCCTGGCAGTCAACCGCTTCTGCTATTGGATGAACAAACCCTGGGTCGACGGGGCGATCCAGGAACTGCTGGGATTGATGCGGGTATTCGTACCCGGCCGGGGCGCCTGCTTCGAATGCACCCTGACCGAAACCGCCCGGCGCGACTTATCCATCCGCTACTCCTGCCCCCTGCTTGCGCGCCAGAATGTCCTGCTGGGGAAGGTGCCAACCACGCCGACCATCGCCTCGATCATCGGCGCGATGCAGTCGCAGGAAGCCTTGAAACTCATACACGGCATGCCGGTCGAACCGGGTAAGGTGGTTCACTTCAACGGGCTGACCAACGACATGCACACCAGCGCGTATGTCCCGCGCGAGGATTGCGAAAGCCACTGGGTGTACGGCGAGGTGATCGAACTGCCGGCGCGCGCCGATCAAACGACGCTCTCGGAGATGTTGCGCATCACCCGCCAGGACCTCGGCCCGGATGCGGTGATCGAACTCGACCAGGAATTGATCCTGACGCTCTCCTGTCCGAAGTGCAACACCCGCGAGGAGGTGCTGCGGCCGCTGGAAAGCGTTA
>Ga0315536_1000837_pt1 | contig 15627 bp, 7 predicted proteins | sample SalMarSW160230MG_FD_203093 | JGI IMG/M metagenome (GOLD analysis project Ga0315536, IMG submission 203093) | Salt marsh sediment microbial communities from the Plum Island Ecosystem LTER, Massachusetts, United States - Salt Marsh Sediment SW1602-30 ... | reverse complement strand
CAAATACCGTTTTTCTCCAATTGTAGATGGATGTTTTCTTCCGAAGAGCGGTGATGAAATCTTTGCAGAAGGTAAACAGAATGATGTTACTACTTTAACCGGCTGGGTTGAAGATGAAGGAAGCTTTAACAATGATTATGGAAAAGTTCCCGCAAAAGAATTCCAGGAACAGTTAAAGCAACAAGCAGGTGAATATTTTAATGAGATGTTAAAACTATACCCGGCTTCAACAGATGCTGAAGCCTATAAGTCACAAAAAGAATTTGCAAGTGATATGCGACTGATCTCTACCTATAAGTGGGCGATGAAACGCGAACAGACCGGGAATACTGATATGTACACATATATTTTTACTCATCAGGAACCCGGCGCAACTAAAGAACGTTATCTTGCTTTTCACTCATCTGAACTTCCGTACGTCTTTGATAATCTAAGCCGATCACCAAGACCATGGACAGAAGAGGACGAAAAGATAGCAGAGATAATGTCTGCCTATTGGGTGAATTTTATCTCAACAGGAAATCCGAATGGAAATGGATTGCCTGAATGGTTTTCGGTAAAAGAGAAACCTCAAGAAACTATGGAATTGGGTGATAAAATGGGATCGCGTCCTGTTACCAGTCAGGATAAATTTGAAGTTTTGGAAAAACTGTTTAACGGTGCACTGCACTGAGGTTATGTTAAAGAATTAATTTAGGAGAAAATTATGAAGCGTAGAGTTTTTCTTAGGAACAGCGCTTTTTTTGCTGGTCTGGTAGGCACCTTAAAACTACCCTTTCTGCTTCCCAAAAGTGGAACAGATCCTGAAAAATCATCCCGGATTTTAAATCAGAGTTCGGCACTTTCCAGAACGGCTCAAGATGATATTCGTTCAGCAAAGTTTCTTCGCCGGGCGAAGGGAAATAAATTTTTGCCTAAGTCTCCGGTATTCTCCCAATCAAAATTGAATCCTGAAGTTCGAATCTCGCCAATGTCACTTGAAGAACGGCTTAAGCGGAACATTGTACCGCATCACGGATTTTGCAGTATCACTCCCGGTAAAACGACGAGTGAAGGCATAACTTCCGGAAATGGTGCAATGAATATTGAACTGACTGGAGATCCATATTCCGAACAGGTTCTTTTCCATCATGAAAGTCTGCTAAAGCCATGGAGAAGACCTCTCGAAGCACCTAAAGTAGCAGGTATATTTCCGCAGGTAAGGCAAATGGTATTGGACGGAAAATATCAGGAAGCCATTGAGTTTGCTTTTAAAGAAATGAAGAAAGGTCCCATTAAACCAAACACATGGGGACATCCGACTATTCCGGCGTTTCTTATGAGTCTTGATTTTCCAAAAACTAAATTGGTAAATGATTATCTGCGCACCGTTGATTTTGAAACCAGTGAAGCAAATATTTATTGGAATGATAAACGCGGGAATTGGCTTCGCAAAACATTTACGTCACGCCCGGATAATGTTATTGTTCAATTGCTCACTGCTCCCGGGGGACAGTCAGTAAATACACGAATCACACTAAAGGATGCACCCGGAAGAAGACGTCCAAGTTGGAATAATGAGTCTCAGGAACGATTAGTGACGAGCAGTGGGGATAGTGAAGTTAAAAAAGATTTTAATGAACAACGACTGATTTACAAGTGTCTTTTAGATCCCTCCACAGACAACAGTGGCTACGCCGGTGTAGTTCGTGTGATTTGTAATGGCGGTTCTGCCCGGATGGATAATGATACTTTAGTTATCAAGGATGCATCGTCTGTAATGCTTCTAACCCGCATTGAATGGTTTGCCAACTACAGTGAGGATAAAGTAGATGCCCTGCGGATTGCAGTAGAGCAGTTAATACCCGACTATCAGACATTGTTGGATAAACACCGTAAAGTTCAGTCGGAAGCTTTTAACCGTGTTTCGGCAGATTTCGGAGGCGCTTCTCAATACGGTATGTCCACAGAAGAACTTTTTGCCGATCAAAGATCGCGTATGGACTATTCGCCAGGCTTACTGGAAAAGATTTTTGAAATGGGACGCTACTGGTTTATTCTTACCAGCGGTAAGTATCCCAGCATGCAGGCTGAAACAAATGCGAATATTAACCTGCAAATTTCTCCAGGTGTGCAGGGCGATTTCAGGGAAGGTATGGATGCATACTTTAATTGGATGGAGAGTCTGACTCCGGACTTTAGAGTAAATGCAAAAAACATTTTCGGGATGCGCGGCACACATTATTCTCTTTGGCCTGATAAAGGAATGGGTGTTACATTTCATTACTCCAATGCTACTTCGACCGGAGAGATTTGGCCTCACCCATATTGGATTTCTGCCGGAGGATGGTGTTTACGTCCATTTTGGGATCACTACCTGGTAACCGGGGATCTGGACTTTCTTAGAAATCGTATGGTTCCGGCATATAAGGAGTTGGCTCTGTTTTACGAGGACTTCTTAACTGTTACCGACAAAGATGGAAATTATATATTTGTTCCATCATTCTCACCAGAGAATAATCCTGGAAACCTGAATCCTTCGAAAATGTTGGTGATTAATGCTTCCTTGGACATAGGCGTGTGCAGGGAGGTACTGACTAATTTAATCGAGGCGTGTGAGACCCTCGGCACTGATACTGACAAAATTCCGAAATGGAAAGAAATGCTGGAAAAGTTGCCTCCTTACCTGATGGAAAATGATGGAACTTTGAAAGAGTGGTCCTGGCCCACATTGGATGAACGTTACAGCCATCGTCATGTTTCTCATCTTTATGGTATTTGGCCGGGCGATGAAATTGATCCTGATAGTACACCGCAGCTTGCTCTGTCCGCAGTGATTGCTGACAGGAGACGTACACCGGAAAGATTAGCTGCACATGGTCGCTGTCATCGCGCTTTGGTTGGGGCTCGGCTAAAAGACTGCTTTATGGTAGATACCGAATTAAGACAATTAATTGAGCAGGGATATTTTGCCACTACACTCAGGAGTTCACATGATCCGTATACCTGGCCCATGCCGGATGCGCAAGGCGGAGTTCAAACCATTATGATGGAAATGCTGGCGTACTCGCGTCCCGGTATAATCGAAGTGCTTCCAGCTTTACCTCCTTCGTTAATAAAAGGTTCAATAAATGGGATGCTTGCACGTTCCTTTGCCAGGATCAATAAATTAGCATGGGACATGAATGAACGAATAGTGGACGTAACCATTACTTCGGTGATAGAGCAGGATATTACATTGATTGCAAGATATGGAATTGATGATATCACAGCACCGTCAGGAATTCTTGTTTCAACACACCAGTCAGGGAAAGCTGACTGTGACATACATTTGCCCAAGAATAAAGCTATCGAGTTACATCTAAAATTAGGCAACCACAAACCGTTAGATTGGGTTGCTCAGGTTAGTTAGTAACTTGTTCAAAATTTGATAACGTAACATAAGAGTTCAATATGAAGATATTAGTTGTAATAAATATAGTAGTTTTATTGTTTTCTCTAAGTCTCTCTGCACAGGAAGACATCGATGTCGGTAAAACCGGCTGGGATGTAAAAAGACCGGTAATGGCCGCGGCTTGTGATAACGGATGTCCGTGGGGAGAACTTGGTGATTATGTTAAAGAAGCAATGGAACCTTACTGCTATTCTGTAATTCTTTGTCGTAATTGTAACCGTTGGTATGGACCAAGTCTCGTCTCCGAACACGATTATCCTCCGCCCCTTGATGAAATAAATCTTGAAGACGGAGTTAATGTTCGTGTTAATGCACCTGTTGATTTTGGTGTGACTTCCAGTGCAATGTTGAGTTCAGCTTATAGCGACAAGCTTTTCGGTGAAGGACCGTTTCGTAACCTCCGTCTTATTGCAAAAATCGAAGACCCGTATTATTATCTTATTGCTGTCAGGAAAGAATCAGGAATAAAAGACTTTAGCATTATAAAACAGAAGCATTTGCCTGTAAGAATTATGGGTGCTGATGGTAATATGATGACCATCCTGAAATATTATGGTTTAACCACTGACAGTATTAAAGCGTGGGGTGGGAATACCAGGGTAACAGTAACAGAAGCTTTAAAAGGCGATTTTGATATTATCGCGGGTTTCCTTGCAAGTCCATCAATGAATCCTGAGTCTTCTTACTGGACAGCCTTAAGTCAGAAATTCGATCTTTATTTTTTAGGACTACCTGAAGATTTGTTGAAACAAATTGCAAAGCAAAATGTTGATGCTGAATTTGTTGAGGTACAAAATAGTTTACTTAAAGGTATTAACCGCCGTATAAAAACTCTGGGAAGATCAGGAGAAGCTATCTTTGCACGGGATGATATTCCTGAACAAGCTGCTTACGATCTGGCTAAAGTTATAGATGAAAATCATGGAGCACTAAAATGGTTCATCAGGATATATACTTATGATCCGAAAACTGTGTGGAAAAATTTTGGTGTGCCGTTACATCCCGGCGCTGAAAAGTATTACAAGGAAGTTGGATACATAAAGTGATAAATTGGTGAGATAAATATTAAATCATAATATTATTGTTTTCTAATTACATAATTGTGAAATGAAAAGTTGATAAAATAATTTTAATCTAAAATCCTTAATAAAACTGGAGCGAGCATGAAAAAGATATTTTTCATTTTATTAATAATTCTTCCCTTTTCTTTATTCTCCCAAACTGCAAAAATCAAAATCGATATAGACAGAACAATCGGTGAGATCGATCCCAACATTTACGGTGTGTTTATGGAACCTATTCATTTTAACGGAAGGAGAATGGGTTTGCCTGACACAGTTGATTTCAACACACTTTATGGAAATTTATATGATCCTTCTTCTCCCCTCGCCGATAAAAATGGTTTCAGGAAAGATTACATCGATGCTATGAAAGAACTTAAAGTAACCAATATGCGTTGGCCCGGCGGTAATTTCGTTATGGGTTATTACTGGCAGGATGGTATCGGACCTAAGGATGAACGTCCTACACGAATAAATCTTGCGTGGGGCGGAACAGATAATAATCATGTAGGAACAGATGAATGGGTCGAATTAAATAAATCAATTGGAAGTCAAAACGTTATATGCGTAAATCTTGGTCTTGCTACAATTAAGGATGCGCATTACTGGGTTGAATATTGCAACTATAAGAAAGGAACATACTATTCCGATCTGCGCAGGAAGTATGGTCATGAAGAACCGTACAATGTAAAAATCTGGGATCTCGGGAATGAAGTTGATGGTTATCCCTGGGAACTGGGTTATAAGAGCGCCGACGATTATGTTAAGATTGCAAGAGAAGCTGCTAAAGCTATGAGAGGAGTTGACCACACTATTAAATTGGTAGCTTCAGGATCATCGTATTATGAGGATTCAGGTAAGTGGGTTGAATGGAACCGGAAAGTGCTGACGGGACTTGGAGATATGATAAACTACCTATCCATCCACCGTTACTGGGAAAGATCCGATGACTACTACACTTTTATGGGACAAAGTGCGATAGACTTTGATGAAAAGATAAGGGTAACTGCTGATGAAATTGATGCAGTTAGGACTATGAAAGGCTTTAAAAATCCGATCTATATTTCTGTTGATGAATGGGGATCTTTCGGCTGGAATTTCCGCTCGGTTTTACCAATAGCACAATGTTTCAATTCTTTTATCCGTCATGCCGATATTGTTAAAATGTCCAACTTTACGATGATGACATCATTATTAAGTAGTGACCAAGAAAAAGGCAGTTTCAAATCACCGTTGTTTTATACATTCAAACTGTTCTCAAATAATTGTCGTGGCAATTCGGTAGATACATATGTTGAATGCGATACATTTAATACTGAAAAGTATAAAGGTGTACCTTACCTCGATGTCACTTCAGTTTATAATGAGGAAACAAATACAGTATATATTAATGTTATCAACAGAGATAAGGATAAAGCAGTTACAACAGATATATTCAACGGCTCAGGTACATTTACGGGAAAAGCAGAGGCTCAATTACTAACTGCGACTTCACTTGATGAACGATTTACATTTGACAAGCAAGATGAGTATAAGCCTGTAACAGAAGAGATTAAAGTTGAAGGGAATAAAATATCTTATTCGTTTCCTCCACATTCTTTTACACAGATAAAAGTTGAAGTAAAGAAATAAGTAATTGAACCGGAAGGTTATAAAAACCAAGCAGGTTTAAAGTTCTGTTGTGGTTTCAATGTAACAACTTTGAAATCACACTTTATTAATTTATAAGGTTAAAAAAATCATTAAACACTATAAATTTATTGTTTTCTGGTTAATACTAACATAAGGGATTTCATAATTATGAGAAAGATAATTATCCTGATCTTTGTTTCTTCTATACTGTCCTTACAAGCCCAATTTGCCCAGGGAGATCAAAATAACAGAGCTATTATTTTAACTGATGTTGAAAATGAGCCTGATGATTCTGAATCTTTGGTTCGTTTAATGCTTTATTCAAATGTGATTGATATAAAAGGAATAATTGCTACAACATCTACACATATGAGGAATGTTGTGCATCCTGAAACTATTAAGGAAGTTATTTTAGCTTACGGTAAAGTACGAGCTAATTTGCTGAAACACGAAGCTGGCTTTCCTGATGCAGACTCCTTATTAATGATTGTAAAACAAGGTTTGCCGGTATATGGAATGAATGGAGTCGGTGACGGAAAAGATTCGGAAGGTTCTGAATGGATTATAAAAATCCTTGAAGAAAATGATGAGCGTCCGTTATGGATTTGTATTTGGGGAGGTCCCAATACGCTTGCACAAGCACTTTATAAGATCAGTAAAACTAAAACGGAGACCGAAGCTAAAAGATTGATTGCTAAACTAAGAGTTTATACAATTTCCGATCAGGATGATAGCGGTATCTGGATGAGAAATAACTTTCCCGATTTGTTTTATATAGTAAGTCCCGGTGGTTATGAACATTCAACCTGGGGTGCAATTAATCAATTTGTGCCGGGATTAAATAATGAAACAATAAGTAATAGCTGGCTTGCACAAAACATTCAGCAAGATCATGGTCCACTTGGAAGTTTGTATCCCGATGTTGCTTATGGAATGGAAGGCGATACACCATCATTTTTATCTCTAATTCCAAATGGTTTGAATGAACCTGGACATCCAGATTGGGGCAGTTGGGGTGGTCGCTACGAAAAATATATTCCGGAATATTCAACTTTTAATTCAGGCTTTACTGGTGGGGTACCGATCGAGCCTGAATCAAGAGAAATCTGGACGAATGCAATTGATACATATATACCTTACTTTTATAACGAATACGGACGAAATATTCGAAGAGACACCACTTCTTTTTCTAATAATAGGGTTACACTGTGGCGTTGGAGAGATGATTTCCAAAATGACTTTGCTGCACGTATGGAGTGGTGTACAAATTATTACGAAGAAGCAAACCATCCGCCTGTTCCTGTATTAGAAAATTCTGATCATATAACTGTAAAATCAGGTGACTTCTTTGGTTTGGATGCTGCCGGAACGTATGACCCGGATGGAGATAATCTTAGTTATTTGTGGTTTCAGTATCCTGAAGCCGGTACCTGTAAAAAACCGGTAAAATTTATTTTGGCTGAAAATATACACAGGATGTACGCGCAAGCACCGGAAGTTGAAAAGGCTGAAACAACTCAAATAATCTTAAGAGTAACAGATAAAGGAACACCGCCATTATCAAGATATAAAAGAATAATTGTAAAGATTATTACTAGATAGAAAGATTTGAAAAATTTAATTAGCGTAATTTTTTTATTTTAAACATTAAAAGAGGCAAGTACTAATGACTAACCAAACGAAAACGTTTATATCGGTTTTCTCTTTTACTCTTTAAATAATCGAGTATTTTTAAAATTTTTTATTCGCTTCAATATAAGTAACCTACAATATAAGTAACATTGAATTATACTTTCGTGTAATTAACACTTTAAAAGCTCGATTGGGTTAACGAAATACAAAAAGAATTCTTATCAAGGAGGGAGATTGATGAAGAACCATTTATATGTGAAATTTGTTCATAGTGGTGTTATTACGACAGCGCTTTTCTTATTTCTATTCTTCTCAAATGTGTATGCACAGCATTATACTGAAATAACCACTTCGAATGGTGAGCACATCAGATTAGATAATCCCAATGGCACTGTCTATTCAGTGCTATCGAAGGATGGTAAAATTCAATCTGTACAGTCGTTGAATCCTGATGAAGTTGTTCGTCTCATCGTAACATTCAAAGATCCACCTTTGGCAGTATATCAGATTAATAAGTCATCTCTGCAAAGGTCATCATTATCTTCTGTTTATACAACTCTGCAAGCCAGTCACGAATCATTCAGAACAGCTCTTAATAATATCCAACTGCAATTATCTACTCAACTAAAATCAGATTATAGTTATATTATTAAACGTGATTACTACCGGGCACTAAATGGAGTTGCATTGGAATGCAAACGTGGAATGATCAGCAAGATACGTGCATTGCCGATGGTGAAATATGTCAGCATGGATAGAGAAGTAAAAGCTAATTTAACTCAATCAGTCCATCAAATTAGGGCAGACATCGTTCAGGATAGTCTTGGAATTACAGGTGATGGTGTTTTAGTTGGTGATGTGGATACAGGAATAGACTATAACAATCCAGCATTGGGAGGAGGTTTTGGTCCAGCTTTTCGTGTAATAGGTGGATATGATTTTGCAAATAATGATAATGATCCTATGGACGATCACGGTCACGGAACTCACGTAGCTGGAATAATAGGTGCAAATGGGGATACGTTACGTGGAGTAGCACCTGATGTGAATTTCCTCGCAGTAAAAGTGTTAGATGCTTATGGGAGCGGTTATGAATCTAATGTTATTGCCGGAATTGATTACTGTCTTGATCCTGACGGCAATCCTGAAACCGATGATGCAGTAGATATTATTAATATGAGTTTGGGTGGAGAGCCATCTATTGATAATCCTGTAGATAGTGCCGTAGATAATGCCACTACAGCAGGAGTTTTGTGCGTTGTTGCAGCGGGTAATGATGGGTACGGTAGATATGGAACTATCAATTCACCAGGTACGAGTGAAAGTGCGTTGACAGTAGGTGCATGTGATTCTGTTAATCAGATTGTATACTTCAGCTCTATGGGACCGGATCCGATTCATTCCTCCATCAAACCGGAGGTGGTTGCTCCCGGGTTTCATATTCTCTCCACAATATTGAATAATCAAACGGCGAGTTGGTCAGGTACTTCTATGGCAGCACCACATGTTACGGGAACAGCCGCACTAATAAAACAAGAGCATTCTTTATGGACACCGGGAGAAATAAAAGCGGCAATAATAAACTCGGCTCATTCTGCAGGAGATACAGTATCAATTTTTGCACAAGGTAAAGGAATTGTTGATGCCTTGGATGCGGTAAAAACAAGTCTGGTGGTTGAACCAGGGATCATGAGTTTCGGCTATGTCGATTTAGAGCAAGATGTTTGGAAGGATACACTGAATTTGACGGTGAGAAATTTCCGCTCGGTAACGCAACACGTACAGGTAAGTATTATTGATGAACCTCCAAGTGGAGCGACGTTAACATTCGATAAAACATCGTTTTCCCTTGCCCCTGGAGAAGAAATGTCCATCCAGGCAATTTTGACAGTACCGTCTTCTGTCCCAGTCGTTTCAACAGAACCGTTTATGTACCTCGGTAAATTTGAAGTGACATCAGACTCAGACAATGTTACCGTTCCTTTTAGTTTTATGAAATCAACGACTCTCGTTATTACTCTCGATTTACCACCAGATTATTTGTATCTCCTTGATCGGGTCCACGCAACAATTGAAGAAGTAGATTTACAGGGTGCTACAAAGTATATCATCCCTGTATCTGAAGGATATTCACTCGATCTACTTGCAATTATGCGAGCAGATACTCCTGCCGTCAATAACTTCAATTTATATATTGTTCACCATATGATTAATGATCCGACAGGATTGACATATATACTGGTAAATCATGAAGAAGCATCTATCAATATGATAGGTGATACTGTTTATGATATTAATAGTAATAAAATCAATATTGATACAGCAGCATATGACATAAATTATCAAATTATACTTCATAATATGCAGTCTGAAGCTTCGGTGGGAGTATTGTTCATAGGTTTTCAACCTTACAATAATCGTCTATTTACCAATCCTGTTGACTCAGCATTTTTTATAGTAAAACAAACAGCTGTTTTGGATAACAAAGAGATTATTTGGCTCAAGAAGTTTAATAATGGTATTAAAAATCGGCAAGATATCGAATTTCCCTCTGGTCCGGACAATCTTGTAAGATTTAATTTCAAAAGCGCTTATCATAATCCAGTTGTTTCAGATACTGCTTTGTGTGTCAAGCATTTTTATGTGAATTCTAAATTATGGCAACCAAGCTCTTTTTTGGGAGATTATTGGGGTTTCTCTCTCAGCGATGGTGAATTTTATTCTAACAAACAAGACATCAAAAATAATCCTAAAATGTATACATCAACATATTTGGGCTTTGCTTATGATACGGTGACTAGTTTTGTGAACCGTTTTCCTTATCCTCGACCTATGTTGTGTACTCCGGAGTTCACTATTAACAATAATAATGAAGCTGTTTTTGAAAAGGTAAATATATTACCATATAATTTGTCTAGAGAATTCGTCGTTGGAATTCTAAAACCGGGAGATACTATAAATGTTGAAGACAATGTACATTTTCACTTTCCTAATTTCACTACGCATGTAGCAGGAGATTTCTTATATATGGCAAAGCACAACGAAATTTCATATACTTCAGATTTACAGCGCGATGGTGATGGAGGAACCATCTATTCAAACGGTTTATATGAAGAGGCAACTTATTTGTCTCACTATTGGAATCTCCCACGTTTTACTGTTCAAGCGTTTGCACATAATAGATCTCAAAAGAATGTGAAGCCATACAAACTCTGGGATTGGATGACATTTCAAGGCTCGTTCGATGATTACTTATACGCTTATTATGTGTTTAATAATGTGCAGAAGAATGCAGGTATATATCGAATACTAAGCAATACATATCCATATAAACTCTTAGGTCAAGCTGGTCAATGCACATTAGATTTTGAGTATCAGATACCGAGCTTTAAAAAGTTTTTCCCATCATTTAGCTTTCTGCAAGTTTCTGTAGATGATAGAGCAGTCGATGTTGTACAACCTGATCAGAACGGGAAGATTCGTCTTGTTATTTTTGATCCCGATAGTAGTGTTACTTCGGCAGATATCTCGCTTTTATTAGCGTCCGGTGATGAAATCAATTTACCTGTATCATTTATTGGCGAGAACGAATACGATGCTCTCATTCCAAGCTACATTCCAAAAGGATTTATTGATGTTGTTGTGAGAATACAAGATACTGACGGAAACAAATGTGAGTTGACTGCCAGCCCTGGTTTCTACTTTGGCAACACTTCAGATAATATAAAATTGGATGCCCGTTTACGTATGACCTCGTATACTTTGGACAATGTCGAAGATATAAATATGGAAGCAGGCGATACGCTGAATTATACTCTTTCATATACCAATTTCGGAAGTGACACTGCACGGAATGTTGTTGTAACGTTTCCTGCTACACCTTACTTTATACCTATTGGCTCGTCAACGTGGACGATAGATTCTCTTAATGTAAATGATACCGTAAAAGTCCCGGTCAGTCTCCTATTTCTAGGCAAACAGCAGTCGACTGAAAAATACACACATTACTCCCCTACTGTTATGTGGAGTTCTGACGAAACGAATTATCTAAGGAAATATAATGTATTTGTAGATTTTCAAAATACCGTCACAGGGGTCTCGCAAACGGTGAGTACAATACCAAGTAGATTTGAGTTGTACCAGAACTATCCGAATCCGTTTAATCCTAGTACAACAATCAAGTACGATTTGCCAAAGCAATCTAGGGTAAAGATCGAAGTATATGATATTCTGGGAAGAAAAGTAGCAACTCTTGTTGATGAAACAAGGATAGCAGGAAGTTACCAGGTGATCTGGAATGCCAACCGGTCTGCGAGTGGAGTGTATTTTTATAGGATTGAAACCGGAAATTACTGTGCAACAAAGAAGCTTTTACTCTTAAAGTAAACAATCACTATTAAAGTCTCAGATTATGTTAGATAAATGTTTGAAAAAATATTAATTTAACATATCGAATTAATTTTATGTAGTGTTTAATTGTCCGCGAATAACAGAATAATCGATTCAACCGAATACGGATTACTTGAATCAGTTAAGCTTGATAAAACATCCTTTGATCAGATATATAGACAATACTGGTCAAAACTATATATCTACGCTTTCAATGTTTTAAAGGAAAAAGAAATATGTGAAGATATTATTGAAGAGATTTTTATTGACCTCTGGACAAAAAAAGATGATATCCGGATTTCTGATCTAAATTCATATCTATACCAATCGGTTAAGTACCAAATCTTTAATCACTTCCGCAGAAGTAAATATAAAAACCAACTGCTTTTGAAACTTGACCTGATGAGCACACAGTATCAAATTGATGAATTATACGAAAAGAAAGAATTAAAAGCCCAAATCAAGAGATTAATATCCAGGTTGCCTAAACAACGCAGATTAATTTTTCAAATGAGCAGGTATGATGGATTTTCAAATAAAGAAATTTCCGAAAATCTTAACATCTCGGTACAAACTGTTAAAAATCTAATTAGTGAATCCTTGAAATTTTTACGTAAATCTCTGAAAAATATTTATATGTTGCTTTTCTAAGCCATCCACAAATCCCCTCTTTCCGATTATAGTTCGCTTTCTTAAAGAATTTCCAAAAAAATCTTCCGGCAAATGGTACTTTTCTCCCATTCAGGTTACTTAAAGATAGTAAATAAATATTTTTAAGAGAAGAAAAGTGGATAAACAAAAATTTTCAATTTTAATTGAAAAGTATAAAAGGGGTAAATGTTCATTGCAGGAAAAAGAACTGCTGGAAAATTATCTTGAATCTTTCCAAATTAATCCCGGCGAATGGATCGAAAGTGAAATGGGGAATCAACGTGCGACTGGAGAAAAAATATATTCTCAAATAATGAAGAATATCAATGAAGAGAAAAAAAATTATTTCAAAGAAATCTACTTCTCCCCCGCACTGCTTAAAAGAGCAGCTATAATAATATTTTTCCTTATTCTTGTTTCAGGTGTTCTATATGTATCAGGTTTATTCGAACAAAAATCTGTTTCTATTGTTTGGAATGAAAGTGTTACTCCGTATGGAGAGAAATCTACAATTACCCTTTCGGATGGTTCTAAAGTTATTCTGAATGCTGATAGTAAATTAAAATACCCGGAACAATTTAATAACTCAATCAGAGAAGTGTACCTGGAAGGTGAAGCTTATTTTGAAGCACACCATAATATTGGCAAGCCGTTTATTGTGCATTCCAAAAATCTATCAACTACTGTTTTGGGGACAAAATTTAATATCTCTGCATACTCTGAGAATAAAATTATTGCTGTTTCCTTACTGGAAGGGAAAGTAAAAGTCTCAAGAAGCGAAAAGGGAAAAACTGATGATATAGGTATTCTTAAACCAAAAGAGAAGCTGTTATATAATGAAGAAAACAATAGTAGCTCACTTGGAGTGTTTGATTCTTTAGAAGCAATTGGTTGGAAAGATAACATATATAAATTTGATAATGAGCCCTTAGGTGAAGTATTGTCCCGGCTTGAAAGAGCGTTTGATGTAAAATTTAAATTAGACGACCGATCGGTTTTAAAACAAAAAATAACTATCAAATTTGAGAAAAAATCTTTACAAACAGTTGTTGATGTTATAAAGAGTTTGACCGGATTGGATTATAAAATACTCAAAGGAAATAATAATAAAAAAGAGATTCTATTTTATAAAAATACTAAATGATCTTTTATAGCCATAAAAGTTAGAACCGGGGGAAACGTGTAAAGGGATTTCATTTAGTAATATTTAGGAACAATTAAAACAGTGATAATTAGATATTTTGTTAAAGCGATTTTCCTATCATTAATAATAAGTATCCTGCTTGTTTTTAATACTTTAGGACAAAATCTTTCGGATCAAAAATTTAGCTTTAAGGTTGTAAGTGTACCCTTGAGTGAAGTGCTGCACATCCTGGAAGTAAAGACGAACTTTACATTTAGCTATCTTAATGAAAAATTACCGCTCGATGAAAGTGTAACAATAGATGTAAAAGATAAACCGCTGCAGCAAATTCTTGAAATACTATCAAATAAATTTGAGCTGATTTTCACGAGAATCAACAATATTATAACTATTAAAAAGAAAGAAGAAGCAGGTGAAAATAAAAATCCTCAGAGTTTCGGAACACTCAGGGGAATTGTTCGTGATTCAATAACAACTGAAGTTTTACCTTATGCTAATGTTTATATCCCGGAAATAAAAACGGGAGTTAGTACTGATAACCGTGGATTTTTTATAATTCCTTCTATTCCGGCAAATAAAGAATATACAATAGTTGTAACATTTGTAGGTTATTCGCCTAAAAAGGTGACTGTGTCTATACAAGCTAATAAAATTACACACGTTGATATTTATCTTACAAAATCTACTGTCGAGATAGAAAATGTTGTGGTATCAGGAGAAAAAGTAAATGTAAAAGAAGTAACAGGTCAAAAAATTTCGGTTCAGCAAATAGAAAATATGCCTCATGGGGTTGAAACAGATGTAATGAGATCAATCCAGTATTTACCGGGGGTTCAATCAGCAGGTGATGTTTCAGCCAATTACTATGTAAGAGGAGGAGCAAGTAATGAGAATTTAGTGTTGTTGAACGGAACTCCTATTTATAATCCTTTTCACGCACTTGGAATTTTTAGTGTAATTGATCCCGATATGATCAACGGAATTGAATTTTATAAAGGTGGATTCGGTGCCAGGTACGGCGGACGGCTTTCTTCAGTAATGGATATTATAACAAAAGACGGTAACCGGAATAACTTTACCGCAACTGCAGCGATAAGCCAACTAACGGCTAAAACTGCTTTGGAGGGACCAATCCCAAACGGTTCCTTTATTATTACCGGGAGAAAAAGTTATTCCAGCATAGTATTAAAAAAATTCACAAATAATAAAAGCATTCCAATAGATTTTTACGATGCTTCTTTTCGAGTGAATTATAATTACTATGAATCTCCCGCCATAACAAAATTCACACTTTTCGGATTCACAAGTAAAGATAAAATCAATTACAAAGATAAAATACATTCCAACTTTAACTGGTCAAATTCACATATAGGTATCAATGTTTTTTCAGCAGTGAAAAATAGTCCCTTATTCGCTGAATTCACTTTTTATTATTCAGAGTTTTTCGGTGGTGAAATACCGATTTCCGGCAATACACGGCAAATCGAAAATGGAGTTTATGATTTTACGATTAAAGGAGATTTTAATTATACTCTTAGTGATAGGAATGAGTATTATGGAGGCGCTAAAACAACTAATTTAAAAACTAAACTGTTACTTTCAAATTCGAGTGGAGTATCAAAAGATGTAGGTTCGGAAGGCTTTTCATTAAGCAGTTACGGAGGATTTAAACTAAATAGTGTCAA
>Ga0315536_1000835_pt1 | contig 15637 bp, 16 predicted proteins | sample SalMarSW160230MG_FD_203093 | JGI IMG/M metagenome (GOLD analysis project Ga0315536, IMG submission 203093) | Salt marsh sediment microbial communities from the Plum Island Ecosystem LTER, Massachusetts, United States - Salt Marsh Sediment SW1602-30 ... | reverse complement strand
TTTTTCTTTTCTTTATTACCCTTATATCCACAACATCACCGGGTACAACCATTGGAACAAATACGACAAGGTTATCCACCCTTGCCAGGGCATTTCCTTCTGCACCTATATCAGTGATTGTAACTTTTTCCAAAACAGGCAGATCTTTCTTCCGTCTCACTACTGCTTTTTTTAAGGGTATTATTCCTTGATATCCATTAAAATGTCTATTTCGAACCACGAAGGTCCAGAAGAAATAGTATTCCCTTTATCATACAGGGAGCAACACCATCCGCATGGTCAACACCGGGTACTATAACCTTTGAGCAGATATCCGATGAGGTACCTGACTGTATCATTGCAGAATACATGTCCTCTGTCGAAATCGGATTTACTGTTTTATCATTTTCACCATGAATGAGAAGCAATGGTTTGTAAGTATGCCAGGCAGGAATGCTGTTACTGACAAGAGCATCTCTTACGGTGGCATACTTTTGAGCAGTTGCATAATCAGAAAGGAAATCTGGTGTTAGTAATGCACTGATTGAATCAGTAAGCTGGCTGTTGATTGCATCAGAAGTCAGCATTCCGTCATACAACGAACTTAGCCTTGAGGCATATGGTTCGTTCATTATATCCGTAACCGGATTTGAAAATTGCTGATAAGCTGAATAGGCATTGACTATATATCCTATATATACCGGCATTGGGTATGTGGGCAGTGACACCATTCCCTCAAACAAAAGAGAAATATTGTAAGGACCTGCACCACAAACAATTCCTGTAAGATTAAAATCATCGCTGTGCTCCAGTTCAAGTTCATTGTCGAGCGCCAGTGTAGCCCATCCTCCCTGGGAATAACCTATAAGCGAATACTCATTTTTCAGTGTAATTCCGGGAAGGTCATTCGCAACCATTTCCTTAACTGCATAAAGCATATCAGTTAATGATCTGACAGTAGGTTGTTTTACCAGATAAGGATGGGGGATCTGACTTGATGCACCAAAACCCGGATAATCAGCTATTACGACGACAAAACCCATTGAAGCTAATGATTCAATGAGCTGGTAGGTATAATTTAACGGAAATTCAGATGGCGCTTCTGAATTAATGGTATTGGTTCCGTTCTGAAAAGACAATACCGGATAATTACCGGATGTGGCAGGAACACATACCAATCCCGATGCATTGATCTCTTCCCCGTTAACCGTGGTTTTATAAACAATCCTGTAAATACTCACATCACTGACTACATATGGTTTAAATCCGGAAGCCTCAGGGTATGATACGGAAACCAGATCAATCATGTTGGTAATGTATTCCTTAGTGTACGAAACAGAACTTTCTTTTGATATATAATATGTATAATCCTTTGTTTTTTCATCTTTTTTACACGATGTAACTGCTGTTGCAAATATCAAAATAAGAGCTGAAATTTTTAATGTTATCCTTTTGATATTCATGACATTAACAATTTTAATGAATTACTGACTGAAAAGCACCACCCAAATTTATGCTGCAAATATAACTTTTCTGAATTATAAAAAGCTTTGGCCTGAAATTCAATTCAAATGATCTCTCTATAAAATCAAAGAAAAAACATGCCTTGATTTTTCCATTCAGATAACACAGGCGTGTCCTCCAGGGATTTCTCAACCCACCATATGCCTCATATCTGTTTTTTATTTCAGTCGCGACAAAAAAAATTGACTTTTTGACAAATTTGACTGAACTTAGCATTGAAAATTTGTCTCGCAGCAAATTTATTCCAATTATCTAACTCTAATACAGACATTTATGAAAAGAGATGTTTTCTTCGTGCTATTACTGGCCATGGCCATCAGTTCTTACAGCCAGAACCTTACCGTGAATCCCGGGTTTGAATCATGGGATGAAATTTCAAAACCGGCCGGGTGGACTACCTCCCAGAATTGTCTTAAAGATTCCGTTATTATTAATTCCGATGATTATTCGTGCCGGCATGAAGGAGGCACAAGCTCTAAATACCTTGGACAAACAATTTCTGTTACACCCGGAGTCCATTATAACCTGTCATTTTTTTATCGAACTGAGATCACCGATAATGGAAACGGATGCCGGATATGGTGTTACTGGAAAGATATTGATGGTGCTGGTATATCCGATCCGTCTACTGATGCCATTTTGCGACCCTCAAAATATTTGAAAAGTGATGTCTGGGATCAATTCAGTACTTATGCAACTGCTCCCCCTGAGGCAGCTGCATTTTACCTGGAGGTAAGGACATATCCGAACAGCATTACTTACTGGGATGATTTTGTTTTTGAAGAAACAGTTGCGACTAAAAATACAGAGAAGCTGGTAACATTGCCTCTGATATACCCTAATCCGGTCAGCAACAACCTCATTATAAGTGGAATTCAAAATGTTAAGCAAATAGATATTTACAGATATACAGGTAAATCAGTATGGTCGTCCCGTTTCAACTGCGAGGGTATAATAACAATTCCTGTTGGTCATTTCGATGACGGCATTTATGTTATATGTATCCTAACCAGGGACAGTGTCATTTCCCGGAAATTCATAAAAACAACAAATTAGGGTATTCCGGAAATAAGGATATAAGGAAATAAAATGTAAACCCTCTATTTTTTAGCTAATGTCATATCCTGAAGAGGCGTAATTGGTTTTCAGGTACTCACATACTTTTCCTATATTTGCAAACAATTTGTTTTGCTATATGGTTTCTGTTCAGGATATCTCAGTTTCATTCGGCAGTTTTGACTTATTAACGAATATCTCCTTTCTTATAAATGAACAGGACCGGATTGGTCTGGCGGGAAAGAATGGCGCCGGAAAATCAACTCTTCTTAAAATAATAGCTGGAATACAGAGCCCATCATCGGGGCTGCTGGACATGTCGAAGAATGTTACCATAGGCTATCTGCCTCAACAGATGCGTGTGGATGATACCACTACAGTTTTAAATGAGACAACAACGGCATTTTCGGAACTTATCGGCCTTTCAGAAGAGATAGAACACTGCAGCCATGAAATTGCCAGAAGGGAGGATTATGAATCGCAGGAATATTTAAATCTGTGCGATCATCTTACAATTGTGGAAGAGAGATACCGCATACTGGGAGGAGCCAACTATATGGCGGAGGCTGAACAGACTTTGCTGGGACTCGGATTTGATCGTAAAGATTTTGACCGGCCAACTAAAGAACTAAGTGGCGGGTGGAGAATGAGAATAGAACTTGCAAAGATCCTTTTACGAAAGCCCTCCCTCTTCCTCCTGGATGAGCCAACCAATCACCTTGATATAGAGTCAATTCAGTGGCTTGAATCATTTCTTTCAGGTTATTCCGGTGCAGTGGTTCTTGTATCGCACGACAGGGCTTTTCTTGATAATGTAACAAAACGGACAATTGAAATATCGCTTGGCAGGGTCTATGACTATAAGGCATCGTGGTCGAAATACATTATTCTTAGAGAAGAGAGGAGAGAGCAACAGTTAGCCTCTTTCAGGAACCAGCAAAAAATGATAGAAGACACTGAGAAATTTATTGAACGTTTCAGGTATAAAGCCACCAAAGCGGTGCAGGTACAGTCAAAGATTAAGCAACTTGACAAGGTTGAAAGACTTGAAGTTGATGAAGAGGACAAAAGTGCAATAAACCTCAGGTTTCCGCCAGCTCCACGGTCAGGTACGGTTGTCGTTGAATCAGAGAATCTCTCAAAAAGCTACGGACCTCTTACAGTTCTTAACCATATAGATTTCAAAATATCAAGGGGAGAAAAAATAGCTTTTGTCGGAAGAAACGGCGAAGGAAAAACCACTTTCTCAAGAATAATTATCGGAGAACTCGATTATACGGGAAATCTGAAAAAGGGACATAATGTCAAAATAGGATACTTTGCTCAGAACCAGGATGAACTTCTCAACGAAAACCTTACTGTATTGCAAACTATTGATGATATTGCAAAAGGCGATATCAGGACAAAGATCCGCGATATGCTCGGTGCCTTTCTGTTCAGGGGCGATGATGTTGAAAAAAAGGTAAAGGTACTGTCGGGAGGGGAGAGATCAAGACTTGCACTGGTAAAATTATTGCTTGAACCAAGTAATCTCCTGGTGCTGGATGAACCAACCAATCATCTGGATATGCGATCAAAGGATATTCTTAAACAAGCCCTGATAAAATTCGATGGCACATTAATTGTAGTGTCTCATGACAGGGATTTCCTTGACGGAATAGTTGATAAGGTATATGAATTCAGGAATAACAGGATAAAAGAAAATCTGGGTGGAATTTATGATTTCCTGCGAAAGAAAAAGATTGAGAACCTCAAAGAAATAGAGCGAAAAGATAAAGCGAAAAATGATGAGACCCGCGTAAATATCTCATCGAATAAACAAAAATATCTTGAAAAGAAAGAGTACGAACGTAACCTGAGAAAGCTGAGAAAAAGACTTGAGGAATCGGAAACAGAGATAGAGAGGTTTGAGGAGGAAATCAAAATAATTGACAAAACATTTATGGAACCGGGCAATTATTCAGAAGCAGATCAGTTGAATTTTAACAGGTACCAGGAATTAAGAGAGAAGTTGAACGAAGAGATGAATAACTGGGCAAGGTACAGTCAGGAAGTTGAGGAGTTTTTACAAAACAATTAATAAATATGGAATCACTTCAGTTTGAAAAAGAATACCGGATCCATGTTTATGAAATGGGACCTGATGGTAAACTTAACTTGTTTTCATTGTTTAACTACATGCAGGATATTGCATCTGAACACGCAATAAAACTGGGATTTGGGAGGGATGACCTGATGAGAGATAATCGTTTCTGGGTACTTTCAAGAATGTATTCAGAATTTAATGTATGGCCCTTATGGGAAGACTCAATTATCGTAAAAACCTGGCCTAATGGCACCGACAGGTTATTCGCTCTCCGGAATTATGAAGTAATGTTTCCCGATGGAAGACATATAGCGTCCGGATCATCTTCGTGGCTTATTCTCGATCGCACTACCAGAAAGGTTCAGCGACCAGATTCAATATTATCTGAATATAACCCTGACCTTCGTCAAATTGAATCACCAGTAAGATATGCAACAAAACTGGAACCGATGACCGTGAGTGGAGATGTAACTTCTCCGTTCAAAATTAAAGTAGGTGACCTGGATATAAACTTACATACCAATAATGTCCGTTATCTTAATTGGGTTTACGATACCTATGATCTTCACTTCCTGATGAAAAATGATCCACTATCGGCCGAAATAAATTATCTTGCCGAATCGGTATACAACGAGGAAATAATCATCAGAACCGCAACAGATCAAGGGGATAGTAGATTTAAAGATCACTCGGTAATCCGTGTTAATGATAATAAAGAGCTCTGTAGGATCAGAATTGGATGGAAAGAAAGTGACATTAATTAAATTAAGTTAATTAATTTTGAGTATGAAGAACCGGAACTACATAGGGTATTTTTCTATAATATTTACCATTCTGTTTTATACAGCTTTCATCTCCTGCAAATCAACAAAACCGGTCAAGGACACAAAAAATGTATCTTACCTGTACAATCCAACCAAGAACCCGATAAATCCCAGGTACAGCGTCTATAATCAGTCTGATGAAACCTCTGTTCTTTCAGTCAAGTTTTTTGCCACCGACCTCTTCTTCTCTGAAGCTAACCCTCAGGGTGTGCCCATGGCAATGATGCTTGTGAATGTTAAGCTTTATAATATAAGCCAGGGCAAGATGCTGACTGATACTGCAACTCTGAACCTGAATATAGTAAAGGAAAAAGGGAAACTGGACTATATTTATAATCTTACCCTTAATGTTGAAAAGGGAATTGAATATATAGCAGAAATTAAGATTCTCGATAAGCTACGGCTACTTGTAATACATGCATTTGTTCCTTTCAATACTTTATCATACTACAACAAATACAATTTTACTGCTCAATCGCATTTCTCCAAGATCAGGGTTTTTAACCCTGTCCTGAGAATTGATGAGTATATCAACCTTGTCTATAAAAGAGAGCCTGCTGACAGTCTTTTCATTTCATTTTACAAACCTATGACGGTGGTACCGGATCCCCCATCGATGATACTGCCTGAAAAAACACTCGACTATGAACCGGAAAGGGTTATTGCCCTGGCATATTCCGACACATTGCCCATGATGTTTCCGAAAGAGGGTATTTATCTTTGTTCTGTCAAACGCGACCTTAAAGATGGTTTCACCTTCTATAATATGGGTGCCTCCTATCCGTCTATGACAATACCTGAAGTAATGATAGAGCCGCTTGCCTACCTGGCAACACCAGATGAAATGGAAAGTTTAAGATCTGCGCCCAAAACTAAAATGGCCCTGGATGAATTCTGGATCAAATGCGGCGGTAATATCGAAAAATCACGTGAACTGATCCGTATATATTATACCCGTGTACTATATTCGAACTATTATTTCACTTCATACAAGCAAGGATGGATGACTGAAAGAGGTATGATCTATATAATTTATGGCCCGCCTGATAAAATATATAAATCATCTGATGGAGAAATATGGGGTTATAAAAAACCGGTAATAAAATCTTCCTGGGGAGGCAGGTATAGTGTGAAAGAGGAATATCTGTACTTCACCTTTAAACAAAGAGATAACATATTTTCTGATAATGATTTCTACCTTAGCCGTTCAGAAACACTTGTAACATACTGGGACAAAGCTATTTTAAGCTGGCGAAAAGGAATTGTTTTCAGACTCGACAACCCTGAGGGGCTTTAGAACCTATTATTTAACCATGCAAAAGGAAACAGATTGTATTTTTGGGTTAAGACCTGTAATTGAAGCAATTAAAGCCGGGAAACAAATTGACCGTCTGTTAATAAAACAGGGTCTGCAGGGGTCTCTGTACCATGAGCTGATGACTGAGGTCAGAACTCACAATATAGTATATCAGATTGTACCGCTGGAACGAATTGAGATTGTTACCAGGAAAAACCACCAGGGTATTCTTGCATGGCTTTCTTTAATAGAATACCAGTATATCGACAATTTGCTGCCGATGATCTTTGAAAAAGGAGAAGATCCTTTAATCATTGCGCTTGATGGCGTTTCGGATGTCAGAAACTTCGGAGCAATTGTCAGAACGGCCGAATGTCTGGGAGCTCATGCTATTATAATTCCTGAAAAAGGGTCTGCCAGAATAACTGCCGATGCAGTTAAGACTTCAGCCGGAGCTTTGCATTCATTTCCCGTTTGCCGGGAAAAGAGTATAGTCAGATCCATTGAGTTTCTAAAAGAATCAGGTCTTAAAGTGATCTCTGCTGCAGAAAGAACGGGCGACAAGGCATCAGAGGTAGCACTAACCGGACCATCAGTACTGATACTTGGTTCTGAGGATAAAGGAATAAGCCGTGAGTTGTTAAGCCTGTCCGACCACCAGATAAGAATCCCGATGACAGGTAAAATAGGTTCGCTTAACGTTTCAGTTGCTGCAGGTATTCTTCTTTATGAGGTAGTAAGGCAACGAACAGAATGAATTATTCGATAATATTCCTGATTCTCTCATCAAGCATCTGCTGATCATCAGTAAATGAAGCCAGTCCGGCCAATGTAAGCAATGTATCAGGAGCTATACTGCCTTCATTTATTTTCTTCTCCCAATGTGAATAGACAGGGATCTTTCCATCCGAGGTTAGGAAACCTTTTTCTTCTTTTGTGAGTGAAGGGAACATATCTTCGCAACCCTCGTCGTGAGCTATATGAATCAGTTCAGAGCCTGAGGCAGGCAACTTTTCGGCTAGTCGTGCAGCCAGGTTGAGAACTTTATTATCAACCTCCCAGAATTTCTCTATATGAGCCTCCCTTGCAGAATCATAAATGCTGACGTCATAGTTTTCATGCATGCGTGATGAAAATTTGCCGCTCAGTTCTTTATGGCCGGATGCCGCAACTTTTGGAGGCATTGTAAATATATCAGTGCCGGCCAGAAGTTCCAGCTGATTATGATTTCTCAGACTGGCTGCAATTTGTCTGGTTTGCCATGGGTTCTCTGCAGAAAGCCCGGTTACCCAGTTCTGCGACGCAATAACTGCTTTTTCCCCTGCTCCTGACCCATCGCCCAGGTTATTGTTGACCATAAATGCACCAATTCTTCCAAGAAATACATTAACATAATCGGGCCTGGCAATGCGTGTTACAAGTACATTTTCACGTGCGCTGAATCCAAGGGTGAAATTTACTTTAACACCTGAATCCTTAAGAAGCCTTGCCCCTATCAGTCCCTCTGCAGTGTAAGGCACTTTTACAATGAATTGTTCGGGGCTTATATCATGAAACCGCTTCCCAAAATATTGAATTGCCTTAATATCATGAGCAGTATCAGTGTGCAGTTCCACACTAACAAAGCCCCCGAATTTAGTTGCCAGCCTTAGGGCATGGCGGGCATTTAAAATAAAAGCAATTTCCTTTACCCTCTCCTCCTGGGGGAGTTCTCTTACTATAGCCTTGGCTTCGGTAATAAAGATATCGTATATACCCTTTTGTATCTCATTGTTAAGCAATGAGTTGTTCGTTGTCAAAGCGCTCATTTCAGCGGACCAGTTTGCTTCTGCCTCTTCTATGTCACCTGTATCAAGCCACAACTCGGTGCCCGTTTCTCTGAGTGCATCCCAAAACGGATCTTTTTTCCCGGTTACATGCTTCTCATTGAGATTTTTCCAAACGAAATCGCTAATTCTGGTATAAATGTCAGCCATGATTTCAATTATTTGTTTGCTGTTTAGCTAATTCATTAAATGCATAAAAAATCATTCGCAAAAGTATACAATTTATCGATCTGTATATTGATTATTTTTAGCTTTGCATTAATCTGCCAAAAATTAATACTATGAAAACAATTTTGATATTCATTTTGTTTGGCTGGTCGGCCACAGGATTGGCCCAAAACAATTTTGATAAATATTTTTACGATAAGGTATTAAGATTCGACTTTATGTTAGCCGGCAACAACCTGGAGACGCATGTTTATCCTGTAGGATTAAGGGAAGAGCCCTCCTGGGCCGGATCGGTTACAAACCTCATCAGTCCATTCAATTATGGTAATTTCAAATATGAGATTTTTGATGATTCATCTGATAATCTTATCTATTCGAAAGGATTTTGCACACTTTTTCAGGAATGGCAAACCACAGCTGAAGCAAAAAAGGTGAACAGTAGTTTTTATGAAGTGGCGACAATGCCTTTCCCGAAGAAAAAAATCAGGTTTGTTCTAAGTAAAAGAGAGCGAGATGGTTCTTTCATTAGTCTATTAGAAACAAAAATCGACCCTTCCGACTATTTCATCAGAAAAGAGAAACCAAAAAATGTGACCATAAGTAAAATTTACGACGGAGGAGATCCCCATACCAGTGTCGATCTTGCATTTATTGCAGAGGGGTATACTGCAGATGAGATGCCTAAATTCAGGGATGATGTAAAAAAGATGGCTGATGCACTTTTTGCTGAAGCTCCGTTCAGTGATTATAAGAATAAATTTAATATATGGGCAGTTGAGGCAATATCGCAGGAATCAGGAACCGATGTGCCGGGTGAAAATATTTATGTGAATACTGCCTTAAATTCGAGTTTCTATACCTTCGATCTTGACAGGTATCTGACTACCCAGGATATGAAGTCGGTAAATGATTATGCAGCAGCAGTTCCCCATGATAATATTGTAGTTCTGATAAACAGCAACAGATATGGTGGCGGAGGTGTATATAACTATTACAGTGGCACAACAACCGGAAATACTCTTTCAACAAAGGTCTTTGTTCATGAATTCGGACATGGATTTGCCGGATTAGCAGATGAATATTATTCATCTACAGTTGCTTACGATGAATTTTATCCTTTGAATGTTGAGCCGTGGGAACCAAACATCACTACCCTGGTGAACTTCGGTTCAAAATGGAAGAGTATGATAGCAAAAGACACGCCTGTACCTACTCCTCCTGAAGAAAAGTACAGTAATGTTACAGGCTTATTTGAAGGGGCAGGATATTCTGCCAAAGGGATATACCGTGCACAACTTGATTGCCGCATGAAAAGTAATGGGGCCAAAGGCTATTGCTCAGTTTGCCGGGAGGCTGTAAAAAAGATGATTGAATTCTATTTAAAATAAATTTTAATTGTAGGGACGTTGCATGCAACGTCCCTACAGAAATTTACCTGTCCTTTCTGTCGATAAGATAATATACCACAAGGCTCAGACCGCCAAAGAAGAATATCATCGACGGGTAACTTGCTCCTTCATAAAGAACTCCATTGTATGACAGAATTGCGCCGGCTATGATGCCTAATGCGATACCCATAAAAAAGATTCCAATTTTGAGGGTAAATTTGCTCCAGTTGAATAAAGATTTTGATCCGTCTTTTCCTGTATTGAAAAGACTAGCATCTGCTCCCTTTTCTATAAGGGCCAGCCTTTCTTTATTACGTGTGATGTAAAAGACATAAAATATACCGAACACTGTTGCAAATAATGCGATAAAACCTATTAATGCTCCCATAACTTTAATTATTAGTGAAAAACTCTTTTTGTACCTTTAGACACATGGAAATCATGCCCGGTTACAAAAAGATGAAAAAAAATTTATCTATTCAGGTAACCTATCATTAACTTTACTCGTCAAATAACTGAAATGGTTTATAAAGGCGACATATTTTATATTGATCAGGTACTGGCAGGTAAGAATAGCGCTTTCAGCTATATTGTTGACAGGCATAAAGACCGGGCTTATAACCTTGCATTCAGAATATGTGGCAACCATGAAGAAGCAGAAGAGATAGCACAGGACTCATTTTTAAAAGCTTACAGATCTTTGAAAAGTTTTAAAATGAAAAGCAGTTTTGCCACCTGGCTCTATCGGATTGTCTATAATACTTCTATTTCATTTGTAAGAGTTAAGAAAAAAGGAGTATTGTCACTTGATGATTTTCCAGCTGATGCAACTGATTTTATAGGAAATAATACAAGTGAGGAAGATGCAGAAAAAGAATACAGATGTTCCCTGGTTAACTTTGCTCTTCAAAAAATAAGTGAAGAGGAAAGAGGATTGATAAGTCTCTATTATTATGAGGAGATGTCTCCCGATGAGATATCAGATGTTACCGGGATAAGTAAATCAAATATTAAGGTTAGACTATTCCGGGCAAGACAAAAAATGTTGGAAATTATTGAAAAAGTTGAAAAGAAAAATACTGTACAATATGAAAACCATGCAAGACTTTAAGGAAGATCCTTTAAATAAGTATATTAACGCTGACAGTATCGAGAAAGCCCCGGAAGGATTTACTTCTAAAGTAATGTCAGGCATTCAGTTTGAAACTGCCCCTTTGAAAGCTTCTGCCAAGTTGAAGAACAGGAATCTTGTTCCTGCTATCTCAATAGCTTTTACCTTAATATTAATAATAGCGGCTATATTAATGCCATATGATAAGAACGATCTGGTAGCTCAGCCGGTAACAGACTTTCTGAAGAGTGTCTTAAATCACGTCCCTAAAATTGACTTTTCTGTTTTACGGTTTAACCTGCCTGCAACACTTATCTATATTTCAGTTGCGATACTGATGCTGACACTTTTTGACAGGGCACTTAATGGAATATTCCACAGAGAGAGATAGATAATTTTATTTACTTTCCAGGCTTCTGACCTTTGAATTAAGTCCTTTTGCATTCAGGGACCTACTCATTGCATTAAGAATTTCAGGCAAACCGATTTTCACTTCGCAACTGCCTTTAAAATGCACAATTAATGCACATTGTTCTGCCTGTACAGAATCGTGTCCGCAAACCTCAACCAATGATTTTATTACATGATCAAATGTGTTAAAATCATCATTAAAAAGGATTAGAGAAGCTGATTCTCCTCCCCTCTTAATTTTGCCATCCTTAGGTAATGCCTTTTCTTTCATTTCAAACTATCAAATAGTTGTCGTGCAGTTTCAACAGGTATTTCTTTCTTTCCCAGCCAGGCTGCCACTTTTGCTTCTTTATATCCGTTCCTGACTAAAAGATCAGCATATTCTGCAGCACTGTCAAAAGTAATAAAATTCCCAATTAAATAAACAATATTCCCGTCATTCAGAGTTAAAATATCCAGTCCCCGGCTTCCGGCTATCTTTATAAGTCCTGCCGTAATATCTTCTTTAAGAGGTTTTTGAGACCTGGCAACTTCCACTCTGAAGGAGAGAGTCGGGGGTAACGTATCAGCCTTAGCTTCCGGAACAACAGTGACCATATTAATAAATGGTTTATTTCCCCATTCCTTTTCAAGTGCTTTGGCTCTTTCAGACGAAATAGGTTTCTTCTCTGAAAACGCTACAATAAATGCATCCCTGAAGCCTTTTGTTTTAATAACAGTAAGGGCTTGAACGGCATCTGAGGATCTTCTGAACATCCCTGCATAATAATTTGTCTTATCTGTTCCCGCAACCCTGAAACCGAAAACAGGGGTGATACCCTTGAAGTATGACGATGCAACAGGGTTTCGGAATACTGCCACCTGAATTCTGTATATCAATCCTGAAGGAACTTCAGGATCAATCTGAATCTTTTCACCGGGGCCGGTCCTTTGTTCAGGATGAACTTCAAAATACATAAATGTTTCAACTGGTTTCTTTACAGGGCCTACAACAGCATCCTTTGATTCTGCCTGTTTAACAGGTTTATTATTAGTTTTAAGTTCAGTCGAATCAGGTAATTTTAATATCTCTTTGCCGGAGGATTGTTTTACAGTATCCTTTTTCATTTGTTTTTGCAGCTGACCGGCAATAACTGTTTCTTTAACCCTGGATGAATCTTGCTTTATATTCATTGCAGCCTGTGCCTGGCTGTATTTCCTATCGGCTGATTTCTGATAGGTAACAGCAAGCGATTCATTTTCAGCAATTTTTGCCTTTAATGCAGTTTTTTCTCCATTTGCGAGTTTTTCCAGTCCCTTCTTCTGTTCTGACGCTAAAACAGTCAGAGAATCGGCTTGTGCCTGTAATATAACTGCTTCATCCAGTATTTTTTCATAGCCGGCAGGCAATTCTTCCCTTCTATCAACCTTCTTCTCAATAGTTGTGATAACTGGTTCATTGTTCGATGGTTCAACCTTATCCTTTTTAACGGAATCCACAGCAAGAAGGACAGTTTGAATCTTCCCCTGATTATTCCTGCATTGTTGAATCAGACCAGGAACATTTTGTTCCCTTGCTGTTCTTTTACCGACTTGGTCTGTGTAGATATTATATGAGCTTATGGCTTCATCGAAACCGCCTGACAACTGTTGTGCCCTGCCAAGATAAAACAGCGCATCAGGCGGTAAAGTTTTTACAACGGAAGCTGTATTCAGTGCTTCTTTCAGAAGTGTAATCGCTTCCCGCGGATTACGATTTAACTTCACAAGACATACTCCTGAATAATATTTATACAAAGGGTCCCTGGAATATGTTAAAAGCAGTTCCCTGAACTCGCTGTAGGCCTGTTCATAATTGCCTTTTGAAAATGCCTCAAGAGACGACTGACGGTTTGGTTTATTAATAGCATTCTGAGAAAAAAGCACATTAAGGTTTGTGGTATATACCATTATCAGCATCAGGGCAATAGACTGTTTCCTCAATTTCAGTACTTCCATAAAACATCCTTTCATAAACGCTTGTACAACAACCTGTTAATGGCGAGTCAGATCTTTTGCAACTGTTGATTTATGTTAATAACAATTACTGTATTTTTTGCTGATTACGATTCAAACTTCGTAAATTTACCCATAATAACAAAATAAACAAACATGCTACAATTAAAAGCAGGAAATAAAGCCCCCGGCTTCAAAGGTATTGACCAAAATGGCAATGAAATAAAGTTAAGTGATTTTGCCGGTAGAAAGTTAATATTATACTTCTATCCTAAAGACAATACTTCGGGGTGCACAGCAGAAGCATGTAACCTCAGGGATAATTACAATGAACTGAATAAAAAGGGATTTGCCGTTATCGGAGTAAGTCCCGACAGTGAAAAATCGCATAAGGGATTTGCAGGAAAATTCTCATTGCCTTTTCCATTAATTGCCGACACTTCAAAAAAAATATTAACTGACTACGGGGTATGGGGTGAGAAAAAAATGTATGGAAGGACCTATTTCGGTGTAATAAGAACAACCTTTATTATTGATGAAAAAGGGCTTATTGAAAAAATAATCCCGAAAGTCGATACTGCAGGCCATTCAGAACAAATTTTCAGCATGTATAAACAGTAAACCCAATAATATGAGTAAAGAAAGAAAAGAAATAAACAAAGAAAAACTGAAGGCTCTTGAAGTAACTCTGGGAAAAATCGAGAAGGATTTTGGAAAAGGGACTATCATGAAGCTTGGCGATCATGCCATTGAGAATATTCAGATAATATCTACCGGTTCGATAGGTCTTGATGCAGCCCTTGGGATAGGCGGACTTCCACGGGGAAGAGTTATAGAAATTTATGGTCCGGAAGCTTCCGGGAAAACTACCCTGGCCATCCATGCTATAGCTGAAGCGCAAAGAAATGGTGGAATAGCAGCAATTATTGATGCAGAACACACTTTTGACCGCAGTTATGCTGAAAAATTGGGTGTTGATATTGAAAATCTTCTTATCTCCCAGCCGGATAACGGAGAACAGGCTCTCGAGATTACAGATAACCTGATCCGATCAGGAGCACTCGACATAGTTGTGATTGACTCCGTGGCTGCGCTTACTCCCAAGGCTGAAATTGAAGGTGAAATGGGTGACTCTAAGATGGGACTCCAGGCAAGGCTGATGTCGCAGGCATTGAGAAAGCTGACTGCAAATATCAATAAAACAAATACCTCATGTGTATTTATAAATCAGCTGAGAGATAAAATAGGGGTAATGTTTGGAAATCCAGAGACGACTACCGGAGGTAATGCGTTAAAATTCTATGCATCAGTACGATTGGATATCCGCAGAACAAGCCAGCTGAAAGAAGGCGAAGATATTATTGGAAGTCGCACCAGGGTTAAAATTGTAAAAAATAAACTTGCCCCACCTTTCAGGAAGGCTGATTTTGATATTCTTTATGGAGAGGGAATATCGCAACTTGGAGAAATAGTTGATCTGGGTGTTGATTTTAATATTATTAAAAAAAGCGGATCATGGTTCAGTTATGGTGAGACCAAACTGGGACAGGGGCGTGATGCAGTAAAACAGATCCTGAAAGATAATCCTGAATTATATGACGAACTAAAAGCCAAAGTATCTGAGGCCCTTATAAAACAATAATTCATTAAATAATTATCATATCATGAAAAAATATCTATTCCCGGTATTTCTTCTGGTGCTTTTGTTATCTGCTTCGTGCAAACAAAAAGCTCAGGTGATCACACAAGATCTCACACAGATAAATAACCAACTTACTCCTGAAGAAAAATCTGATGGAGTAATGACTCCTGAAATAATGTGGAAATTCAGAAGACTTGGGTCATTCGCTCTGTCGCCCGACGGTGCAAATGTTCTTTACACAGTTACAGATATTGACCTTCAGAGTGAAGCAAGAAGAACTAACATCTATAAATTATCTACTGCCGGAGGCGATCCTGTTCAATTGACTACAGATGGAGGCAGCTCACCGCA
>Ga0315536_1000834_pt1 | contig 15638 bp, 8 predicted proteins | sample SalMarSW160230MG_FD_203093 | JGI IMG/M metagenome (GOLD analysis project Ga0315536, IMG submission 203093) | Salt marsh sediment microbial communities from the Plum Island Ecosystem LTER, Massachusetts, United States - Salt Marsh Sediment SW1602-30 ... | reverse complement strand
GGACAGCGCCATGGCCTCCGATCAGTTCTGGTGGGCGTCAGTCAAGCCCTGGTGGAGCTTGGAGATGGTGGAGTCCGGTGCCTTCAATCTAAAAGAAGTAGTAAGGGTGCTCAAGGGAGGTTCGGGTCAAACCAAAGAGGATAAAAAAGCAGACCAGATGTACCGGGCCATCATGGACAAGGCTTTCGAATGGCAGAGAAGCGGACTCATTAGAAAAAAGCATTTGGAGAATTCGTCTACCTACCTCAAAGAGCCGTTCAAGAAACGTACACCCTCCGAATGGTACAACCAGATCATTTTGGAATTTACCGATGCCATGGAGAAGGCGTCAGCCAAGAGAGATTTTGAAAAAGCCGTAAAATGGCGAGATGCTATCTTAAAGCTGGAGCAGGGGACGGATATTTATGACGTTTTGCATGTAGTGGATGAGCTGTGGAGTGCCAGGCAGGTGCCTTCGGTGAAGCCATTTTTAGAGCATGACTGGGACGAGATCCCGGAATTGGCCAAGAAACATTTGCGGGATGTTAAAAGCAAAAAGGAATTCGAAGCCTGGAAAAAGCGCAAAAATGCCATGTGAAGATGTGATAATCTATATAATATGAAAGTGCTGATGGCTGCTTCAGAAGTAGCCCCCATTGTCAAAATAGGCGGATTGGGAGACGTTATTGGTTCTCTACCCAAAGCTTTGGAAAAACTGGATGTCAACGTTGATGTGGCCGTACCTTTTTATCCCTCGGCTAAAACTGAAAAATTAAAAGTTTACAAGGCTCTTGAACTGGAAGTGCCGTTTGATGGCAAGAGCAATCATGTGGAAGTGCACAAAACCAAGCTGCCTGATTCCAATGTGGATGTACTGCTGTTTAAGAATCTGGAATATTTCAGCATTGGCGGGGTCAACGCTTTTAGAAATGATCAGAGCGAGACGGAGATGTTCTCTTTCTTTTCCCGGGCTGTAGTCGAATATGTAAAATCCCAATACAACACCTACGATCTCATTCATTGCCACGACTGGCATACAGGCCTGGTCACGCAGATCCTCAACGAAGAATTCCACGATGAACGCCCAGCCACTTTGTTTACGGTGCATAATCTCAACTACCAGGGACGTTCTGAGGTAGAGCTGGTGAGAGAGCTGGGATTTTCTCCCGGCAGCCATCCCATGATCGATTATGACATCCGGGACGGGGACTTGAACCTTTTATATCAAGGCATTACCACAGCCGATTTTGTGAGCACGGTTTCTGAAACTTACGCTGAGGAGATCAAGACAGCGGAGTTCGGCGATGGCATGGCGGAAACACTGCAGGAGAGGAAAGATGTTCTGGCGGGCATCGTCAACGGTGTAGATTATTCTTTTTTCCCTAGAGATTTCAAAAAGTCGGATTGGGAAAAGAAAAAAGCTCAGCATAAAGAGGGCCTGGGCAAAGAATTAGGGTTGGATAAGTCAGATAAACCCATGTTCAGTTTTATTTCTCGCCTTGATCCCGGTCAAAAAGGTTTGGATATACTCTATGTTTCCCTGCCGCACATTCTGGATAATGGTGGGCAGTTCGTACTGTTGGGTACAGGGGAAAAGTCATGGGAAGAGAAGTTTGAACAGCTAGCCGAAGAGCCAAAGTACCAAGGCAACTTATCCATAAATATAAAATTCAGCGTGGATCTGGCCAACAACATATATAGCGCCAGTGATTTCTTCTTTGTGCCTTCCAAATACGAACCCTGCGGGCTCACGCAAATGATCGCTATGCACTACGGTACGCCGCCCATTGTCAGGGGAGTCGGTGGTCTCAAAGATACGGTAGACGACGGAGAGGACGGATTTGTTTTTAAAGATTACTCATCTTTGAGCCTAAATAAAGCTATAGACAAGGCGTTTAGGTTGTTCGAAAATAAGGAAGAGTATAAGACCATGGTGGAAAAGTGTTTGGCCAAGGACTTTTCCTGGGCCAAAAGCGCCAAAAAGTACAAAGAGCTTTATGAAAAAGTAATAAATTCTAGGAGATAAACAATGACAAAAATTATATTCGATAAATTGACCAAGATACCCTCAGTTTTAGCTACAGCACGGGCTAAAAGGACCGATCAGACCGGCGCGGTGGACACCAAAAAAGATGACAAAAAAGCCGGCGAGGCCAAGAAAGTTGATTTTTTTGCCAAAGGTAATGAGAGCATGACGCCGCCCACCGTTTATCAGGACCAGGAAGACTGGAATGTAAGAGTGTTCACCAACAAATTTCCCATTTTAGAGAATCACGAGATCATTGTGCATTCGCCGGACCCCATTGTTGACCTCTCCGATCTACCGCATGAGCAAGTGGTGAGGTATATCAGGGCTATATTGAACAGGGTAGAGCATTATATGAAGGAGGACATGGACTCGTTCGTATTCAATAACCGCGGTGGAAAAGCCGGGGCATCCTTGCAGCACCCACATTCGCAGATAGTGGCTTTGAAGAGCTTTCCCGGCATTATAGGACAGCAGAGGGAGGACGCTTTAGCCTACTTTGATGAGCATGGCAGCTGTTATTGGTGTGATCTTATCCAGGATGAGCTGGAAAGAGGCAGCCGCGTGATCTGCGAGAGCAAACACTATGCTTTATTGGTGCCGCAGGCTTCCAGATGGAGTTATGAGATGATGTTACTGCCAAAAAGGCACTTACCAAATTTGGCTTTCATCAACGAAGAAGAGATCGCTGATCTGGCAGACGTACTGCAAGCAGCTTTGAAAGCCTATGACAAGATGTTCGATTTTCCGGACAGGAATTTTTGGTTCTACACAGAACGTCACGAACCGTTCCACTGGCACATGGGTTTTATTCCTCATATCAAGGTGTTTGGGGGTTTGGAGCTGGGAGCGGGTATTTGGGTGAATGATAAAGCCACACCGGAAGATGCGGCTATGGAACTGGGAAAGATAGTAAAAGAAGCTTACGGCCAGGCTGAGTCAGCCCAGCCGTAACATAGTTTTATAAGTCTTATTTAAGTTCCACTTTAGCGCCGGCATCTTCCAATTTCTTCTTGGCGGCCTCAGCGTCTTCTTTTTTAGCCCCTTCCAAGACCGGTTTGGGAGCTGATTCTACTAATCCTTTAGCCTCCACCAATCCTAGGGCTTGGTTTATTTCTCTTACGGCTTTGATGACAGCAATTTTGTTGCCGCCGCCATCCGTTAAGACAACATCAAATTCGGTTTGTGCTTCTTCAGGTTCGGCTTCAGCGCCGCCATTACCGGCTGCACCGGCAGGCATGGTGCCCATCATCATGGGAGCGGCTGCAGAAACTCCAAATTTGTCCTCCAGAGCCTTGACCAGATCGTTAAGTTCGAGCACGTTCATTTTTTCAACCATATCCATGATCTTTTTGGCATCTCCGGTTAGTTTTACGTCTTCTGTTTTTTCTTCTTTGACTTTTGTATCTTCTGACATTAGCTAGCACCCCCTTTGTTTTTGTCTTCGGCTATCCTAAATAGCACGGTAACTAATTTTCTCTGAGTTCCTCCTAAAACATTCACAAGTCCTGATAAAGGTGATTTCATGCCGCCGACCACTTGGGCGAGTAGCTGCTCTTTGGAGGGCAGCTGGCTGATGGTCTCCACCTGGTCCGCTTCTGTGTATACGCCCTCTATGACAGCAAATTTAACCTTGGGCAACTCCATTTTCTTGGCAAATTCGAAAAGTGGTTTCAAGTAGGCTACCGGGTCTTTGTACGAAAATATGGCCGCCGTGGGGCCTTTGAGCTGATCGTCTATTTCCGGGGAGTGGATACCCTCTTCTTTAAGGGCTAGTTTTATGAGGGTGTTCTTGGCAATGACGGATTCAGCCTGCTCATCGGTCATTTTTTGTCTGAAATCGTTGATGTCATTGACTTTTAAGCCCAGGTAATCAACAAAAGTGATAGATCTGGCCTTTTTGACCTTGGCTTTTATTTCTTCGATCAAGTTTTGGTTCTTTTGGTTTGGCATAAAAAAGGCGCCTTTCCCAAAGACGCAAAACAATAAAGCCTGTCACTAATTTTTGTTTCCTCGGCAAGGCTTATGGCTGCTTGCTGTCTTTGGACGCAAGGACTAGTTTATATTTTTCTGGCAATTTGTCAACCGTTTACTAAAGAAAAAGGTAAAGCTCATCATGGCAGCCGGGGGGGGGGCTTGGCTGTGGTCTGATGAGCTTTTCTAGCTGAACCTTTTCTTGAGGTAAGTCTCTACCATCATCTTAACCTTGGGCAGAAGTTGATGTTCTGAATAAACCACCCAATTTTCTTTGAACCTGCCTGCTTCAACACCGCTGGCTATGATGGTTTTACCATTTTCGGAAGAGTGATCGATCTGTAGTAAGACAATACCCGAGATGGAATTAGACTTGACATCATCTTCATCTAATTCTATTCTCAATTCTTTTCCGTCTCTGGTCACGTATAGCTTGTCGCTAATAACCATCTCCATCTCCTTTGTGCATAATAATTTTGGTTGAGGTTACCACAATCGTATGAAAGAGACAAATTCAGTTGTGAACGCAAGAAGATTCTTGTCGAATTAGAAAACAGGTTGTTTTGGAAAATTTGAACTTTGGATAAATTACAGATATGTTCGAATATATTTCCCAAAGGGATAAAAGGTTTCCGGTATTGTTGCAGGAGCTTGATGATGCGCCGGAAAAGCTTTATTACCGGGGTGAGTGGCAGGATGTGATGTTTGCGCAGTGCCTGGCTGTAGTGGGCAGCCGGCGCATGAGCGATTATGGGAGGAGGATAACGGAAAGGCTGGTGTTTGAGGTGGTTAGCAGGGGCGTGACCGTGGTTTCGGGGTTTATGTATGGAGTGGACATGGCAGCACACAAGGCAGCTCTAGCGGCTGGTGGAAGAACGGTAGCCGTGGTGGCCTACGGCATCGAACGGGCGTGTTTGGGGTATATGAAGGGTTTGTATGAGCAGATCTTGGATAATGGCGGATTGATCTTGTCCGAATACGGTGAGGATGAACCGCCTCGTAAATTTATGTTTCCCAAGCGGAATAGGATCATTGCTGGTTTATGTCAAGCCACTTTGGTGGTGGAGGCTGGGATTGGCAGCGGGTCCTTGATCACGGCTAAATATGCTGGAAGGTATGGCCGGCAGGTGTTGGCGGTACCGGGGCCCATTGATAGCCAGAACTCGCAGGGGACGTTGGAATTGATACAAAACGGTGCGGTCATGGTGCGGAGTGTGGATGATGTGCTGGGGTGTTTTGGGATCGCGGGTACTTCTGTGAATGATCAGACCAGTGAGGGCAGCTCATTGCTGAAAAGCCTAGCGGAAGGACCACTTACAATTGAGGAAATAGCGGAGAGAAGTAAAATGGGCTCTGCGGAATTGAGCCGCGAGATCACCATGCTGACGTTGTCGGGGCAAATTAGGGAAGAAAACGGGAGATTTTATGTTGATCATAGTTAATTCGGCCGCCGGCAAGGGCATAGATTCTATTTTAGTAAGAGTGGAGGTAAACGTGGCCAGCAGGGGATTTCCCAGCTTTGATATTGTAGGTTTGCCCAGCAAAGCCGTGGCGGAAAGCAAGGAGCGGGTGAAAACAGCCATTATCAACTCCGGCTTTGCCTTTCCCAACAAAAAGATCACTATCAATCTGGCTCCGGCCGATATCCCCAAAGAAGGCTCTTTTTATGATCTGCCTATTGCCGTTGGTCTACTGGCGGGTATTAGGGGGTTTGAGGTTTCACCTCTGGCGCTCTTTTATGGCGAACTATCTCTGGACGGCAGCCTAAGGCACACCAAAGGAGTTCTGTTGGCAGCCATTTTTGCCGGAAAACATGGTTTTGAAAGCCTTTTTGTACCTGAGGATAATGTGAATGAGGCGGCTGTAGTAGAAGGTGTAGATGTGTACGGAGTGGGGAGTTTAATAGAGCTATTCGAACATATATCAGGGAAAAGGAGCCTGGTAGCAGCCAAAGCGGGAGAGTTTGGTATACCGGAGGCTTGCTCGAGGGCGGGAAGTGTCGATGAAGTGGACCTGATTGATATTGTTGGTCAAAGCCATGCCAAAAGAGCTCTGGAAATAGCGGCTGCCGGAGGTCACAACATCATGATGACCGGTCCTCCGGGAGCCGGTAAAACCATGCTGGCTAAAGCCCTCAGATACATTCTCCCACCACTAAACTTCAAAGAAGGTTTGGAGGTGACCCGGATCTATTCGGCGGCCGGATTGCTGGTGCCGGGGGAGTCGCTTATAAAAAGCAGACCATTTAGAGCACCCCATCACACCATTTCTTTTTCGGGCATGTTGGGAGGGGGTAGTAATCCCAAGCCGGGGGAGATAAGCCTGGCTCACAGAGGCGTATTATTCATGGACGAATTTCCTGAATTCAACCGCAGAGTTTTGGAAAGTTTGAGGCAACCGCTGGAAGAGGGAAAGGTGTCAATTGTTCGAACTATAGGTAGCGCTGTCTATCCTGCCAGGTTCATCTTAGTAGCGGCTAGTAATCCCTGTCCTTGTGGGTATTACAACGAACCTAATTGTGTGTGTAATTGTACTCAATATCAAGTTAGCAACTATATTAATAGGATATCAGGACCTATGCTTGATAGAATAGACCTGCATATAAAAGTGGGCAAAATCCAAATTCGTGAAATAAGTGACCATGATAAGAAAAGAACAGGTTTTGAGGATTCGAACATGGTGATAAAAAGGGTGGAAAAAGCCAGAAAAATTCAGAGCGAAAGATATGGAGATGAAGGAATATGTCTTAATACCGAGGTAAATAACAAACTTATGAGCAAATACTGCCATATAAGCAGCAATTCAAAACAACTTTTGCACATGGCAGTGGAGAAATTCAATATGTCGATGCGTGGTTATTATAAAACTATAAGACTAGCACGAACGATAGCGGATCTGGAAAGCTCAGAAATGATAGAAAAGGCCCATTTAGCAGAAGCCTTACAATACAGAATAAGAAGATAACTCCCCACCGGGTCGAGAGTTTTAAGTGCCTGCCCAGTTGGCCCAGAAAACATACTCAACCCGGCGGTGTCTGTGTAATTGTCAAACAAGTATTTACGGAGCCCCACTTGATGGTCCAAATCTAATGGCTCCTCCTTGGTTCATGTCGTTTTGTATCTGTTGCGGGGTAAGAACGTAGTTATATAACTTCACATCATCAAGTTGACCTTTAAACTCTAGTGTTGAGGCTCCGGTAACACCCTGATTGCCATCACCAATGATGAGGTTTCCTGAATTGGAGATGTTACCAACCTCTGAGGATATATCAGTCGTAGCCTGAGGATCTAATACCCCATCTATATAGATATTCATATTGGCTGATCTATCATAGGTAGCTACTATGAAGTGCCAGTTACCGTCATCTACAGTAGCTGTGGTATATCCAGAAGCTCCGGGAAAGCCGTATGAACCGTATAGATATGAATTTACTCTACCGCTTGTATCTACATAAACCACGTATCCGACACCATCTGATTGTCTTTTATCCATGATGGTTTGCTCTTGACTATCGCCGCTGGTCTTTACCCAGGCAGAGATGGAGAAGTCCACCACAGTACTAAAATCATAAAGTCCTGAGGCTGGGTTTCCCATATTGATGTAATCATCACTACCATCAAAGTCTAAAGAGTAGTTGAATTTACCTGTTGTACCGTTGTTCCAAGCTTCACTACCGGTACCGCTATCACAGGTGCCTAAGGATGTATTGGTACCGTATGCTCCTATGGTGATGGTGCCATTATTACCTTTACCTGATGAGTCATAAGCTGTAGTTCCTTCACATTCGTCAAGCTTCCAGCGGCCAATAGGTCCACCACGGTTGTAGTTCCAGGCTACTTGTTCTTGGCTTAGGTCATAGTCATAAAGACGTAGGTTATCAATTCTTCCTTCCATATAGCTTGAATCAGTTGTTCGACCAATATCAAGATTTGAGGCATTTTCCGCTGTAGCTGATGTAACAGCAATGTGCTGCCATTTGTTGGCCACAATAGAAGTTGTTCGAACACCATCCACATATATTCTTGGTGTAGAGAAGCCTGTGGCGGTAACGGTACCTGAGTTTGCCCATATGTATTCTGAACTACCGGTGATATTGACAAAGTATTCGGTAGTGGTGAGGGGATAAGCCCAAAATTCTACGGTTTTAACAGAAGTTGGTCCGGTACCTATGTCCACATAGTCATTAGAACCATCAAACTTGAGAGCTGGACCAATCTTACCTATAGCCCAGGAAGGAGAGCTGTCCCCGGCGCCAAGTGTTCCATCATATCCATTACCGGTAGTATCATAGGCAGTCGTTCCTTGGTTCTCATCTAGTTTCCACTCACCAACAGGCCCACAAGAGGAGGTGGTATCTCCCGGAGGGCAGTAGCTTCTATCTGCAGAATAAGAGACATTTCCTGATCCATCTGTGCCCACGGCTCCTAGAACAGCTGAGGCTGCTTGATTGTACACTAGCGCTATCTGAGAGGCAGTTAGGGCAGAACTATATATGCGAACATCATCTATTTGTCCATACCAATACTCAGAACCACCTGTGGAAGAGCCAAATCTTAGAGAGTTGTTGTTTAGTGCCGGATCATCATGAGTGCCGGCTGAGGTGGTCTTATCCGTGCCATTGACATACACAAGGCAGCTTGTGCCGCTTCTCACTATAGCCAGATGGGTCCAAACGCCTTTGGTGATGATACCAGTAGCGGTATTACTGTTATCAACTCCACTTCCATTAGCTGTTTGACAATATACCTCATCAGACCCTCCTACAGATAGGGCATAGCCGCTGGTAGTGGAAGATCTCTTGCTCACAACTTGTTTTGAGGTGGCAGGAGCTGATACATCTTCATTTACCCAGACTGTGATAGTAAAATCTTCTGAATCAAAATCATAGGGAGGATCAGCCGTAGTGACATAGTCATTACCATCAAAATCTAGAGCCCCGCCATACTTACCATCCAAACTCCATGAGGGTTGGTTAGAGCCGGTGGCTAGATCTCCGTCATTTCCTCCGGTACCATGGTCATAAGTTACAAGACCATATCCCTCATCAAACTTCCAATGTCCTAAAGCTGAGCCTACAGGGGAACCTGGCGTGGGATGTCCGGCGTTCATATCAGAGATTATCTGTTGCTGGGTTCTGGCGTAGTTGTAGATCTTAACATCATCGATAAGACCATCCATGTCATAGGTAGAGTAGTCTTCGTTAGTGCCTATGAAAAAGTCTCCGGAAGAGTCATTAATACCGCTGGAATAAGAAACAGGCGTGGCTACGGAAACACCATCTACATAAAGCCTTAAGTAGGCTCCATCATAAACCGCTGTGTAATAATGCCACTCTCCTATGGGGATGTCGTCACTGGAGCCGGTGATGGCACCATCAAAGGAAGAGCCGTCGCTACTAACATCAAAGTATGGTTTCTGGCTGCTATCTATGTAGAACCAGTAGGAACGATTAGCATCATAACCTCCTTTAGCAGCAATATAACTGCCGTTATCATTAGATTCCAGCTTGACCCAAGCACCAAAGGTCATAGGACCTGTGATATCAAGACCGGTTTGGTTGCCGTCCGTAATGGTGAGGTATTCATTGTTATCATGTTCAAAATCACCGGCTTTATCAAACTTACCGGGAGCTGATTCCACTGTATTACCATCTGTAAGGCTGTTACCGTTACCTGAATAATCGTATCTGGTGCCGGATGGCTCATCCATTTTCCAATAACCTACCGGTCCGGGAGCCCATTGATAAAGAGCCTGAACCTCTGAAGATGAGAGGGTGCGGTTGTAGAGTCTAAACTCATCAAAAGTACCATCATAGTAGTTAGAATTGGCATAACCTACTCTAAAGTTTGTAGCATCTATGGCAGTTTGTGTGGTTATGGTGACCAAAGACCAGGAATCAGCTGAGATCGTGTTCGAAGAAACGCCATTCACATATGTTGTATAGTCTGTAAAACCCGAGACGGATAATGTACCGGATGTTGATGTTAAGTAGGCAGAGTCTGTTAGTTGTAGGTAGTAATTGGTTGTATTATCAGGATTGGCCCAAAAAGATATGCTCTTAACACTATCTATAGTGCTTGAAGCATTAAAGTACTGAGAAGAGGCAGGTACGTGTTCCGAACCATTGCCGTATTTTCCAGCAACATAGGTGGTTGTGCCGTTATTGGTTAATGTTCGATCATTTCCTGATGAGTCAGAGGCATCTCCGCTGGTTTCATCCATAGGCCAATACCCGACCAAGCCGTCAGTTAAAAACCTATCATCCTGGGAACCAAACACTATTCCCGCACCTTCTTCCGTAGACTGTCCGGCTTTGCCGGCGGTATAGTCTGTCCTTATTTGATCTTGAGTACGGGCATAGGGGTACACTTTTGTCTCATCGATAAAACCATCAAAGTCCCTAGTAGAGATGTTAACTCTGTGGCCTACATAAAGTGGCTGGTCAGTTGCCAGGGAACCGGTGGCGGAAATGCTGTTATCCGTGTCAATGAGCTCCCCGTCCACATAGAGTTTGAGACTGTCCACACCGTCTTTTACAGCCGTAACCATGTGCCACTTAGAGTCATCATAGTTAGCTGTAGTAGAGGAAACTGAGTCTTCCGGGAAGTTGACGTTGTCATCATCAATACCAAACACCAGATCTCCATCATTTTGCATATAGAGCTCGTATCCGTTAGCGCTGCTCTCATCTCCTCCTCCACCAACCCCAAACTCTATGACATGCCACCATATGTCAGTGCTGTCGGAGTAAATATAGTCCATGTTGAAGGTATCATAAGACTGATTATTGTTCATCTGCCAACGAACTTTGACTTTTTCGTAGTCAACATCTGTTTCCAAGATCTGTTCACCGGCCCAAGACGAGCCGTTTTCGTATACGTTATAGGCAATATTGCCGTTTTCATCTTCGTAGAGAACATACACATCGGTGCCGTCTACGGCTAGGGAAGAGTCCAGACCAGCGTCACTATCTGTGACTGGTGTTTCCCAGGTGGTCCATCCGGTACCGTCCAAATGTTGCGCAAGCGTAATGTAATCAGTAGCTCCGTTCTCGTCCAGGTACGAGACCCATGTATCTCCATTAGCATCCACAGCAATGCTGGGGTAAGCATCCTTGCGTACATCACTATCAATGTCCGTGGTTGTGAATGATGTGGCATTATTTTGGTTGCCCACGGCGGCTGAAAGATCATTATCTACAAAATCTATATAAATTACCTCAGGAATATCATCTTCATTGAGAGTGATGTTCGGGTTAGTAAAAGTCGTCGTACCACTATAGCTATCTATGGTTCTGGTGGTGTTCCAGCTGCCTCCAACCCTGTTCCTGTATTGAATATTGAAATCTAAAGAGAAATTACCCCAAGAAAATACCACATGAGGCACATCGGATGAATCCACATCTATGCTGCCACCCACATAATTGTTTGCTGAAGATAATAAAGTTTCAGGTGTGGTATCGAATGTTTCGTCAAAAGTTGTGTAATATATATTTCCGCTCCCTAACCCTGAGGTGTATAACAGGTGAATAGTGCTATTGGAATCGATAGCGGCGCTGACGTCCCAGCCCGATGACGGTGAGTTGGAAGGATCTTGTTGTGACCATGAACTGCCGTCGGAAGAACTCCAAATCTCCACATGATTGTTGGAGATGAAATCACCGTTGATGAGGATCGCGTACAAGGTTCCGTCTGTATCCCTTAAAATTTGATTGGCCTCGTCGTTAAAGTAAGCAGAAAATTCTATAAAATTAGAAGCATCATCAATGTTTACAGCATCGACCGCCAACGTTCCTGTCAAGACCTTAGAGAAGATGGTGTCTTCCGAACCGTCTGTTTGTTTCCCGTGTCTGATCCAGGTTTGGATAGTGAATGAGTCTGAACCATCAAAATCGAACAAACTGTTATCAGGCATGGAGACATAGTCTTCGCTGCCGTCATAGTGTAGGCATTTGCCAATCAGGCAGTAATCCTCACTCTGCCAGGCAGCACCGGTGATGGTGCCGGGATTGTTGGAGGAGCTGGAATCGTTGGCGGTGGTACCGTAACCTTCGTCAAATTTCCAGAATAAAATAGTCCCGGGACCTATTTCTTCTGTACCATAGGAGCCAAAAGCCGGAGTAGTGGGAGGAGTGGTGGCTAGTTTTCGAACAAAAATGAAATCAACAGCAATGGTATTTGTAGTGTCAGTGTTTTCCAGACGCACATATTGGGGCGAATTTGGTACTTGGGAGGTGTGATCCGTGGTATTGGCATCTACATCAAACGTAACTGAATTAGTGCCATCCCAGGTGATGGAGAAGTCATGCCAGGTGTTGTCTTCTGCCACGGCAGCGGTTGAGCTTTCAGTTGAGCCTCCATTGGCAGTTTCAGTTTCATGGTTGCCGCCGGTGGTACCGTCAAATAGGAAGGCAGCTGAGTCATCTGTGTTATAGCTGACCAGCAGATCCGAGGTATTGGAAAAGCCCAGACGTCCAGTGGCGGCTGTGTTTGTTTGTTTGGCTTTCATGGTTATTACCGAGGCAGAGTTGTCAGTGGGATTGGTACCGCCATATGTACTGGCTGAAGAGACTCCCTCCAAGTCAACGGCGTCATCTGTGGGGAAGAGTTGTAGATTGCCGGCAGTGATGGAGATAGAATCTTCGGTTTTATCCCAGACCGGGGAGAGTGTTGAGGTGCTAAAACTATCGAACATGTCAAAGGTGGCGCCTCCGTTGCTTTTAGCATTGGCACTGGCATTGCCGTAATACATATAGATGGTAGTACCTCCGTTGGGTATGGAGGGCACTTTGACCCAGATATCAAAGTCTGAGGAGGTGCAGTTTAGAGTGTCATTGGTAGTGGATTCGTCTTCCACCCAGTATTCCAGGTCCTGGCCGTTACCGGTGATAAATCTTAGGTCCTGGCAGGCGCTTTGCAGCTTACCGGCGGCGTTGAGGCCGTCCACGTCAACTTCGTCCAGTTCTACTTGGAAGTTGGTGAGTGTAGTGGAGCCGGAATAAGAGATGACTATGGATCTTCTGTAAAGCCAGCCGCTGTTCCACCAGGCGGCCTCAGTGGTTTTAGGATTGCGTAGGATGAGGAAAGCGACCGGCGCTAGTATAAGTAGCAAACCTGAGAAGAATATGGCCAATTTTCTGTCTTTTCTGAGCTGGCGCAGTTTTTGCGGCCAAGGGAGTTTATTTAAAACACTGCCGGGCAGGCGTTTTAGAGCCTGCCCAGTTGGCCCTGCAGGCTTGCCCGACAGTTTTAATGTGAGTTGTCTGAATAAATTTTTAAGCTTTTGTATGAGGTTGTTTGGCTTTTTAAATGGATTGGTCGACGAAGAATAAGATGAACGGGTGTTTGCAATATCGTAAGCATACTCATCAGCGGAAAAGTCTAGCGTATCATAAGCATATTTTAAAAGGGACAGTACTTTATCAATAAAATAACTATAGCCAAAGATTTGGCTGTGTGTTCTGGGCATATTGTATGTTAAATTCTACATTGTTTTGAGGGGTTGGCAAGGGCGTTTTTAGCTGTAGTGGCGGGTAAAAACGGCTGTTGTGTTGCGTACTTTTTGTGTTCAGAAAGTGACCCTTTTAGAGTGGGGAAAAGTGGTGGTTGGGTAGTATTTGTGCTCACTAATGGGTAGTTTTAGTCAACGTCTATGCCATCAAGATCAAGACTGTTGAAGAGGAACTCATTGCAATCCACGAATTTCCAGTTAGAACCGTTGTTTCCGGAGTTGGTGCTGCTGGCAGCGTAGATAACAGCCGAGCCGGTTTGGTAGGAGACGCTGGCATCTGAAATTCTGAAACCTCCGGCGCCGCTCCAAGATCTGGGAGTGGTGTTGGTGGAAGCTATAGTGATGCTGTCTGCTTCTCCGCAAGTGGTTCCATTACCATAGAGAGTGATGCTGCCGTCATTGATGAGGTTTCCCCCAAGAGTCAGATCCCCAGTAGAAGTGTTGGACCAGCGTCCAAAATCATCTATGTCCACGGCTGTTGAGCCCTCTACACGCACATTGAAGGCGCCTTGAATTAGCCATCCTTCAACAATATTTAATAGGTTTGTCACTCTAAGATGTGTATTTGCCAGAGAAACTTTGGCATCAGCTGATTTATCTATGGTGAGATTGTAGAAGTTTTCGTTGGTGCAGGTGTCCTCGTCTGCACAGCCTGAGTCAAGGGTAGCGTCTTGGACACCGTCAAAGACAATGGCGCCTGTTTGTTCCAGGAAGATATCGTTGTTGGTCCAATCACCGCCAACATTTATCTGGTTATCCTCACCGGATACAACGTCCAGCGTACCATTGGTGATAGTGATATCGTTTTCTACGGTGAGCGGGTCTTCTACCGCTACTACTAAGGAGCCGCCCCCACCATCATCTACTACCAAGTTATACAGATCTCCGGTGCCGTCGGTGATAAGGTTTTCCGTACCTGAAGTGGCATCAAATGTTAAAGTTGAGGTGGAAGGATTGAAGGTACCTCCGGTATCAAGCTTGAAGCTACCGTCAATATCAATTGTTTCTCCGGAAGAAGCCGTCCAGACGCCATCAATTTCTATATCATGGCCGTTAACATTGCCTCCGGGCTGGAATGTATAGCCATTTTGTACGTACAACTCGGCACCTGACTCCCACGTCAGAGTATCCGGTGAGGCGTCTTCAGCATCAAACAGCATATCAGTTGAGTTTTGGTCATTATCATAAGCATCCATATCTACTATGGCTAGGAAACTTCCCGTGTCTGATCTTAGCACTACATGATTTTGATAAAGCTTTACACCTGAGATGTCATTGGTGCCAGCTTTGGTGACCACATTACCATGCGTAGAAGCGTGATCAAGAAATACAGTCAATTGGTCACTTACAGTTACATCAATAACCGGTATGGCAAAAGCTCCGCTGCCGTCGGTATCTCGGCAATAACCTCCTTCAGTGGTATTTTTAGCAATGCACACTTGTGTAAAGCTGCTTAGGGGGGTTACTTCATCATCATCTGTGTAAGCATTGCCTGAGACTAACGTGATCTTCTCTTCTGTAGAAAAAGCGTTAGTCGGTTCCGGATTGACAAGTTTTCGCACCCATAGGTCATCAAAATATGTGACATCTGCCCTTCTGGACCCCGCCACACCAACATAACCGCTGGTCCTAGCAGCTCCGCCACCGAAATTTCCATCTACCGTCCAGGTACCGGGATCGGTGCCAGAAATGAGCCAGGTACTTATTCTACCTGTACGTGCAGAAGGATTGTAAACTTGGTATTTCATGTAGTACCAAGTGCTGGTAGACCAACTAAATGAACCTAAGGTGCCCCAGCTTAAAAGGTCATTAAGAAGATCTAGTGAGCTTTGGTCATTGTGAAATAACCCGGCGTAACCCGCACCGGAGGCCGTCATATGGGATGACAAGCCCATTCTACCCAGGTCATTGGTACCTAGCCAAGTTGTAACATCGATTTTGATCATCATCTCTACATCTCCCACGGAAGATCCCAATGAGGCAATCAATAGCTTATTAGGATCTCCGGCTGCCCCTACATTTTTTAAAGTATTGCTTTCTATTGACCAAGTACCGCCATTGGTTTTTGTATAAGTTGCTTCAGCAGTGATGTCTGAGGTGTTAGCGCGGTTATAGTCGTCCCAGAATAGATAAACGTTGCTCTTGTTTT
>Ga0315536_1000833_pt1 | contig 15638 bp, 16 predicted proteins | sample SalMarSW160230MG_FD_203093 | JGI IMG/M metagenome (GOLD analysis project Ga0315536, IMG submission 203093) | Salt marsh sediment microbial communities from the Plum Island Ecosystem LTER, Massachusetts, United States - Salt Marsh Sediment SW1602-30 ... | reverse complement strand
TTTGTCAACAACCTGAATGACAAATGATTCCCATTTGCCTGAAATGTCATCAACCCGGATTTTTCTCCTTTTCACAAGATCTTCAATCAAAGGACTCTTTCCAATAGTACCAGCTATTATCACCTCTGAATGAGAACGTTTCTTATTAAGTGACAGCAAAGGCAAATTACCGGTAACAGTTCTTATGTCCATCTGAAGATCTTTGAATGCCCTGATAACCCCCGGATCATCCTTCTCACTTATGAGCATTTGAGCAGAACTCGTCCCGGATGAGATTGTAAAACTTCCTGATTCTTTCTGAGTGGAAATTTTAAGTCTCTCCGTCTGAGAGCTGGCGACAACAGGTAGAATCAAAAGCAAAAAGCTCACAAAAGCTGTTCTTGTCATTTTTTGATTCATGATCTATATTATTTAAGGTATCATTTCACAAATTAGAGGGATATAACCTAATTGGTACCCAAAGAATATACTCCATAATCAACTGAAATAAAAATTACCGAAATAATATTACCAGGTTATTTTTCATCCTTTAAGATTCAACGATCAGTTCTGTCATCTGCAGATCGGTATCCCTTGATGAACTTCCTGTCATTATCTCGAAAATGCCGGGTTCAACCACATAATTCATTTCTATGTTATGAAAAGCAAGCTTTTCCGGATCTATACGGAAAGTAACCTTTTTTGTTTCCCCTGCATTCAATGAAATCCGTCTGAATCCTCTTAGCTCCTTCACAGGCCGGGTCACTGAACTCACCTTGTCCCTTATATACATCTGGACAATTTCCTCCCCTGCTGTCATACCTGTATTTGTGACCTCTACCGTGACCGTGGTTGATTCATTCCTGCCAATCGAACTACTGGCAAGACGGGGGCTCCCGTATTTGAAATCCGTGTAACTGAGACCGAATCCGAAATGATACAAGGGATTGATATCCTGTGATATATAGTCAACAAACTGCGCACTTGGCTTATGATTATAATACATTGGCAGCTGTCCTGCCGATTTAGGAAATGTAATAGTGAGCTTTCCTGATGGATTAACCTCGCCGAAAATAATGTCAGCAGCAGCTTTCCCAGTTTCCTGACCCATGTACCAGCCTTCGATAATTGCATCTGCCTTTTCAGCCAGCATGTTTATCGAAAGAGGACGTCCGTTCATAAGGTAAACGATGACCGGTTTCCCAAGTTTAATTATCTGGTCAGCTAGTTCATTCTGTTCCCCGAAAAGGTTAAGGGTCATGTTATCACCAATGTGATTTTTTGCCCAGGCTTCCCGGCAAAGGTGTTCATTTTCACCGATAGCGAGTATGATGATCTCCGCATTACGAGCTATGCTTACCGCTTCGCTTATAAGTTTGAGATTTTCATCTCTTGATGCAAATTCTATCTCATCATATTTCCAGTTAAAATAGCTTGTCGATGTATTCGTTGTAAGCCTGCAGCCCTGTGCAAAAACCACCTCTGCTGACGATCCAACCTTATCTTTAATGCCCTGCAAAAGACTTGTTTTTCTGTGAGGTTCTCCCGAATAACCTCCAAACCACAGGTCACTTGCACATGGACCAATAACTGCGATCTTCCTGTGTTTCCCTGGAGAAAGAGGCAGCAGATTATTATTTTTCAGCAAAACAATCGACTCATAGGCAGCTTTAAGGGCAAGTTGAACGTGTTCATCCTTTCTGCTGATACTTTCAGCATTTGCCTCATCAATATATGGATTTTCAAAGAGCCCCAGCTCGAACTTCATTGTAAGAACCTGCTCAACTGCCCTGTCAATATCTATGAGCTTTACCTTTCCCTCCTTCAGCAGCTCAGGAAGGAATTTATAAAGGTTTCCCTGAGGGAATTCATACTGAACGCCCGAATTAAATCCGGTCATAGCGGCTTCCTTCAGGTCACTCACCACAAAATGTTTGTTGAAAAGCTGATCCACTCCATAATAATCCGAAACTATCATCCCGTCATAGTGCCACTCGTTACGCAGGAGGTCCTTAATAAGCCATTTGTTTGCATGAGAAGGGACACCGTCAACCTCATTATATGAAGGCATAACTGATGCAGGTTTTGCATAATCGATGCACATCTTGAATGGAGGGAGATGATAATCCCTGAGTACACGCAGAGAGTGATTTGCGGGGCCCTGATTCTGACCCCCTTCTGATTCCCCATGTCCTGCCAGGTGTTTAAGGGTTGCAGCAACATGCCCGTCTGCTATTTTACCGTTGTCGGTACCCTGAAGTCCTTTAACTGCAGCGCATGAAAGACGTCCGTTAAGGTAAGGATCTTCGCCATATGTCTCCTCAACCCTGCCCCAGCGGGGATCGCGGCAAACATCAATTACAGGAGTCAAAGCATGATGCGTGCCTCTCGATCTCATCTCATTTGCAACAACACCATATACCTTTTCAAAAAGGTCAGGATCCCACGAACATCCAAGACCTATCGCCTGAGGAAAAACTGTCGATTCGGGTCTCATCATGCCATGCTGACCCTCATCAACAAAGATGGCAGGTATACCGAGCCTGGTCTCTTCAGTGAGAAATTTCTGGATCGTATTTCTCATTCTTACAGTATCCCGGATATTAAGCGGAGAAGGATGAACGGAGTGACATCCTTTCCCGAAGATCTCGTGCATTCTCACGGAATCGCTCAGGACTTCGGGTTTGAAATCCTCGACGCCGCCATTCCAGACTCCCATAAGCTGGGCGACTTTTTCTTCTATGGTCATTCTTTCCATCAGGTCAGCAACCCGTTCCTCAGGTTTCAGTGCCGGATCAAGATAGGGAGCATTGATTTTCATATTTTCATTATTTATTAATTTCTTCACAGGGATTTAACGGCTTTCCCCTATATTTTTGCTGTTTTGATTACCGAATAAAAAGCCGGTTTGGGGTTGTAGTTCCTGTCGAATAAGAGTGGATAGTTTGTTCTTCCTTTTACCGGCCAGTTATTCTTCCAGGAATAGGCGTCATTGACACCCCAGAAAGTCACACGTGTTACAGATTCCTTATGTTTCATGAAAAGCGAGAAGAGATCAGCGTATCTGTCTGCCAATCTTTTACTTACGGAATCCGGAAGACCTGAGACATAAGGATTTAAAGCCTTTTGATAATCGGCATTGTCCGAAACATTCGCACCGGAAATATTCTTCGGCGTTGGTAATATATCGATGTCCATCTCTGTAATCATTATCTTAAGGCCCATTGATCCATATTCCGTCAAAGCTTCACCAATCTCAGCCAGAGAAGGAGAGTCAAGATGCCAGTGGCCCTGGATACCTACTCCGTCAACCTTTATACCATTCTTTCGTAAATCATTTATTATCCCTACAGCTCCGGATCTTTTTTGTTTTAACTCAATATTATAGTCGTTATAATAGAGTTCAGCATCCGGGTCAGCCTCTCTCGCAAATTCAAAGGCTTTTTCAATATAGTCGGGCCCGATAATCCTGAGCCATTTTGTCTGACGAAGTGAACCATCTTCATCGACAGCCTCATTCACAACATCCCAGCCATTTACTTTTCCCTTGAAATGACCAACGACTGTAAATATATGATCCTTCATCCTTTTTAACAGGCCATCACGCTCAAGAGGATTCCCAAGTGAATCCTGGAAAACCCAGTCGGGTGTCTGGGAATGCCAGATAAGCGTATGCCCGACGACGAACATTTTATTTGCCATGGCGAAATTTACCATACTGTCGGCAACAGAGAAATTATACCGATCAGGCATGGGATGAATTCTTTCCCACTTCATAGCATTTTCTGCTGTGACTGAATTAAAATTTGCAGCAATAAATGGTTTTGCCTGCAGGTCAGTGCCATTTATCTGTGGAATGTTCATGCAGGTGCCTATAAGGAAATCATCCAAAAAAACGTCTTTTAAGCCCGGGTCTTTCTTTTTACATGATAATAAAGAGAAAGTCAGAAGAAAGATTAAAAAATAATCCCTAACAACAGGTGAGAATGAATTTTTCATAGTGGTAAAATATAATTTGTAGTTTTTGAATTAAGCATAGTTTTTCCGTCGGTCTGCCAGTTCATCCTGCATTTTGTTTTCGATGTTTTTGTTGATCCCATAGATAAAAAGCAACCCTACGCAAAGTATTATTGCTATAGCAGGAAAGATACTTACCGTAAGTCTGATGCCGCGGACAGCATCCGGACTCTGTACAACATTGGGAACATATCCGTACTGTGAGAGCAGATAACCTGTCAGCGCCCCTCCGATAGCCATACCTACCTTCAGCCCGACCACTATGCCTGCAAAAACTATTCCTGTGGCACGACGGTTATTTTTCCATTCTGAATAATCTGCGACGTCGCCCATCATTGCCCATGGCAGAGGCATTGTCACTCCCCATGAAAAGTTAAAGAGTACGGAAAGCAGGAAAGCAAGGGTGACTGCTTCAGGGGGTAAGAAAGCAAAGAGGATTGCAACGATTCCTGCAACACCGAGCCATATTCTGAAGATATCCCTTTTACCATACTTTCGAGCAAGTGAATTTGAAAAGGCTATTCCCAGTATGGCGGCAAATTGGCTTATAATGTTAATCACACTGAATGTGTTCCCTGCAATATCAGTATTTGCCCCTGTCATTCCGACAAGACTTAAAAGTCCCAGCAGGATCTTATCCGCATTAATAAGAAATGCATGCTGACTATCAGGGCTAAGATAATATTTGAAGTAATAAAGGAGTATGCTGTTCCGCATTGCAAGGAAGATGAACATAAACAGGAATATGAAAAACATCAGTACCCATTGACGGTTTTTCAGCAGATCTGAAAGGTCCTGCCTGAGAGATGTTTTTTGGCTGGGGGGTGGAACTATTCTTTCCTTTGTAGTAAAGAATGTTATAAAAAAGAAGATTATGGCAAGGGCAGAGAATATCCCCATGGTGATCTGATAACCCTTACTACTGTCACCCTGTCCGAAATGGTTGACCATCGGCAGAGTAAATCCCTGAATAGCAATTGTTGCAAGAGTCACTGCCACAAATCTGTAAGAGGAAAGGCTTGTTCTTTGTGCCATGTTCCCCGTGATTACTCCGCTCAGGGCAGAATAGGGATTGTTATTTGCCGAATAAACTGTCAGCAGCAGAAAATAGGTGATATATGCATATATTATCTTACCGCCAGCACCGAAATGGGGTGTTGTAAAAGCAAAGTATCCAAGGATCCCAAATGGAACAGCCGTCCATAATATCCATGGCCTGAATTTACCCCATCTCGTATGTGTCCTGTCAGCCAATGCCCCGAAAACAGGGTCACACACAGCGCCCCATAATCTTGCGATCAGGAACAGGGTTGCAGCAGCAGCAGCTGAAAGCCCAAAAGTGTCAGTGTAAAAACTGAGCTGTAAAAGCATGAATGTTTGAAAGATAAAGTTAGCAGCCCCATCTCCGAGACTGTAACCTACCTTCTCCCTGACAGATAGTTTTCCGGTTTCTGTTTGCATAAAATCAATTATTCAGGTTAGTAAATTTAAAATATATCCGCGACAGAAATTAGAGCCGGTAATATAACTGCCCGGATTAATTAATACCATAAAATAAAATAAATTTAAATAAAAGATTTTATTTTGCAATCGATTGCAAAAGATATTTGAAAATATTTATGTTATTTTGTTCTTATTTTCTATTATTGACTAATTATGGCAGCTTCAAAGAAAAAAGGAGAAGTGACTATATATGATATTTCCAGGGCGCTGAATATTTCGGCCTCAACTGTTTCAAGAGGGTTGAACAACAGCGCACAGGTAAGGAAGGAGGTTCGCAGGAAAATTATCCAGGTTGCAAATGAAATGGGGTATCAGCCTAATAAGTTTGCTTCCAGCCTCAGGCTCAAAAGAACCCGGTCGCTGGGAGTTGTGATACCCAGGATCGATAGTCATTTCATGTCCACTGTTATTTCCGGAATGGAAAAAGTGGCAAAACAGGAGGGATACCAGCTGCTTATCAGTCAGTCTGAGGAATCAGCATCCCTTGAGGCTGAAAATATACAGGCATTGTTTAAAGGCCGCGTCGATGGCTTCCTTGTTTCTCTTACCTGTGAAACAAAAAACCTGGATCATTTCCAGAATGTTTTCAGAAAAGATATCCCGATACTTTTTTTTGACAGGGTTTTTTGCCAGAGCAATTGCATATGCGTTGTAATTGACAATTTTAAGGCCGGTTATGATGCCACACAACATCTTATCGATCAGGGATACAGGAAGATAGCCTGCGTTACGGGGAACATTAACCGGAATGTTTACAATGACAGGTTAAGAGGCTTCAAGCAGGCTTTGAGCGACAATTCTGTCCCGTATTATGAAGATCTTCTGATAGTCACGGACCTGAGTGACAGCTCGGGGGAAATGATTGTAAGGGAACTCATGAAGCACGAAGCCATGCCTGATGCGATCTTCACCGCCAATGACAGCTCTGCAGTTTCGGCAATCTGTGAACTTAAGAAAGGCGGCTACAGAATACCGGAAGACATTGCAGTTGTTGGCTTTAATGATGATCCTGTCTCAAGGGTAGTTGAGCCCAATCTGACAACTGTTCATTATCCCGGCAGGGAAATGGGAGAGATCGCTGCTTCTTCCATGATTAAAATTCTTGCTGGCACTCAGCTTGAAAAAGTAAGTACTATAATTCTTAATTCGGATTTGATAGTACGGCAGTCATCAGTCAGGTCAGTTAATAACAGGATTAATCCAGATGAGGATAATTAAAAAATTTGCCCTTTTGCTCCTTTTACCTTGCCTGGTTCCTGATCTGATGTCCAGGGAATTTGAGTTGAGTTGGGAATTTTGAATTTGTAAGCTATGAAAGAAATACATTGGGAAAAACTGATAAAGATTATTGAAGGGGAGGCCCCAAAAGAGAAACTTATGGGTTTCATAATTGACAGTCCCTGGCTGCCTAAATGGTATGGTTCAAGTATAATCGATTACTTTGCTGATCCCGAGATCTGGTTCAATGCAAACATGAAGGCTATGAAGGAATTCCCCGAAGTCATGTTTTTCCCAGGTTTCTGGGCTGAATACGGTATGTGCACCGAGCCTTCAGCTTTCGGTTCCAAACTTGTCTGGAGTGAAAATGATTTCCCTTTTCCAAATAAAATAAGCTCTAATACGGAAAATATTTCTGGTCTGTTAAAACCTAATGTAAGGACCGACGGTCTTTTGCCATTTTCAATAAACCGCATGCTCAGATATGAGGACAGGATAAGGCAGAACAACTGCAGGTTCAGGTTTGCGACCTGCCGGGGTCCTTTGAATATTGCATCGTTCCTGTTCGGGATGACCGATTTCATGCTTTCCCTTGCCATTACGCCCGAAGAGGCGCATAAGGGACTGACTACCATTACCGATTTTGTAATTGACTGGCTGAGTCTTCAGTTTGAGAAATTCAGGGATATAAACGGGATCCTTATTCTCGATGACATTGTTGGATTTCTTGGGGAACCGGATTTTAAGACGTTCGTTCTTCCTCATATGAAAAGAATTTACAGCACATTTAATGCAAAAGTCAATTTCTTTCATAATGACGCATCGGGTCTTATCTGCGCAAAATATCTTAAGGAGATAGGAGTCAATCTGTTCAATTTCAGTTTTAACCATTCGATAAATGAAATCAGGTCTCTGGCAGGTGATTCGGTGACATTGTTGGGTAATATTCCTCCAAGTGAAGTTCTGGCAATGGGTTCGCGGGCTGATGTCCAGGCCAGCGTCAGTAACATGATAAGGACCTGCGGGGATCATTCCAGAATTATCTGGTCATGTGGGGGCGGAATGTCGCCTGATACTCCGACTGAGAACATCAGGGCATTTATTCAGACTGTGAAGGAAGCGGATTAATAAAGGTTTCCCGCAGCAAGAGGAAACTGCGTCTTTAGTCATTAAAAAAAAGCATTTTCCATTAAGATATATTAATTATCAGTCGTCTTTTTTCTTTCTGTCAAGCGGAATTATTCCAGCCATTTCTCCAATGATATTTACCAGTTCAGTTCCTTCCGGCACAACAATTTTAGCATTATTCCCAAGTGATGCTTCAAGAGCCTCCAGCTTACGCAGTAATTGTGCATTCCCGATAAAATACTTATCTGCCGCTTCATTTACCAGCCTGATGGCTTCAGCTTCGCCTTCGGCGTGTAATATTTTTGATTGCTTGAATCCTTCCGCTTCTTTAATCTTGGCTCGTTTAATACCATCGGCAACAGTTTCAGCAGCGGTAGCAGAATCTATTGCAGCTATCTTTTCATTTTCGGCTTTCACCACCTTATTCATGGTTTCCTGAACATCTTTTGGCGGATCAATCTCTTTTAATTCTGTACGTACAATTTCGATCCCCCAGCCCTGAGTTTCATTGTGAAGTGTTTTGTACAGATCGGCATTAATTTTTCCCCGTTCGCTGTTGGCAGATTTGAGAGTGAGTGTACCGATAATATTACGAAGAGTTGTTCTTGCCAGATTTACAATCTGCCATTTGTAATTATTTACATTGTAGGTCGATCCTTTAACACTCTCTTCATCGGATTTAACCCTGAAATATACCTGGGCATCAACACTTGCATTCAGGTTATCGTTCGTGATTATTTCCTGTGGATCAGCATCTACCATCTGCTCAGTCACATTTACCAGGAATAGTTTGTCTATAATCGGAATTATCCAATGAAATCCGGGACCGGCAAAATTATGGTACTTCCCAAGCCTCTCAATCAACCCTCGCTGAGTCGGACGTACGATTCTTATCCCTATAAAAAATATCAAAACAATCGGAATGATTAAATACAAATAGTTCATTTCAATTTCCTTCCTTTTAATGAATAATCATTTTTTTATTCCCCATGAGATTCCACCTGGTTTGTGGTCTTGTAATTATCAGGTCGTTAAGCTTTTACTGTATCGTTTCAATCCTACTGCTTCTTCAAATGCTCTTATAAACCTCATCATAAAAGTAAAATAATCGACTTTGTCAAAATAACCTGAAGTTTCCGCAGGTGTTACAGGAATGTCCTCGAACTTATTATTATCAATTGATTTTTTAATACCAGATCCAGTAAGATCTATCCGCTCACCATTTATCCGGTTATAAAAATGCCAGTCTCTATTCATGGGCGTCTTTAAGATCTCTCCTCCAAAAATGTCATAAATTAATTTCGAGACTATACTATCCTGACCTCTAGAAATTCGGGCATGGGGCACTCCTGTTTTGTTTTCCAATTCCCAGGTACTTTTCAACGCTTTTTGTACGACTCTACTGTAAAACATAATCTTTTGATTTTAGATTTAACGAGTTTTATCATATTATTGAGGAGACATTGTTAAAGCATTGTTCCTCATCAAAAAGCAGCTTCTTCTGCCTGCTTTTTTTAAAAACAAACCCGGTAAAAAGGTAGGAAAATGTCGTGTATAAAGTATTGCACAATTTTTGCAAAGAGTTGCATAATTCACACATTCTCAATGATTGTGCCTGTTGCTGTTTTTCCTTTGAGTTAAAATAACCGACAGGTTAAAAATAGTCACTTCCTTACTTTCAGTTAATTTTCTTTTATTTCCAAAGATCGTCAATATCCTCATCCAGATCGTTATGATCATCTCCTCCCAGACTGTAATAATTATTTTCTTCATCTTCATTTCCAATCTTTTCCTGTTCATCATCCAATTCTGATCCGGGAACATCCAGGTCGCTACCTGAAACATCATAATCGAAATCACTTTCATTACTTTTTGCGTCTTCATCAAAATGAATTGAATTTTTCATCTTAGAGGAGTCCTCAGGGTTTATTTCCTTCTCTTCTTTGTATTTACTATAGATATCTTCTGAAGCAGGATAGATCGGGTATTCCTGAAGATTATTTTTACCACGGTTACCAGAAGACTGGCTATTCTGATCCTTTTTTCTGCCTTTTTCTTTCATCTCATTAATGATTTACAGTCAACTAAATTAAGCTTCTGCAGCTGAAAAAGTGTTACATAACTTTTAAAATGAGTTACATCATTCACACATTTTCCTAATGTTAATAGACTAGCTGAGAACATAAAGCTGCAAGACCTTATGGCGCAAATGATGAAATCGGCTATCTCAGGCAAGCCCGTTCCCTATACTGTGGAACAACTGGGACAGATTGCGACTCATTGTACGATGAAGGAAGATGATGTTAAAAAGGTGGAGCGGCAGGTTGAAAAGTCTACTAATGCCATACTCATGCAATCAAGGATTGGAGAAATATTTGAAGCAATCGTCAGTGGTGCATCGCCAAAAGGGACATGGATAAGGCTTTTTCATCCGCATGTTGAAGGAAAACTGGTAAATGGATTTAAAGGATTAAAAGTGGGACAAAAACTAAAAGCACGTCTGACACATATTAATGTGGAATCAGGATATATAGATTTTCAAAAGGTTCAATGATATAATTTTAAGAACAACTGATTACGGCTAAATATTTATTTGTAATAATCTTGCATTGATTAACCACCTTCCTCCTTCGATTTCGTTTTGTCTTCAGAACTGGCATCGGTATTGGTTTTATTTTTCTGATCTTCACGCTTTGCCTTCTCCATCTCCTCAACTGCCTGAACGTCTTTTCGACCTAGTTCCTCGTAAAGTTCATGGACACGTTCTACCATCCCTGGCGTCAAAGCGGAAGTTATCTTAGCTTTTCTTCCGGTTTTAGTCTTATCTTTTGCATTTGCCGTAGAACCTGGCTTCGGTTCTGTAGACTTTGTATTGTTAGAATTTGTATTCATAAAATGTAAACTAAAAATCAATTTTTTTTATGATTTTTTTCAATTTGCTGGCAGAATGTTTAAATAACTTCTGTTCTGTCTTAGACAGCTCAAGTTTAATGTATTCTTCTACCCCATTTATATTAATTCGAGATGGAATACTTAAACATATATCACTTATACCATAATAGTCAGTGATCAGCGTGGAAACAGGCAAGATAGAATTCTCGTTTCGTAAAATAGAGCGTGTTATTTTGACCAGTGCCAGCGCAATAGAATAATTGGTGGAGCCTTTTGCCTGAATAATCTGGTATGCTGCATTTTTTACTTCCTCAAAGATTCGTGATAATTCTGTTTTAGCAATACCGGAGTGAACATAATCAGAACAATACGTTTCGATATCCATACCTCCAATAGTTGCATTGCTCCAAACAGGGAGCTCACTGTCTCCATGTTCCCCGATAATATAAGCATGTATATTAACTGTATCTACCTTAGAATACTCGCCAATCATATACTTTAATCTTGCTGTATCGAGTACCGTTCCTGAGCCGATTATTTTATTCGAAGGCAAACCAGATATTTTTAAAGTAACATAAGTAAGAATATCCACAGGGTTAGTTACTACCAGAATAATTGAATTCCCTGCAAATTTTGCAATAGCAGGTATTATGTCCTTAAATAATGCGACATTACTATTTACCAGATCGATTCTGGTTTGCCCGGGTTTTTGTTTTACACCTGCTGTAATTACAACTATATCTGCATCTTTGCAACCTTCAAATCCGGCAGCATATATTTTTGTCGGATGGGTAAAGCTTAACCCATGATTCAGATCCATTGTTTCACCTTTTGCGAGTACTTCATTTTTGTCAACCAGAACAATTTCTCTGGCTAACCCGCTAATCATTAGTGAAAAGGCAAAAGTAGTACCTACATTCCCAGCGCCAATTATTGCAATTTTCGGTTTTAAAGATTTCATAATTGTTTTTTTGAAAATTTTATTTGTATTTATCCTCAGTATCAAATTCAGATTCAACCTCTTTTGGATCCGGATAGTCGCCTGGTATTTTTTTAAATAAACCTTTTCTGTCTTTATGGTTTTTTCTAATCACAAAGATTATCAATGCAATAAAAGCTAAAACAAATAAACTAAGTATAAACAAATGCTTTTCCATGACTTATTTTTTATATCAACGGTTTTTTCCGCATTTAATTTCTGATCAGAAATCCTCTGATGCTATATTTCGTATTGTAAAATTCATAATCTATAACCTGATTAGTGTTACAAAACTTATAGATAAATTTATATTATTCACACATTCCCCAAATTATAACACTATATATTCTGCATTAAACCTTTGCATCCGGCTTGTCTGCGATTCCTTCGGGCGGCAAAATATCGGGCAAATCAAGACGCGCAACGCCAATTCTGCTGTCGGCCATACCATAATAAACATCGAAGCGGTCAGGCAAACCAAGATCGTCACGCCGGTCAATCCCTGTTGGGAAGACTACATTTGATATTGTTCCCTGACGTTCTTGTTTTAGTTCTGGTTTCAATACCGGTTCCACAGAACGATAGTGTATCACTTGCGGATGATCCTTTGATAACACCATCACACCGGCTGAATAACATAAATGCTTCCCCTCTTTGTCCTGATCAGGCATTTCACTTACTCCGTGGTAAAGGATAAGCCAACCATGCCTGGTAAGTACCGGAGGAGTTCCTCCCCCAATTTTTAGTCTTTCCCATGGTGACACAGGCGTCGCAAGCCGGTGATGTGAATTAAATAAGCCGATGTGATCAGGTTCAATATCATCTAAAGGCATCGGGCAATAAGAAATCCAGATGCTTTCATGGTCGAGGTCCACTTCCCTCTTCTTGGCCTGGAGGACAATCTCTTCAGGTCTGGTTCCCTGAAAAAGAGGCCGGTGAAGGATAGCCAGCTGCATTTTCCCTGCATGATTGGGAATGGCAACCGGGAAAAGGCTCGCATCTTTATTGTCCACATGAACGAAATCTATGCCATTATTTGGTTCGAAGGTAACTAATCCAAGACGTTTCCAGTTAATCAAATCAGCCGATATAGCAATAGCGATCCGTGGCCCTTTGGGAGAAAGTGCCGTGTAAGTCATCATATAGCGTTTCAGTGGCTCTACATAAGTGACACGAGGATCTTCGCAACCACCGCTGCCGTCCGATCGCATCTCATAATCTGCCTCAGGCTCAAGAGCAATGCCCATCCGTTCGACTCCGGACGGATCACCGTCTTTATTAAAAAGAACCTTTGCTATGCCTATCCGCGAATAATTGCCCTTTGCGACTAACCGCGGAAACAGGAAAAGGTTACCATCCGGGCCCCGAGCGGCAGCCGGATTCAGAACACCCTCCACTTCCTTCGGATTGCCGGGTTCGGGCTCCATCATCTGCCCGAGACGTTTCAGTTTAATTCCACTCATCACTTCTCCTCCTTGTTAAGGTTTATACTATTATCGTTTTCCAGACAAGCTATAATCGCTTCAATCACCCGTTTTGTCTCAGTTGGATTTTTCACCCTGATAGATATAACACCTGCTTCTTCTGCAGGATAATCGTTGCCCCCGGGGAATAAAGCGTCACCTACAAAAATCATCTCAGGAATTGAAATGCCAAGAGTGTCCCTGAGCTTTTTAATTCCATAAGCTTTGTCGATGCCAGGCTTAGTAATGTCAATGGATGTTTCACCACCCATCCTTACAGAAAACCCGGGGATTTGCTTATCAAGAAATGCTTTCATCTTCTTCCGCCTGGCAAAATCAGGATCCCATTTTTCTTTTTCTTTATTTGGAGCTTGCTGTCCTAAAGCGGAAAATGTTATCTGGCTCCCACGGTCTTCAATTTGTTCACCCCATAGCTTTTTTATCTTGAATCCTGCTGATTCGATGGACTGCTTTAATGAACTCATAATTTTCTCCTTTTCATCCGCGGTGAAATCTTCGGAATAGATCTTTTCCCAATCCTTGCCATACTGGTAAAACTTTGTACCGCAGGTAGGAAGGATTGACAGGTTCTCCAGGCTTTTATCATGGGGAAGGCCGGAAAGAACCTGTTTTTCAAACTGTAACCAGTCGCCTCCTGAAATCACGGCAACTTTTACAACGCTGAGCAGGTCATGAATCAGCGCAGACATTTCAGCATCAACAGATGATTTGCTTTCGGCAAGAGTACCGTCCAGATCAAAAACAATTAATTTTTTTAACATAATAAAATATCTATTAATTTATTCCGGAAGTGCAATTTCCAATAATGTAACTGCTTTACGCGGTTTAAAGGTACACACTCCTGCTACCGCAGGTAAAAGGAATACATCTCCTTTTCCAATAATATAAATCGTGCCGTCATATTCGATCTGTCCCTCACCTTCAAGACATACCAATACTCGTGGCACACTTATTCCGCCAACAGTAAATGGCGATTTTCCCTGAAGCCGCCACAGGTGGAAATGTTCACAATTAAAAAGCATCTCATTGCTGACAGGTGTTATTGCTTCAATTACCGGCACCACTGGTTTTGTAGTACCTTGCGTAAAATCAATACATGCAAGCGCCTCATTAACCTGGAGTGACCTTGGTTTACCTGTCGTTTTATCAATATGGTTCCAGTCGTACAATCGGAATGTCACGTCGCTGTTCTGTTGAACCTCAAACACCACAACATCTCCTCCAAGGGAGTGAACCGTTCCTGCCGGTATAAAAACACCATCCCCTGGTTTTGGTGTAAAGTATGATAAATGATCAGCAATTGTACCGTTTGTGAGAGCCTTTTGTAAATTGTCAGCTGAGGACCCTGGTTTAAGTCCTGAATAAATGCGACTGTCAGGCCCTGCCTCCAGCACAACCCATGCTTCGGTCTTGCCATGTTCACCAACCGGCAGATAGTCCTTTTTAAGATCAGAAGGGTGCACCTGCACTGACAACATTTCATGCACATCGAGGAACTTAAGCAAAAGGGGAAATCGTTGGAAGTGTCCGGCAAGTTTTCCGAGTAATTGTTCCGGCTCCTTCTCCATCAATTGATTGATGGTCTGTCCTTTGAGTGGTCCATTTGTGACAAGGCTCTGATGGTCCTCCCGGTCGCTGAGAATCCATGCTTCACCAATAGGACCGTTACCTGGCAGAGGTGCAGTGAGCAGATCAGTTAAATGACGACCGCCCCAGAGCCTATACTGATAAATCGGCTCGAATTTCAATGGATACAATAGCATTTGACTACTGGAATGTTTTTGTGATTTTGTGCTCATTTCTTTTCTATTTCTTCAGTGTATTTACCACGTCGCGCATCCCGGTTGCAACTTGCACGATGATACAGAGCCTGTTGCGCTGCTGACACATTAGTCTCTTCTCCATGCCAGATCTCCAGAGCTGGTTGCTGTATCGCGCGGGCAAACGAAAACGCCAGCGCCCAGGGAATTCGCGACTTAAATCTGACATTCATTGCATTCAGACGTGCTGAAGCCAGTTCCCCGGATTGGCCACCCGACAAAAAAGCAATCCCCGGGACTGCAGCAGGGACAGCTCGCAAGAGACACTCCACAGTGATGTCGGCTACTGCATCCACTGATTCCTGTTTAGGACAGGTCAATCCCGGAAGCACCATATTGGGTTTCAGGATCATACCTTCCAGTGTTATACGCTGTAAATAAAGCTGTCTGAAAACAGTTCGCAAGACTTCTTCTGTAATATCAAAGCAATGCTCAAGTGTATGCTCACCTATCATTAGCACCTCCGGCTCCACGATGGGTACCATTCCCGCTTCCTGGCACAATGCGGCATACCGGGCCAGTGCATGCGCATTAGCCTCTATGCAACCACGGCTGGGGATACCATTTCCGATGGTAATCACTGCCCGCCACTTGGCAAAACGGGCTCCCATTTTAAAA
>Ga0315536_1000830_pt1 | contig 15651 bp, 12 predicted proteins | sample SalMarSW160230MG_FD_203093 | JGI IMG/M metagenome (GOLD analysis project Ga0315536, IMG submission 203093) | Salt marsh sediment microbial communities from the Plum Island Ecosystem LTER, Massachusetts, United States - Salt Marsh Sediment SW1602-30 ... | reverse complement strand
GAAAATCATATAAAAACCCGTTCAATTTTTATAATTCCTTTTTATCCAGAAGATGCCGGAAGTAGACGCCATTACCTGATAAAATTGCCGCCATCCAGTATTGGAGGTAATATCCTTGACCCAAAAACCGATTCGCATGTCTTCTCCGGATATCAGCCAGGCGGAAATCGACGCCGTCATGCAGGTTTTGCATTCGACCGATTTAAGCATGGGCGGGCAGATCCAGGCGTTCGAGCAGGAAATGGCGCGGATCGCCGGGACGGAATTTGCGGCGGGGGTGTCGTCCGGAACCGCCGGACTGCATCTGTCGGTGATTGCGGCGGGAATCGGCGAGGGAGATCTGGTCGTCACGACGCCTTTTTCATTCGTGGCGTCGTCAAACTGCCTTCTCTACGAACGCGCTATACCCATTTTTGCCGACGTGGATGATCAGACCGGTAACCTGGATTGGTTGAGGGTCGAAGAAGCGGTGGAGGCAATCGTCCGCGGCGGCAAGGCGGAGGAACGTTATTTGCCAAGGAACATTACAACCCAAAAGGCAAAGCCGCGCTCGATTAAAGGGATACTCCCGGCAAACGTTTTTTTTCAGACGGCGGATTATGATCAATTAAGAGATATTGCGCATAGACACCATATGGTGATCATTGAGGATGCGTGTGAGACAGTCGGTGCGCAATATAAAGGCAGACCGGCGGGTTCTTTGGGCGATATTGGCGTGATGGCGTTTTATCCCAATAAGCAGATGACAACCGGCGAGGGCGGCGTGGTTGTGACCAATAACGAAGAGTGGATCACCCAGATCCGCTCATTGCGGAACCAGGGTCGAAAGCCGGGCGGGTTATGGCTGGAACACGACCGTCTTGGATACAACTACCGGCTGGATGAAATGAGTGCCGCATTCGGTCTGGCACAGGCCCGGCGGCTGCCGGAACTTCTGGAAAAAAGAAAACGCGTCGCCGCATGGTATGCGGAGCGGCTCCGTGATTTGGATCTGGTCCGGCCGACTCAAACAGCCCCGTTCACAACCAAACCGTCCTGGTTTGTATACATCATCCGTATTCTTCCGCCGGCGAGCAGGGATGCGGTGATCGAACGCCTAGCGCAGGAACAAATACCTTCCCGCAAATACTTCTCTCCAATACACCTGCAATCTTTCTACCGCGAGCGATTCGGATATCAGCCGGGCGATTTCCCCGTGACCGAGCGGCTGGGCGATCAAAACCTTGCGCTGCCGTTCTCAGGGGTGATGACCGAAGACGAAGTGGATACAGTGTGCTTTGCGCTGCGGAAGGCGCTGGAGTAGTGTCACAACCAGTGCGGTCTAGTCTGAGTGATTGTCATCTCCGCGCTAAAGGCTTCTGACCGTCATCCTTGTGTGGTCCTGGCAGGGATCCACGGCGATCTCCAGCCCAACTGTCAAAGATAGAATGGATGACTGTTGCGATCCCGCAGGCATGACAGCATTCTGTAATTCCCGCGTGATTTTAGCGGAAATCCAGTGGATGGGAAACCGTAAATGCAAAACAAGTCCATTGAAACCCGCTTCCGACACCGCCGATTCGGAACCCTTCCCATATAAAAACTGGATTCGATGTGGGATTCCCCCCGTCCGCAAACTCATTGCACTCGCATTGCACCGGTGCTCATCCTACAGGGGGAAGGCGCAGTACAATTTCAACATGGCCTCCCCGGATATTCTCCTGGAACTGCGCGGCATTAGCAAAGCCTTCCCGGGCGTCAAGGCGCTGGTGGATATCAACCTGGATATCCGCCGCGGGGAAACCCACATGCTGCTGGGGGAAAACGGCGCCGGAAAATCCACCCTTATTAAAATTCTTACCGGTGTTTTCCCTCCCGACACGGGGACCATCGCGTTTAATGGCGCCCCGGTCGTCTTTCAGAATCCGTCGGATTCACAAAAAGCGGGCATCAGCGTTATATACCAGGAATCCCATCTGGTGCAGCATCTGACGGTTGCGGAAAACATCTTCCTCGGCAGCGAACCCCATCTGCCCTCGGGGCTTCCAATCATTGACAAGGAAAAAATAATCGCAGGGGCGAATGCCCTCCTCGACCGCCTGAACCTGCCGATCGATCCCCTGGCCCGCATTGACGAACTGTCCGCGGCCGAACAACGGATGATCGAAGTGGCCCGCGCGCTGCACCTTTCGGCCGAAATGATCATCATGGATGAACCCACGGCCGCGCTTTCCGCGCGGGAGGTCGCCGACCTTTTCGGCATACTCCGCACACTGCACGCGCAGGGAGTGACGGTCCTCTATATCAGCCACCGCCTGGAGGAAGTCCTTCAGCTCGGCGACCGCGCGACGGTATTGCGGGACGGCCGGAAAATCACGACGGTGCCGCTTGCCGAAGCTTCGCTGGAGGACCTCATCTTGTGGATCGTCGGACGCTATCTGCCGGGAAAATTTTACAAGTCGCCGGTACCCACCGGCCCGGAAGTCCTGCGCGTTGAAAGATTATACCGGTCCGACTCTCTGGCGGATGTCTCCTTTTCCCTTTACGCGGGAGAAGTTCTGGGGGTCAGCGGTCTCATCGGGGCGGGTGGAACGGCGCTTTCCCGCGCGCTGTTCGGCGCGGATCCGGCGGAGAGCGGTTCCATTTTCATCGACGGTCAGCCGGTGACGATCCGCTCGCCGGATGACGGGATCACCCACGGGATCGGCCTGTTGCCGGAGGATCGACTGGAGCAGGGATTGGTGCTGCCAATGCAGGCGCAGCACAATATGACGCTGGTCGCGCTGGAAAACGCCTGGCCGGGTCCGTGGATCGATCATTCGCGGGAGGTCGACATCGCGGCATATTATGCCGGAGAACTCGGCATCCGGAATGAGACGCTTACCCAGTCGGCGCAGACGCTTTCCGGCGGCACGCAGCAGAAACTGGTGCTCTCCAAATGGCTGGCGGCCCGCGCACGGGTCCTCATCTTCGACGAACCCACCCGCGGCGTCGACGTCGGCGCGCGGGTGGAGATTTACCGGCTGATGGTAGATCTGGCCCGGCGCGGAACGGCGATTATCCTGGTCAGCGCCGACCTGAACGAAATCCTTGGCATGTGCGATAGGATCCTGGTCATGCGCCGAGGCTCGGTCGTCGCCGATTTACCACGGGCGAGCGCTTCGCAGCGCGAGATTCTGCGACTCGCCAGCGGGGGAGGAACGGAATGAAAGCCGGCCCGTCGATCGGGAAGGGGATTTTCAGACGCAGGACCGGCGGGAGGATTTTCCCATCCGGATGGCAAACGGACCAGATCGGCGCCCTGATCGGGCTGCTGGTTCTGCTGGTGACCTTTTCCGCACTCTCGCCCGCTTTCCGGCAGGTCGGCAACCTGTTGTTGATCGCGACGATGGCGTCCACGATCGGCATCGTCGCGGTCGGGCAGACTCTGGTGCTCCTGACGGGCGGAATCGATCTTTCCGTCAGTTCGGTCGTTGCGCTCTCCGGAATGATCGCCGCCAGCCTGATGAAATACGGGCTGGGGCCCATTCCCGCCCTGACCGGTCCGCTCTCATGGCTGGCCATCCTCTTCGGGCTATTGGTAGGAACGCTGATCGGGGCCGCCCAGGGCTGGTTGATCGCAAACCGTCGCATGCCGCCCTTTATCGTCACGCTCGGCACGATGGTCGGATTGCACGGAGTATCCCAGGCGATCGCCTATGGTTGGCCAACCCATTCCCTGCCCGACGATTTTAAGTGGATCTCCGACGGGTACGTGTGGATCATCCCGGTGCCGGCGATGATTATGTTCGCCGTCTTCCTCGCGGCGTGGTACATCCTGCGGAACACGAAATTCGGGCGCTACTGTTATGCCATTGGCGGAAACGAAACCGCCGCCCGGCTCTCGGGTGTAAAGGTGGATCGTCATAAGATGCTGGTCTACGCCGCATGCGGTCTGCTGGCCGGCCTGGCGGGCATGATTCTGATCGCCTACATCGACGGTGCCGCCACCACCAACGGCGGGAGTTACGAGCTGTATTCCATAGCCGCGTCGATCATCGGCGGGGTGAGCCTGGGAGGCGGGGTGGGCGGCGTGTGGGGCACCTTCATCGGTGTCCTGATCATCACCGTCATCCCCAACGGTATGATCATGCTCAATGCGCTGCCGTGGTGGAAGGATGCCATCACCGGCGCGATCATCGTGCTGGCGGTGCTGGTGGATGTCGAACGCCGCCGCGCCCGCCAGGCCGTATCCAAACCGGAGGTCAGTGCGTCGATACTCAGCGGCCGCTATTTGAATGAGATGCTCACCCGGCTGGCCCAGACGGTCGAGGAACGGGTGGGGTTCGCGTACTGCCGGATTTACCTGGCCGATCGCGATACGGGCGAACTGGTGCCGCAAACGCCGCCGTGCAACGACCCGTCGGCGGCCGTCCCGGAGCGCCGGGCGCATACCGGGCGGGGCAACATCCTCCAGGAGGCCAAGGAGACGCGGCGGCCGGTGTACGTCCCGGATATCGGCCGCCGGGCGGGGGTCATTCCCATGGGGATGGATTCCCAGTGCGCCGTGGCGCTTCCGCTGATCCAGAACAAGCGGCTGGTCGGCGTCCTCGAGGTCCAAAGCCCCGTACCGGATGCGTTCCGCGACGAGGCGATCGGGATCCTTGAGGAAGTGGCGGCCGCCAATGCGCCGATGCTGGAAGACGCCTGGCTGCTCGAAAGCGGCTGGCTGATGCGCCAGACCCGCGACGCGCTGCGGCACATGTGGGATGACCATTACCTGGGCCGCTGCGAACTGGGCGAGTGGGCGATCCTCGCCGGCGGCGGATCATCGGATCCCGCACTTCCGAACCGGGGCGAGGAACTGCGGCATATTCTCCTCACCGCCATCGATGGATTGCGGCCGCCGGCGCCGGACAGTCGGGATTTCTCGCGTTCCAAACGCGGCTACCGCATATTGCAATTGACGTACGTGGAAGAACGCCAGGTGGATTCCATCGCGCGGGAATTGCACATGAGCCGCCGGCAATATTTTTATGACCTCAAAGGCGCGATCGAAGCCCTGGTGGATAACCTGGTCCGGAGCCATCATCCGGTACGGTAGTACGGTACAGCCGTAAAAGCCTCTTAATAAAGTAAAAACCGCGTTTTGCACCCTGCTTGCACTCTTAACCTGGAAATCCTCACATTTCTCTGAATAGTTGCACTCACTCTGCATTCAGACTGCATCAAGTATGCACTGAACCCATTGTCCCATGTAGAGTCTGTTTGCTAGCATGGGAACAGACCTTCCGAAACATAAAAACCGGCACCATGGTCCCGGCCGAAAGGCAAACGATCCACCCGGTATGTCTTTCTACACAGTCTCATCCCATCACGTCATGAGGAACTAATGACAAGATCCCGATCCGATCCGCCTACTCCCAACCCCATATCGGAGGCGGCCCGCATCGCCCCCTACGAAGAATCCGTTTCCAGCCCCAACGCTCTGGAGATGATTCACATTGAAAAATATTTCGGCCTGGTATGTGCGCTTAAAGACATCAACCTGACGGTCGGACGGAACGAGATCGTCGGATTGATCGGCGATAACGGAGCCGGAAAATCGACTATGGTGAAAATCCTCACCGGCGTGTTTCCACCAACCTCCGGCGAATTGACAATCGCCGGGAGGAAGGTGGATTTCGACTCCTACAACGTCAAAGGCGCCCACGCGCTGGGAATCGAAACAGTCTACCAGGATAAATCGCTGGGAGAGAAGCAGCCGCTGTGGCGGAATTTCTTCATCGGACGCGAGATCTGCTATCCGCTCGGTTTCATCAATGTTAAGAAGGAAAAAGAAATCGCAAACGAAATCATGGTAAAGACGATTGGTTTCCGGGGAGCGGGCATTACGGTGGATTCGAACGTACTCAAGCTTTCCGGCGGCGAGCGTCAGGGGGTGGCGATCGGGAGAGCCATGCACTTCGAAGCCGAACTAATCATCCTCGATGAGCCCACCGTCGCCCTCTCGCTGAAGGAAGTGCGCAAAGTGCTGAACTTTGTACATAAAATCAAGGCGGCCGGAAAAGCGAGCATCTATATCTCTCACAACCTCGCCGATGTTTATGAAATATCGGACCGGTTCGTAATCATGGATCGCGGGAGGATCGTGGCGGAAAAGCCCAAGCAGGAAATCTCCCTCAAGGCGCTGGATGACTTCATGCTGGAGTATGCCCACGGCCGGATGGACGAGGTGGCGTCATGAAATCACGAAGATCCCTTTGGTCCTTCCTGGGAAAAATAGAAGGGCTCCCGGTAGTCGGGGTGCTGCTCCTCCTCTATGCCGCCTTCGTGATCACGGCCCCCACCGTCTTCACCCACCCGCTGATTTACATGTCGTTCCTGCAAACGGTGCCGCCGTGGCTGGTCCTTGCGCTGGGCCTCACGCTGGTGATCACCGCGGGCGAGATCGATCTCAGTTTTCCCGCCGTGGTCGCTCTATCGGGATTTGTATTCGCCTGGGTGTTCAAGAACGTCCATGTTCCCTGGGCTCCATGGCTGGGGATAGTCCTGGCGCTCGGCGCCGGCGCACTGGTGGGATACACCAATGGGCTTCTGATCGCGAAAGTCGGAGTCCCGTCCATCATGGCCACCCTGGCCGCGCAGTTCTTCTGGTACGGGATAACGATCCTGATCGCCAACGGGCTGCAGCTCGATATCGCGGCGGTGGAGGATACCGCGGCGCATGAACTCTTCACCGGCCGGATCGCCGGGATCATCCCGGCCCAGGCCCTCTGGGCGGCCGGGCTGGCCGTCCTCCTGTGGTTCATTCTGAACCGGCACACGTTCGGCGAAGCGATCATGTTCATCGGCGACAACCCGAATGTGGCACGGGTGATGGGGATCAACGTGGAATCGACCAAGATCATACTGTTCACGGCGATGGGAGTCATCGCGGCTTTCGGCGGCTTATTGCTAACCATCGAGATAAACGTCTTCTTCCCCAATCAGGGGCAGGGATTCCTGCTGTGGACGATGGCCGCGGTCTTCATTGGCGGAACGCTGATCTCGGGCGGGCGGGGTAGCATCGTCGGCACATTTTTTGGGGCATATATCATCGGGTCGCTGCAAGCCGGCGTGGTCGCCACCGGGATTACGAGCTACTGGGTTCAATCCGTGATGGGGGTGATCATCATCGCCGCGGTTGTGATTAACGTGCTCATCGGGGATGGACGCATCGGACCGATATCCGCGCGGATCAGGCGGTGGATCATTCCGACCCGGGTGCTATCCGCCGTTTCGGGAAAGAAAACGGACGTTTCGGAAGAGAATTAATCTCTCCCCGACGCAAATCTATCGGAGAAGGAGGTGCGCACAAAGTATTTGCACAATCCGTGGACCATCGCGTGTCACTTGCGAAAGAACCTTTTCAATCCCCAAAAGGAGGAAAACCATGAAGCGTTTCGTTCACCTAATGGCCGTCCTGCTACTGACCACCCTCGTTCTCTCGGCCTGCCAACCGGCAACCGCCAATCCGGTGGAGGTCACGAGGATCGTCACAGAAAAAGAAACGGTCGAAGTCCAGGTTCCAGCCCCCGCGGAAACCGGCGGGGAAGAGATCGTCGTCTATATGCAAATGGGCGGGAATCCGGGTGATGCATCCACGCTGGCGCGGACCAACGGCGCCAAAGCCGCCGCCAAAGCGCTGGGAATCAAGCTGATCGAGCAATACTCGGGTTGGGATTCCCAGAAGATGATAGATCAGTTCAAGGAAGCCATTGCCGCCAAGCCGGATGGCATTGCGATCATGGGGCATCCGGGCGAAGCCGCAATGGCACCGCTCGTCGAGCAGGCCAATGGTATGGGCATCATCGTAACCAGCGGTAATAACCCGCTTCCCAATATCGAGAAGAAGTATCAGCCTATGGGATTCGGATACGCAGGCGCCGACCTTCATGCCGGTGGCTATTTGACCGGTTTAGCGATGGTCGCGGCGGGTCTAAAGGCCGGCGATGAAGCCCTGGTGTATGACATCTGGCACCAGGAAGGAAGAAGTGTGAGTTCTCAGGGTGTGTTTGATGCACTCACCGAGGCGGGGCTAAAGGTCGAAAAACTCGATATGACCGACGATGTGGACAAGGACGCCTCGCTGGCGATCCCGGTCCTGACGGCGTACATCGCGGCTCACCCCAATCTCAAGGCGATCGGAACCCAGCACGGTAACATCACCGCGATCCTGCCGAAGGTGCTCGAGCAGGCCGGCATGAAACCCGGTGACATCATCACCGGCGGCATCGATCTCTCGCCGGCTACGATCGACGGCATCAAGGGCGGCTGGATTAGCGCCAGTTTCGACCAGGTGCTTTACCTGCAGGGGTACTACCCGGTCCAGCAAATCTGGTTGACAAAGAACTACCTGATTCCGGGTTTGCACATCGACACCGGCGTCGGCACGGTCCGCCCCGATAACATCGACTTGATTGCTCCGCTCATCGAACAGGGAATTCGCTAGCGTAATTTGCGGTGTTTCAGAACAGTCAGTCGAAGGAAAAGCCCCCGCCGGAACGGCGGGGGCTTTTTGTCGCGTCGGCAATGGTAAAATTTTATCGGCCGTGTGTGTTCCCCCGGTTCGATGTGTCCGGTTTCCGGCCGGCGAGGTTTCCGTCTTATGGTTTCAGGGGTCAGGGAGCGGATGATGAAAAAGAAGACACTCCTTCGCTGGGGTCTGGGTCCAGCGGGTTTTATCTTGATCGCCGCGTTGATCGCCTTATTGTGGGAAGGGGGAGGGGATCCCTCCACGCAGAAAATCCGCGTCGCCATTGTCCCGCCCGGATTCGGGAGTCCGTTCCATGTAGCGATTAAGGAAGGCGCCGTCCGCGAGGCGGAACTCCTGGGGTGGGCGGTGGACGCTGTGGCCGCGGAGAAAGAAGACGATTTTTCCGGACAAGTGGCAGTGGTTGAGCAGGAATTGCAGAAAGGTATTTCCGCCATCGCCATCAATCCGATAGACGTGAAGGCGATTGTCACCGCGGTAAAAAGCGCCAATAAACACGGCATCCCCGTTTTTATGCAGAATACCATCACCCCGCTGGATGATGGCGTTGTCAAGGAGTTCATCGGGTATGACCAGTGGGGTGGCGCGGTTCAACTCGCGCGCTACACCTGCAGCCTCTTCGAACAAAACGGGATCGCGGACGGAAAGGTATACATCCTGATGGGGATCCCGGGCTTTCACGCCAATCGCAGGACCCAGGGGTATGAGTGGGGAATAGCACAGTATTGCCCGCAGATCGAGATCATCGGGAAACAAACCGCCGAGTGGGATCGAACCAAGGCGGTCGAAGTGGCTACGGCTGCATTGCAGCAGCATTCCGAGATCGATCTTTTTTATGGGAATTCGGACGAAATGGCAATTGGAGCGTGCATCGCAGCCAAAAAGCTGGGTCGCACCGTTAATGCTGATATTTGGTGCATCGGGATTGACGGTAATCCGGTCACGCTCGATCTGATCGAAGGCGGCGGATTAACAGCCACCTTGGGCGTGTATCCGGCGCTGATGGGCGCCACCATCATCCGCCAAATGAAAAAGGTGCTTCTCGACGATCGAATGGTACCTTATATACTGGTTACGCCTTCGATCGTCGTGGATAAAAGCAATGTGGATGCCTATAAAACAGGCAGTACTTGGACCGCTCCGGTCGAGGGCGAGCCCGAGTTCGATAACGGCAAACCGACCGGGGAGATTTGATTCCAGGAAATAATCCCTCTATCCCTGTAAACTGGAAGAATTGCAGCATTCTAAAAATAGCCCTTTTGAGAGGTATAATCGCGTCCAAGGGCTGTCCGGAACCTTTCCTTGCGTAAAAAACTGGATTTACAGCCGCTTCTTTCGCGTAGAGTTTTATTCTGGGAAGCAGAGTGCAACAAGGAACGCACGTTCTATTCACGGTGATTTTTCCCACTACATGTCAGACGAGCCACTGCACGATCCGCAAATCCAACTTCCCGATAATTTGATCGGGCGTGTCGCCGTTACCAGCCTCGACCGGATATACAACTGGGGCAGGCGCAACTCAGTCTGGCCGCTTATGTTCGGACTCGCCTGCTGCGCGATCGAAATGATCTGTACCCAGGCCAGTCGATTCGATAAATCACGGTTCGGGATGGAGATTATGCGGCCCAGCCCGCGCCAGAGCGATCTGCTGATCATCGCCGGGACCGTCACAAAGAAAATGACCCCGACGATCGTCCGCCTGTACGACCAGATGGCCGAACCGAAGTACGTCATCGCGATGGGCGCGTGCGCATCGGGCGGCGGTCCGTTTCGTGAAGGATACAACGTGGTTCCGGGGATTGATCAGGTGCTGCCGGTGGATGTTTACATTCCGGGTTGCCCGCCCACGCCTCAGGCGCTTCTCAACGGGTTGATGGAATTGCAAAAGGTGATTTCCGGCCAGTCATGGCGGACCTCGCCGTGGTACCGCAAGGGCGTACGAGAAATTCCGGTTCCCACGCTTGGGCCGGATCTGATTATTTCTCCCCGGCCGAAAGATCCCGAAAGGACGGAGGATCGGGGGGCGTGAATCTCGGCGAGCGGTTCCCGGAGGGCATTGTCCGCGATGAACGGAAGGGCTATTCCGGTTGGATCGTCGATTCGGGCCTCCTGCCGGACGTCGCCAAAACGTTACGCGACGAGGAGCATTTTGAGTATCTCTCATCGGTCACCGGCGTCGATTATCTTCGGGAAAGTCTATTCGAAGTTGTATATCATCTTTATCGAACCGCCGGCGGGACGGGGGAAGTCCTTAAATCCCGTGTGCCGCGTGACAATCCGATCCTGCCCAGCCTGACATCAATTTACCCGGGTGCCGAATTCCAGGAACGGGAAATCTGGGATCTGTTCGGGATTCGTTTCGACGGGCATCCCGATCTGCGCCGGATCCTGTTGTGGGAAGGGTTTGCGGGTCATCCCCTTCGCAAGGATTGGCGCGAGCCGCTGTTCGAGGAAGAAACCAAACCGTTCGCCGTCCGCTGGCCGGAAGGCCGGCCGGATGGACCGCCGGATGAGGCGTTCACCCGTCCCGCGCAGGCGTTTGAATCCGGCGGTGGGGAAGCGGACGAAGACCTGGCATTGTATGCAGCGCTGGAGCAGGATTCCGGAGGGCATTCGGCGGGGTTGGAGACGGAGCTCCTGACGGTCAATCTGGGACCGCAGCACCCCTCCACCCACGGCGTCTTCCGGATCGCCGCGCTGCTGGACGGCGAGAATGTGGTCAACCTTAAACCGGTCATGGGTTACCTGCACCGGTGCCATGAGAAAATCGGCGAGCGCAACACCTTCTCCGGCAACATCCCTTTTACCGACCGGCTGGATTACATCACCGCGTTGAGCAACAACTTCGGCTACGTCCTCGCGGTGGAAGCCCTGATGGATATCCGACCACCGGAGCGCGCTGAATACCTGAGGATTATCCTGGCCGAGCTGACCCGCGTCGTCAGCCACTTGTGGTCGATCGGTTTTCTGCTCAACGACCTGGGGGCGTTCTTTACGCCGGCGTTGTATGCGATCGAAGAACGGGAACTCGTGCTCGACATCTTCGAGGCGGTCACCGGTTCGCGGATGATGTGCAACTTTTTCCGTTTCGGCGGCTTGGCGCGCGATATCGATCCCGAAACGATTGAAGCGATCCGTGGACTGGTGGAAGACCGGCTTCCCGGAAAAGTGGATCAACTGGAAGCCTACCTGACGGGAAATGAGATCGTCAAAGGACGCTGCGTTGGGGTGGGAATCCTCCCGCGCGGAAGGGCATTGGCGCTTTCCGCCGCCGGCCCCGTGCTGCGGGCGTCGGGGGTTCCCTACGATGTGCGCCGGGCGGAGCCGTATTCGATGTACGACCGGTTCGATTGGGATGTGGCTTGCCGCAGCGGATGTGACGTCTATGATCGCTACCTCGTCCGGATGGATGAGATCCGCCAGAGCCTTCGCATAGTTAGCCAGGCACTACGCGGCCTTCCCGGAGGGCCTATTCTGACCGGAAAGCCGCAATACCAGCCGCGCGTGCCGCCGGGAGAGGCGTACGGCCGCGTGGAAGGGCCAAAAGGCGAATTGGGGTTCTATGTGGTCTCCAATGGCCGGCCCAATCCCTGGAGGTACCATGTCCGCGCGCCGTCGTTTATCAACCTTACGGCCATGGAGGAGATGTGCCGCGGGGGTAAAGTGGCCGACGTCGTCGCGGTCCTCGGGAGCCTTGACATTATCCTGGGAGAGACGGACCGATGAGTGCAACATTGAAATCTCACCGCAAAGGCGCGAAGGTCGCAAAGGGAAAATTAATAAAAACTTCGCGTCCTTTGCGTCTTTGCGGTGAAAGAATTGGTTTTCCGACATGTTTGGAATAGGCATCCTCAAAGGATTGGGCATAACGCTGCGCCACTTCGTGGAGTCCTACTGGGAGGACCTGCGCGGGTGGGGCCGGCGCTATTTCACTCCGGAGGGCATCGCGTTACGGCGGCGCAAGGACACGCGCGGGATTTTTACAATCCAATATCCGGAAGAAAAGCTGCCTGTCCCGGAGGCGTTCCGAATGATTCCCTTCCTGGTGTATACCGAAACAGCGGACGGAGCGCGCAACCTGCGCTGCACCGCCTGCGGGATTTGTGCCCGGGTATGCCCGTCGCAATGCATATGGATTGTCCGCGCCCGCGATGCCGCTTCGGGGAAGCCGACCGCCGCCCCGGCGGCATTTCACATCGATATTGACCGGTGTATGAATTGCGGTTATTGCGCGGAATATTGCCCGTTCGACGCCATTCGGATGGATCGGGAGTACGAATTGGCGTCCCGCAACAGGTCCGGGCACGTGTACAATCTGGAGAAACTGGAAAAGCCGGTTGCTTATCATGCGGCCATCCATCCTGCGGCGTTCATGCGGGAGGAAGCCGAGCGAGCGCAGCGGCAGGCGCGCCGGACAGGGGATGCCTGATGTATCACGAAGACGCGGAAATGCTCTTCCCCATGCGTGTGGTTCCCTCGTTGGCGGACCTGCGCGGTGTGGCGTGGAAGCGGCTGGTGGCAAGGATTGAGGAATTGGAGGAGGATGATACCGATGCGCTGGCATTCGGGTTGATGATGATCCGCCTCAGCGGATGTCTGAATTGCCAGGCGGATTCGTTCCGCGCATTGCGCGGATGCACCGCTTGCGCACGCCAGGCGATCCTCCGCTACCGGGGGAACGACCAGGAATTGATCCGTTTGTATGAAAAAGCGCGCAAGGAAATTAATGCGTACCAGGAAAAACATCCCGTACGGAAGGAAGGTCGGTGAACCCATCCATGGCTAATAGAAAATCCTCGGCGGGCGGACCTACGATCGAAGCCCTTCGCCAAGTGCTCAGCCGGGTCGAAGACCCCGAACTGCACAGGGATCTAATCAGCTTAAAGATGATCCGCGATCTGAAGGTGGAGGACGGCCGCGTGTCGTTCGCGCTGGTATTGACCACTCCCGCGTGTCCATTGCGCGAACAGATCGCGGCCGACGCCCGGGCGGCGGTGGAATCCGTCCCCGGCGTGCGTGAAGTCCAGATCCGGATGGACGCATCCGTACCGGGGGCGATTCCATCCGGCCCGGTGGCGGTTGCCGCGCGTAATGTGATTGCGGTGGCTTCCGGAAAAGGAGGCGTTGGGAAAAGCACCATCGCGGTCAATCTGGCCGTCAGCCTCGCCCAAAGCGGATGCTCCGTCGGGTTGCTGGACGCGGATATCTATGGGCCGAATATCCCCACTATGATGGGAGTCCATGAACTCCCTGCGCCGCAGGAGAATAAAATTTTTCCGGCTGTCGCCTACGGAGTGAAAGTAATCTCCATCGGGTTCATGGTGGATCCCGGCCGGCCGCTTGTCTGGCGCGGGCCGATGCTCCATTCCGCCATCCGGCAGTTGCTGACCGATGTCGAATGGGGGGAATTGGATTACCTTATTGTCGATCTGCCTCCCGGGACGGGCGACGTACAGATCAGCCTCGGCCAGCTGGTTCACCTCACCGGCGGCATCATTGTTACGCTTCCGCAAAAGGTGGCCAGGGAAGATGCGCTGCGCGGCCTCGAAATGTTCAAGATGATGGACGTGCCCATTATCGGGGTGATCGAAAATATGAGTTATTGGACCGGGCCGGATGGGACACCGGTCGATTTTTTCGGGCGCGGAGGAGGCCGGGAGCTGGCCGAACAGGCAGGCGTTCCCTTCTTGGGCGAGATCCCGATGGATCCGAACGTGCGCATCGGTGGTGACGACGGAAAACCGGTTGTCCTCTCTTCGTCCGAGTCGCCTGTTTCCGCAGTCCTGAAGGAGATCGCGCAAAAAACCGCCGCCCGGATTAGTGTGATTGCACTCCAGGGCGGTGAAAAAGAGGGAGTCGCGCCACGTCCCGCCTGACCCATGCTGAATACGGGGCGGCTTGAGGAATTATCGCGGCCTGCTCAACCGGCATCAACAGAAATTTTTCCGGTGGGGAAGGGCTTTTATTTTTTTGGCGATTTCGCCCCGCTCAGCCTTTCCGGCGGCACGGCCGGTTTGGTGTCGATCAGGCTGATCACGCCCCCGCGCTGCAAAGTCCAGAGGAAGAGATACGTCAGACGATGGATGATGTATTGATCCACCGGCGCCGGGTTGTACACCACCAGGGAATGCGTCACCAGCTGTCGGAGTGCCGCATCCAGTTCCTTGGAGGATAGGTCGGTCGCGGTCTGCAGGTCTTCGTAGCTTGTCCCGTTCGGGGAAAACCGCTCCATGGCGAAGAGAACCTGGCGCGACGTGGGCAGCAGCAGTTTCCAGGAATGACGGTATATCTGCTGGAGAATGTTGCCGGCCGGCGTTCCTTTGGTGGCGGGGAGAAGGTTCTCCAAAACACGGTGCAACGGCAGACTGGCCGCCTGGCCGACGATGAGCTTGAGCGCCATCGGGTTTCCACCGACCATCGCATACGCGCGGTCCATTTCCGCTTCGGGAATCTGGAGTTTGCGTTCCTGCGCCTCATATCGCATGATGGCAAAGCACGCATCCCGCGAGAGTTCGCGCAGGAAAAGGTTGGCGCAACCGGGAAGCATCGGCAGCCGCTGGCGGCTGGTGAGAATGAACCGGGTGGGGCCGGTCGGTGTGATCAGGTTGGGCAGGAAATCCTTCGGGCGGTGCTCCGGCTCCAGATCCTCAAGGACAACGAGGTAAGGTTTGGTGGAGAGCGTCGTCTTTACCGCATTCCGCAGCGCTGACGATGGCAGGTTAAGCGTTTCCTCCGGCAGGTCCAGCTGCATAGCGATCTGCTCGATGATCCGGTCCGGGTTTAACGGCGGGGGCGTATCGGGCGCTTCCCAGAGGTAGAAAGGCCGGTCCACGGCGGAAACCCATGCCAGATCCGCCCAAGGACCAGATGCCAGCGCTTCCCGCACGGCGGCGTGCGCCAGCGCGGTTTTTCCCAGTCCGCCTAGACCTTCGATGCTGATGATTTGCGGACCTTGCGGGTTGTTCAGCCATTTTTCGATTTGCACAAGCGAATCTTCAAATCCGAACAGCCGCTGGAACGGGCAGGGGGGAAGATTCCGGCAGCGGTAATTCACCGCTTCGGCGCGGTGGTTTTCCGCTTCCTCCTCCATCTCGGAAAGCGTCTTGGCGAGTTGGCGCAGCGCCTGGGATTGTATAGCATACAGCCCGCTGGAAGAC
>Ga0315536_1000828_pt1 | contig 15662 bp, 14 predicted proteins | sample SalMarSW160230MG_FD_203093 | JGI IMG/M metagenome (GOLD analysis project Ga0315536, IMG submission 203093) | Salt marsh sediment microbial communities from the Plum Island Ecosystem LTER, Massachusetts, United States - Salt Marsh Sediment SW1602-30 ... | reverse complement strand
CAGGTAGGTGATGACATTCTCGTCCAGTTCGTCGCCGGCGACGCGGATCGAATTGGAAAGCAGGATCCGGCGCGAGGCGAATACCGCGATCTCGGTCGTGCCGCCGCCGATATCCATCAGCATCGTGCTGTGGACTCCGCGGATCGGCAACGCGGCGCCGATCGCGGACGCAACCGGTTCCTCGACCAGGAGTGCTTCGCGCGCCCCGGCCGACGTGGCGGCATCGATTACCGCCCGCCGTTCCACGCTCGTGGCGCCCACCGGAACGCCGACGATGACCCGCGTCAGCGGCACCGGGACCACGCTCTGGTTGATCACCCGGCGGATGAAGTATTCCAGCATTGTGGCCGTGGCGTCGAATTCCGAGATCACCCCGTCGCGGATGGGGCGCATCGTGACCACATTGGGCGGTGTGCGGCCGATGATTTCCTTCGCCGCGCGCCCAACTTTCAGCACCCGGCGGGATTTTTTATCGATGGCCACCCAGGAAGGTTCGTTGATGACGATGCCCTTGCCATGAACAAGGACCAGCGTATTGGCTGTGCCCAGGTCTATGCTGATATCTAATGTGATAAGACCGAGCAGCCACTGAAGCGGATTAACCAAAGCGCTCTCCTGGAGTGTGACACAGAATCCACCCTCAAACGCAGAGAGTCATTCCTCGGGGTCTTCAGACCCCGAGGAATCGGCCACGCGTCGAAGGAGTTACCGATCCCTCGCCTTCGGCTCGGGATGACAATCGGGGTCTCAAAAAGACCAACCATCGATTATACCATCCGGGATTTCAGTGTTTTAACCGCAGAAATCTCGGGGTTGATGCTATAATCCCGGCCCACGGAAGCATTCGCACCCCATCCCAAGCCGCATCGGAGTAAGGATGTCCAATCCCGCGATCGACGAACAACTGGCTTTACTCATGCAGGGAACCGAATACGGGGATTCGGCACTCAAGCAGGCCATGGCCGCGGAACTCCGCGAGCGGCTGATTCAGGCGGAGAAGGAACAGCGGCCGCTACGCGTCTACTGCGGATACGACCCCACCTCAACCGACTTGCACCTCGGGCACACCGTAACGATGCGTAAACTGCGCCAGTTCCAGGAATTCGGGCATACGGTCATCTTCCTGATCGGTGATTACACCGCGCGGGTCGGAGATCCGTCGGATAGGAATGCCCTGCGCCCGCAGCTGCTGGAAGAGAAAATCCGTGAAAACGCCCGCACATACGCCGAGCAGGCTTTCCGGATTTTAGACCGCGAGAAAACCGAGGTCCGCCATAATTCCGAGTGGCTCTCCAAGCTTACCTTCGCTGAATTGATCCGGCTGGGCTCCAACTTCACCATCCAGCAGTTCACCACCCGTGAAAATTTCCGCCTGCGCTGGGATAAGGGCGACGCCATCTATCTGCACGAGTTCTTCTACTCGATCATGCAGGGGTACGACGCCTACGCCCTGCGCGCCGATGTGCAGGTGGGCGGGACCGAACAACTCTTCAACATTCTCACCTCCGGCCGGAAGATCATGGAGTATTACGGCGTCAAGCCGAATATCGGCGTGCTGCTTGGAATCCTCCCGGGAACCGACGGTGTGGTGCGGATGAGCAAAAGCCTGGGCAACCATATCCCCATCCTGGCCTCTCCGGGGGATATGTACGGCAAAGTAATGAGCGTTCCGGATACAGCCATGCCGCTCTATTACCGTCTGCTGTCGCGCTTCACCCCGGATCAGATCGCCGCCGTCGAGCGGGATATGGAATCCGGCGCGCTCCATCCTCGGGATGCGAAGATGAAATTGGCGCGGGAGATCGTCGAGATTAACCTCGGACCGGAAGCGGCGGCTTCAGCGGAGGAACAATTCCGCCTTGTCTTTCAGCAGTCGGAATTGCCCGAGGATATCCCCGTGGTTCCGGTGCAGGCCGGGAAACACCTGGCGGACCTGATGGTGGAATTGAAAATGGCCAAAAGCAAAAGCGATGCGCGGCGCCTGGTCGAGCAGGGCGGGGTCCGGCTGGGCGGCGAGCCGGTCAAGGATCCGAACGGCGTTGTCCCGCTTGAAGGCGATCCGGTGCTGCAGGTGGGGAAAAGGAAATTTGTCCGCTTGAAGAAAGAGATATAAGATTTTCGGAGGGGTTTTCATCATTCCCCGGGCGGGTTTATCAGGGATCCAGATATCGAATCTCAGGATATACTCAGTATCGGCATAGATGCCTGCCTTGCAGGCGCAGGTCAGACGGTTTCCATCCAACCCGGACGAGGTTTAATGGGCCCTGCCGACCGAATCGATCAGACCTCCGGATTATTCCCGCAAAAGATACTTGAGAGGCTGTTTCTCCGCGACGTAGTCCGTTCGCGCCGGTATCCCAGCCCGCTTTCCGCGCTTTCCTTCGCAATCCGGTACCCAATAGATGCTTCCGCGGATGTTGTCGAAAGCCCCAAGCTGGTCATGGCCAACCTGCTGGATTACAAATTATGGGAGGTGGATCTACCGGGGCATTACGACGGGAACTATCTTGTTGACCCTGCCCGGCGCCAACGGGCCGGGCGCCAGCGTGTCTGCCGAACGATTGTTGATTGCGTTTCGGGGATCGCAGATCACCCGTATGGCGGAATCGTTTGAAATTGCGATCAGTGTGGGTGTCAGTTCCCCTCCGGGAGGCGAAGGGATAGCCATTTCCGAACGGCTATCCGGAGCATTCTCTGCGCTGTGGGAAGCCCAGAAACCCGGCTCAACTAACCTGATGGTCTACGACGAGATGCGGGCGGACTCGGCTTGAAGCGTTTGCCGAAAACAAAAAAATCGGTAAAAATAAACCGATGATACCGCTTTCGGGGAAGCGGCCGAAAAAGGAAGGAAGCCCATGGACCAGGAATCTCGCCTCAACGTAGAATCCGGCCTTTATCCCCAGAAGATGCTGGAATCGCTGCTCGACGGAGAGGTGCTGCGCGCCAAGCGGTACCCCGGTCCGCTCTCGGTGCTCTACCTTGGCTTGCGCTTTGATGAAAATCCCTCGCCGGATGTTCTGGAAAGCGCGCAGTCCTACCTGGCCGACATCCTGCAAGTCGGCTTGCGTGAGGTGGATATGCCCGGTCATTACCAGGGCAATTACCTGGTGGTTATGCCTGAATCGGATGCGGAGGGGGCGAGAAAGGCGGCTGAGCGGCTGGTCGAAAAATTTCAGGGCAAGCAAGTCACCCGCCAACTGCAGGAATACCGGGTGTCCGTCTGCGCCGGGGTGGCTTCGCATCCGGGTGGTGAAGGGATCAGTTCGATTGAATTGCTCTCGTGCGCATCCTCTGCTCTATGGGAGGCGCACCGCCGGGGACCACGCACGCTTGTCCTGTTCGATGAGATGAGGGGGGAAAGCAAGAAGCAATAGGCCCTGTGGCCGCATCCTGCGCCGGATGGGAGTGGCCGCCCGGCGGATGGCCATCCCGATATCACTGCGGGAGTTTGCTCTCTCCATAGAAATAGAAAGGCGATCGCAGGGCGTGCCGTGCTTGCGATCGCCGGTTCTTATTACGATAATTAACTACCGCACCAGGTCAAGCGCCATCTCCAATTCGATTTCATCCCGGATGGGGATTCCATTTTCATCGCGCAGCGGGATGGGCTTGCGCTTGCGCGTCTCCTCGAGCGCATTCGGGCGCAGGGCGGAAAGGACGAAGCCCTTGCGTTGATAAAACCGCAGCGCATGCAGGTTGTTGTTGGTCGTGACCACCACAAGGCGCCGGCATCCCGCCCGAGCGGCGGCGTGCCGGACGGCTTCGATCAATGCCCCGCCGATGCCGCGGGCGGGATACAGGCTGTCCAACGTCATGATCTCACAGGTGTCCCCTTCGATACGGAAGGTGATCAATCCGGTTTTGGCTTCTCCGGTCTCGGTGATGAATCCGGGCAGCCCGGCCGGATGGTATTCCTCACCGTGCACAACGACGAACTCCGCCGCCCAATGGTCGCGCATAAGCTGCAGAATCCATGATTTGTCTTCGGCCTTAACAGGCCGAAGGGTGAATTCGTTCTTCGTGTTATCCGTTTCCATAGGGTGAATTATAAATCCGCTTTCTTTCCTTCGTATGCCGAAGCGGTTTGGATCGTTATATCTGCATGCGGGAATGACGAGCAGGATGTCATCCCCGAGCGCACGTATCGGGGATCCAGGTGTACTTCTTCATGAAGAAGGTCTCATTTGAGTATGTCATGGATTCCCGCTAAGAGCACGCGGGAATAACGATCATTCCATCGCCATCGCCAGCGCGAGGATCCTCCGCCCGACGCCGACTGCGTCGGAGGGTTCGCCTTCGAGGGCGACCACCACCACGACCGGATCTTCGCCAGCGGTTTCAAAGCCGGCATACCACGAGATTCCGCCGGCGCTCACCCCGTTTTCACCGCAGCCCGTCCACTCGGCCGACCGTTCGCCGCTGCGCAGCATCTCCCGCAGGCGCGCGGCCGTAACCGCGGGAATCATCGCCACCGGATGGTCCGCCGTCGCGGGAGTGATCCAGCCGGCTTCCGTCTCCAGGCGGTACACCAGTCGCGGGGCGGGCGCCATGCCGCCGGCGCCAATCGACGAGAAGGCAAGCGCCAATTGGATCGGGCTGACCAGAACACGTCCCTGCCCGTCCCATTCACGGAGGATGGATGCCTCGTCGGCGGGGAAGATTAGGCCGGGTACGTTCGCCGTCGGCAGGTCCATCGCCGGATCCTGATCGAACCGGAACCGGGAGAGGACCTGTTGCGCGAATTCCGGGCTTCCCAAAATCCATTCGGTCATTGGCGCCGTGCAAAAATCGGATCCCGCCGCCATCCAGTTCCGGTCGATCGCTTCCGCGGCGAAGAACGGGAACAGCATCCGTCCCGGTCCATACAACCCCTGGGTGGCACGATTGAGGAGCGGGGACTCGGGATTGCGGGAAAGCACCTCGTATTCCGCCTGCAGCGTCGCCGGATCGAATGTCGGTTGGGAGATAAGCGCCAGGATTTCCCCGCTCCTGGCCCGTATAACCACGATGGCGCCGGAAAGATTCCCCAAGCCGGTGCTGCCGAGATCCTGCAGGGATCGGTCGATCGTCAGCCAGGCATCCTTTCCATCCAGGGGAATCCCAAGGACCGTCTCCGACCACCAGAGTTCGAAGGAATCCCGTCCGGCTTCACCGCGCAGCCAGGGATCGAGCGCGGCTTCCATACCGCCCTGTCCGTAGAATGCCGTGGTATATCCGATCACCGGCGCGGATGCGGGATCGGGGTACTCCCGCGTGTAGGCGCCCGCCACGCCGGTGGTAACAGCCAGCGGCAGACCGTTGCGGTCGAACAGGTCTCCACGCCGGGCCTGGCGGTCGTGCAGGACTCGCCGGAAATTATCAGTGCGGATCCGCAGAACCGGAGCACGGTACATGCCCCACCAGCCCGCGCTCACGCCCGCTGCGGCGAAGGCGAGCAGGAAGGCCGCGGAGAGAATCCGGACCGGACGGTCCGGTCGGCCCTCCGCCGGCGCCTTATCGGATAGGATGAGGAGAAAGCCGAGCATGATCGTGCTGGCCAGCAGCGAAGAGCCGCCGTAACTCATCCAGGGCAGGGTAACTCCGGTCAGCGGAAGAAGGCGCAATCCGCCGCCGATGATCAGAATCGCCTGACAGCCCAGTAATGCGCTGAGGGATGCGGCGATCAGGCGGGATGCGGGATCTGCGGACCGTACCGCAATCCGCAGCCCACGCAATACCAAAACGGCGAAGACGGTCAGGCAGCCGACCGCGCCGAGCACGCCATATTCCTCGCTGAGTGCGGAAAAAATAAAATCCGAATACGCCACCGGCACAAGCCCCGGAGTGCCCAGGCCGGGGCCGCGGCCGATCAAACCGCCGGCCGCCACGGAGATCAAGGATTGCACCACCTGGAAAGAGGTGTTGCTCGGATCGATCCATGGATTCCACCAGGTCGCAATCCGGTCGCGGATCGTTCCGTTCAGTGCATACCCCGAACCCACTATGCCGAACACCGTGATAATGCCAAGCACAAGGATGGGGGTTTTGCGATAGGCCAGATACAGGATCAGTGTCAGAGCGGCGATGAGCAGGACCGCAGCCCCGAGATCCTGCTGGAGAATATGCAGCAGAACGCCCGCCGCTCCGAACAGCAGCACGGGGACCGCATCCCGGGGATCGGGGGTGTTGCCGGCTGTCCGGCGCGGAACGAGTGTGAATGCGGCGAATACCGGGAAGATCCAACGCAGGAATTCAGAAGGCTGAAAATAGATCCCGTCCAGGCCGAGCCACAACCGCGGGGAATCGGGGCCTGCGCCGACTCCGAAAAAAAGTGTGGCGGCCACCGCCAGCAGCGCCGCTCCAAGCCAGAGATAGCGGTATTGGCGAAGCCATCCCAGATCGTGCGGCAGCTGCAGGAAAACCATCAGTAACCCGCCCACGAGGAAAAGCCACAAGGCTTGGCGAATCGCGGTTTCGGGTTCGAGCCGGACCAGGATCTGCAATCCCCATCCGCAAAGGAACAGCGCCGCCGGCAGCAGCAGCGGATCGCGGTTGGGAAGCGTGCGGTCGAGCCTGCGGTGGAGAACCGCGGCGGTCAGCCCCCAGACAATGATTGGAATGAAGACGGACCAATACGGAGGATATACGGTCCACGCTCCGGCCTGCACCGAAGGTGAGAGCAGCAGCGCCGCCGCGCCGAATAATTGGAAGCAAAACGCCAGCCCGAGCAGCGCCGCTTCCCGCCGGGAGGAATTGGTCATGCGGGCGGGTCCGTCACGAGCGGATCTGCAGGCGATGCGGGTTGGGAGGAATCTTCAGGCCGGAATTCCAGCAGAATGCGTCCGGCGCGGATACGATCGCCTGCGCAGAGCACCGCTTTCTTCGAAACCGGGATCTGGTTAAGCAGGGTCCCATTGCGTGAATCCAGATCTTCCAACCACCAGCGGCCGTTTTCTTTCCACAATCGCGCATGCACGACGGAGACGGTTTCGTCGGCCAGGGATACTTCGACGCTTTGAGAGCGGCCGATGAAACAGGAATCTTTCTGCAGCGGGTAGAAACGTTCCGGTGTGCCGTCTTCGCGCAACCGAAGCAGGCTGAAAAGCGTCGCGCCGGCGGGAGGCCGCGCCGCCGCCGCACGTATGTCGCGCCACAGCGTGAAGAGGATGAGGGCGAGGAAGGCATACAGGCAAACGGCCAGCGCAATGCGGGCGGCGAGCATCAGGATCGAAACGTTCATTCCGCGGGCTTCTCCGGGCGGGGGGCGGTATCCGGCGTAGAGCCGGGCGAGGGGTGTGAGGGTATTGGCTGGGTGATGCTCTCCTCGCGATCATCGCCGTAGATAAGCTCGGAATTGCCGAGGCGGAACACATCGCCGGGCTGGAGGATCCATTCGTGGACGCTCGCGTTGTTTACCTTTAATCCGTGCTTGGAATCAAGATCGGTGAGCACGTACTGCCCCTCGCGCGCCCGTAATTGCGCATGCCGGCGGCTCACCAGCGAGTCGTCGAGCACCAGATGGTTATCCAGCTGGCGGCCGATGTTGATCACCGGCCGGTTGAGCGGAAAATGCCGGCTGCCGTTGATGATTAAAAAAGCGCCGTGCGGAAGGATAATCGGAGAGGCTGCGGCGGCCGGGAAGGCGTCAGTGTGCTCATCCCCGGAACGCACAATTTCCGCGAAGACGCGGATGCTTTCCTCGCGCAGGGAGTCTTCGAAGGTGAATTCGATCTGGATCGGGTTGAGGAGGATCATCTCACTTTGGGTGATATGTTCCTCCAGTTTGGCCCCGAGCAGCGTACCCAGGTCCGGAACGGCCGAGGCGGTCTGCCAGATGCGCTTCCCAAGCTTCAACCGGTAGACATTCGGCGCAATCCAGCGTCCGCCGGGACCCTGTTCGGCGCGCTCCTCAAGCGCCTCGATCAGCCGAGCGAGGATCTTCCCGGCGTGCAGGATGTGCGCGGAAAGGACCCCGGTCCTTTTTTCGAAAATATTTTCCAGTTGGATTTCGATTTTTCGCAATGGATCGGACATACGCTCTCCTGTTGATCGATCTCATTATATCCCCCGTGCTGTGCCTTCGATTCCAGTACCTTTCTCCTGAGGGAAAAAGGAGGAATCGAAGGCGGTGAAAAAGATGGGTACAATCATCCCCATGCGGTATATCCGGCGGATTCTTGAAAACCTGGTTGTCGTCTGGGTTGTGGCTACCCTGGCGTTCTTTGCGTTGCGCCTTGGCCGCGTGGATCCGCTGGCCGCGCTCACGGCTCAGGGTCTGGCGACGCAGGAGCAGACGGTGGAGATGCGGCATACGCTGGGGCTGGACCGGCCGCTGCTGGATCAATACGCAGAGTACTTCCGCGGCGTGCTCCGCGGCGAGCTTGGCCGGTCGATATTCAGCGGCCAGGATGTGGCCGGGATGATTGGCGAGGCCGCCGCGTACACCGTGCCGCTCGCGGTCCTGGCTTGGGGGCTTTCGGTCGCTTTCGGCCTTTCCCTCGGCGCCGTGGCATCCCGGCGCGACAGCCGGGGGAGGGGTAAGGGAATAAGCCGGATCGCATCGGCCGCCCTGGCCGCCGGGGCCGCAACGCCGGTCGCCTGGTCGGGGTTGATCCTGCTTTGGGCGGCGGTCCCGTTGTTCACCCAACCGCTTCCGGATCCGATGCGCGAGGGATTGCGGCTGCTTCTGCCGGCAAGCGCGCTGGCGCTGACCGTTGGAAGCAGCATCGGGCGCGCGGCCGAAACCTCCATTCGTGAATCGCGCGGCGAGCTTTTTCAACTGGCCATGCGCGCGCACGGGTTCCCGCGCGGCCTGAGCGCGGATTGGAGGATCCTGCGCGCCGCGATCGCGCCGGTTCTGGCTCTGGCCGGAATGGAAGCCGCGTTCCTGCTCGGCGGCACCATGATCACCGAAGTAGTCTTCGCCAGGCCGGGACTTGGAAGGATGCTGGTGGATGCCGTGTTGCGGGGCGATTACCCGGTGGTGCAGGCGCTGCTGGCGCTGGCGGCGCTGGGGTATATTCTGTTCGGGATGATCGCGGATTTTTCGGCCGCGATGCTGGATCCCCGGATGCGCGAGGCGTCATGAATGCATCAAAGACGCGAACGGCGCTGTATTCAACAGCGGCGCGCGATCCGCGCCCGTGGGCTGCGTTTGTTTGGATTGCCCTCCTTCTGGCGGGTGGAGTGTTTGTCGGACTGTTCCCTGCGCCGGCCGCCGGAACACCGCTGCAGCCGCCGAATGCCAGCCACTGGCTGGGCACGGATCTTCTGGGAAGGGATTTCGGCTGGCGGATGATCGCCGGCGGCGCGCGCACTTTCCTGTCTGCATTCGGCTCGGCCGTTCTCTCGATCCTCCTTGGCGGGGTGTGGGGGATCACGGCCGGGTTTGCCGGCGGATGGATCGACCGGGTTCTCAGCCGATTGATGGAGGCGGCGTTGGCCGTGCCCGCGCTGATCCTGGGTTTGGTGATTCTCGCCGCGCTTGGCCCCGGTGAGGCGGCTGTGATTCTCGCTCTGGGACTGGGCGGTGCGGCGACCTTTGCGCGTTTGTTGCGCGCCGAAGCGGGGCAAATCCGCGGCCGCGAATACATGCTTGCGGCGCGGATGCTCGGCGCCGGGAAAATCCGCCGGGTGTTCCGCCATCTGCTGCCGAATATTTCCGGTCCGCTGGCCGCATACGGCGCCCTGCACTTCGGCTGGGCAATGGTCAATGTCGCTTCACTTAATTTCCTCGGTTTTGGCGGTGCGCCGTCGGCGCCCGAATGGGGGCGGATGCTGGCCGAAGCGCGCTTGGTGTTCGGGCAGGCGCCCTGGCAGGCAATGGCCGCGGGTGCGGCGCTTGCCCTTACCATTGTGGCGGTCCAGCAAACCGGTGAATGGTGGCTGGAAAAGAACCGCCGGTAAAAACCCGGCGGTAAAGAACCGCAGGAAGGTCGTCCGGTTGTCTCACGGAATTATTTATATTCTAGCGGCGGGTGGGTATAATGCAGTGCGGAAGAGCAGTCGTCGCAGCCGCTTGGGACTCGACACCCTTCTTCCCGGAGGCATCCATGAGCGAATATGTTAAACCACCGGATGACGAACTGCGCCGCCGTCTGGATCCCGAACAGTATCAGGTCACACAATGCTCGCTTACCGAAAAACCGTTTGAGAACGAATTCTGGAACAACAAGCGCGCGGGAATATACGTGGATGTGGTCTCGGGCGAACCGCTCTTTTGTTCGCTGGACAAATTTGATTCCGGCACCGGCTGGCCCAGCTTCCTCCGTCCGTTGGACGGCGCAAAACTTATTTTTAAAATCGACCGCGCATTCAACCGGGAGCGCACGGAAGTGCGTTCGGGCCGGGCGGATTCCCACTTGGGGCATGTCTTCGATGACGGCCCGCAGCCGACCGGAAAGCGCTATTGCATCAATTCCGCTGCCCTGCGATTCATCCCGGTTGAATCGTTGGAGGAAGCCGGTTACGAGAAATATGCCTCTCTCTTCGCGGGTCCATCCGGCGATAAAAAACCCGTAAAAAAATAATCCGGAAATTTGGAAAACCTTTGTTTTCCGGCTAGGATTTCGTACCGCGTAAACCCCCGGGTTTTTCAGGGTTGAAAAACCGGCTGGACTTCGCGTATAAGAATAGTAGTCCCGGACAGACCGGCGCATCGGCTTTGCTTTCCAAGCCGAAAGGCATAACACCAAGTTCCACCGGGATGGATGCGGGTTTTACGGACGGGAGAGATATCCCGGACGGCCCGTGTCCCTCCATAATGGGAAGGGATCGATCGATGATGCTTTTTCTCCCCGCATCACCCGACGAAGTGATGGAAGCGGTCGGAAAAATCCTTGATATTCAACGCCTGGAGAAGAAGCCCTCCGCGTGGGTATTCAATGAATGCATCGCCTGGGAAGAACAGAACCGGTTCGAGATCATTCCGGTTTATGGGAATTTCTACCATATCTCCGCACAGGCCAGGCGGGTTTCGGAGAAGGACATTTCGTCGGAGGATTTGAAAAAAGATCTACAGAGGCTGTACAAACGCTATTGGAGTCCGCCGCAGGTCCTTTGGCGTTTCCTGGTCGGCGCGGTGAAATTACTGGGCATCGCTTTGCTGTTTACGGCCGTCGGCGTGGCGCATTTCGGGCTCAGCGCCTGGGTGGGAAATGTTCCGGCGGCGGGGATTATCATCGGGGTCCTATTGGCCATTGTCCTGGTTCCGCAGGCGGTGAGTGAAATCTGGAAATGGCTGCGTAAACGCACCGACGAGCAAACCGACCGCTACCAGCAGTCGATCCTGCAGCGGCTGCGCACCGGATTCTCCTCGCGCTGCCCGAAATGCGGGAGGGATCTTGGGAACCTGCCTTTGGATGATGACGGATCGGTTCTGTGCGCGTGCGGTTATCGGATCGAACGCAAATACCCGCCGGTAGTATAAGCCGTTGTGTTCACCCCGCGCCCGTGCCCACGGGCGTTTTTTTTTATGGGAGTCATTGCGAGCTCTGCCCCGGCTTCCCCCGCTCGCGATGTCTTCACGCCGGTAGATCACCGGCGCGCATCGCTCGGAGGGCAGGCGCCGCGGCGGAGTTAGGGGAGCGTAGCGACCCCGGCCTGCCCCGAGCGGAGCGAAGGGGTCGCCCTTAATGACATTCCCGACGTTTTTCAGCCATCCGGATACCGGTTCTTTTTACTGCGACATCGCCTTACGGATCAGCGCTTCCGCCTTCGAAGCCGAGTCCGGGCCGGATTCGATCCAATGGATGTCGGGGTCGCCGGGACGGAACCAATTGGCCTGGTGGCGGATCAGGCGGCGGGTAGCGCGCCGAATCGCGATCACGCATTCTTCCAAAGACAGCTCGCCGCGAAGGTGCTGCACGATTTGGCCGTACCCGAGCGCGGAGAAAGCCGGGAGGTCGGGAGAATATCCGCGCGCCAGCAGGCCGCGAACCTCCTCAACCCATCCCATGGCGAGCATGGAGTCGATTCGGGCGTCCACCCGTGCGTATAATTCGGGCCGCGGGAGATGAAGACCGATCACCAGCGGTTGAAATCCAACCGCACCGCGGCGGCGCAGGGCGGAAAACGGTTTCCCGGTGGAAAGGATGACCTCCAATGCGCGGACTACCCGCCGCTGATTGCGCGGGTCGATGCGCGCAGCCGCGGCCGGATCGGCCTGTGTCAATTCCGAATACAGGACCGCGGAGCCTTCCCGCGCGGCCCGTTCCTCAAGGGTGGTCCGGAAATCCGGAGTGGGAACCGCGGGCGGAATTTCCCAGCCCTCCAGGAGGGCGCGCACGTACTGCCCGGTTCCGCCGACCACCAGCGGCTGCCGGTTGCGGGAGTGGATCTGACGGATGCCCTCAAGGGCGGCGGATTGATACTCCGCGAGACTCCATGGATGATCGGGGTCGGTGACGTCGATCAGATGGTGAGGAATTTCCGTCCGGACGGCCGGTGTGGGTTTATCGGTGCCGATATCAAACCCGCGGTAGAGCAGGCGGCTGTCGGCCGAGAGGATTTCCCCACGAAGCCGCCATGCTAAACCCAGGGCGGCCGCGCTTTTTCCCGAGCCGGTCGGCCCGACGATAAAAATCACCCGTGGCAGCGGATTCCCTTCAGGCGTGAACGGCATTCTCGAAAACCTCCAGCCGCTTCAGCACTCCGGAAGAATCGAATTCGACCGCCACCACATCGATCCGCCACGGCACCTCGCAGAGCGCGCGCTGCTGGAGATAATATTGCGCGGATGCCAGAAGATGGTTTCGTTTACGCGGCGTGATCGCTTCCTCCGGCAGGCCGTGAGTCCGGTTGCGGCGCGTTTTTACCTCGAAGAACACGGTGGATTCTTCGCGCCGGGCGATTAAATCCAATTCCCCATATGGAGTCCGAATATTGCGTGCGAGGATTTCATATCCCAATCGGACAAGGTGGGCGGCAGCTGCCTCCTCCCCGCGATTGCCGAGGAGCTTATTCCCAGAGATCACGGCTGTCCCTTTCCCGGCCGGATGGAAACACGGGATGGGTTGCCGCCGGAGGCAAAAACGGGGAGGAACGGCGGACGCGGTATCCTGTTCATCAATCCGCCTGCAGGAGGCTGCGCAGAAACGCCGCTAATTCCCCGGGCAGTTCGGGTACCGTCATCCGCAGTATTCTCCGCCCCTGCTGCAGCTGTTTGGGGGTTAATTCGGAGAACCAACCCTGGGTTTCCTGAGGACATTGGTTCGCCAGCCGAACCAAAAGCTCGGAGGCCAGCCGCATCGCTTCCAGATCCGTTTCCGAAAATACAACCGGAAGCAGTTCGAATGCGGCGAAGCTGGAATCGGAGGTCTTTTCATCCGCCCATGCCTTCAGCGCCATCCACCCGAAACGTCGGCGCGGGGGTTCGCGGGCTTCGATCCAAGAACGGATATCGGAGCGGAACAATACCGGATTGGAGCTGCGGAGCGGGGGGCAGGCATGCACGGCAATATCCTGCAAGACGGCAGGATCGTTTGATTCTTCAATCCACTTCAGGAGCAGGGATCGCACGTCACCGGGATTGCGGGATGTGCCGGCGAGGAAGGCGGCCAGCTGTTTTTCCTCGAGCCTTCCGTCAGTCCAGATCGCGGCAGCTGCGGCAAGCACACAATTGTTTTTTTCCCGCGCGACGGGTAGCAGCGCGGCTTCCAATTCGCGGATCAGAATGCCGGGAACGTCCCAGGCCGGCAGGGCGCCGCGTTTGGCCATCGACCGCCCGCGCCGCAGCAGGCGGTGCGAGTGTTCGTCCAAAAGCGAACGGAGAGACCGTCGGAATGCGGGGGGATCTTCCAGCGATCCGGCCAGCTCAAACGCCTGGAGCCGCAAGCGCGAAAGATTGATGGCGGGCACGGCTAATAGGCTTTACCGAAGACGGCTTTCTGGGAAGCGTCCTTGCCGCACACGATACAGTGTCCTTTCCCGCCCGGCGAATCGAAGGGGATGCAGCGGATGGTGGCTTTGGTGTCTTGCTTGACTTTTTCCTCGCATGCCGCATCGCCGCACCATCCGGATACGGCGAATCCGGTTTCCACCGCATTGCGGAAGCCGGCATAGTCGGCCGGGTCCTGGGTGTGATCGTCGCGGAACTGCTTCGCCCGTGCCAGCAGCGCCGCCTGGATCTCGTTGAGTAGCGCGCCGATCGAATGTGAGAGGCCGTCCCAGGATGCGGCGGTTTTTCCCTCCCGGCCGGGCCGGTCGCGCCGCGCAAGCATGACCGAGCGCGCGGCAAGGTCCCGCGGACCGATTTCTATGCGCACCGGCACGCCGCGCATCTCCCAATCGTTGAATTTGAATCCGGGTGTAAGCCCTTCGCGCAGATCAACCCGGACACGAAACTCGGTTTGCAGTTCCTTCTCAAGCTGCAGCGCCTTTTCCGTGACCGCCGCCTTTTCTTCTTCCTTGCGCCAGATCGGGACAATGATCACCTGGATTGGCGCCAGGCGCGGCGGAAGGATCAGCCCTGTATCGTCTCCGTGGACCATGATGATCGCGCCGATAAAGCGCGTCGAAAGACCCCAGGAGGTGGTCCAGGCAAATTGCTGGTTGTTTTGCTCGTCGAGATATTGGATGTTGAAGGCTTTGGCGAAGTTCTGACCCAGGTTGTGCGAGGTGCCGACTTGCAGTGCCTTGCCGTCACCCATCATGGCTTCAATGCCGTAAGTGCAAACGGCGCCGGCGAATTTCTCGCTTTCGCTTTTCCGGCCGCGGATGACCGGCACGGCGGCTTCGTTCTCGGCGAAGTCGGCGTAAATCTCAAGCATGCGCAGCGTTTCTTCCTCCGCTTCTTTGGCCGTGGCGTGCGCGGTATGCCCCTCCTGCCAGTAGAATTCGGTCGTGCGCAGGAAGAGTTTGGTGCGTTTTTCCCAGCGCACGACGCTGTTCCACAGGTTGATCAGGATCGGCAGGTCGCGGTACGACTTGACCCATTTGGCGTACATGTGACCGATGATCGTCTCGGATGTCGGGCGGATGGCAAGCGGCTCCTCAAGCTTCTCTCCGCCGCCGATCGTCACCACCGCCAATTCGGGGGAAAAACCCTCCACGTGTTCTTTCTCTTTTTCCATGAACGATTGGGGGATGAAGAGCGGGAAGCCGGCGTTGACGTGGCCGGTGGCCTTAAAGCGGCGGTCCAATTCGCGGGTGATGGCTTCCCACAGCGCCCAGCCGTACGGGCGCACCACCATGCAGCCGCGGACGGGCGCGTAGTCGGCCAGTTCGGCGCGCAGCACAAGCTGGTTGTACCATTCGGAAAAATCCTCGGCGCGCGAGGGAAGACGGTCTTCGGGCATATGCTTGGCTCCTTGGTCGGATGACGTATCCCCGTAATGATAACCGGTTCGAAGATGAACGCCAACCCAATCCCCTTAACCGATCTTCAGCTCGAAAAAACTCCCGGGTTCAGACCACTCTCTTCCCCTTCTCCTATGGGAAGGGGGAGAGGGGAGTCGAAGGCGCGGGGATCCTTCACGCTTTCGGCAGAGTGAGGGGTTGGGTCCGGTGGATGTAACCGTGAAAAATTTCCGCTCAGCCGCTCAGGCGGTCGAAATGCTCCCGGAGGATATTCACAGCTGCTTGCGGCGAGGAGACAAATCCAAATAATACTTTATCGGCCTCTCTGACATAGGGAGAGGCGGAATGGAGGAATGCGTGAAACGTTTCCTCCCATACTTTTCCCA